>Ga0207864_1001400_pt1 | contig 26708 bp, 18 predicted proteins | sample HigsolmetaAR202D_FD_184834 | JGI IMG/M metagenome (GOLD analysis project Ga0207864, IMG submission 184834) | Ionic liquid and high solid enriched microbial communities from the Joint BioEnergy Institute, USA - AR20-2-D (SPAdes) (version 2) ... | reverse complement strand
TCGGCCATGATCTCGACGCCGCGGTAGCCGATGTCGGCGATGGCGTCGATGGCCTGTTCGAGAGTCGCCTTTTTGAAGGCATTGGTTGAAAACGCTAGCTGAATCATCGGGCTGGTCATCCCCCCCCTGCTGTCTCATGGAATCACGGAACGGGAGCCTCGGGCGCGGCGGGCTGGGGCTCGGCTTCGATGCGCCCATCCGTCCGCCATCCCAGCATGGGGAACAGCAGCGCCGCGGGGCTGGGAATGCTGAGCTTGCCGCTCATCGTGGCCGTCTTGCCGTCGGTTGCGAGCTGGATGCTCTTGAACAGGTCGAGATACGGCTGGACGATCGGCACGTGCTGGGTCATCGGTTCCATCCGGGCGATGGCGGCCTGGAGGTGGCCCTTGAGTTCTTCGACGGCGTTGCGGACGGTTTGTTCATCCGAACCGACGCCGCGGGCTTCGAGGATGGTGGCGCCGTTTTCGCGCCGTCCGACCAGCGAGATCGAATCGAACGCGCGGATCACTGGCGCCTGGCGGTAATTGTCGCCGATGACGACAGCCGCCCACAGCGGCTGGCTGCGATCGACATTCTGAATGATCGTGCACAGCGCCTGGTTCTGCTTGAGCTGCCCCTCGCCGGCCTGCACAGCCGTGACCAGCGCTGCCACGGGCAATGGCTGATGGCGCGGACCGGCGAGAAGAACCGCCCGGTTGTCCGACGGGAAGAACACAGCCACTTCCCCGTCGGGCCGGAAGACGTCGAGGTCCTGCTCCTTCTGGATCTGCTCGGGACGCAGGTGTTCGCGCAGGATAGCCGAGACGGCGGCGGCGTTGAACCGGCCATGGCCGATCAGCACGACATAGCCGGTGTTGTCACCAATGTTCTGGCTGATGGCGAACGTCAGGGCATCGAGCCGGACATTGCCCATCCGCTCGATCACCGGCAGCGCATCGGAGATGATTCGGTTACGGATCTCCCTGGGGTCGATCTGCAGGTCCGGCGGGAGCTGCGACAGCAGCTCATCCAGGCCGGTCGGATGGCCGCCGGCGAGGCGGATCTGGCCGACGAAGCCGACGTCAGCCGGCAGCAGCCACAGGTCGCTGTCCATGACGACATCGGCTGGGCCGGGCATGTCGTAGGGTTCATCGGTGATGGCCGCCAGCGCGATGCGCGCATGGCGGGCGATGAAGGGCTCTTCAGAGACGACCAGCGGCCGCAGGACATCCGCACCGGCGGGATCATCGAGCTGGCCGAGCGTGCGGATGGCCATCAGGCGGCGGATTTCGTTGTTGCGGATCTCGGCGCGGATACGGCTGAGCAGCGCGCGGGCTTCGTTGGAGATAGCTGGATCGGGCGATCGGGAGGCGCGCTCGAGGTGGTAAACGGCGGCTGGGCCATGGGCCAGGATCTTTTCGGCGGCTTCCTTGCGCTCGGCGGCGTCCATGGACGCGAGTTGTGTGAGCAGCGGGCGAATGTCCGCCGGCTCGGGCAAGGCCAGTTCCTTGCGCATCGCTTCGACCGAGACTTCGACGCCCTTGGCTTTCCAGTACTCCTCAATAGGGATGTACAAGACCAGTTCATTGCCCCCGCCGCTGCCCAATCCTGAAGAGAACATGAGCATCAGGGCGGTGACCCAACTCATCATCATGCAGCCTCCCTGTGTCGTGCAAAGTACACCAGTAGACAACACGGGAAGGACAAACACAAGTTGCAGCGGGGTCACGGTTTGTGTTGGGTTTGGCGATGGCGGCTGGATTGCGTTCGGCTATGCGGCGTCCTAGCATTGGATTGCACATGATGGGACGGACACGGATCAAAATTTGCGGGGTCAGCACGATCGAGGCGGCTGAGGCTGCTGCGCTGGCTGGTGCCGACGCGATCGGGATGGTGTTCTATCCGGCTGCGCGGCGATGCATCAGCCGGGAGACAGCCAGGCAGATCGTCCGGCGGCTGCCGCCGTTTGTGACGCCGGTCGGGCTGTTCGTCAACGCCGAGCCAGCGGAGATCCTGGCCACGGTGCGTGAGATCGGCCTGCGGCAGGTGCAGTTGCACGGCCATGAACAGCCGGAGCATGTACTGGCGCTGCATGCCGAGGGGATGCGCGTGATCAAGGCCGTGCCGGTGCATCCACAATCGCTGGCGGAGGATCTGGCGCCGTGGAAACGGCTTTGCAGCGAGCATCCGGATGCGCTCAGCGGCATCCTGCTGGAGACAGCCGGCCAGGGCGCGCCGGGCGGTACAGGTGTTGCCAATGACTGGACGTTCATCCGACAGGCGATCGCGTCGGGCGCGTTCGAGGGCCTGCCGCCGCTGGTGGCTGCCGGGGGATTGAACCCGCAGACGGTCGGCGATGTCATCGCGTCGATCCGCCCCTATGCCGTCGATGTCAGCAGTGGTGTGGAGACCGGCGGAAAGAAGGATCCGGCCTTGATCAGGGCCTTCATCGCGGCTGTACATCAGGCAGACCGGGCCAGCGTCGGAGGATAGCCGGCCTGCTCACGCCGGCATCTCGGCAGCCATGCCCATGCTGACGGCCATCTCACGGTACTGGTTCACGACTTCCTTATGCGGTCGGGCGATGAGAATCTCAGCCGGACGGGGGCTGCCGGTTTCGCGCGGCTCAACCATACCGACCACCCGCCGCTGCCGCCGCTTGCCGCGCAGGACACCAACCGTGTAATGCACGGTGAACAGGTAGCGATGCCGGTCCTCCTCCAGCCCGTACATCACATCGACGACACGCAGATCGGCTGCTCCCGGAACGGGAAACACCTCGCGCACGCGATCGGCCAGCCGGAAGCGGTCAAAAGAGACGAAGTTCATCCCCCACCGCCGCGCCAGCTTTCGCAGCATGCTCCACTGCGGGTAACGCATCAGGTACTGCCACGCGTGTGCGGCGATCGTGATGGCGACGACGACGATCAGCAGTTCCAGGGGCGCCATGGGACGTGATCTGCGCTGGGGCCAACCGGCCTGATCCGGCATCCGCCGATGCGATGGAGCGTGTCAGACGGCTGCCAGTTCCCGCACCGGTTCCCGCTTGATGGTCGACTTGTTGTTGGTGATGACAACCGTCTCCCACAGGTCGATCTGCTCGAGCTTGTAGCGATAGTCGATCTGCACGCCCGTGCGGGTGACCAGATCATTGAGGCCCAGATCGCTGCGCCAGCCGAGGCGTGTGCACAGCGGACACAGCCACTTCTCCACCATCGCGATAAAGCGATTGGTCGACTGGAAATGATTGACCAGCACGATCCGAGCCCCCGGCTTGGCGACGCGCTGGGCTTCGCGGATCAGCCGGTACGGGTCGCTGACGACGCTGATGACGTGGCTGATGAACACATGATCGAACACGTCATCGGCGAACGGCAGGTAGAGGGCGTCGGCCTGGAAGACCTTGGCGTTCTCCATGCCGCGTTCGGCGATCTTCTTGCGAGCCTGGCGCAGCATGCCCGTCGACAGATCGATGCCGTAGATCCGGCCGTAGTTGGGGTAGTAGTTGAGCGAAACGCCTGTGCCGATGCCCAGATCGAGCACCTTGTCGTTCGGCTGGATATTCATGTGCCCGATGGCGCGGGCAATCCGCCGGCGGACCAGCCGCCCGAAGGTGGCGTCATAGAACAGCGAGTGAACGTCGTAGATCTTCTTCGTACTCGATTCCTGCATCACTCCGGGCCTTCCCTGCGCGGTCTGGAAAACAGCTTGTCGGGGTATTGTACCGTACCGCCTGGCCGGGTGTATGCCAAGGTCCGAAAGAAGCGGGTTCAGCAATTTCCGATGACCGGCAGCGCGGCGGCTAGTCCGCCGTCATGCCAGCCGCGGCTGCGTCCATCAGCAAGACCAGCCGGCCGACGTCCGGATCGATCAGGCGAATCGGCGTCTCGTTCGGATCGGGCTGATCCTCCAGCACCTGCCGCACACGCTCAGCCTTGCCGGCGCCGGTCACCAGCACCATCACCTGCCATGCCCGGTTGATGAACGGAGCGGTCATCGTCAGCCGCCAGGCATTGAGCTTCGGCACGAAATTGGCCACGCAGCGATGATCGGCTTCCTTCAGTGCCTGGGTACCCGGGAACAGCGAAGCCGTATGCCCGTCCTCCCCCATGCCCAGCAGCACCAGGTCGCAGCCGCCATCGTCGAACTGCTCCTTGAGCATCAGGCCGTACTCTTTGGCTGCCTCCTGCGGGTCGATCTCGCCGCGCATGCGATAGATGTTGTCCGGCGGGATCGGCACCTTCGACAGCAGGGTCGCGCGGGCCATGTTGTAGTTGGAGTCGGCGTGATCGGGCGGAACGCACCGCTCATCGGCGAACAGCACATGCACCTTCGCCCAGTCGAGCTGACTGCGATACGGCTCTTGCGCCAGCAGCTCGTAGAGCGCCTTGGGCGTCGAGCCGCCGGACAGCGCGATTGAGAAGCGGCCCTTGAGTTCGATCGCCTCCTCGTACGCCGCGACGATGCGATTGGCGGCTTCGACGGCGACATCATGGGGAGTGTTCTGTACCTGGATCTGCGGTTCAGCCATGGGGGCAAGATTGGCGATTGCGGCGCGCTCGTCAAGGCGCGTCACCGGGATGCCGCCGCGGCTGCGTCACGGCATGGGCGAAGGCAAATTCTTGTAGACGCCATCAGCCGGTGTGAGGTACAGTCTGATGTGGGTTGAGCGGTGAATGGCAAATCACCGCACGGGAGCTGATCCCCGGGGTTCATCCCGATGATGGCAGCGGCGAAATCGCCCTGCTGTCCCCCCAGTGGGCCATGCCCGCTGATCGGTCCGCGCGATAGCTGGGGCGCGGGCCAGCCGAACGAGCCAGGCTCGGGACGTCGGCAAGCCGACGTATCCGCGCGGGGGGATTCCCGCGGTCGCAGATACGTGTGGTCGGCGCGCCGGCGGCAATGGATCACGATTGGCGGCGGAAATCGCCGGTCGTAGTCGTTCGGAGCTCGTTGCACCGCTTCGCGGCGGCTGAAGCGTCCAGCCAACGCGAAACGCTCAACCTCTCCCCCCTACGAATCCGGCGGCTGATCGCCGTCGCGTGACACACACCCATCGGGCGCCGCAACGTCCCCACAGCCGGGTTCTACGCTCTTTTCCATTCGCTGGTCGACACGGTGCAGACGGGGGTGATCTGTGCCTGTGAGCTTTTTCACCATCTCGGCTGTGCCTTATGTGTCCTAGAATAGGAAGCAGCCCACGCAGTACCGCGCAACGGAGACCTGATCCATGTCCACCAAGAACAATTCCCTGGCATCTCTGATCGACAGGCGACTGGACGCTTCGCGATTTCGTGAACAGCACTGGGAGGGCACGTTCTACGAGTACCTGGACATCGTCAACGAGAATCCAGCGGTGGCGCGTAACGCGTTTCAGCGCGTCTATGACATGATCCTGTCGTACGGCTCGGAGAACTACACGCAGTTCAAGCAGGAAGTCATCCGCTACAAGTTCTTCAGCGATCCGATCGACAACGGCGCGGATGCGATCTTCGGCCTGGAGCGGCCGCTGATGCAGCTTGTGGACTTCTTCAAGTCGGCTGCCCAGGGCTACGGCACCGAGCGACGCATACTGCTGCTGCACGGACCGGTGGGATCGTCCAAGAGCACGATCGCCCGTCTGCTGAAGAAGGGTCTGGAGCATTACTCGCGCACCGACGAAGGCCGGCTGTACACCTTCAGTTGGCGGCTGCCGCCGCGGATGCATCCGCATCATCACGATGAGTCGGAGCAGATCGTCGATTGCCCGATGCACGAAGAGCCGCTGCTGCTGATCCCGCGCGAAGCGCGCGACGAAGTGCTGGCAGCCATCAACGAGAAGCTGCCCGAAGGCAAGCAGATCCGCCTGTACGGCGAGCCATGCCCCTTCTGCCGAAAAGTGTCAGCCGATCTGCTGGAGATGTACGACGGCGACTGGAAGAAGATGATCGATCACGTGAAGGTCCGCCGGCTGATCCTCTCCGAGAAGGACCGCCGAGGCATCGGCACATTCCAGCCGAAGGACGAGAAGAACCAGGATTCGACCGAGCTGACCGGCGACATCAACTACCGCAAGATCGCCGAGTACGGCAGCGATTCCGATCCGCGCGCGTTCAACTTCGACGGCGAATTGAACGTCGCCAATCGCGGCATCGTCGAGTTCATCGAGGTGCTCAAGCTCGATGTCGCGTTCCTGTACGACCTGCTGGGCGCGTCGCAGGAGCATGTGATCAAGCCCAAGAAGTTCGCCCAGACGTACATTGACGAGGTCATCCTCGGCCATACCAACGAGCCGGAGTACAAGAAGCTCCAGGGGAACGAGATGATGGAGGCGTTCCGCGACCGCACCATCAAGATCGACATCCCCTACAATGTCCGGCTCGACGACGAGATCAAGATCTACGAGAAGGACTTCGGTCCCAATCGCGTGCGCGGCATGCACATCGCCCCGCATACGATCGAGATGGCTGCGATGTGGGCCGTATTGACGCGCCTGGAGGAGCCGAAGAAGGCCGGCATCACCAAGCTCCAGAAGCTCAAGCTCTACAACGGCAAGAGCATCCCCGGTTTCACCGAGGACAGCATCAAGGAGCTGAAGGAAGAGGCCCCGCGCGAAGGCATGCAGGGCATCAGCCCGCGCTACATCCAGGACAAGATCTCCAATGCGCTCGTGTCGCATCAGGCGCAGATCGACAAGGCGATCAACCCATTCATGGTGCTCAACGAGCTGGAAGCCGGCTTGTCGCACCATTCGCTGATCACCGATGAGGAGCTCAAGAAGGAGTACAAGGAGCTGCTGGCTGTCGTCCGCGAGGAATACGAAGACATCCTCAAGGGCGAGGTGCAGCGGGCGATCAGCGCCGACGAGGATGCGATCAAGCGTCTGGCGGCCAATTACATCGAGAACGTCCGCGCGTACACGCAGCACGAGCGTGTGCGCAACCGCTACACCGGCCGCGATGAGGATCCGGATGAGCGGCTGATGCGGTCGATCGAGGAGAAGATCGACATCCCCGAGAGCCGCAAGGATGACTTCCGTCAGGAGATCATGAACTACATCGGCGCGCTGGCGCTGGACGGCAAGAAGTTCGAGTACAACACCAATGCGCGGCTGCTCAAGGCACTGGAACTGAAGTTGTTCGAAGATCAGCGCGACACGATCAAGCTGAAGAACCTGGTGTCGTCGGTCGTGGACGACGAGACGCAGCAGAAGATCGACGTTGTCAAGCAGCGGCTGATCAAGTACTTCGGCTACAACGAAACCAGCGCTACCGACGTGCTGAACTACGTGGCGAGCATTTTTGCCCGCGGCGATTCGAAGCAGGACGATTGACCGCAGGCGGTCCGACGACACAATGCAAAGGATTGCGTTGCGGGTCCGTATGGGCGGACTGCGCTGATTTCGGGCTATGGGTTATTGGGAAAGAGGAACCACACCATGATGCGCTTTGTGAGCCGCGCCTTGTGCGCGATTGTTGTGCTCCTGTCGGCGGGCATAGCCCGCGCGCAACTTCAGGATGGTGACCATGTTGCCATCGTCGGCGACTCGATCACTGAGCAGAAGTTCTACTCGACGATGATCGAGGCGTACCTGCTGGCCTGCCAGCCGGCGGCTGATCTGAAGACGACCCAGTTTGGCTGGGGAGGCGAGAAGGCCAGCGGATTCGTCAACCGCATCGAGGACTGCCTCATCTTCAAGCCGACGGTCGTCACCACCTGCTACGGCATGAACGACGGCGGCTACAGCGCGCTGGACGACCAGCGGCGCAACGACTACCGCCGATATCAGCGGGAGATGGTGCAGAAGTTCAAAGCCGCGGGCGTCCGCTTCATCGTCGTCGGCTCGCCCGGCGTCGTCGACAGCGAAACCTGGTCGCGCGATGATCCGGATCGCGACAAGGTTTACAACGCCGCCCTCGCCGAGCTGCGCGACATTGCGCGCGAAGTGGCGGAGGAAGAAGGCGTGGCCTTCGCCGACGTGCATTCGGTCATGATGGATGTCATGGTGAAGTCCAAGGCGAAGTACGGCCCTGCATATCCCCTGGGGGGCCGGGACGGCGTGCATCCCCCGCCGGCTGGGCATCTGGTCATGGCCTATGCGTTCCTCAAGGCCCTGGGCGTCAATGGTGACATCGGCACGATCACGGTCGATCTGGCCGCCGGCAAGGCTGAGGCGACGGATGGCCACCAGGTCGTCGCGGTGGATGGCAACCAGGTGCGGCTGGTGAGCACGCGGTATCCGTTCTGCTTCAGCGGTAACCCGGAGGATCCGAGCGCCACGAGCGGCGTCATCGAGTTCTTCCCGTTCAACGAGGACCTCAACCGCTTCCGCCTGGTCGTGACTGGCGCGGGTGATGGCGATGTCCGCGTCACCTGGGGCCAGACGACCAAGCAGTTCAAGGCGGCTGACCTGGCCAAGGGGATCAACCTGGCCGAGGAGTTCATCGACAACCCCTTCTCCCGGCCGTTCCTGGAGGTCATGCAGGCGGCCCGCCGGCAGCAGAACGCCGAAACGGAGCTCATCAAGCAGATCATGTTCTCCACCCGCCGGGCCAAGCAGCGCCTGCCCGAACGGGCGGCGGTGCTCGATGAGATCCGCGCGGAGCTCGTGAAGGCCCATGAGCCGGTGCGGGCTGAAACCGCCGCGACGGTCAAGCCGGTGGAGCACACCATCATCATCGAGCCGGTCAAATAGCCGCTGCCCGATGATGTTTGCCGGCGTATGATTGCTGTGGAGGCGCGGGAATCGATCCCGCGCCCCACAGCCGTCATCAAGCGTGCGAGACCGCTATGGTTCTCAAGATCGAAAAGGATCATCAGCGCTTCCGGCAGATCGTCAAAGGACGCATCCGCGAAGATTTGCGCAAATTCCTCACCAGGGGCGAGCTGATCGGCAAGGAAGGCAAGCACCTGATCTCGATCCCCGTCCGCGGGATCGAGCTGCCCCACTTCCGCTACGGCGACAACTCCCAGGGCATCGGCACGGGCGATGGCAAGGAAGGCGAGGTCGTCGGCAAGGGCCAGCCGAGATCCGGCCGCACGCAGGGCGGCACCGAGCCCGGCGAGCACCTCATGGAAGTCGATCTCACGCTCGACGAGCTGGCCGACATCCTGGCTGAAGAGCTGAAGCTCCCCCGCATCGAACCCAAGGGTAAACATCGCATTACGACGATTCGCGAGCGGTATTCATCGCTGCGGCGCGTCGGTCCGGAGTCGCTGCGACATTTCAAGCGATCGTTCCGCGAAGCCCTCAAGCGGCAGATCATGCTGGGCGAATATGATCCAGCCCGGCCGGTGATCATCCCCGAGCGCAAGGACATCCGCTATCGCTCGTGGAAGGAAGTGAAATCGCCGCAGAGCAACGCGGTGATCGTCTTCATGATGGACGTCTCCGGCTCGATGGGCGAGGAGCAGAAGGAGCTGGTGCGGCTGGAGAGCTTCTGGATCGACACCTGGCTGCGGAAAAACTACGAGGGGATCGAGTCACGATACATCGTGCATGATGTCAGCGCCCGGGAGGTGGACAAGCACACGTTCTACCACCTGCGCGAGGATGGCGGCACGAAGATCAGCTCAGCCTATCGCTGCGCCAAATCGCTGCTGGACATGCACTACTCGCCGGAGGAGTGGAATATCTACCTGTTCCACTTCAGCGACGGTGACAACTCCTCCGAAGCCGACAGCCGCGACTGCGTGAAGATCCTCAAGGATCAGCTCCTGCCGATGTGCAACATGTTCGGGTACTGCCAGGTCGCCAGCGCCTACGGCAGCGGCAACTTCATCAACGTGCTGCACGAACACCTGCGCAACAACGACAAAGTCCTCACCAGCCGCGTGAACTCGAAGGACGACATCTATGACAGCATCAAGACGTTCTTCGGCAAAGGACATTGATCCTGACTCGCCCCCATCGCATCCCCTGCAATTGGACTATGCCCCGCCGGCGCCACAGGTGACGGGCAGTCAGGTCATGTTATGGCTCGCCCGCCTTGGACTTTTCATCTTCTCCGTGCCCTGCCTGCTGCTGGCTGGTGCGCTCCTCGCCGAGCTGATCTTCCGACCCGAAAGGATACCGACGCGGGAGCGGAAATTGGTGCTCATCCACTCCTTCCTCATCCTGACGATCGGCCTCATCGCAGCCGCGCCACTGGGCAAATGGCTGATCCGAAAAGCACGTCGCGGCTAGGAAGCACGGTTAGCATGGGAGCCGCGGATGAGCGCGGATTTGGGATCTGATGTTTCAGATTTCAGATCTGGTGTTTGGTTGTTTGGTGTTTCGTTGTTTCGATCTCCGCCAACCGCCAACAGATCCATCTCACCGCCGACTGCCGACTGCCGACTGCCGACTGCAGACTGCAGACTGCTATTCCCCAATCACCCCTGCGGGATTCGCAGGCCCAGCAGATCGATGATTCGCACCGCTGTCTCCTCGACCGCCTGGTCGGTGACGTTCAGGATCGGCCAGCCCTGGTCGCGGAACAGGCGCCGCGACCACTGGATCTCGCGGTTGACGTACTCCGGATCGTTGTAGTTGGTGTTGCCCATCCGCCAACTGACGTTGCGGTTGGTGCGAATCTCGACCAGTTGCTCAGGGTTGATCGTCAAGCCGACAACCCGCTCCTTGAGCGCCAGCAGTTGCGGCGGCGGCGGCACGTTGATCGCCAATGACACATTGGCGACACGGAACCCCTGCTGCGCAAGGTAGATGCTCGTCGGCGTCTTGCTGGTGCGCGACACGCCGGCAAGAACGATGTCGGCTTCATGGATCGTGTCCAAGCCGAGCCCGTCGTCGTGCTCGAGTGTAAACTCCAGCGCCTTGATCCGCTGATGGTAGCCGGTGGAGGTGCGGTGCAGCCGGCGGATATCCGGCTGAGGCTGGATGCCCGACGCCACAGCCAGAAACTCGACGAATCGCCCCGTCAGATCGTTGAACGGAATGCCGATCTCGCGACAGCGCTGCTCGATCGCCTCCTTGAAATGCCTGTGCACAAAGGCATGGAAGACGATCCCGCCCGTGCGGGCGATGAAATCGACCGTCCGCTCGAGCTTCTGCTCGGTCTGGATAAACCGATGCAGATGCAGCTCGAACGCATCCTTCGGAAACTGCGTGAGAAACGCCGTCAGCATGTGCTGCGCGAGATTCCCGGTGGAATCCGACAACACATGAAGCGGAATCGGGCCGCTGCGCGCAGGGGCGACGACGGTGGCGGTCTTGGTGTCAGTTGCCTTGCGGGGCTTGCTGCTGCGGTTGCTGCGAACGGTTTTCGCTGTCTTTTTCTTTCTGCTGCTCGTCCTTGCGCCCATTCAGAAAACTCCCGATGCCCCGCTCGATACCCTGTTGAATGCCCTGCTCGACCGCGCGCCGGGGATCACCCTCGCCGCCGACCCCTTCAAGCACACCCTGAAGGATCTGGCCGGCTTCGCCGCCGACGTCCTCCAGTGCCTTGCCCAGTTGCCTGCGCGCCTCTTCGCCAACGCCGCGCAGCACGTCCTGCAGATTGCCCGACAGGACGGCTCGCAATTCCTTGGGCAGTTCCTCGGATTCAGCCGCCTTGGCGGTCAGGGCCGTCACGATCTGCATGACGACCTCGCGCACGGCTGCGCCGTTCTCGGCGCCTTCACCCGTGCCGATGGACCGCATGTCCAGCCGCGGAATCGTCAGGCGATACTCATCCCTGATCGGCAAACCGCTCAGGTCGATCGCACCAACCAGCGGCTTTTCCTTCAACCCCGCCAGCCGCAGCACGACCGTCGCCTGGTCGATTATAAGGTGATCGATGATCAGCCGCAGCGGCTCGGAATCCGCCTGCTCCTCCGCGCCCGGCGTGGAGGCCTTGTCAATCAGCACCTGATAGTTGAACTTGCCCTCGCCGTACTCGATGACCAGTTGCGGCGCGTCGATCTTGATCTCCTGGATGCGCACCGGATCCTGCCGAAGTTGGCTGTACGCGACAGCCACACTGATCCCGTCGACGCTGAACATGGCCGGCGCGCTGTACCCCTGCGGCGAACCGATGCTGTAACCGCGGAGCTTGAGCGTTCCGCCGAAGATCGACGTTTCGGCGTCGGCGAGCTGCGCCGGCAGCTCGAGCTGCTTCTGCGTCTGGGATTCGACCGTCCGCCGGACGATGCCGTCCAGGTTCAGTATCAGCACGGTGATGATGAGGCACACCACCAGGATCAAGCCGATCAGCACCAACACGATTTTCTTCATGGGGCCTTCCTCGCCTGGAAAAATCCATTGTCGCGCCCGCCGCAGGCGGCGGCAATATACGAATTCTTTGTCGGCGATTGGACGAACCGGGATTTACATGGTATCGTATGTCTTCAGGTAAGTTTGCATATCGAGACTGCCGGATCGACGCCTTGGTATCGTCCCCCCCGTCTGACTCCTTTGCTCCTCACCTACCGGGCTGAATCGTTGGCCCCTTTTGAAACAGTGAACCCCGAAAGTAAAATGCAGGGTTCGAATGGCCCCATAAGCGATAGGAGCTTTCAGATGGGCAGCAAGTTATATGTCGGGAACCTGAGCTACAACACGACCAGCTCGGATCTCGAGGCGTTGTTGAGTCAGCATGGTACGGTGCAGAGCGCCGAGGTCATCGCTGACCGTGATACCGGCCGCAGCAAGGGCTTCGGCTTTGTCCAGATGGGCAGCGACGAAGAGGCGCAAGCCGCGATCGACGCGCTCAATGGTCAGCAGGTGGACGGCCGTACCCTGACGGTCAACGTCGCCCGCCCGCGCGAAGAGCGTTCGGGTGGCGGTGGCGGCGGACGTGGCCGCGGTGGATACGGTGGTGGCGGCGGTGGCCGTGGTGGTTACGGCGGTGGCCGTGGCCGCGGCGGGTACTAACCCGTCCCCCTGGCAATCCAGGTAACAACAAAGAAGGCTGCGCCTCCGGGCGCAGCCTTTCTCTTTTGCGCGATGCCAGTTGTGTGTCTCCGCCAGCTCCAGGCATTCGCATCAGGCCCCTGATCCAAGGGGTCATCCTGAACGCAGCGAAGGATCTCGCCGCTGGGAACGGCTGAGATCCTTCGCTTCGCTCAGGCGTCGCTTGCGCAGATGAGGCATGGAGAGCCGAATGCTCTGGCCGCTGCGGAGACTAGGCCGGTTCGATCTGCGTCCGTGCCGTCACCGGAGCCGCGTGGCGACGCCGCTCGGCTTCGGTGTGCTCGTGCGGCACGTCGAGATGGCCGCCGGGGCGCGGCGTCGGGCCGCGGCCGAACAGGCGGCGGATGACGTCCATCAGGTCCAGCATCAGGCTGAGCAGCGTCGGGGTCAGGAAGAGCGTCAGGAACGTGCTCAGCAGTAAGCCGCCGACGATCACGGCGCCAAGCCCGCGATACAGCTCCGATCCCGCCCCACCGAAAACGACCAGCGGCGCCATGCCGGCGACCGATGTCGTCACCGACATGAAGATCGGCCTGACGCGCGTCTGCGTGGCATGGGCGATCGCGCGCGCCCGATCCATCCCCTCAGCCAGATTGTTCAACGATTGGTGCACGATCAGGATCGGCATGTTCACGATCGTGCCGACGAGGATGACAAATCCCAGCATCGTCAGCACGTCCAGCTTCACCGACGGCACCAGCGCATGCAGGATGGCCAGCCCGACAAAGCCGCCCAGCATTGCAAACGGCACCGAGAGAATGATGACAAACGGATACAGGAAGCTCTCGAACAGCGACGCCATCAGCAGATACGTCACGACGGCTGCCAGGATGAAGCCCGGGATGAACGCGTCGCGGAACTCAATCAGCTTGTTGGCGCTGCCCGTGGGGAGCACGCGCACCTCAGGCGGAATTGCGCCTGAACGCTGCAGCTCGGCGACGCGCGCCTGAACGGCGTTGTCGGCTTCCTGAATCGTCATGCCCGGCGGGAGCTGGATGTTAAGCGACACAGCCGGTTGCTCCTCGATCCGGCGGATTTCCTGCGGCGCGCTGGTCATGATGAAGTTGGCGACCTGGCTGAGCGGAACGACCTGCCCGTTGAGCGTGGCCAGGGGCACATCGCGCAGCATCTCGATATCCATCTGATGGCGCGGCACGGAGGAGAGGACGGTCAGATCCACCGCGCGACCCTGGTACCGGTAGTCGCCGACGACGCGCCCATCGACCGCCACCGCGGCGGCGGTGCGAATGTCCTCGGTGCTGACGCGAGCCGCCGCGGCGCGGACGCGATCGGCATCGATCTGCAGCTCGGGCCGGCCGATGTTGAAGTTCTGCGGCTGCGGCTGGGCATTGACTTCAAACAGCTCCTTGAGCACGCCCTGCATGAGCAGGGCCGCCTGAACGACCTGCTCCTCCCGCGGGGCAACGACGTTGATCGTCAAGCCGCCGCCAAACCGGTCGGTACGGAAAATGGGCTCCTGCTGGAAGAATCCCATCGTTCCGGGAATGCCCTGGATCGAGGACTGCATCAGGAACGTCAGCGAGCCGGTGAGCGCAGCATTTTCGTGAGAGGTGCTGGCGCCCATGAAGGCCATGTTGTTGAAGTTCACGAAGAAGAAGTTCTCGATCGGCGGAGGCGGCGGCGCATAGCGCAGGCCCATCAGGGTCCCCTCCATGTACGCCAGCGCCCCCTGGGCTTCGGTTTCGGACATATAGCCGGCAGCGACAGCGTCCCGAATCTGCTGGATCTGCTGCTCCAGCGCGGGAATGACATGCTGGTCGACCGCCTGCCGCCACTGGCGCTGCATCTCCGCCAGGCGTTGCCGCTTCTCGGCAAGCACCTCCTCGCTGTCATCCGGGCGCGGCCCGACCTCCCACCAGGGCCGCAGGAAACCTTCGACCTGATAGGCCATCGTGCGGAACTCGTCGCGGCTGTAGCCCGGCGGCGGCAGCAGCACGCCGAAGATCAGGTTCTGGTTGCCGGGCGGCAGGTAGTCCAGCGGCGGCATCAGCCACAAGCTGCCCACTGCGGACACGACAATCAGCCCCAGTACCAGTGCGACGCGCCGGATCACCCCGCGCGACATCCAGATCACAAAGTTGTAGAACTGCGCGCTGATCCAGGTCCCGATCCGCCCCACCGGACGGGTAAGCTGGGCCAGCCTGGTCTGCTCCGCCTCAGCCGTCTGCTGCTCGCGCAAACCGGCGGGCATGCGACGGATGAACCAGGTCGTCAGCATCGGGATCACCGTCGGCGCCACGAACAGGTAGAAGAAGAAGGAGATCGTCAGCGCCACGGCGATATCGCGGAAAAGCTGACCGGCTTCAGCCTGGATGAACACCATCGGCAGGAAGACGACGACGTTGGTCAGAGTGGCTGCGACGATCGCGCCCCACACTTCCTTGGTCCCGTCCACGGCGGCGCGGATGCGATCCTTGCCCATCTCGCGGTGACGGAAGATGTTCTCGAGCACGACGATCGCGTTGTCGATGCCCATGCCGACGGCGAAGGTCATCCCCGCCATCGAGATGACGTTGATGTTTCGATCGAAGAGCCACAGCCCCAGGAACGTGCCCATGACGCTGACGGGCACCGCCACCAGTACCACTGTCGTCGCGCCGACGCTGCGCAGCGTGACAAACAGCACCGCCGCCGCGAGCACCGCACCGACCAGCAGGTTGTTGCGGGCCTGGTACAGGGCATCCCAGATGTAGATCGTCTGGTCATAGACCTGCTCCAGCTCCAGGCCCCAGTTGGTCGGCTTGAGGACAAGCTCATTGACTTCCTGGAGCTGGCGCTTGAGGTTGGCCATCGCCTGGAGGGCATTGGCGCCGACCTCACGCTGCGCGGCGATCGCGATAACCGGCTCGCCCATCGAGCGGACGAAAGCGATCTCCTTCTTGAAGTCGAGGATGACCTCAGCCACGTCGGAGACGTAAATGGGCGCGCCGTCGTCGCTGTAGGCGATGACCGTGTTCATCACCTCGTCCGGGTCATCGTACTGACCGATGACGCGGATGCTGGTTTCGGTCTTGCCCTGCGAGATCGTGCCGGCGGTGATGTCGGCATTCTCGTCCTGAAGGCGGGAGATGAGCTGGCGGAGTGTCAGGCCGCGGGCGGCCAGGGCCTGCATGTCGACGCGCACCTGCAGTTCGCGTTCACGGCCGCCGAAGATGCGGATGCGCTCAATCCCCTCGGCACGTTCGAGCACCGGCTGAACCTCATCCTCGAGGAAGTCGCCCAGCGTGGCGATGTCGCCGTTGTAGCCTTCGCGCGGCGGGCCGGAGGTCCCGGGCGGTTCGGCCTGGCGGAGGATGAACCAGGCGATGAAGGCCAGGTCGTCAGGGTCGATCGCCTCGATGACCGGCTCATCCACTTCGGGCGGATAGTCGGGCACCTGGCGGAGCTTGTCGCGGACCTCGTTAAGGGCGGCTTCCTTGTCGACGCCGACAGCGAACTCGAGTCGAAGCTCCGTTCGTCCCTCCATGTTGGTGCTGGACATCTCGCGCAGGCCCGAGACGCTCTTGAGGACTTCTTCCTGTTCCTCAGCCACCTCGCGGACCATTTCCTGCGGAGAGGCGCCGAACCAGGTCGTGGTGACGGTGATGACCGGCCGATCGACGTTCGGCGTGAGCTGGACCGGAAGCTGCATCAGCCCCACGGCGCCGAAGATCATCACCAGCAGCACGCCTACGGTGACGGTCACCGGCAGTCGGATGAATCGTTCGATAAGGTTCATAAACGTCTGTGGGCAAAAGAACTACGCTGACGACTCAGGGCTGCGGTGCATCCCACCGGCGGTTACTGCTGAGGCTGTCCCTACTGTTGTTGCTGGTCCGGTTGCTGCGGCTGTTGCGGATGCCCGGAGGGCGCCGCCCCGCCGTTGCCGGCGGGCAGGTTGATCACGTTCAGCGGCTGGCCGGGCTGGAGCGTTTCATTGCCGCGGATGACGACCAGCTCACCCGGCTGAAGCTCGCCCCGGACAGCGATGTTGCTGCCGTCAGCCGGGCCGAGCGTCACGGGCACGATCGCAGCCGCTCCATTGCGAACGGCAACGACATGCGACTGGCGGTTCTGCGTCATGACCGCATCGCGCGGCACGACAACCATCTGCTCATCCTCGCCCCACACCAGGATCACGCGGGCGAAGAAACCCGGACGGATCTTTAGCTCGGGGTTGGAAACCAGCAACTTGACCGGGAACGTCCGCGTGGCTGGGTCCGCCTGCGGCAGGATCTGCTCGATCTTGCCGACGACCTCCGTGCCGAGGGCGTCGATCAGGACGCGGGCTTCATCCCCCTCCTTGATGCGGGGGATAACGGCTTCGGGGACGCCAACGCGGACGAACAGCGGATCGAGCTGGACGATCTGCGCGACCGGATCGCCGGTGCGCAGCCACTGGCCGCGCTCGACGTACCGCCGGGCGATCACGCCCTCGAACGGGGCGCGGATCGTCGACTTCTCGATCTGCGTGTTCAGCCGCTGAAGCTCCGCCTCGCGGGCAGCCAGTTCCGCCTCGCGGGCGGTGACGGTGGCAGCCGCGGTCTCGGCGCGGGTGACGGCGTCACGGAACTCTTTTTCCGTGGCGGTGTTGGCTTCGTACATGCGCGTCAGACGCTCGGCCTCCTGGCGGGCGTTGCGATGCTCCGCCTGGGCTTCGGTCAGACGGGCCTGAGCCGATTTGACAGCGGCCTCAGCAGCACGCTGCTCTGCCTGCAGAAGCTGGATGTCCTGGCGAACCAGCGCCTCGCCGGCGGGGACGACCTGTCCCTCGTCGAACATGCGCTGTTCGACCAGGCCCTCGGTCTCGGCCGCAAGCGTGGAAATCGTGACCGGCTCGACAGTTGCGACCAGCGGACGGGTGATCTCAATGGACCGCCGCTCGACGGGCGCGACGCGCACACTCGGAACCTGTTGGCCGAACGCCCCAGCGGCAGAAAGCAAAACAACAATGAAGGCAATAGATATCCGCATGCGGTGGGATAGTACGTCCTTGCTTGTGCCGCGGTCAAACGACTGTTTTCGGGAGTTTGCGGGTTTTCGTTTGGCAGGTTTTAAACGCCTTCGCAGCCAGCTCGCCAGGCGCTGCCCTGAGTGGCAGATGCGGCGGATCAGGCAGGCTGATCATTTAGGTATTTCCTATGGGTCCGTACGAAACATCATATTTGTTCTATCTCCAGTACAGGCCTATGATTTTCACAGACGGGTCCATCGGAATCGGACCCTTGCGCACAGAGAACAGGATCGCGGTCGGACGATGGGATCAAGTCCGACCCGGCTGACGAGACCAAGGTTGGATACGCACACAAGCAACCGGTTTGATGCAGCATCGTCGGAGGTGCTGCCTTCGCACGCCTGATCCCCCCTTCCATGCCGCCCGGCGGGAAGGCGGGGCGGCGCAAACCGACACAACCTAACCGCGATGCGTTCGCAGCGTCTCGATGCTGCCGACGTTGGCCGTCGCGACGGGCCCGCACCGCCCACCCCTCCCGTCGAGCGCGGTGATGCGACGCGCTGCTCCGGGGCCGCGGTGGTCGGTGCCGGCAGAAGCGGGCGCACGCCCGCGGCTGATCCAACAGAAAGGAGTGGTGCATCCATGGTCGGTGAGTTGATGATTACCAGCGAGGACAGGCAGCGGATTCAGCAGCGGATCCGCGAGGTACGCAGTTCATGGCGCACCTATGCGCCCATGCTCGACTGGTTCAGGGCCGACCTGGACCGTCGCCAGATCCTCGCTCCCGTCGAGGTGCCCGGTGATGTGATCACCATGAACAGCCGGTTCGACCTGATGGACCAGCGAACCGGTGATACCACGCGCTACACCCTCGTCTATCCCGAAGACGAAGCGCCCGAGCACGGCCGTGTTTCGGTGCTCAGCCCGATGGGCATGGCGCTGCTGGGCGCGCAGGTCGGCGATGTCGTCTACTGGAACGACGACAACGGCCCGGGAGCTGCGCGCGTGGTGCGGATGGTGTATCAGCCCGAGGCAGCCGGCGATCATCATCTCTGATGCACGGCAGGTAACCGGAAACTGTTCACGACCAGGTTCTGATCGAACAAGAAAGGAGTCTGGCCATGCAGGTGAAGGTCTGCGCCAACAACATCGAGTTCTCCACGGCTCTGCAGCGGTATGCCGAGGCGCGCATCTGGCTGGCGGTGCAGCATGTGGCGTCGCGATTGTCGTGGGTGGGCGTGCGGCTGGAGGGTCGCGCGATGCGCGACGGCCTGCCGCGGATCACCTGTCAGATCGACGCCTGGCTGCGCGGACGCGGCGTGATCACGGTTCGCCATACGGATGCCAATGCGTACGCAGCCATTGACCGTGCGGTTGTGCGGTTGCGACGGGCGATCGGGCGCGATGTTGGATCCGCCAGCCGGCTGGAACGCCTGTTCGGCGATGGATCGCAGCAGGAACGGACAGTGCATGGCATCGCCGTTGTGCCGCAGGACAGCGGGCCATGGCGCGAGGCCTGGCAGTGGCTGCGCTGGCGTTACGGAGTCGAGCACCTGCACACGATCCGCCTGACCGGCGTCGAGTGGGACGGTCTGTCGTCACCGCGCGAAGGCAACCAGGCGGCTGAACGCTTGAAGGATCGGCTGGCCCTTTCGCTGCTGGGCCGGCCGGAGCTGATCGCGGTGATCGGCCATCCGCCGACAGACCCAGCCTGGCGGCAGTGGCCACGATCGCGCGAAGACGTCCGCTGCATCGCCGAGCGGATCGCGGCGTGGGATCTGCCGGTGCATGTCGTCGGTGTGTGGATCGACGGGCCACAGCAGATCCAGCAGCTCACGTCGCACCTGGTCTCACCTGATGTGCAACTGGCGCCTGCGGCGCCGGCATCCGAACAGGAGGATGAGCTATGGCTGGCTGAGCAGGTGTGGGAGACCGAGGGCGGCCGACCGCAATCCATCAACCAGCCCGCCACGGAACAGACCGGGCGGCAAACGCCAGGGAGGAACGATGACAATGCAAGGGAGCTCCCGCAATCCGCAGCCCATCAACCGGACGATGGGGACGAAGCCGACGATCCCGGCGTCACCGCCGATCTACCTGGATTTCGACCCGATCCTTCCCGGCTGGCCCACGCCTGACGGCGGATGGATCGGCGACACGGATCAGCCGGGCGACTCGCCCCAGCTCCCCGAGCTGTCGCCGCGCCAGACCCCTGACAACACGTGGTCAGGCGGCTAGTCGATCAGCGTCCAGGTGAGGCTGAAGTGCAGGCCGTGATCCTGCGGATCATGGTTGTCGTCGTCCAGCTCGTTGAGCGCATAGCCCCAGTAGAGGGAGGCTGCCAGGTTGTCGGTCGGGGTGAGGATGGCGCCGATGCCGACGCTCCAGAGCATCGGATAGTCCGGCGCGCCGTCATCGTTCCAGCCGTAGCCGGCATCGAAGAACGGCGCGAGCGTCAGCAGTGCCTTCTCTCCCCGCCGCACCACCGGCATGCGCAGCTCAGCCGACGCGACGACACCGTTGTCGCGGACGATCGCGTTCTGGCGATAGCCGCGGACGGTCTGATACCCGCCGATGGGGATCTGCTCGATCGACATCAGCGAATCGGTTGACAACTGCACCGCCCCGCGGAGCAGCAACTGCGCATCCCACGGCTCGATGCGGCGGATGTACTGGCTTTGACCGAGGAAAGAGACGAAGCGGCTGTCGGCGATGCCGTCGCCGTTGATCGTCGCGCCGAACGCGTCGATGCCGAACGACACCGTCGCCCGCAGCTCGATCGCCTGCTGTACATCCCATGCCCCCCACACCGCACCCAGTCGCAGCGCCGTGATGTTGCTGCGCCCGTCGTGCGCGCCGGGCGAGAACGAAAACGGCTGGCCCGACAGCTCCGTGCGATTGCGGCGCACGGAGGTCGTGGCCAGCAAGGCCAGTTCATCGTTGGGCGTACGCCGAAGCGGATGGCGCAACGTGACGTCCAGCGAATCGGTGCGGCTTTGAATGTCCAGGTCATCGAACGGCGCCTCGATGACCAGCTCATCGCTGCGGGCGTAGCTGATGATCAGCGTGGTGTTGTTCGCATTGAGCGGCAGTGCGTAGGCGACGGCGACATCGTCGAAGCAGGAGAACTGCATCTCGTCGAAACCGCCGCGTGTCAGACCGTATTGCAGCGACAGCGCATCGCCGTTGCCGGTGAGGTTGCGATGCCCCATCAGCAGTTCGAACCGCTCAGCGCCGATGGACGGCGAGCGGTAATTGTCGAACTGCAGCGCGACGAAGTATGGCGATCGCTCGGCCACTTCCAGGTCGAGCACCGCCTCGCCCGGCCGCACACCCGGCTGCAGGCCGGCGGTGACGCGATCGATATTTCCGTCCTGCCGCAGCAGCTCCAGCCGCTGACGCAGAGACGACAGGTTGAGTGCCTCATTCTCATCCCCGCTCACGCGAGAGAGAATGTACTGCTGGCGCAGCCGGCGATTGCCGCTGAGGCGAATCTCCGTCAGCCGGCCTTCCGTGATACGGATGAGAATTCGACCGTCGCTGACCGACTGGTCGGGGATCACCGCCCCGCTGTTGATGTAGCCGGCATTGATGTAGGCGCGCGTCACGGCGTCCCGCGCGGCGATCAGGTCCTCCATCGCCAGCGGCCGCTCGCGCCAATCGGGCAGCTCGGCATCGATCGCAGCGATCAGCTCCGCCTCATCGAGCTGCGTGTTGCCTTCAAAGATGAACTGCTGGACGCGCACGACCGGCTGCTCGGAAAGGCGCACCTGTCCCGCCGCCGGGCGCGTCTGCGCCGGCGCGTGTGTCTCCCACCCCAAGCCGATGCTGCCGATCAGTGCTGTTGCCCAAAGCCCGCACGCCCGCGACTGTCCCATTACTTGCCCTCGCCCGATGAGTGCTCTTGCCGGGTTTCGCCCGTGACGATCGGACTGCTCCACCACCCGTCCGGCTGGGGTGGCACACCGCCGCGTCCGCGAACAGTAAAGGTGCTGATCTGATCCAGCATCGCCAGGCACGTCTCCTGCAGACGTGCCGAGGCGTCGACCAACACGGTTCGCAGCGCCACCAGATCGCCGGCGATGTCGGCATCGGGCGGCAGCGACGCCTCGCGCGCCAGGATCTGGCTGTCGGTGGATCGCAGGAAGACAGCCGTCGGATCGATCTCGACGATCACCGGCGTCCCCGCGGACAGGCCGTTGATCACGCTGCTGTTCAGGATCACGTACTGCGGATCGATCGAGATCCGCGCGCCGTCGCCCGCGGCCTGGGCGGTGATCGTGCTGTCGTACAGCGCTACGCGCAGCGGCGCGGTGAGCTTGATGTTGCCGCCGGTGTTGCCCTCGGCGCTGATCAGCGCGCCCCTCAGGTCGATCGCACTGCCGGCGGTGATCTGGATATCGCCCGCCAGGCCCCAAGCCGACGCCACGCTGACCTCAGACTGCTCACCCAGCCAGATCGACCCCGTCGCGCCGATCACGATATCCCCCGCACGCGCCGTGCCTTCGCTGATCGCGTCGATCGACGACAGACGGTCGATGCGAATGTCGCCGGCGTTGATCTGGATGTTGCCGCCGCGGCCATCGCCTCGCGTCTGAGCCGCGATGGAGGAGACGCGATCGACCGTCAGTGACACGGGCGCATTGATCATGATCGTGCCGCCGTCGCCGGCTCCAACGGAATCGGCGCTCAGCACCGCCAGCCGATCCAGCTCGACGCGCTGTGCGGACAGCTCGATGTTGCCGGCATTGCCGTAGCCCACCGTGAGCACCAGGATCGCGCTGCCGATGTTCTGTTCGATCGCGGCGGTGGCGCCATCGAAGACGATTGATTCTGTCGCGATCAGGCGCACATTGCCGCCATTGGCTACTGCCGTAGTTGCGGCGCTGATCAGGGACTGATCCAGCACCTGGATGGTGTTGGCATGGATCTCGATGCTGCCGCCGACGGCGCCGGGGCCGCTGATGCCGAAGATGTTGGCGGAAATCTGCCCGCGGTCGCGGAGGATGACCTCGCCGGCGTCGATGATGATGTCGCCGCTGCTGCCGGAATCGAGGCTGCTGACGCTGATGCCGCCATGGTCGATCAGCAGCTTGGCAGTGGTGATCTCGATGTCGCCGCCCCGGCCCACGCCGAGCGTATCCAGCGAGCCGGTCTGGCCGTTGATGAACCCGTCGCCGGTGATGTGGACGATCCGGGAGGCGTTGATGCGGATCGGCTTGGAGTCGCCGGCGGCGATGCTGCTGGCGCTGATCTGGCCGCCGTTCAGCAGCAGTGCCCCGGTTTCGATGTCGATCCGGCCGCCCTGCCCGCTGGCGGCGCCGTTGGACGGCAGGACCGACCCGATCGCGGCTACGGGCTCAGCCAGGGCATCGCGTCCGCGCGAATCGAGGATGATCGAGCCAGCGCGGATGAGCACGTCGCCGCTGTCGCCGCCGAGGACCGCACTGGTGTAAATCTGCCCGCCGCGGAGGATCACGACCGCGCCGTCGCCGACATCGACGGTCAGGTTGCCGGCTTTGCCGCCGGGCATGGTCGTGCTGGTCAAGCCGACGTTGCGATCGGCATTGATCGTCAACGACCGGCCGGTGACAAGCATCGCCTGGCCCTCGGCGGAGGCTGTGAGCGTGCCGATGTTGGACTCCGCCAGCGTGATATCGCCGGTGGCATCGACGAGCGTCGGCGCGTAAGGGCCGGGATCGACGCCACCGGTCAGCATGTCCGTTGAACCGAGGCGGATGTTGTCCCCGACGATCGCGGCTTCGCGGCTGATGATCAGCGAATCGCGGATCTGGATATCAGCCCGCGCGGCTGCGTCGACCGTCGGGCTGGCAGAGGTCACGGCGTTGGCGGTCCCGTCACCGCCGACACCGACGAGGTTGATCCGCTGATCCGCGGAGAGCACCGAGGAGATGATCCGCACGTCGCCGCCGACCAGCGCGAGACTCTGGCCGGGTGCGCTCTGCAGACGCGAGCCGATCGTCGCAACGACGCCGGTGGACGTGCCGAGAAATCCGAATGCCTCCGGGGGCGCGCTGGTCAGCACAGCCGCCGGGGTCTGCATGCCGAAACGCACGCCATCTTCGAGCTGCACGAAATCCGCCGTCGTCGCGACGAACGATCCCGGCACATCGAGGGCGGCATTGAGGCCGAAGATCACGCCGGCTGGGTTGATGAAATAGAGGTTGGCGCCATTGATGGTGCTCTGGATCGTGCCATCGATGATCGAAGCACTGCCGCCCGTGACGCGCGCCAGCACGTTGTTGACACCGACACCGCTGAAACGCGCTGTCTCGCCGGCTTGCAGGTTGAACGTGCTGAAGCTGTGAAACAGGTTGCCGCCGCGCGAGGTGCCGAGCGCCTGCGTGATGTCGTAGGTCGGCCCGACGAGGGCCTGCTGTGGGCCGAGCGTGCCGTCGGTGACGACCTGCGCGGCGGCTGTGGAGATCGCAACCGCCACCGGCGCGGCGGCAAGGATAATCGCTGCTTTCATGTCCCTTCCCGGTTATTGTCCGTTGGCTGCGTCGGTGGCGGCGCTGTCGCGGCACAGTTGCAGGTATCGCAGCTGATCGTCGCTGGCGCCTGCGATCGCACGATCGAATGCTTCCACTGCCTTTGCTGCGTCGCCGGCTTGCCAGCACAGCCGTGCCAGTTCCAAGTCCGTCACATCCGCACCTCTGGCCTGTGCCGCCTGGAAGGCCTGGATCGCCCACGCCCAGTGGCCGCGCAGGGCGTACCACTGGCCCAGCTCCCGCAGCGATGCGGCGTTGCGCTGTGCGGTCGGATGGTCGCCAATGCTACGCAGCGACGGCTGAACCGCCAGTTGGCGGGCAGCCAAAGTGAAATCCCAATGCCGCACCGCCCCGCCATCGTCGGCTGACACCATCCGCCAGCCGTCGCGGTCGATGATCACGCAGCCGACGGCTGACGCATGGCCGCCGATCGTGCGAATCGCCCGATCCCCCAGCGATCCGGGCGAGGCATCCCACAGGCGGATCGTGCCGTCGTCGCCGCTGGAGATCAGCCACTTCAGCGGCTCGATGAAGGCGAGGCTACGCACGCGCAGGTCGTGCCGTCCGACGATCACGGACGTGGCTGTCCCGTCCGTCGGCCACAGGCGGATCGAGTAGTCCTGGCTGCTGCCGCGTGAGGGAAGGTTGCCGCTGCCCGAGGCCAGCCATGTGCCGTCCTCGGTCATGGCGATGGTGTTGATCGCCTGGCTGTGAGCCGCGAATTGCGCGATCAGCTCGCCGGTGACCAGGTCCCACACACGCACCGTGCGATCGACGCCGCCAGCCGCGAGACGACGGCTGTCGGCTGTGAAGGCGAGCGTGCGGACCATGTGCCGCGTGTCAGCCGAGAGCAGCTCGACACGCTGGCTGGTCAGCACGTCGTGCGTGATGACCCGCCCGTCGGCCAGCGCCGCGGCGATGACCTGGCCGTTGGGCGAGAGCGCCATGAGGCTGACGTCGGCTGGCAGTTCGCTGCCGGCGTTTCGCCACTGGCTGCGGCGCAGGTCATAGACAGCCATCTGCCTGCCGTCGGCGATGGTCAGCACGCGGCCGTTGGGTGAGAGCGCAAAGGCGGTTGCCCGGCGGTCGAGGTCGGGAATGGCCAGCCGCCGACCCGTCGGCACGTCCCAGGCGATCACGCGCTCGCCGGCATGGCCGAGCAGCACGGGCATGTCCGCCAGAAAGGCGATCGATCGCACGGGTTCTCCCGCCGGCGCGAGCGGCGCACCTTCGGGAATGCTGTGCAGGTCCCAGACCGTCAGCTCGTCTTCCAGCGACAGCGCGACCAGCAGCGAACCATCGGCTGACAGGCCGGCCGTGTTGACCGCCCCCGCAACCGTAGCCGCCTGACGGCGAAGGATCGCGCCGGTCTCGGCGTCGAGGCGGTAAGCGACGTGATCATCCGTGACCGCCACGATCGCCCGCCCATCGGGCGCAAACATGGCTGACGTGATCGCACGCGGCAGTTGGGCGAGCACTGCCCCATCGTCGGGCGATTCGCCATTCCACAGGCGGATCGTTCGATCCGTGCCGGCTGTGAGGATGCGCTTGCCGTCGGGGGCGAACTGGGCAGATGTGATCGATCCGGTGTGGCCGGCGAAGGTGGCGAGGATGCGGCCGTCACTAGAGGATCGCAGCGTCACCTTCGTGCCGGCTGCGAGGACCCGCGTCTGGTCCGGCGAGATCGCGACATGGGAGACCATGTCATCGGCTGGCACGGAGAAGATCTGTCGGCCGTCGCGCAGGTCGATCAGCACGAGCGAATCCGACGCCCCGCCCAGCATCACAGCCGGCGCGCCGACGGAGGCAATCGCCAGCGTGCCATCGACGGAGATCGCGACCTGCCTGACCCAGCCGTCGCCGGCTGTGAACGAGGCGACCTTTTCGCCGTCAGGCGACCACAAAGCGAGCTTGCCGTTGGTGCCGCCGGTAAGCAGATGCCGGCCGTCGGCCGAGACAGCGATGGTCGTCGTCATCTCGCTGCCCGTCGGCACGCGGCGCGTGAGTGTTCCGGTGATCAGATCCCAGAAGCGGACGCTGCCATCGCTGCAGGCAAGAACGGCTGTTCGGCCGTCGGCCAGCAGCGTCAGGTCCATCGCGCCACCGGCGGCGGTCTTCCATGTGATCAGCGGCGGCGGCGACTGCCGCAGCATCTCGAAGATGCCGATCTCCGCATGCCGCGAAGCGCCCAGCGGCTGAAGGACGCGATACGCGCCCTGGTACTGCTCGAGCGCCTCGAGGGTCTCGCCGCGCGCTGCGTGCATGTCGCCCAGGCGAATGAGGCTCTGGCCGCGGGCGAGTTCAGCCGCGCGGGCTTCGGCCTCGGCCCGCTGACGCTGGGCTTCAGCTGCCTTCTCCGCGGCGATCGCGGCGTTGCGCTCCTGTGCGATCC
>Ga0207864_1001399_pt1 | contig 26712 bp, 23 predicted proteins | sample HigsolmetaAR202D_FD_184834 | JGI IMG/M metagenome (GOLD analysis project Ga0207864, IMG submission 184834) | Ionic liquid and high solid enriched microbial communities from the Joint BioEnergy Institute, USA - AR20-2-D (SPAdes) (version 2) ... | reverse complement strand
GGCTCACGGACCGAAGGATGGCACGCGCTGGCTGCCCTTGATCGAGTTCGCGAAGCAGAGTTACCGGGCGGTGCTGCGGGAGGATGCATCGCACTGGGACGCGCGCTACAACCTGGAGCACGCCTTGCGTCTTGCGCCGGAACTCGACGAGCTGTCGCTCACCGATGAGGGCCCTCCGCCGGAGCGCGAGCCGGCCCGATCGACGGCTCCGAACGCTCGTATCGATCTACCATGATGGCTCGGCGCTGGCTCGCACGACTGCACTTCTACGATCTCGGCGGCTACTGCCTGGCACTCGGCCTCCTGCTCTGCGCGTTGCTCTTGCCGCCCGTGGGTATTCCGCGCCAGGCGTACGACTACCTGGTGGTGTTCGACATCACTCAGAGCATGAACGTGCAGGATTATGAGATCGATGGCGTGCCGGTCGATCGGCTCACGTACGCCAAGCGGGCGGTGCGAGCCATGTTGCCGCGGCTGCCGTGCGGTTCGCGCATCGGCTGGGGTGTGTTCACCGAGTACCGCACCATCGTGCTGCTTGCTCCGGTCGAAGTGTGCGCAAGTTATAACGATCTCGTTGCCTCGCTGGACAAGATCGACGGACGCATGCGCTGGGGCGAAGCGAGCGAGATCAGAAAGGGCGTCTTTTGGGCGTTGCGTGCGGTGCGCGATCTCGGTGGGGAAACAAAGCTCATGTTCTTGACCGACGGCCACGAGGCGCCGCCGCTCGATGCGATGCGACCTGCAATAGCGATGTTCGACGATCTCACCGCAGGGATGGTGGCCGGGTGGCTCATCGGTGTAGGAGGGCAGGTGCCAAGGCTGATACCCAAGACTGATGCCGAAGGTAACGTGATCGGTTACTGGCGACCGTACGACGTCATTCAGCGGGCCGTTCAAGAGAACGTGCCTGAGGCAGGCAGCCGCGAGCACCTCTCCGCGATGCAGGAGGCTTACTTGCAGGCGCTAGCACAGCAGGTCGGCTTGGAGTATCGCCGCCTCGAGAGCTTCACCGACTTACGCGGCGCACTGCGCGATCCGCGTTTCGCAGGTCGTGCAGTGGCGCCGACGGATGTGTCTTGGGTGCCAGCGGTATTCGCGCTATTGGTGCTCGCGATCCGCTTCCGGCCTGTGCGTGACTAGGCGGACGCGTCACTCGCCGGTCTTCTCATGCGCGCCGCGCAGTCGGTATGCACGCACGCTGTTGGCGGAGAAGGTGGGCACGTAAAGCATATGCGTGACCGGGTCGTAACCGATGTCTGCCGTGTTGACTTGCCGCGAGCGTGAATCGAGCAAGAGCCTGACATCGCCGCGATCGCTGACGTGATAGATCAAGCCCACCCACGCAGTGACGACATATCCGCCGTCGCGCAAAGCAACGACACCATCCAGATCGGCCTCGAAGCCGCTGGCGATCTCCTGCAGCGCGCCCTCTCGTCGCAGCAAGAGCTTGCGCTGGGCACCGATCACGAGACCATCGTTCGAGACGTGTAAGCCGTTGGCGCCAGGAATGTCTGCGATGACGGTCTCGATCCTGCCGCTCAACAAACGATAGAGCCGGCCGCCGTGGCTGTCAGAGACATAGACAATACCGTCTTCGTCGATTGCCACATCGTTGAGCAGCACGGCCCCAGGCACAGCATGGCGCTCGATGATCTCACGAGTGGACAGCTCGATCACGATGAGCTCATCAATGTCCGCCACGTACAGGCGATTGTTGTGCACCGCCATGCCTTTAGGCGCATTCAGCCCTCGTATGAAGTCGCGGTCGAGCCATTCTCCGCTCGTGCTCAACAGCGCAATGCCGCCCGCACCGTCGTGCTCGAAGGCATCGCCTTCGATCTCGGAGACGAGTAGCACGCGCCTGCCGCCCAGCTCATGCACGAGGACGGATTCGGGTGTACGTAGGCCAGTGGTTTCCCAGACTGGCTCTCCGAGCTCGATCGCTCGTGCAACGGTTGCGGTCAATGTCAAAGCGAAGGCACCGATGAGGAACGTCTGTTTCATAGGGCGTCTCGTCACGAAGCAGGCACGATGCGATAGATCATGCCGTAGGGATGGTTGAGCACTACGTAAGGGAAGCCGTCAGGGCCGAGCGTGACATCGCGGATACGGCCCATGCCTTGCAGAACGATGTCGTCGCGTACGACCTCTCCGTCCTCGATCTGCAGCAGATGGAGCTCCTCTTTCGCCAGGCTGCCGGCGAGCAAGCGATTACGCCACTTCGGGAAATGCTCGCCGGTGTAGAACGCAATCGCCGAGACCGCGATCGATGGCGTCCATTGATGTCGCGGCGGCTCAATCCCTTCCTTGAAGGGGCTTTCGCTGATGATCGTGCCGTCGTAATTGATGCCGAAGCTCACGATCGGCCAGCCATAGTTCAGAGATGGGCGAATGAGATTGACTTCGTCGCCGCCGCGCGGCCCATGCTCGGCGGCCCAGAGCTCGCCGGTGATCGGATGCACGGCGAGACCCTGCGGGTTGCGATGGCCGTAGCTCCAGATCGAGGCCACCGCACCGGCTCGGCTGACGAACGGATTGTCTGGCGGAATCGTGCCGTCGTCGCGCAGACGATGAATCTTCCCGTAGGGCGAGCCGAGATCTTGCGCGAGCGCTTCTTGACCCCGGTCGCCGATGCTGAAGAACAGATATTCGCCCGCGAAGATGAGCCGCGAGCCGAAGTGATGCCCAACCTCCGTGTAGACATCCGCTGGGGCGCGATAAATGGTTTGCTCGTCGCTCCAGATGAGCCCGTCGAGACGGCCGCGGACGATGCGCGTCATTGCGCCGTTGGGAGCGGGATCGGCATACGTGAGATAGATCCAGCCGTTTTTGGCGAACTGCGGGTGTGCCTTCACGGTGTGCAGACCGCCCTGGCCCCGGTCCCACACTCGTGGCGTGCCTTCGATCGGACCGAGTCGCTGGCCGCGTTCGTACAGCCACAGGATGCCGTTCTTCTGGGCGGCGACGATGCGCTCGGGCCCGAGAAAATCGATCGACCAGAGCTCGCCCGGCGCGTCTGCAACTCTCTCGAGTCTGAAGCGATGCCCGGCCGCCGTTCTGGCGCTTTCCGTAAGCTCGAAGGTGCGCGTGAGCCCGTCGTGCGTGCCTGGCTGGGCGCTCAGCGCAAACTTGTCCAAGTTGAAGATACCGCCGCCTTCGATTCCGACGATGCACAAGCGGTGCACGCCGTCGACGGTTCTTGCAAGGCCCATTCGGCGGGTCGTGTAAGTTTCCCAGCCGCCCGTCGGAGTGGTGATCTTCTCGCCGAGATTGATCCTCGTGCCTGCATCATCGATGGCGAGGACTGTGATGCGACCCTGCGGCTCCTCATCTCCCTTGGCGTAGCGAAGCTCGAGACTGCGTACGCCCGTGAGATCGATGTCGTCGTAGCAGATATGGCTGCCGTTGTTGAAGTAACCAACGGAGGTGATGCCTTGCGATGTGCCGATCGCGTACCCGCCGGAGCGTTGCCGATTGAGAGACTCAGCCTCGATGATTGCGCCAACAGCGCGCGGCTGGTGCGCGACGTGCTTCCGCAGCAGGTTCACGAGCGCGGCCGTGTCCGCGTCGGAGAGGGCCGCCGCGAAAGCAGGCATACCAAGACTGGGCATGCCTTCCCGCACGATGCGTATCAGCTCGCTATCGGTTCTGTCGTTGAACGATCGACCGTCCGTCGAGAATCGCTCGCCATGACAGCTTGCGCACAGCTCTTGGTAGCGCGCTTCGACATCAGACGCTGCAGCGGCGCCGATCGACGCGCATCCAACCAAGAACGCTCCAAGCCGTGCGAACGGCTTGCTGCTAGAACGACTCTTCACACGCTTCCTCCTAGCGCGGTACCTGGTTGTCACTGGCGCAGGGAGGCTAGCTCGTCGTTTTTCCCATGCCAGCAATCTGGGGCGAATGGATGCAGGCTGGGAGGAATGGATGCGTTAGGCTGGGTTGAGGGGCTGGGGTGAACGTGCTGCAGTCCGCTCATGGCGCAGCTGTGCCTTGTAGCGCTTGCTCATCGGCAGCACCTTGCCGCAGCGTAGATGGACGGCGCCGTGACCGGAGCGATGGATGCGGATGCGTTCGATCTCTTGCACCCGGACGATGTGCGACCGGTGGATGCGTACAAACTGAGACGGGGGCAGCAGCGCCTCGAGGCGCTTCATGGTGGCGCGCATCAGGTAGAGCTGACCATCGGCGCAGATCTCAACATAGTTTCCAGCCGCGCTCACATACTGCACGGTGTCGATCTGGATCAGGCATTCGTCCGCGCCTCTGCTGACCAGCAGCGTCTGGGGGGCTTCGGTCGCGGCCGCAGTCGCCGGCCGCTCGGCCCGTTGCTCTGCCGAATCGGCTTTACGCAGGAACACGTGCCAGATCAGACACAGCACCACAAAGGCAGCCGCATAGCGGGGCAAGAAGATGGCGATGGTCGATGCGGGTGCGCGCGTGCGTGTCAGCGAATCCACAAGCAGCGGCACGAGCAGCGAGGCGGGCACAAGGACGCTCGCGAGACGTAGATAGACCTGTGGCTTGCGAAGATCACCGGGATGCCGGCTCAACGTCGTGAAGAGAATGGGGCCGGTGATCAACCAGGCGCCCCACTCGCGTAGCGCAATGGCCGCCGTGCGCAGCAAGTCCGGCGTGATCTCCTGCACGACTGCCTGATGGACGAGGCAGTACGCACACATGCACGAGAAGTACACGATCCACGTCAGGAGGGCGACGCGCACCTCCGGTGAGGATGCCACGATCGGCAGGTGTATGGCGGCGCTGCGAGAAGACATAACGTTTCAGTTGAGTCCTGTCGAGACTGGTATCAGAGGCCGTTGCCGAACGTCAAGCAAGCTGCGTACAACTCGGCCTCGGCTGCTACGTTGCGCTGAAGCATCCAAGGGTGGAACGATGTGTGCCGCGGGGCGTTCCAGTTGCGTCATACCTCGCGAGGGGTCGGAAATGTCAACACTCACTCAGGAGCAGATCGACGAGCTGAGTCGGATCATGGACGCACGCTGGGAAAGTGAGATGAATGAGATCCGCGCCGTGGTCGAGCGTGCACGAGACGATCGCCGACAAGCCGCGCTGCTGGGGCGCCCGGCGGATCGCTTGGACGAGGCGCTGCGCGAGATTGCACAAGAGGCGCCCTATGCGATCGTGCGTCAGAACGTGCAGGACGTTCAGGACATCGAGGGCGCGCGGCAGCGCATCGCTGCAGGGACATATGGAATTTGCATCGACTGCGGCGGAGACATTGGCTACGAGCGATTGCTCGCGTACCCGACCGCCAAACGTTGCATACGTTGCCAGCGCGAGCACGAACGAAGACGGGCAGGTGGCTAGGTTGGAGCGCTGGGGGTTGGAGGCTGGAGGCGGACACACTCTGCGCGTCACCTAGAGCCCCCAGCTTCCCAAACCTCGTGCCCGCACAACCGATGCTACGATTGTGCGCACAATGCGCACTCTCGTACTCATCCTGGATCTTGCTGGAACGTTTGTGTTTGCACTCGCCGGAGCGACTGCTGCCGCAAGACGACATCTCGATATCTTTGGCGTTCTGGCGGTCGCATTTGCTGCCGCATGCTCGGGCGGCATCACGCGCGATGTGCTGATAGGCGCCGTCCCTCCAGCGGCCATCATCGACTGGCGTTATCTGGCGACGTCGCTCGTTGCCGGCACCATTGCCTTTCGCTGGCACGCGACCATCGAGCGCATGGCTCATCCCGTGCGCGTGTTCGACGCTGCAGGCTTGGCCCTATTCGCGGTCGCTGGCGCGCAAAAGGCGCTCGCGTACGATCTCAATGCGGTGATGGCTGCGGTGCTCGGCATGTTGACCGGCATCGGCGGCGGCGTCGTGCGCGACCTGCTGCTCGCTCAAGTGCCCATCGTGCTGCGTTCCGATCTGTACGCGGTCGCTGCGCTTGCCGGCGCGGCGGTCGTCGTGCTGGGCGATCGGCTCGCCGTCGCACCGACGATCTCGGCGCTTGCTGGTGCAGGTCTCTGCTTCTTATTACGCATGATGGCGATCCATCGTAACTGGCACTTGCCCAAGCCATTGCAGCAGGCTCGCCCGCCGAGCGACCGACGGGAGAAGGAAGGCTGATTGCCACGGCTGTGGGACTGGAGCGCGCAGGTGGCTCAGCAGCCGAGCCGTCAGACGAGGCCGCCGTTGGCGAAGATCACTTGACCGTTGATCCACGCGCAATCCGGACCGCATAGCGCGGCGACGACAGCGGCGATATCAGCTGGCTCGCCCAAGCGCTTGTGTGGCGTGCGTGCGGCGACAGCTGCGATCTGCTCGGGCGTCTTGCCGGTGGTGAACAGCGATGTGTTGACTGGGCCTGGGGCCACCGCATTGACCGAGATCTGTCTGCCTGCGAGCTCCTTGGCGAGCACGTTAACAAATACCTCGAGCGCAGCCTTGCTCGCGGCATACGGTCCGGAACCGGGTGAGCGCAGGACCGTAAGGCTCGACGACAGCGCGATGATGTGCCCACCTTCGCGTACTCTGCGCGCTGCCTCGCGTAACGTGTAGAAGCTGCCGCGGATGTTCACATTCATGATGTGCTCGAAATCTTCGTCGGTCATTTCCGCGAAGGGAACGGTGTGCGCAACGCCGGCATTTGCAACAACGACATCGATGCCCCCGAACGACTGCTCGCACGTATCGAACAATTGCCGCACCGCCTGCGAATCGCCGACGTCCGCCTGCGCTTCGAGCGCCTGTCCGCCAGCGCGTTGGATCTCGCGGACGAGCGCCACAGCTTGATCCTTGCTGCCCCGGTAGTTGATGACCACTTGGTAGCCGTCGCGTGCCAACCTCTGTGCGATGGCGGCACCGATGCCGCGGCTTGCGCCGGTCACGAGCGCCGCCTTGTTGTGCGTCCGTCCTGACGAAAGCGGCGCATTGCCTGACGATTGTGCATGCGCTGCGACCAGAGCCGTGGCTGGCACCACGCTTGCAGCGGCCAGCACCGCACGGCGGGAGACTCTGTCGTTAAGAATCGGATCGATTGTGTCGGTCATGGCGCACCTTCATGCGTTGATGGGTTGCACGTGCGCAGGCTACGCAACACAGCCGCAGCAGACTGGCTGGATTCGCTTCCAAGTTTGCGCGATTCTGCTCCTCTGACGTGTGTAGCGCGCCAATGGCACGGGCGAGCTTGCTCGATCCGGCTCGAAGCTTGCCTAATCGTGCTTCCCGCATCGCCATGGCCCGGCGGACGCGCTACTGTTAGCGGCCGTCGACGGAGTGTTGGCAACCATGGACATCCTGCGATCGGAGTCGTTGTCGCAGCTCAGAGCCGCGGTGCGTGCCTATGCCGATCGGCATGCGAATGTCGACGGAGTGGCGACCACGCCGGTGACGGGTCTGCGCATGATGCGCGTTTATGAGCCGAGCAAGACCACGCGTTCGATATACAAGCCGCTGGTGTGTCTCGTTCTGCAAGGCGCGAAACACCTGGTGATCGGTCGCGAGGAACGCATCGTCGAAGCAGGCGAGACCTTGGTTGCAGGCGTCGACATGCCCGTCATCGGCCGGGTTGTTCGCGCCAGCAAGGATCAGCCGTATCTTGCCGTTGCAATGGAGCTGGATGTAGCTGTCATGCAGGAGCTGGCACTGGAAGTGCCGAGCGACACCGCCTCGAGTTCCATATCCGGGCCAACCCTGTTCAGCACAAGCTTCGACGCCGATGTCTTGAGCTGCGCTTTACGCATGATGCGCCTCATCGATCATCCAGAAGCCGTGCCTGTGTTGCGACCGGCAATCTTGCGCGAGCTGCACTACTGGTTGCTGCGTAGTCCCTATGGTCCGGCGCTGCGCAGTATGATCAGACCGGACAGCGTCACGCAGCGGATTGCTGCGACGATCGAGCTGATCCGCCGCAACTATGCTCGGCCGATTTCGATAGAAGAGCTTGCCTCGCGCGCCAGCATGAGCACGTCGGCGTTTCATCGCCGTTTCAAGGCGCTGACGTCGATCTCGCCTTTGCAGTTTCAAAAGCAGCTGCGCTTGCTCGAAGCGCGCCGCATGATGATGAACGAAGGCCTGTCCGCGACACGCGCCGCTTCGCTCGTCGGGTACGAGAGCGTGTCGCAGTTCACGCGCGAGTACAGGCGTATGTTTGGTGTCTCGCCGAAACGGGACGTGAGTCGCAGGCTGACGCAGCCGCAAGAGCCGCGCGCACCGGCTGTTGCGCTCGAAGTGTAGGCTGTAGGCTGTAGGCAGGGTGTTAAGACCTACAGCCTACAGCCCATATCGGAGGATCACCATGACCGAACGTGCAGTGCTTGCTGGCGGCTGCTTCTGGGGCATGCAAGATCTTCTTCGCCGCCTGGACGGAGTAATCTCGACGCGCGTCGGGTATACGGGCGGCAAGATTCCCAACGCCACATACCGTAATCACGAGGGACACGCTGAGGCGGTCGAGGTCATTTTCGATCCCGCGCGCCTGTCCTATCGCGATCTGCTGGAGTACTTCTTCCAGATTCACGACCCGACGACGCTCAACCGGCAGGGCAATGATATCGGGCCGAGCTATCGCTCCGCGATCTTCTATACGAGCGAAGAGCAGAAACGGATCGCCGAAGAGCTGATCGCGGAGATCGATGCTTCCGGCCTGTGGCCAGGAAAAGTCGTCACAGAGGTGGTGCCGGCGAGCGACTTCTGGGAAGCCGAGCCCGAGCATCAGGATTATCTACTGAAGAATCCTGGCGGCTACACCTGCCATTACCCGCGACCTCATTGGCGGTTGCCGCGACGCGCACAATCTGCGCTGTAGATCTGTCGCCACGTGCGCACTCGCCTTCGTCGATTTCTTTCTCGCCAGCCGGGCGGTCGGGACGGGGACGAGCGGGTATCGCAGGACGTGCGAGCTGCGGGCCCGTCGTCCCAGCCCTCGACTCTCAGTGCTCGGGCGTCCAGACAAATCCTTCGCCGCTAGCGGAGAACTTGCCTAGACCCGGGAAGGGGAAGTGCACGGCGTAGATTCGCTCGCTGGACGCAGCGCTGCGCTCGATGAGCTCGCGGCGACTCGTCTGTGCCGTCGGCGCATCATGATCGAAGGAGATCGTCCACTCCGGGCGCTGCACCGAGACGATGTAATGATGAGCGGTGTCGCCGATGTAGAGCAGCGACTCGCTGCCCGAAGTGATGCGATAGCCCGAGTGACCGGGTGTGTGACCATCGATCGCCACGGCCGTGACCAAGCCAGGCACGAGCTCGCTGCCGGGTTCGAAGGCTTTGACCTTGGGCGCGATCGCCTCGATCAGCGCCGCCTGAGTGTCGTTCTGCTTTTCCTCCCAGCTGCGCAGGTATTCCCACTCCGGGGCCGAGATGTGGATCGTCGCATTCGGGAACGACAGCGCACCATCTGAGCCAACAAGCCCGCCGATGTGGTCGCCGTGGGAGTGGGAGATGAAGATGTCGGTGACGCTCGTCGGATCGATGTTGGCTTGTTTCATCGACTCGAGCAGCTTGCCGTTCCCTTCGCCCATGTTGGCACCGGCACCTGCGTCGAAGAGCAGCACCTTGTCTCCAGCTTGCACGAGCAGTGGTTGCACGCTCAGCGAGAGCTCGGTGGTGGAGACGCCGGCCGCGCTGAGCAGTTCCGCAACGTCTTCGGGTGTGCGACCGACGCCGACGATCTGGTTGTCGTTCGGGAACGTGAAGCCGCCGTCGCGGAGCGCGTAAGCCGACAGCTCGCCAATCTTGAATGCAAATACGTTCAGTTCGGCGGCCTGTGTCGGTTGGGCGTCTTGGGCCGCTTCGGTAGGTGCCGGCTCTTTCGCGCATCCTGCAAGCAAAGCGGCGATGAACAGGGCGGGTAGTAGACGAGTCATGGACCAGTGTCTCCTTGTACGGGTTGCTGGGCTTTCGGCGCTGGGCTGTGGTTATCTAGCGCATCCTGCGCCGCTGGTAGCCAATGCGTATAAAGTCTACAAGCTGCTTGAAATGTAGAACAGTTGTTTTGTTTATGGGCTCTGGGCTGCTGGGCTTTGCGTGATGGCTTCCAGACGAGAGGTCAAGGCTTACGGCAATGCATGCGCCGACAGTCTGGAGACTGCGGCTCTGTCTAAGAGGTCACAGTGAATCGGGAAGGGCAGTGGCTGCCGCCTCGCGAGCCGAGCCTATGCAAGCAATCTTTCGGCGGCGGGCGTGAAGTGCTGCTCGATTCGTCCTCCGCGACGCTGCGTGAAGAGTGCGGCGATGTCATGTGCTTTCGCGTACTGCATGCCATCTTCAAGTCCGAGCACGTGCAGCGCCGTGGCAAGCGCATCGGCATGCATGCACTGCGGTGCGAGCACTGTTACTGCTGCGAGATCGTTGCGTACCGGCGCGCCGGTGCGTGGATCGAGCGTGTGCGAATAGCGTACGCCGTCCCGCTCGAAATAACGCCGATAATCGCCTGAGGTTGCAATCGAAAGCTCGTGGAGTGCCACCAGGGTTCGCGTCTGACTTGGCTCGAGAGGCTCGATTTCAACCCACCATGGCGTGCCGTCCGGCTTGCAGCCCGAGCCGCGCAGCTCGCCGCCGATCTCCACGAGATAATGTGTGATGCCGCGGGTTTCGAGCGCTCGTCCGACCTGATCGACTGCAAAGCCTTTTGCGATCGAGGACAGATCGAGCTCGATTCCGCCGGGTTGGTATAAGCGACGCTCGTCGCGTGCAAGCTTGATTTGCTGCCATCCCGTGCGTGCGCGAGCTGCGTCGATCTCGCGGGCGGCAGGACGTGTCGTGCGCGGTCCTGCCGGACCGAATCCCCACAGGTTCGTGAGCGCACCGATCGAAGGGTCGTAAGCGCCTTGTGTGGATTCGGCGAACGACAGTGCACAGCTCAGCACCTCGAGGCACTCGGGTGGCAGCATGCGCCAGGTGCCCGGTGATGCGCGATTGAAGCGGCTGAGATCCGAGTCGGGCTCCCAAGAGCTCATTTGCGCGATGACACGCTGGAGTGCCGCCTGCACAAGTCTCTCGAGCTGCGGTGGATCTTCTTCGCACGCGACTTGCACGGTCCAAGTCGTCCCCATGGAGTGGCCCGAGAGCTTGATCGTTCGGCCGGTGGGGTAGTCTTCGAGCAAGCGTGAAGACAGCACCGGCGGGACGAGTGCCAGATTCGTGTGCATGGCGGTGCGCGATGACTATGGCGCCATGACTTCGAATGTGCCCGAGTAGTTGAGACGGCGCTCGCTTGCTTGGCGATTGCCGGTGCGATCGTCCTGTGCGCTAGCGTTGATCCAGTACATGCCGGGATTCGGCCAGGTCACAGTGAAGTCTCCCTCCGCGTCTGTCGTCACGCGAATCTCCTCGAGGCGATCGCGATAGCGAATGCCGCCGGGGATGATGGACACCTCCAGCCCTGCTGCGGGCTCGCCATCGATCAGGAAGCGAAAGCGGGCTGGCTCTTGCGCGAACAGGTCGGTCGGATGTGTGATCGGCACCAGCTCGAGCCCCTTGCCCACGGCAAGGATTTCGCTTGGCTTGCCGGCTGTGACGAAGGTTTCGATGCGGTTGCTCATCTCGACGACCCTCAGCTCTGTCGCGTTCGCAGGGATCTGTCGAGCGAAATCTTCGGGCCGACCGCGCCAGCGCTTCACTGTGCCGTTCTCCTTATAGGAGGCTATCAAAGCGTCGTTGACGACGGCGATCCGATACGTGCCGGCTTCCGAAAGCTCGGCATCGAACGTGCTGCGAAACTTGCCGGTGCTCATGTTCTGCGGCGCGATCTTGCTGCCGCTCGGCGAGGTGATGCTCAAGTTGTCCAGTCGCAGCGGCACGTGATTGAAATAGAACAGCTCATTCGATACCGCCGCATCCACTGTGACCCAATCGCCGGGCGCGGACAGCACGGTGGCCGACGGCAAGAGCCACAAGCGATGCGCGTGCGCGCTCGTCGCAAGGCACGTTGCGAGCAATAACGCGAGCGATACGCAGCGAGACATCAAAACGTTCTCCTCGGGATCAGGGTGTCAAGGTGACGATGACGGCGCCGAGCTCATGCTCGCCGCGCGCTTCGAGACGTTGTGTGCTTTGCGACGGCCACCGGAACGGGATCTCAAGCAACTCGCGCCCGCCGACTTCGCGCGCTGCCTCGACGACGAGACGATACTCGCCGGCGGCGAGCCGAGCTATCGCAGGCTGCCGATCAGAGAACCTGAGCTCGTGCGTCCCGGGAGCGCGCGTTGCACCGCTGATGCCGTCGGCAGGTAGCCGGAGATCGCGGCCGATCCTTCGCCACCACGAGCGCAGGTCTTTCAACCACTTCGCACCTTCGTGATTCTTCAGATTCACGTCGTACCAGACGTCCAGATGTGCGGCGACCGAGCGATCGGGTCGCTCGATCCACACGGCCAAGTACGGGCGGTGATACTCCGCGACATTCAAGCGCGGTATCTCGATGCTCACGTTGAGATCGGCGGCTGTCGCAGTGCCGGTTAGCAGTGCGCAGGCCGTGAGCGAAAGCTTCTTGCGCATGGCTCGCCTAATGGATAAACACGATCATGCTGAACAGCATCACGCCGAGGCCGAGCGCCACGGTGGGCCAAGTGGCGGGGCGGTGCTTCGAGTGCATTTGCAGGAGCAACAACCCGGTGATGCAGAAGACGAGACAGGCAGCGGCGAAAGCGTCGATGAAGACGCTCCAAACCGCGCCGGTATGTCGGCCTTTGTGCAGGTCGTTGAAATACGAGATCCAGCCGCGATCGGTGCGCTCGTACTCGAGCTCGCCGGTTGTCAGATCGATGCTGAGCCAAGCATCGCCGCCCGGACGTGGCATGGCGATGTAGAGCTCGTCCTCGGACCACTCGAGCTTGCGATTCTGAATACGTTCGTCGAACCGGTCGTTAAGCCACATGGTTACGGGGGCAGCGAGTTGCGCTTGGCCGTCGCGCTCGAGGAGCGATGCCAGCAACGCCGGCGGCAGCGTGTCGTTGATCCGGATGATCTTGGGCTGCGCTTCGATCTGACCGGCATGGTTCAGCGTGATGCCCGTGATGCTGAAGAGCAGCATGCCCATCAGGCAGATGGCGGAGCTGATCCAATGCCATTGATGAAGTTGCTGTAGCCAGATCTTGCGTCGTTTCCTGGATGGTTGAGCGGTCGCTTCCTGTGCGCTGAGCCTCGAGGTCGTATCCAGCATGCAAGCTCGCCTTTCGAGCAGGCCAACGCTTTGGCTACAGCTCCGCCCAGCGACGGAGTAGGTTGTGATACACGCCGGTGAGCTGCACCGCCACCGGATCCTCGGGATTACGTGCGTTCAGTTGCTGAATCGCCGTATCGAGATCGAAGAGCAGCGTGCGAGCGGCGTCGTCGCGCACCATGCTTTGCACCCAGAAGAACGACGCAATGCGGGCGCCGCGCGTGACCGGCTCGACCTTGTGCAAGCTCGACGCAGGGTAGAGTACCAAGTGCCCGGCCGGCAGCTTGACGCGCTGCGGGCCGAACACGTCCTCAATGACCAGCTCGCCACCGTCGTACTCGTCTGGGCTCGACAAGAACAGCGTCACGGAAAGATCCGTGCGAATCCGAAAGCCGGTGTCGCGAAACTGACGCACGGCATTGTCGACGTGCACGCCGAAGGTCTGTCCCTCGCGATAGCAATTGAACAAGGGCGGAAAGATCTTGGCGGGCAGCGCTGCTGACAGGAACAACGGATTACGCTCGAGCGCGCTCAGGATGAGCGCACCGAGCTCGCGGGCCACCGGCGAATCCTCCGGCAGCTGCAGGTTGTGCTTCACACGCGCCGATTGATGACCGGCCGTGACCCGGCCATCAACCCATGGCGCGGCATCGAGCGCCTTGCGACAGGCGCTCACTTGCTCTGCGGACAGAACGTCTGGGATGTGTAACAGCATGCGCCGCTTCCTAGAAGCGAATGTCTGCCGTGAGCGAGGCGGTGCGCCCCGGACCCGGGATGTAGTGCCCGCCGCCGATGCGATCGACGTAGAACTTATCAGTGAGATTGGTCACGTTGAGACGCAATGTCACTGAATCGGTCAGCTCGTACGAGGCCATCGCATCGATGAGCCAATAGCTCGATAGGATCTTCTCCACCGTGCCGGTCGGAGTCGCAGTGCGCGAGCGCACGACCTCGTCCAGATATTGCGCACCGACACCGACCACGAGATCGAAGGGCAGGGTATAAGTCGTCCAGAGACTTACGGAGTGCTTGGGCGTTTGCAGCAGGGACGCATCGACCTCGATCGGGTTGGCGCTTTTCTCGATTTTCGAATCCAGATACGCGTAGCCGCCGAATGCCGCCCAGCGGCTGGTGATGTTGCCGGCAATGCCGAGCTCGATGCCTGCGATGCGTTGCTTCCCGGACAGTACGTACGGATCGTCGTTGCTGAGCCGCGTGCGTACGTTGCGTTTCTCCGTCCGGAACACTGCCGCCGTGAACGAGAGGTTGGCGTCGTACAGATTCCATTTCGTACCGAGCTCGTAGTGGCGGCTCTTCTCGGGATCGAGGTGCACGTTGTTGGGGCTCGTCGGCGACTCGCTCAACGCAGCACCGACTGCGCCCGCATCGACGGTCGGATCTTGAGACGAGTTGTAGCTCAAATAGACGCTCGCCTCCTCGCGAGGTTTGAACACGACGCCTGCGTTCCAGCTCAGCAGACCGTCGCTCTTGTCGAGACGCGTCAGCCGCTCGCCTGTTGCGTAGCTGCGCTGCTCGAAGTCAACATCGACCTCGTCCCAGCGCAAGCCCGCAGTCACTTCCCAGCGTTCGCCCAGCTCGACGGTATCGAAGGCATAGACCGCGATTGTATCGAGCTCCGTCTCGCTCGGGTTACCGGTGTTCGGCGGCATCGGGCCGAAGGGGCGATCGTTCGGGTTCGGAGCATGAAGGTCGAAGCCCGGCTGATTGGTTGTCTGCGCACTGTTTCGGTTGGTCGTTTTTTCCCGTGCCAGCTCCAGACCCGTCACCAGATCGTGCCGCAGGCTGCCCGTGTTGAAGTTGACGACCAAGTTGGTTTGATTGGTCCAGTTGCGATTGCCCATCGCACGCTGCTGCAGGTTACGCCCGGCCGGGCGCGGCGCGGTGATGGCTGAGGTGCGCTCATTGTCCAGATAGCGCGTGATGTTCTCGATGCGTGCATTGGGACCAAAGTCGTGCTCGAGCTTCACGGTCGCGACGTGCGTCTCGAGATCCTCGAAGTCGTAATTCTTCAGGCCATAGAAGTTGCTCTGATCGACGGGTGGATTGGCTCTGTATGCGCCCGTTGGATAGGTGACGCCACCCTGAGTGAACTCGCCCCAGGGCAAGCCGTAATCTGGGATGTTGTCTTCTTCCTGATAGAGATAGCTGAGTGTCAGGCGTGAGGCGGCACCCAAGCCCAGCGTGAAGGAGGGCGCGATGCCCCAGCGCTCGTTCTCGACGACATCGCGGCCAGGCACGTCAGAGCTGTGATACAGCAGGTTCAAACGAAAAGCCGCATCGTTGCCGAAAGCGCGATTGATGTCGGCAGTCACGCGGCGATAGCCATCGGCGCCGACGCCGAGTGTGCCGCTGGTCTCATCCTGAAGGTGCGGCGTCTTGCTGATCTGATTGACTGCGCCGCTGCTCGAACTGCGTCCGCCGATCGTGCCTGTGGGGCCTTTCGCCACTTCCACGCTGTCGAGATTGAAGGCATCGCGGGTGTAGGTGCCTGCATCGCGAATGCCATCCAGGAAGACACTGTTCCGCGCCGTGAAGCCACGCATCGTGAAGTTCTGGTCGCCCGGCAATCCGCCCCCGCCTTCGCCGGCTTGAAACGTGATGCCAGGCGTGTTGCGCAATACCTCGCGAAGCGTCGTGGCGTTCCGCTGCGAGATCACTTCGGGCGGAATGACGACGACAGTTTGCGGCGTCTCGATGAGCGGTTGTGTGTACTTCGTCGAGCTCGACTCCTCGCGCTGCAGTCGCTCGCCTTCGGCGCGTACTGTGACCTTTCTCATGACCTGAGGCTGTTCGCTCGCGTGCGCGGTCGTGCCGAGCGCTGCGCCGATTGCCGCGGCCAGGATCCCTCCAGCAGTAGGGTTCGATCGTGATGGAGCTGAAGGAGCGGACATGCAGGTCTCCTGTTGTTCTGTCGGTCGACTGTCGAAGATAGGGACTAACGCTAGAAGCGGGGCGTGGATAATATTGAGAATCATTCTTGTTTGCAATCGCGAGCGAGTGCTCCCCCTCCCAGCCCTCCCCGCGAATCGGGGGAGGAGCGATCAAAACATCACGATGCGGGCGCATGAGTTGCGCAAGCCTTACTTATAGGTAAGGTAAGAAGCGCACGATCGACGCGCTGTTCTTGTTACTTTTCGCTTAGCGCCAGCAGCGACCGCGACTCTCCGCCCCAGCCCGAGCCCCACGCCCACTACAGACTCGGCTATACTCGCGCGCTCTCATGCGTGCACGTGTCTCCCGCATCTGGGCCGCATGGCTCCTGCCATGGTTCGTCCTGCGGATGTTCATTCCCGCAGGATTCATGCTCGCGTGGTCGGGCGACACTTGGCAGATCGTGCTGTGCTCGGGCACGGGGCCGGCAGTCTCGATTTCCCTTCATCACGAAGATCACGAGCATCAGCTACACGACCCGCATGCCGCACATGCGCAGCACGCGCATCACGCCGAGCACGCTGCACATCACGGCCATGAGCAGCACGGCTCGACTTCGCACGAAACTTCCTTCTGTCCTTTCGCCGTCGCGAGCGCCGGCGCGCTGCTAGCAAGCGCCCCGGAGCTCGTCTTCGCTGAGCTCGCGTCCGAGCTCATGCCGCTCGTGAGCGATGCTGCGGTCGCTTCGACTGCAGTGCTCGTCGAGCGCATCCGCGGTCCACCACGCGTCTGATTTTCACTTCCACACTCTAGAGGGCTTGCGCTCGAACGCTCGAGCGCTCGTGTACGTGTGCGCGTTCGCGAGCGTTCGCGCGAGCGCGTGGTTTTCGTCGACGCGTCTCGACGCTCGGGACGCGTGGTCAGGACAGCGTCTATGAACAAGTTGAATTTCTTACTTTCCGCGGCAGTCGCCACGGCGCTTGCGACTACTGCAACGATGGCTTGTGCACAGGAACGCCACGATGGCGTCATCGTCACGGGCGAGCGCATCCGTGCGTCGGAAACCGAAGTAGGCAGCCGGCTCGGTCTCAGCATTCGCGAGACGCCGGCCGTCGTCGATGTCGTGACGCAAGAGGATTTTCAGATTCGCGGCGTCCGCACTGCTCTCGAGGCGATGAATGCAGCGCCCGGTCTCACATCAGGCAACCTGCCAGGCTCCATCGGCGCTGCGTCGATGCGCGGCTTCCACCGGGCGATCAACTACCTCTACGACGGCGTGCGCATGGCCAACTCCGATGTCGGCGTACGCAACTGGGATGCTTGGAGCTTCGAGCGCATCGAAGTGATCAAGGGCCCGGCCTCTGTGACTTCCGGTGAAGGTGCGCTCGCCGGCGCCATCAATTTCGTGCCACGTCGTCCTCATACGGAGCGGCTCGCCTCGCAAGTCTTCGCCAGCTACGGCAGCCACGACACGATGCGTGTCGCTGGCGACATCAACGTGCCGCTTGGAGAGCGTGCAGCCGTGCGCAGCAACGCATCGCTCTCCCGCTCCGGCGGTTGGGTCGACGACACAGATTCCGAGAGTCGTGCCGGACGCATCGCGTTGCTTCTCGAGCCGACCGATACGCTGTCGATCCTTCTCTCGGTCGATCGCTTCGAAGACGAGCTCTCGACCGCGTACTACGGCACACCGCTCGTCTCTGCGGAGATTGCGCGCAAGCCGTCCTCTCTGGTCTCGGGGCGCGCCGGCCTCGTGCTGGACAAGTCGATGCGCCGACTCAACTTCAACGTCACCGATGGCGACATGGGCTCGGAGACGACGTGGCTGCGCGCGCGGCTCGACTATCGGCTCAGCGATCGGTGGCGCATCGTGAGCGACTCGAGCTGGTATCGATCCGATCGCCATTGGCTCGATGCCGACGAGTATCGTTTCAATCCTGCGACCGGGCTCATCGATCGCGGCGCGACGATCATCACGCACGACCACGACTACTGGAGTCAGCGCATCCATGCGGCGTTCGACGGCATGCTCGCCGGGCGACGCAATCGCCTCGTAGCCGGCTTCGAGATCGGCGAGACGGATTTCTTCACGCTGCGACGCTTTGGCAATGCAGGCGCCGTCGATCCGTTTGCGCCTGTGCGAGGGCGGTTCCTCGCCGATACGCCCGCCAACTTCGCCACGCGACAGAACGTGACTGCAGAGGTGAAGGCAGTCGCTGTGTTCGCAGAGAACGCGCTGAATCTGACGCCCAAGCTATTGCTGGTCGGCGGCGTGCGGCTCGATACATTCGAGCTCGACCGCCGCGTGCTCGATGTGAACACAGATATCGGCTCGTCGTACGGGCAGGACTACGACCCGGTCACGTGGCGCGTCGGTGCGGTTTATAGCGTACGGCCCGACAAGCAGCTGTTCGCACAGTTCACGAGCGCGGCGTTGCCGGTGAGCAGCTTGCTCTTCATGAACGCGACCAATGCCTCCTTCGACGTCTCCACCGGCGAGTCCTTCGAGGTCGGCGCCAAGATGTCGTTCCTCGACTCGCGTCTCGAGCTGACGGCTTCGCTCTTCGACATTCGTCAGGACGACATCGTGACACGCGATCCGAACAACCCTGCTGTCACGATTCAAGGCGGGCGTCAGAGCTCGAAAGGCGGCGAGCTGGCGCTGAAATGGAAGGCGACCGACGAGCTGACTGTCGAGCTCGGTGGCACCTTGCTCACCGCGCAGTTCGACAAGCTCATCGAAGCCGGTGGCGCGGACCGATCCGGCAATCGCCCGCTCAACGTGCCGGAGCAGCTGATTGATCTCGTGGTGAGCTACGCTCCGCGCACATGGCCGGTCACCTTCACCGGCATCGTGCGTCACAACGGCGCTTTCTATACATCGAACGCCAACGACATCCGCGTGGATGCCTTCACCGTCGTCGATGCGGCGATCGCATGGCGCTCGCCGGTCGGGACAATCACGGTGCGTGGCCGCAACCTCACCGACGAGCTTTATGCCGATTGGTCGGGCTACGCGCCGGGCCTCGTGTTCTTAGGCGAGCCGCGCAGCGTGGAAGTGTCGTTCGCCAGGTCGTTCTGACGAGCCGGAGCGCACATGAGCTTCAAGCGACAGCTGTACCTGTTTCACCGCTGGGCAGGTATCGCGCTGTGCTTGCTCTTCGTGCTGTGGTTCGTGAGCGGCTTCTTCATGATGTACGTCGGCTTTCCCGAGCTGACGCAACGAGAGCGGCTCGCAGGATCGATGCCGCTCGACCTGACGACCGCCCGGCTGCAGCCGGCCGAGGCGGTCGCACGGCTTCGACAGGGCGATTTCGTCACGCGCGGCCGGCAAAGTCGCATCGAGACGCTCGACGTATCCGATCCGGCAGCGCCGATCGGTACGCCTAGCTCAATGCGGCTTGCGATGATTCTGCGACGGCCTGCGTACGTCGTGCATCCCGACAACGGTGCACAACCTCGCGTCGTGTTTGCCGACGACGGTACGGTGTTGCGTGAGGTCAGCGAAGAACAGGCGCATGCAGCGGTCATCGACTTCGCAGGGCGCAGCGGCTGGCGCGTCGATCCGGCAGGGATCGAGTACGAGGGCACGATCCACGTCGATCAATGGTCGGTATCAGCGGCGTTGGACGAGCACCGCCCGCTCTTGCGCTTTGCCTTGAACGACGATGCAGGCACAGTGCTCTATGTCTCGTCGCGCACAGGAGAGGTCGTGCGCGACACCCAGCGGCTCGAGCGTGTGCTGAACAGTTTCGGAGCCGTCATTCACTGGATCTACCCCACCATCATCCGCAAGCACCAGCTGCTGTGGGAATGGATCGTGAATCTGCTCTCGGGCGTTGGCGTGTTGCTCGCGATCTCGGGGCTCTGGATCGGATGGCTGCGCTGGAATCCTCGTGCGCGACCGGGCAAGCCCCGGGTGCCTTATCGCGGGCTGATGCGTTGGCACTACTTCAGCGGCATCGCTTTCGGTGTCGTGACCCTGACCTGGATCTTCAGCGGCCTGATGTCGATGAATCCGCTAAAGCTCAATCCTTCGCAACGCCCCGACACTGCCGAATCGCTCGTCTTCGCAGGTAAATCCTTGACGCCCACCGAGTTCGAGCTGCCGGTTGGCTTCGCGGCAGATGCGATCGAGGCCGTGCTACATCACTACGCGGGTCAGGCGTTCTATCGCGTCACCGATCGCACCGGGAGCACATATCTGGTCTCGGCAAACGACCGAGCGGTGAGAAGGCCAAGCGTGAAATCCATGATCGAGCGAGCAACAGCCCTGCTCCCCGATGCGCATCTGATCTCCTCGGAGATCCTCACCGAGTACGACGACTACTATTACTCGCGTCGTCCGGAGCGGCGTGCGAAACCGTTGCCGGTCGTGCGCGTTCGTTTCGACGATCCAGATCATACGTGGTTTTATTTGAATCCCGCGACCGGCGAGATCGTGGAGCGCAGCACGCGTACCAACCGAATCTACCGTTGGCTCTACAACGGTTTGCATTCTTTCGATTTCTGGTGGTTGTGGCAGCGTCGCCCGCTGTGGGACATCGTCGTCATCACGCTCTCGCTCGGCGGCACCGTTCTCTCGATCATTGGCATCGTGGTCGGCTGGCGGCGTCTGCGATTTCGCGCGACACGGCGTGCAGCGCTAGCGGGTAGGAACCGCGAACGAGCTGTTTCCTCAGTCACGAAGGCATAACGAGAAGGTGGGTGCGTCGAGCCCTATACGTAGAAAAGGCCAATACTGAGTTATCTGAGTAACCGAGGTCTCCGGAAGATCGACAAGAGCTCACGACAATCGTAGTCTTCGCAACAGCGATCAATTTAGAAGAGCCGGTGACGGGAGACTAGGGATCTCTCATCTGGCCACGGATCTACATGGCGGGTGCGAAGAGGCAGCATCGCGGTTTCTTGCCTCTGGCTGCTCGTGATGAGCAGCTAGCGGTGTCTGGTGCCATTGCGAGAGATCGGAGCCGCCTAAGATATTCCTCAAGCGCTGCAGAAGGGTGTAGTGCCGCGCCCCCGATCTCAACGATCCAATCTAACCCGCTCGTGAAGCTAGATAACAATACGCCCCCAGATCTGTCGATCTGGAGGCGTGCGGTTTACCCTTTCGGGATATCCTGCGAAGGTTTCACCTTCTTGTTATGGAAACCAAGGCAGGCATCGATCAACTACACAAGGCAGAAGGAATTGTAAGCATCGACGGGGAGAAATGCAATGAACCATAAGCCCGTAACCGTTCCGATGGTGCTTGGATTGGATATCGGAACTAACTCGATAGGGTGGGCCCTCATCGATACGGATCCGACCACTGGACGAGCCGTAGGCATCCGTGATTGCGGTGTACGGATCTTTCAGGAAGCCGTCGATGCGAAGACTAGGACCCCGAAGAATGCTGCGCGACGTTCGGCACGCTTGCTGAGGCGCCTGCTAGCGAGGCGTGCTAGACGCAAACGCAAGCTGATGAACCTGCTTATCAAGTACGGACTTTTGCCCCCAGAGATTGCAGCCGATGATGCGAAACCGGAGATCATCCTAAACGCATTGGGTGATCCGTACGAGCTGCGCACGAAGGCGCTCGATGAGCCATTGCAGCCCTACGAGCTTGGAAGAGTCCTCCTGCACCTGTGCGCCCGACGCGGCTTTCTGTCAAATCGAAAAGCACACCTGGTTGCCTATTTGGCGGAGGAGTTCTCGGATTATCTGGCGCAGATCGATGACACCGACGATGCAGCAAACTCCAGCGCTAGCACGGAGGATCTAGGAAAGGTCAAGGATGGCATAAAGAAACTGTCGGAGGAGATTCACGTATCTGGGTGCCGGACGCTGGGCGAGTACCTCTATCGATTGGATAGGCACACACGCAAGCGGGCTAGATTCACGAGTCGCCAAATGTATCTCGACGAGTTCGAGATGATCTGGGAATCGCAGGCACGATACAACCCTATTCTCACGGATGATCTGAAGATCCAAGTGCATCAGGTCATCTTCTTCCAAAGACCTCTGAAGTCACAGAAGTCCCTGGTGGGTAAGTGTCTCCTCGAGCCGGGTCGTAAGCGCACGGCCAAAGCACGCCTGGAGGCGCAGCAGTTTCGAATCTGGCAGGACATCAATCACATAGAGATTCAGAATCCAGAAACCAGAGCGTGGCGCCGTCTCACGCAGGAAGAGCGCCAAAAGCTGTTTCATGCGTTACACGAGAAGAAGTCGCTCAGTTGGAGTGGGGTCCGCAAGCTGCTCGGAATTCACAGGGGAGAGCGTATCAACTTGGAGGAGGCAAAAGACAAGCTGATTGGCAATCTCACCTGGATAGAGCTTTCAGAAGCGTTGGGAGATCGATGGAGTCGCATGAGTGACACGGAGCGCCAGTCGCTGGTGGAGGATCTGCTCACGATTTCCGATTTGACGGCTCGTGCCCGCAGACTGCGCGAGCATTGGAAACTCAGTAGAGAAGAACAGTACCTGTTGTGTACCTGGGAGCCGCAACCCGGCTATACCAATCATTCTTTGAAGGCCATTCGGGCGATGTTGCCGTACTTGGAGCGTGGCGCAATCTACTCTGAGGCGCGGCAGGCGGCAGGCTACAAGTACGAGGTTCTTCAGCTTAATAAGCCGCTGCTGGGTGAGCCGCCCTACGTGCGCAATCCTGTGGCCCAGAAAGCGCTCTATCAGGTGCGCCGTGTCGTCAATGCCGTCATTCGTCGCTACGGCAAGCCTGCGCAGATCATCGTCGAGCTGGCTCGAGAAATGAAGCTGTCGAAAAAGCAAAAAAAGGCCCTCAACAAACAAAACAAGCGCAACCGCGAGGCGAACCAGGAAGCGGCTGAGCAAGTTATCCGTATAACGGGCGTCGAGCATCCTAGCTACGATGACAAGCTGAAGTACCGTCTTTGGAAGGAATGTGGTGGCGTTTGTCCGTATACCGGCAAGGCCATCAGTTTACACGAGCTGTTCTCAGACGCGGTCGATATCGAGCACATCCTCCCGTATCACCGGACGCTCGATGATAGCTACATGAATAAGACGATCTGCTGGGCGGATTTCAACCGCAACGTCAAGAGAAATCAAACGCCGTGGGAGGTGCTTGGTGGCGATGCGGACGCATGGGGACAATTGCTACAGCGCATTAGATCGTGGCCGAAAGCCAAGCGAGACCGGATGGAGCGAAGGTCGCTGGATGGGATCGAGGACTTTATCAACAGGCAGCTCAACGATACGCGACTAATCTGCCGCGAGACGCTCGGTTATCTGAAAGAGCTGGGGGTAGAGGTATGTGTGTCACGCGGCGCGCTGACGGCCGACCTGCGCCATCATTGGGGACTGAACGCGTTGCTCTCCAGCAGCGAAGACGAAAAGGAACGAAGAGATCACAGACACCACGCGGTCGATGCTCTTGTGATTGCATTGACGACGCGGCGCCTTTTACAGACGCTTTCGGAGCTGTCGTCGAAACAGGGCTCGCGGTCGTTAAAGGATCGTCTCCGGGTAGGGCTTCCTTGGCCAAGCTTCAGAGAGGATGCGAAACTAGCGATAGAGAAGATCGTCGTGTCACACGCGGCGGCACGGAAGATCGCGGGCGCGCTACACGAGGAGACCGCATACGGCTGTCGCAAAGATGGACGGTATGTGTACCGGAAGCCGCTTAATGGTTTGTTCAAAAGAGAACACGCGAAGGACATTGTCGATCCACAGATAAAGAAGATTGTCTTGGAGCATCTTGATCGGCATGGCAATGATCCGAAGAAAGCATTCATCCCGGAGAATCTACCCCTCTTGAAGGATGGCGCGGGCTTCAGGCCGATCAAGAAGGTTAGAGTCTTCGCTAAGCACAGACCCACTTCCGTTTTCGCGGTCCGCGATCGGCACGGACGAGACTTCAAGTTTTTGAAATACGGCAGCAACCATCACTTGGAAATACTCGAGAATCCTTCCACGGGCAAACGAGAGATGCGCTTCGTCACGACTATGGAGGCAGCCGTACGTGCACGACGCAAGAATGTGCCCGTCTATGACCGCTCCGCGCCCGCAGGATGGAGGTTTCTAATGAGCTTGGGAATTAACGATATGGTCGAAGTGAATCAGGACGGTGGAACCGACTACTATCGTGTACAGAAGTTAGATGGTGGAAATCGACGGTTTTACCTGCGTCATCACGCCTCCGCAACGACAGAGGCGCGAGAGGAAGGACTGGTCGTCAGCACGAAGAGTTTACCGTTGATCGTGCGAAAGTTGTCGGTAGATCCGATTGGGCAGATTTCGACTGCAAATGATTAAGAGGACGGTCGAGATATCACAACCTAGCTATCTATCGGTCAAGAACAGACAGCTTGTGATTGAGCAGGAAGGACGACAGGCTGGGACTGTGCCGATCGAGGATCTGGGCGTTTTGATCATCGATAATCGGGCCGTAACCTGCACGCAAGGAGTATTGATAGCGTGCTGGCAAGAGAATGTGGTCGTTGTATTGTGCGATGAGAGACACGTGCCGGGCGCTCTCCTTCTGCCTATTTCTGGCCATTCCTTGCATCAAAAGATACTTAGGCAACAGATTACGGCCTCCGCTTCCTGCAAGAAGAGGCTCTGGCAAAGAATCGTACGAGCGAAGATCGAAGGACAGGCCGCAGTATTGCGAAGCATCGGGGAGGAGTACAGAGGCCTGCTCGCGATGGCGCGGCGAGTACGCAGCGGCGACGCAGGCAATCTAGAGGCGCAGGCAGCACGAGCTTACTGGCTTCGCCTGTTTGGCTCGGGGTTTCGCAGGGATAGAAGCAGTGAGGGCATCAATACATTGCTGAACTACGGGTACTCAGTCGTCCGAGCGGCGACGGCTCGTGCCATTGTGGGTGCCGGGCTGCATCCAGGGCTCTCGATTTTTCACCGTAATCAGTACAACAGCATGGCGCTTGCTGACGATCTTGTGGAGCCGCTTCGGCCCTTAGTGGACCTTCGAGTCAGGGAGCTAAGTGACGAAGGCGTGCTGGAGCTTAATCGCGAGTCGAAGACCAGGCTTCTCGAGTCCCTGAGCTGGCCAGTGAGAATGGGGGACTCAAGGTGCCCGCTCTTGGTGGCTCTGCATCAGTACGCGGCGACGGTCAGAGCGTGTTTAGCCGGCGAGAGAACACAGCCCATTATCCCGGCATTATGACGGTCTACGGCGGCTATCGGACCATGTGGGTTTTCGCGATGTTCGACTTGCCGACGGACACGCCTGCGGCCCGCAAGGCATACGCGGACTTTCGTAAGCAGCTGCTCAAAGACGGCTTTACGATGCTGCAATTCTCCGTGTATGCGCGCCACTGCCCGAGCGAGGAAAACGCTGGGGTGCACATGGAGCGGGTAAAGAGTTACCTTCCGGCAGACGGGGAGGTCAGGCTCCTCACAATCACAGACGCCCAGTTCGGGCGCATGCAGGTCTACCATGGGCGAATCCGCGCAGCGACGGAGTGTGCCCCTGAACAAGTCAGCTTTTTCTAAGCTCGGAATCCTCCTTTGTCCTTATAATTCAGATACTTATCGCGGTCCCAGTGTAGTTGATCGATGCCTGCCCGGAATCCACAACCATCGGCCTCGTCCTCCGCAAGCGCGGCAGAGTGTAGTTGATCGATGCCTGCCCGGAATCCACAACCGCACGACGGGCGCGATCGATGACAATCTGCAGTGTAGTTGATCGATGCCTGCCCGGAATCCACAACTTCCGATGCTGCGCGGGGATGGCACAGCATAGTGTAGTTGATCGATGCCTGCCCGGAATCCACAACCGGGAAGGTTCCTTGGTGGTTAAGTGAAGAAGTGTAGTTGATCGATGCCTGCCCGGAATCCACAACCGTCGTCGCCGGTGATGAGTAGATCAGGAAAGTGTAGTTGATCGATGCCTGCCCGGAATCCACAACGGAACCATCGACACACTTCCTCCACCGAAAAGTGTAGTTGATCGATGCCTGCCCGGAATCCACAACGGCAGCAAACGGTGGATGCGACCAGCCAGCAGTGTAGTTGATCGATGCCTGCCCGGAATCCACAACAATGGTGTCGGTGACAGTGCAACGCATGGTAGTGTAGTTGATCGATGCCTGCCCGGAATCCACAACGAGGAGGGAAGTCGCCGTACATGTCCGTGAAGTGTAGTTGATCGATGCCTGCCCGGAATCCACAACCAGGGCATCGATCCATCGACGATTGCGGCGAGTGTAGTTGATCGATGCCTGCCCGGAATCCACAACTCACGCGGCGTCGCGGTCGCGAAATCCACGAGTGTAGTTGATCGATGCCTGCCCGGAATCCACAACGCCGGGATCACGTGATACCCCTCGATCAGCAGTGTAGTTGATCGATGCCTGCCCGGAATCCACAACCATGGCGACGGTAACGATCATCATCCGATGAAGTGTAGTTGATCGATGCCTGCCCGGAATCCACAACTGATTCGCTCGACAAGGTGATTGACCGCTAGTGTAGTTGATCGATGCCTGCCCGGAATCCACAACCCCGTCGTCGTCCTTCGCCGCAGCCAATCCAGTGTAGTTGATCGATGCCTGCCCGGAATCCACAACTTGACGAGATAGCCGGAGCCAGCGCCGCGCAGTGTAGTTGATCGATGCCTGCCCGGAATCCACAACGCAATCAGGTCGGCGATCATTTCGCCGAGAAGTGTAGTTGATCGATGCCTGCCCGGAATCCACAACTCCTTTGCTGC
>Ga0207864_1001398_pt1 | contig 26740 bp, 30 predicted proteins | sample HigsolmetaAR202D_FD_184834 | JGI IMG/M metagenome (GOLD analysis project Ga0207864, IMG submission 184834) | Ionic liquid and high solid enriched microbial communities from the Joint BioEnergy Institute, USA - AR20-2-D (SPAdes) (version 2) ... | reverse complement strand
AGGCGATCATCACCGATCCGCCCTACAACGCGATCAACCGGGACACAGCCGGGCTCCGGAAAATCGACAAGGGCCGCGCGGACTCTGAGCCGGTAGACATCGACTCCCTGGCTCCGGTCTTCGCGCGCCTCGCCCGGGGCTCGGTATACGTCTGGTGCGCCCAAGAGCAGTTGTCACGCTGGCTCCGCGCCTTCCAGCGCGAGGGTATGACCACGCGGACGGGCGTTTGGTGGAAAACGAACCCGTCGCCCATGAACGGCGAGCATCTCTGGTTGTCCGCGGTCGAGCTGTGCGTATTTGCCCGCCATAAAGGCGCCGTATTCAACCTGCACTGCGCCGCACCGGTCTGGCGCTTTCCGATAGCCGCGCCGAATGGACATCCGACGCCGAAGCCGATTCCGTTGATGGCGGAGCTGGTGAGCGCAAGCACGCGCTTGAGCGATTTGGTGTTGGATCCATTCGCCGGCTCGGGGAGCGTGTTGATCGCCGCGAAGAATCTGGGCCGTCGCGCGATCGGCATCGAGATCGAAGAGCGATACTGCGAGATCGCGGCCCAGCGACTCGCGCAGGGCGTGCTAGATCTCGCGGTCGCCGGAGGTGCCGCATGACCCGCCCGCCCGTCATGCGCGTCCGCCGCGCCGCGCCGGAGAAGCGGCTGCAGCACCAGATCCGCCGCGCGCTTGAGATGCTCGGCTTCGACGTGACGAGCACGAGCCAGCCGCAGCGGGCGATGATGACCGCCGGGATCCCCGACCTCTACGCCCGGCACCCGCGGTGGAAGCTGAGGCTCTGGATCGAGGTCAAGACTCCGCGCGGCCGGGTGCGACCGGCACAGGCCGCGTGGATTGAGGCCGAGCGGGCCGCCGGTGGCCACGCGATCGTTGCCCGGTCGGTGGGCGACGTACTGGACGCGCTCAGAGAGCTCGGGGCGCCGATCGAGACCCACACAGGACGGTGAGAGATGACCAACGACACGACGCAGCACACCCCCGCCGACGTGCGGGAGCGAGTGGCGCGGGAGGTGTTCGCGCTCGACGCGAACTGGCGGCGAGAGTACTGGGACCAGTTCCGCCGGGATTTCCCGCGGCAAGCGCAGGCCTACTACGACACCGCCGACCGCATCCTCGCCCTCCTCCGCGCCCCGCGCGGCGAGGGGGAGGCGTGGTACGCGTTCCTCGCCGCGCTGGACAAGTTCGAGGCGGCGGCCAATCTCTGGGCCGATCCCGAGGGACCGACGGCCGCAGATATGGAGCGGCTACGCCAGTCGCGGCAGCGCGTGATCGAATGCGCCCGCGTACTCGCCGCCCTCCGCTCCGATGCGCAGGGGGAGGACCGTTGGGAGACCGACAGGAGCGAGAGCGATGACGAGTGAGGCGCTGGAGAAGATCGACCGGGCATACGATGTCGTGAGCGCGCTATGTGAGGGCAAGCGCGAGTGGCTCATGAGCATCCCAGCGCGCCCCGACCACGACCCTGACCTGATTATCGGCGATGCGCTTCTGGCGGCCAGAAACGAAATCGCCAGCCTTACCCGCGAACTGGAGGCGGCGCGCGAGCTGCTGCGGGAGCTGGCCGGCGGCGACGAGGCAGGTCTGGCATGGGATCGCGGTTGGCGCTGCGTGTACTGCGACAGTCGGGCACGATACACGGTACTGCACGACGGTGACTGCCCGATCGTTCGCGCCCGCCGCGCTCTCGCTGCGGACACGGAGGGCGGGGCGTGAGCCGCACTCGCGCTGCACCCCATGCCACCGGGAGAAGACGCGAAATGATGAGCGATGGCGCGACCATTAGCGGTCTGTGAGTCGAGGTATCCGCGGTGCCCGCGCTGCGGCCATGTCCTGCACGGGATCCACGCCGGCGACGGGCTGATGTTCGCCCAATGTCGCTCGAAGGCTCGCCGCGCCCCCGGACAGCCGCCCTCGAGCGCGCGCTGCGGGCAGCACGTGGCGATCGTGGGGGCGAGCGCCGGCGTGTGCATTGTGGTGGCGATCACGCGGGATGAGTTCGACCGGCTCACGGCGGAGCGGATCCCGAGCGCCCGGGAGCTACTGCTCGAGCTCGGCGTGGTGCTCGGGCCGGCCTGAAGGCATTGCGGCGCGGACGTTTGCGACGTAGATTTCATGCAGTTGGCCAGCAGGCCCCCACCCGGCAATGCCGGGGCGGGGGCCTTTTGCGTAGGGAGGTATCGTGCCGTACAACCCACCGCGCCCGTGCGTGCACCCCGGATGTCCCGCGCTCGTGCGGGGTGGGAACCGCTGCACGCTGCATCAGCGAGAGCTCCGGCGGCAGGCCGACAGCCGGCGCGGCAGCTCAGCAGCGCGAGGATACGGCGCTGCATGGCAGCGTGCCCGGGCGCGCTTCCTCCGGGAGCATCCCTTCTGCGTCGAGTGCCGGCGCGAGGGGCGGATCGAGGTGGCCACCGTGGTCGACCATGTCGTCCCACACCGGGGCGACCCGGGGCTGTTCTGGGATGAGGGCAACTGGCAGTCGCTATGTGCTGCCCACCATTCGCGCAAGACTGGCATGGGGCTGTGATCACGCGGCGCGACGGCCCGGGGCCGGGGTCGATTTCTTCCAGGGGGGTGGGTCGCTAGACCGCGCCCCGCCTCGACTTCGCGGCTGTACGGGTTCGCCGCGGTTTTTCTGCGAGGGTGATTTTCGATGCCGGGACCGCTGCCGAAGCCAGCTGACCGCCGCCAGCGGCGCAATCAGCCGAAGCCGCTCAGGGTGATCCCGGGCGGTCTGGTCTGTCGCGAGCTCCCGCCTGCACCCGCAGGGCTGCTCAAGGCGACGCGCGACGAGTGGGAGACATTCTGGCGGTCCGACCTCGCGCGGCTCGTCCAGACGGAGACCGACCTCGTGGCGCTCGATCGGCTGTTCCGCCTGCGCGACGAGGAGCGGCGGGCGATGCGGGAGGCTCGGAAGGCGCGCCTCGTCCCGGGGTCGATGGGGCAGATGGTGCTCAACCCGCTACTCAAGTACGCGGAATCGCTCCAGAGGGAGATCCGCGCGCTGGAGGATCGATTCGGCATGACCCCGAAGGCGCGGATGGCGCTCGGGATCGCGTTCGGAGAGGCGGCACGGTCGCTTAGCGATCTCAACCGCATGCTGGAGTATGACGACGGCGACGACGCCGACGAAGAGGACCCGCGTTTCGCCGCAGTCTGAGGCCAGGCCGACGCTCGGCCCGTGGGTCTGCCGGTGGATCGAGCGGTTCCTCGTCCACTCGCAGGGCGACTACTTGGGCCAGCCGTTCCGGCTGCGGCCGTGGCAGAAGGCGTTCATCTACCGCGCCTATGAGCTGGAGCCGGACGGGTCTAGGCGCTACGACCGGGCCGTCTTGGGGCTCGGCAAGGGCAACGGGAAGACGGAGCTCGCCGCGGCGCTCGCGCTCGCCGAGCTCGCCGGCCCGGTGGTGTTCGATGGCTGGGAGCGGCCCGGGGTGTCCCGCCGACCGGTGCCGAGGACGGCGCCGGATATCCCGATCGCCGCCGCTTCGTTCGAGCAGGCGGACACGCTCTTCGCCGCGGCGAAGGCGATGATTCAGCATGGCCCGCTCGCGGACTTCTTCGAGTGCTGGGATACGGAGATCCTGCCGAAGGGGGCGCCGGGGCGGCTCTACCGCGTGGCCGCGGTCGCCGGGACCAACGACGGCCGGCGTCCTACGTTCTTCGTCGCGGACGAGCTGCACGAGTGGGAGGGGCGGAAGGAGCGCGTCTACCTGGTGCTCAGCAACGGCCGCGCGAAGCGCGCGGGGACGTGGGAGCTCGCGATCAGCACGGCCGGGTGGGACATCGGATCGCTCCTCGGACGACTGTACATCCACGGGAAGCGGGTGCAGGCCGGCGAGGTCGAGGATCCGAGATTCCTCTTCCAGTGGTGGGAGGCGCCGGAAGACCTCGACCTGTCGGACCCGGAGCAGCTTCGCCAGGCCGTGCGCGCGGCGAACCCCGCGGCGGGAGACTTCCTCCCCGAAGAGTCGATCATTCGCCGGTACTACGAGCTTGGGCCCGCGAAAGAGCATGAGTTCCGGCGATACTACCTGAACCAGTGGGCGAGCGCGCCGGAGCGGTGGCTGCCGGATGCCCTCTGGACCGCCTGTGCCGAGGACGTCGAGGTGCCCGATGGCGCGCGGATCGTGATCGGTTTCGACGGGTCATACAGTCGCGACTCCACGGCCGTGGTCGGCTGCATGCTCGGCGAGCGGCCTCATCTGTTCGTGATTGGGCATTGGGAGCGTCCGGCAGGCGCGGCCGAGGACTGGCGGGTGGACATCCCGGACGTCGAGGAGACGCTACGCGCCGCCTGCGCCAGGTGGGATGTTCACGCGATCGCCTGCGACCCGTTCAGGTGGCAGCGGACGATCCAGGTCCTCCTCGAGGCGGGGCTCCCGATGGTGGAGTGGCCATCGCACTCGGCCGTCCGGATGGCGCCGGCGTGTGCGGCGTTTGAGGATGCCGTGCAGGCCAGGCGGCTTTCCCACGACGGCGATGAGCGGCTGGCGGAGCACATCCGCAACTGCGTGGTGAAGATCGATTCGCGGGGCAAGCGGATCACGAAGGTGCATAAGGACTCGGAGCAGAAGATCGACCTCGCCGTGGCCGCGGTGATCGCCTACGACATGGCTACGCGGCACGCGCCAGAACCCGAGCTGAGCTGGAGGCCGCTGTGAAGATGCCGCGTTGGATCAGCCGGATCCGGAACGCGCTCACGATCAAGCGGACACGCGACGGCGACGGCTTCATCCCCGTCGGCGCCGACTCGCCGGCCGCCGTCGAGGCAAGGAACGCCAACGTCGTCATGGCTCCGCTCCTCTTCATCGGCCGTGCGTTCACGCAGGCCGAGCCTGTCGTGGAGCGACGGCGCGGCGGGATATGGCGGCCGGTAGAGGACCATCCGCTCGTTGGTCTCCTGGAGCAGCCGAACCCGTACTATGAGGGCGATTCGCTGATCAAGGCGCTGCTCATGTCCTGGTACCTGGACGGCAACGCCTACCTGATCAAGGTCCGTGACGAGATTCGGCGGGTGGTCGAGCTCTGGTACGCGCCCCATTGGACGGTCGAGCCGCGCTGGCAGCCCGGCGGAGGGTTCATCGACTGGTACGACTATCGGCCGGTGGATGGGCGGCCAGCGATACGGGTTCCCGTATCGGACGTCGTGCACCTCCGCTATGGGCTCGATCCGGACAACCCGCGGAAGGGCTTCTCGCCGCTCAAGAGCGTGCTCCGGGAGGTCATGACGGACGAGGAGGCGGCCAAATTCAGCGCCTATATCCTCCGCAACATGGGCGTTCCGGGCGGCGTGATCGCGCCGAAGAGCGACGCCAGGCCGCCGAAGCCCGAGGATGTCCAGGCGATGAAGGAGTACATGCAGAACTTCCGCGGCCACCAGCGCGGGGAGTGGCTGGTCGTCGGGGCCCCGACCGAGGTTTACCAGTTCGGCTTCGATCCGAATCGATTGATGCTCGGGCCGCTCCGCGACATCTCCGAGGAGCGGGTCTGCGCGATCCTCGGCGTGCCGGCGGCCGTGGTGGGCTTCGGCGCCGGGCTCCAGTCGACCAAGGTGGGCGCCACGATGCGCGAGCTGGTCCGCCTCGCCCGGGTAACATGCATCGAGCCGGCGCAGCTCACGATCTCGCGCCAGCTAGGCCGGCAGCTCCTGCCCGACTTCGAGGCGAGGCCGGAGCGTGCCCGGGTGCGATTCGATACGACGCACGTCCCGATGTTCGCGGAGGACGAATCGGAAAAGGCGGAGCGGATCGTCAAGATGGTCCAGGGCGGGATTCTGCGGGTCGACCGCGCGCAGGAGATGCTCGGCCTCGAGGTCGACCCGTCGCAGGCGGTCTACCTGCGGCCGTCGAGCGCCGTGGCTGTGGCGCCCGTGAATGAGCCCGCCCAGACGGACCCCACCAACCGCATCGCCGGCCTGATCGCCGGCGCCCATATGAACGGCAACGGGAGGACGAGCCATGCCGACGATGACTGACCGCCGGGCGCCGCGGTCCAGGCTGGCGTACCGGATCCATGCGACGGCCGACGATCGGGCAGAGATCCTGATCTACGACGAGATCGGATATGATCCCTGGTTCGACGCTGGCATCGCCGCGGAGGACATCGTCCGTGAGCTCCAGGCGATCAAGGCGCCACGGATCGACGTCCGGATCAACTCCGTAGGCGGGAGCGTCTTCGAGGGCAACGCGATCTACAATGCCCTCGCGCGGCATCCGGCCCACGTCGACGTATACATCGATGGGATCGCGGCGTCGATCGCGTCGGTGATCGCGATGGCCGGCGATCGGATCCACATTGCGGCCAACGCCTTCATCATGATCCACAACCCGCAGGGCATGGTCTGGGGTGAGGCGGCGGACATGCGGAAGATGGCCGATACGCTCGACACGATCCGCGGGTCGCTGATCGGGACCTACGCGCGGCGGACCGGGCAGCCCGCCGAGAAGATCGCCGCGTGGATGGATGAGGAGAGGTGGTTCAACGCGGAGGAGGCGGTCGAGTTCGGCTTTGCCGACGAGATCGTGGAGGGCCGCGAGATCGACGCGCGCATCGCCGCATGCCTGACGCGCTACCGGAATGTCCCGCCCGCGCTAGCCGCGCTGATCGAGGCGCGCGCGGCTGACACTCCGGAGCCGGAGCCGGAGGCCGTGCGGGACGTCGAGCCGGAGGATACCGGGGAGCCGGCCGGGCCTGCGGCGGAGCTCGTCGCGCTTGCGGCGGAAGTGGAGCGGACCCTGTACCGGACGGCGATGCTGTGATGGAGATTCGGTGCGGGAACTGCAGGCATTGGCTCGGCGAGAGTGCCGTGCCGCTCGTCTACATCGAGCATGTGGGCCATGGGACCGAGGCGCGCGTCGCCGCGCCCCGGGATCTTAGGCTCTGCAAGAGCTGCGGCCGGGTGAACGTATTCGTCGCCCGGGAGCACCTGAACGCGGCTCTTGCGCGCAGCGCGAAGGCCGCATAGATTAGTAGCAGACATTTCGGTACGGCCCTACCACGGTCGAAGTTGGACCCTCCGACGGCCAGACACGGCGCAACCCGCGCCGAGCCTGGCCGTCTTTGCATCCCGCGGCGGCCCTCGGCGCACAACCACGAGGGAGCCACGATGCCCAGCACGCTTTCCACCCTAGTCGCCAAGCGCGAGGAGCTCGACACCAAGCGCAAGGCCCTGGCCGACGTCTTCGAGGCCGCCGGCCCTGACCTCGACTTCAACAAGCCAGAGGTCCTAAACCTGCTCGGCGCGAAGGATAGCGCCGAGGCGGTCGAGAAGGTCCGCGAGCGGAACCGCGAGATCGAGGCGCTCTACGACGAGTGCAAGAAGCTCGCGGAGATCGAGGAGATCGCGAACCGCGTGGCCGGCGAGGTCGATCTCCCTGCAGGGCGGCGGATGGTGCACCCGGAGGCCAAGGCGCCCAAGACGCTCGGCGAGATGATCGTCAACTCGCAGGCGTTCCAGCAGTATCGGCAGACGCGGAATCCCGCCGCCGGCGAAATCAAGGACTTCGGCCTCAGCGAGATCAAGAACGCGCTCTTCCAGACCGGCGCGGGGTGGGCGCCGGAGACGACCCGGACGGGGATCGTCGTCGAGGCCCCGACCCGGCCGCTCCAGGTGATCGACATCATCCCGAGCGGCCGGACGAGCCAGGCCGCGGTCGTCTACATGGAGGAGACGACCCGCACGCACGCAGCTGCGGAGGTCGCCGAGGCCGGGCAGTATCCGGAATCCGAGTTCGTCCTCACCGAGAAGAGCTCGCCGGTGCGGAAGATCGGTGACTCGATCCCGGTCACGGACGAGCAGCTGGACGACGTCGAGGGCGTGCAGAGCTACCTCAATGCCCGGCTGATGTTCGGCCTCCGGCAGCGGTTCGACACGCAGGTCCTGGTCGGCGACGGCACCGCGCCGAACCTGCGCGGGATCCTCAACACCTCGGGGATCCAGACGCAGGCGAAGGGGACGGACGTTGTGCCAGATGCGATCTACCGGGCCATGACGAAGATCCAGACCGTCGGGCGCGCGATCCCGACGCACGTGCTGCTCAACCCGACGGACTGGGAGACCGTCCGGTTGATGAAGACGACCGACGGGATCTACATCTGGGGCTCGCCGTCGGAGGCTGGCCCGGAGCGGATCTGGGGTCTGCCGGTCGTCAAGGCGGAGGTGCTCACGGCCGGCACGGGTCTCGTTGGCAGCTTCCAGCCCGCGATGATCATGGCCTTTGAGCGCCGCGGGATCGACATCCAGGTCGGCTACGTGAACGACCAGTTCATCAAGGGCACGAAGACGATCCGCGCCGACATGCGGGTCGCCCTGGTGGTCTTCCGCCCGGCGGCCTTCTGCACGGTCACCGACCTCGCGGCCTGATGACTGCCTGATCCCCGACACCGCCGGGCGTGACGATGCGCCCGGCGGTCCGGGGAGGAAGGAGACCTGAGACCATGATCGTCGCGGATCGTAGACTCTGGCTCACCGCCGACCGGTCACGGGTCGTCGAGGACGGCGACCCGGCTGCGGCGTTCCTGCTCGCGTCGCAGGGGACGGAGATCCCGGTGGAGGAGGCCCGGCGGCTCGGGCTCTCGGTCGAGGCCGGCCGCGTCGTGCTGCCCGGCGCAAAGGGCGGCGAGGCGGTAGATGACGCTGGCGAGGCGAAGCACCAGAAGAAGGGCAAGAAGTGATGCGCGTCGAGCGTCCGGTCGGTCCGCCCGGCCCCGAGCCGATCACCCCGGAGGACGCGGCACACTACCGCCGCGTCGACGACCTGCTCGAGGAGGATCGCGCCGTCTTTGAAATGGCGATCCGCGCGGCCCGGGAATACGCCGAGCGGCGAACAGGACGGGCGCTCGTGGTCCGTGAATGGGAGCTCGTGCTGGATGGATTCCCGTGCGGCCCCATCGAGATCACCCGTGTCCCTGTGCACGTGGACACGATCCAGATCCGCTATGTCGATGCCGCCGGCGCTGAGCAGGTCATGGATCCTGCCGACTATGTCGTTGTCGATGGCGAGCCGGTCAGGGTCGCTTCGGCGCACGGCTGGCCCGCGACGCAGGCTGGCAGGATCGGCGCGGTGACGGTGCGGTTCGCTGCCGGGCCCGGCGATGATGACATTCCGGACATCCTCAGGTCCGCGATGCTGCTGCATATCGGCGATCTATATGAGCATCGAGAGGATACCATCGCGGGCGGGACGGTCACGCCGCGGCGCATCGTGGATATGATCTACGACGAGTACGCAGTCGGCAGGAGGTACGCATGAGGGCCGGCCGCCTGCGTAGTCGAGCCGTGATCCGCAGGCCGATGGAGACTCGTCAGCCACTCGGCGATGTCGAGACGATGTATCAGCCGGTTGGCATGGCATGGGTCGACGTCCGGCCGCCGCGGCGACTCGTTGCGAACTATGGCGCCGGCGAGGTCCCTGAGGGGCGCATGGAGGCCGAGCTCAGGGAACACATCGACGTTCGGATGCGCGACGTGCTCGAGATCGTGGCCGGCCCAGAGGCCGGCACGCGATGGCGCGCGGTCTCGCCGCCACACCGGCCCGGGGATGGATCGCTGGTCGTCTTGTTGGAGGTGTTCGAGGAGGAGTTGCAGTGATCAAGGTGAGGCTCACGGGCGAGGACATCCAGCTCTATCCGGAGCAGTTGTGGGCCGAGATCCTCCCGCGGGCAGAAGAGCGGATCATGGCTGCATCGGAGATGCTGGCGGACCGCGTGCGGGCAGTGCTCTCGCGCGTTGGCCCGCCGATCCGTGGCGGCCCGCCTGCAAAGCGGACTGGCGAACTGCAGCGGTCGATCAATCCGCTGCCGATCCGTCATTCGCGGACGAGTGTGAGTGGCGGCACCGGCGTATGGGTCGAGGATCGCGCTGAGCGCCATCGCATCGCGGTGAAAGCTGCCGCACTGGAATATGGCGGCACTGACAAGAAGGGCAGGGTCCACCCGCCGTATCCGTTTATGCGCCCGACAGAGGAGGCGCTTCGGCCCGCGATCTTGCGGATGCTGGAGGACCTGTGAGGTGGGATGCCGCGCTCGCAGCGCTAATTCGGATCGTCGAGAACGATGCCGAGCTCCTTGGCCTCCTCGGAGGGCCATATATCTACCGGAGCCGTGAGGTCCGGGAGATCAGGATCCCTAGCGTCGCATATACGATCATCGCCGCGACGCTCACGGAGACGACGGAATCGATCCTGACGCAGTGGGACATCTTCGCTGCGTCGATGGATGATCTGGTCGGGATCGAGCGCAGGCTACGCAGGCTGCTGCATTGGGTCGGCTGGCGCGATATCGACGGGGTGATGCTGAATTCCGTGTACGAGGCATCGCGCGATCATCCGCCGCCTGGCCCTGGCAGGTGGCACAGATCGTTGGATTTTCGGCACCAGCCTGTTCGGCACCGAGGCTGGTGAGTACGCCGCACCGCGGCATCACACGGAGAGGCAGAGATGGCCGTCAACTACACCCTGCAGGACCTGACCACGGTGCTCCGCGCGATCGGCCGCGGCGTGGTCTTCTACGCCGACAAGTGGAACGGCTCGACCAACCTGACGCTCGCCCACCTCGGTGATACCGAGGGCGAGATCACGGTCGAGCTGAACGAGGAGTACGTCCACCTGACGACCCCGGAGCTCACCGGCCAGGCGAAGCACAAGAGCTACGTCGCCGGCGAGGATCCCGTCGTGACGATCCCTCTCTTCCTCGCGGATCCCGCGCTCCGCTCGGTGGTCTCGCCGACCGGCAACGCGAGCGGCGGCTACCAGCGGCGCAGGCCCGTGAAGGAGCGGACGGTCGTGATCTTCCCCGAGGAGCTCTTCCTCAACCCGAGCACGGGGGAGTATGGCCAGCTCGTGTACACGGGCACGGCGTGGCAGGTCGACGGCCAGGCGCTCACGCCGGAGCAAGAAAAGCTCCTCGGAATGAGCGTCTGGTTCTGGCGTGGCTACTTCACGAAGGCGATGCCGCCGTTCCGGCACGAGGATGCCGGGAAGACGGTCGTGCCGGTGACGTTCCAGGTCATGCAGTCGGATCTGTCGACCTCGATCATCCCCGACGGCCAGCGGCTCTACACGGTCGGAGACCCCGAAGATGCCGGCATCGACATCCACCCGCAGGCATGACGCATGATCACGATCGAGAGGGTCTCGCCGCAAGAGATGCTGCGGCGCCATGCTGCCGCGCCCATTGCGGATGTGCCGACCACGGCGCGCGTGGTGAACACGGACAGCGTGCTGCAACTCCATGCGGTGCTGCCGTTCCGGTTCCGTGGCCGGGTGATTCCCGCCCGACCGCTTCCGTTCCGTGACGGCGTTCGCCTCATGGAGCTGGCAGAGCAGGCCGAGCGCGCGATGGAGCATGGCGACATGCGTGGCTATGAGAGCGCGGTCGGCGAGGCAATGGACATCTGCTGGAGGAACGCCGGTCCGCCGTGGTTGCCGCGGTGGGTGCAACGGCTGCGCCGCAATCCATTCCAGCGCGCGAGCGCAGCGGAGGTGAGGGACATCCTCCATTTTTTCGGGCGGTGCCAGATGCTGTCCCTCGCCGGCGGCCCGTCGATCCAGATGGCCGGCCGCCGCAGGACGTGGACCTCCTAGACCTGTTGTGTGAGTTCGTGGCAGCGTTCCCGGGGTGGCTGGTGGACGGCGAGCCGTGCTGCTGGCGGCATTTCATCTACGGGCTGCATTACATTGAGCGCGCGCGCGCGCGCGACTCGCTCCGCATGCACGGCGCCGTGCTCGCGGCCTGGGCGAAGCAAGACGACGCGCAGGAGTGGCGCGCAACGCAACGTCTGATCGCCGGCTGGTGAGGAGATAGATGGCACTCGGTGACTTCGTCCGGCGGCTGGTCATCACACTCGACCGCGATGCCGCAGAGCGGCTCAGGGATGAGACAGCGAAGGCGGTCGGAGAGGCAGGCCAAGAGGGCGCGCAGCAATTCGCGGAGGCGATGGATGATGGTGGCCGTCGCGCCGCGCGTGAGCTCTTGCGCGCCCTGCAGGACGAGCATCGCAGGACCATCGCCCATGCCCGCATCGATCTCGCCAGGGGCCTCATCGACACGTCACGTTTCCGCGAAATCGCCGCCGAAGCCGATCGCCAATTCAATGCACGCCTCATCGAGGGCATGGAAAGGCTGAGGTCGGAGGGCAAGCTGACCGAGAACCAGTTCGTCAGCCTCGCCAACCGCCTCAAGAACGTCGGAGACACCGGCGAGCGCGAGATCAGGCGCGTTAACGCCGCATTTGAGCGACTGCGCGGATTCGCGATCCGCGCAGGTGCTGCGGTCGCAAGCATCTTCGCGCTCCGAAGCATCGTGCAGTTTGGTCAGCATGCTATTCGCGCGGCGATCGACGCCGAAGAAGTCTGGGGTCGCCTCGCCGGGACGCTGGCGAACGTGGGCGTCGCGTTCGAGGACGTACAAGATGAGATCGCCACTGCAGCGCGCCGGCTGCAAGACCTGACGACGGTCGGAACCGGGGACTTCGCAGCGGTCTTGCAAACCCTTGTCCGCATCACGGGTGACTACCGGCTCGCCCTCGACAACGTGGCACTCGTCGCGGACGTCGCCGCAGGCGCGCAGCTCGACCTGCAGAGCGCCGCGCAGCTCGTGGGACGGGTCCTGATCGGCGATACATCTCTCCTCAGGCGCTATGGCATCGTCGTGCAGGAGGGCGCCGATGCGGTGCAGGCGCTCCGTGATCGCTTCGGCGGGTTGGCCGAGAACGAGGCAAGCACGCTGTCCGGTCGGCTGCGCCAGCTCGCGAATGAATGGGGAGACCTGAAGGAGGCGATCGGTAACGCGCTGATCGCCGCTGGCGGCGGCACCAGCATCCTCGATACGCTCATCGGCGTCGTCAAGGGGCTCACGCAGTTCATTAGCGACAACGAGGCCCAAATCAGCAAATGGGGGCGCGTGCTCCTTCTGACGCTGCGCGCTGCGGCGCAGTCCATGATCACATTTGTGCGCGTCGCATATAACCGCCTCCAGATTATCATCGGCTCGCTCCAGCTGTTCCTGCTTGAATCTCGCAGGATGCTGGATCGGTTCCTGAATTATATTGCCGATGTAGTCAATGCCATAATCGAAGGGCTGAACCGTATTCCCGGCGTGAACATCGAGTTCCGCATGAACCAGCGGGACCCTGAACGTTTTGCTGCGCAGATCGCCGCTGTAAGGGCCAGGATCGAGAAGGACGCGCTTGACGTCGCGGATGCGCTGAGGGATCTCGCGGAGGCATGGCTCGATGTTGGGCGAGCTGCGTTGAGTTCCGCTGACATGCAGCGCAAGGCGGTCGTTGCGCCGCGGCCGATACCACAGCAGCGGACACCGGAGCGCAGGCCGAAGGGACTGTTCGATGAGCCTGAACGGGGTCTCGAGCAGACGGTGCAGATGAGGGAGATGCCCCTCGTGCCAGTCGACATTGATGCCGAGCGGGAGCGCGCTCTCGAGTGGGCTAACGAATGGCTCGCAGCGCACGCGCTTCTCCAGGCGAGTGCTGAGAACACCGCATTCGGCATCGCCAATGCGTTTCGCGATGCGTTCGATAGCCTTCTCGTCGAAGGCGAGGGAGTCGGCGAGGCATTCGAAAATATCTTCCGCGGTATCAGCGCATCCGCGCTCGGCGGTCTCGCGCAGTATGCAGCTGGCAAGGTCGCGGAGAATATCGCTGCCGCATTCGAGTCGCATGCGCGTGGGTTGGCGTTCGCCGCGAACCCGTTCCTGGCCGGCTTCGCGCCAGGCCAGTTCGCGGCGGCGAAAGCGCATCTCGCAGCGGCAGCGAAATGGGCGATCATCGGCGGTCTTGCCGGCGCAGTGCAGGGCGCTCTCGGTGGCGCTTCGCGCGGCGCGAATGTCGGTGGCTTGCCCAGTGGCGCTGCGAATCCTGCTGATCGGCTTCTGGATCGGGCGACCAGGGCGCAGACCGAGGTACATGTCTACATCAACCCGCTGGACCCGAGCGATCCCGTGTATCAGCGGAATGTGATGGCTGCGTCTCAGCTCGCGCGCGAGCGGTACGGTGAGGATGCTGTGGTCCACGTCCACCGGCTGCCCGCGGCGGCGAGGAGGTGATCGGTGGCGCAGCTCGCCTGGTGCCCGCAGATCGAGTGGGACGGCCACCTGCTCCGGCTCTCTCTCCCCTGCCGGCCGTGGGTGCCGATTTCGCGCGGCGTGGGCGGGAGCGAGGTGTCCGCGGCCGGAGTGCCGGCGGCGTACGAGATCCGGCGGGACCGCATCCAGCGCATCACGCTCCGGGTTTACGAGGACGAATGGGAGCAGGTCGAGCAATGGCTGGAGTGGGCGCAGCGGACCGCGCTGCCGTTCCGGTGGCGGTTCGACCAGGACGACCCGTCCACAGCGGTGACGTGCTATCTGGAGGCGCCGGCGATGGGCGACCCGATAGAGCCGCAGCGGAGCGCGGATTTCGGCTCCGTGCTCGAGATCACGATTGACCTGAGATACACGGAGGTGTACCGGCCGCTCTACTACTCGGGTGCCAGAGATCCGACTCCGGATCTTCCGGACCTCCTGTGGCGCTGGCGGGCGGGCTGGGCAGGCGGGAGCTTCTCCCGCTCCTCCTCCGCGTGGTACATCGGCGCCGATGGCCTCCTGCGCCAGGCCGCGGCGGGCGTCCCGAGGATCGAGTGGTACGACCTGGACGGCGACGGCGTGCGGGAGACGCCGGCCCTCCGTCTGGAGCCGAGCCGGACGAACCTGCTGCTGGACTCGTGCAACCTGCCGGCGAGCGGGAGCCCGTGGGGCGGCACGTCGAATTTCACGGTGACGCCCGCCGCTTCGATCTTCGCCGGCCAGACCGCGTGGCGGCACCAAAACCTTGGCCAGACCACGTTCGCCGGTCGCTCCCAGGTCGTTGGCACACTGACCGGCCAGCCGGAGACGGTGAGCGTCGTCGTCGAGAATGTGGACGCAACGACCACGGCGGTGTCCCTGTTCGACGATACTGCGGCGGCGCATGTCTGCCGCGTGCAGCTCGCCTGGGCGACTGGCGCGGCGACCGTGGTCGCGGGTAGCGGAACGGCGCGCGCCACACGGTTGGCGAGCGCCGGCCCGAACGGCGGCCCGGTCTACCGGATCACGGTCACGGGCACCGGCACGGCGGGCAACCAGCGGAGGATCGTCGTCTACCCCTCCGGCACGTCGCAGAACACACAGACGGCGATCGTCCACCATGTCCAGCACGAGGTGGGCGCGGTCGCCACGTCGCCCATCGTGACGACGACGGCGCCGGTGACGCGCGCCGCGGACGTGCTGACGTTCCCCTGGCCGCACGCGCCGCAGGCGATGACGGGGTACCTGCGGTTCGTCGAGTTGGGCGCGGTTGTGACGACGAGCGCGAATGTGACGCTCTTCCGGCTCGGGACGAACCCGCAGGGGTGGATCGTGGTGGAGCGAATCGGCAACGATAGCCGGTACCGCTGCAGCTATCGCCGCGACGACTCCTCGACGACCGTCGCCATCGTCCTGCCCACGTCGCCCGTCCCTGCCATCGGCGACCGGGTGGAGCTGCTGTGGCGTCTGTACGCGGACGGCAGCGTCCAGATCGAGCAGAGCATCAACGGCGGCGCGCCGGTCGTGGCCGCGCGCTCGTCCGCGATCGGGCTGCCCGCGGCGTGGAGCGGGCAGATCCTGCGGCTCTCCGGCGTCCCGAACGGCAGCGACGCCGAGGCCCCGGCGGCGTGGCGGGACGCGCTGATTTGCAAAGGCACGGACATCACCTGGGACGAGGTGCGCGCGCTCGTGGGAGCCTGAGATGCAGTACACGCTGACCGTCTACCGCGAGGACGACACGCCGCCCTGGTTCGAGGTCGGGACCGATCCGAGCCACCCGGCGCCGTATCTCCATGAGCCGGGGGAGATCGACCATGGCGAGGTGGATTTCCTCCAGGGCCGTGCCACGATTGGGCAGGTCAACCTCCGGGTGATCGACCCGCAGACCGGAGCGAGCCAGGCCGAGCGGTGGCTGACCGAGCGGCTTGGCATCCCGGCGGGCGAGGAGGGCGAGGGGCACACGGCGCTGATCGGCCGGCGCGCGCTCCTCATGCGAGACGCCGATGTCGTGCTCGACGGCGTGGTCTACAGCGTGACGCTCTCCGAGACGTTCGCCGGCTTCGCCCTGTCGCTCCGCGACATCCGCGAGCGGGAGCGGCGGGCGAAGCTGTTCACCCGGAGCGGCACGGCGAGCGTACTGCCGCGCGGGGTGGTCAACGGGTATGGCCGGCTGCCGAGCGGTGGGTGGCTGGTGCCGCCGACCGTGCCGCTCCGGGCGACGTTCCGGCGTACTTCGGTCGTGGGCGCGGCCGGTTATTTTGACCTCTCCGCCCTCTGGCGCGGCAACCCGCTCTCAGGGTCTCGAGATGCGACCGCCCCGGCGGACCTAGTGGTGACCGGGGCGATGCGCCGCGCGTGCCGGTCCGTGTCGAGCAGCGTGGAGATCGTCCCCGGGGTCATCATCAACGATATCCGCTATCCGGACGTGCAGGTGTGGTGGCGGCCGGCCGGCGGCGGGTCCTGGACGGTCGTGAGCGATGTCCTTGCGCCGTTTGTCACTCCTCCACACGGCCTGCTACTGAATACAGCGCAGGGCCGGCTCGCAGGCGCCAATGATACGACCGTGGAGGCGGTCCACTCCATCGGCGTCAGTACGTTCCTGGGGGCGCTCCCGAGCGACGGCCAGCAGGTCGATGTGATGATCGTCTACGTCGGCCCGCCGAGCGAGGACTACCCGCTCCACATCGAGACGACGGCTGGGAAGCTGCTCCAGGACATCTACGACGGCGTGTACTCGGACGAGCCGCTGGGCGTGCGCTACGACCCGGCCGCGCTCGCGGCGCTGACCGCTCCCGTGCGCCTCCGGATCACCGAGCCGGTCGAGGATGCGCGCCGCTGGATCGAGGAGCACGTCTACCGCGCGCTCGGTGCGGCGCCGGCGCTCGATCCGCAGGGCCGCGTCTCTCCGGTGCGAGCGGCGCTCCCGGACCCGGACGCGGTGCTGCCGGTGATCGACGACGACAGCGCACAGGCGATCCCCGGCTGGGAGCACCGGGCCGACAGCGCCGTCACCGTCGTTCGGGTCACCTACCCGCGCGACTACCGGGTCCCGACCGAGCAGGACCCGACGGGCGAGCATTCCGCTGGCGATGGGATCGTGAGCCGTGAGGTCGTCGTCGAGCGCCGGGCACCCGACTGGGCGATTGGCCTCATGGGCGAGCAGGTCCACGAGATCGACGGGAGCATCTTCCGCGCCATCGGCGGCCCGGACGGCGAGCCGGTGACGGGCGACGTGACGGACGAGACGGGCGCGCAGATCGCGCTCCAGCGCGCGCACGAGACGCTGGACCGCTGGGTGTTCGGTGGACAGGTGTCGAGCTGCAGGATCAGGGCAGCGGATTTCCCGGGGCTCCGGGTCGGTGATTGGGTGATCGATGCCCGGTCGTGGCGGCCCAACTACCGCACGCGCCAGCGTGGGGGCTTCACGCTCGCCCAGATCACGGCGATCCGGGCGGCCGATCCAGCCTGGCTGGACGTGACGCTCGTCGATGCCGGGCCTGCGGAGCAGCCGGTCCAGCCGCCCACACTCGGCGCGCTCTCGGTGGACGACGACGGCGTCGTGTCCGTGCCCGTGATCGCGGTCCCGGCTGGCGGCGAGGCGGCGGTCTACTACGCGATCTCGCCGACGCAGCCGGCTCCGACGTCCGGGCTCTGGACGTTCCTGGGCCGGCTCTCCGCGCCGGGCACGCTCCAGACGCCGCCGCTCCCGGCGGGTGTCACCGTCTGGGTGCGGGCTCGGGGCGAGGCGGTCGGTCGCCTGCCGAGCCCGTACACCACGCCGGTCAGCATCGCCATCCCGTCGACGCCGCGCGTCTCGGGTGTCCGTATCCTCATAGCCGAGGGCACCGCTACCGTCGTATGGCAGCCAAATCGGGTCGCGGCCGGCGTGCGGATCCACTGGGACGTCCACCCGCGTGGCGTGCCGCCTACCTACGCCACTGCTGATGTCGAGGCGAGCACGGGCCTATGGGAGGTCCCGGAGACGATGCCGGTCGGATCCGCGATCACCGTCGAAGTCGAGCCATGGACGGGTTGGACGGGCACCGCGGTGAGCGGTACCGCCGGGCCTCGTATCGTCGCGACATCGATCTACGACCGCGGCGCGCCGGCGATCTCGCCCGTGCTCGACGAGGACCGGGGCCGGCTCTACTTGCACCCGTACAGGAACGAGTTCTCCGACAGTGTCCGCTACGTCGTGAGCCCGCTCGACATCCCGACGCTCGAGCAGGTCCGCGCCGGCACCGTCTCGAGCGCGGACCGGATCCTCGTGCACACGTTCGTCGACAACGGCCAGGAGCAGCGCGTATACGTTGCCGTGCTGCCGTTCCGCAGCGCCAACGGAACCGGCGCCGAGGGCAGCATGGTCGTGCTCGCCTACACGTACCGGCCCGGCAATGATGTCCCGGTCGTCACGTGGTTCCCCATCACGCCGTCTACGCCGGACCGGGAAGCCGTGCGCCTCGTCGTGAACGACGACGGCGACCAGGTCGCGCTGTTCTACCGCACCTACGCGAAGGGCAGCCCGCCGCCGGCGTTCACGCGCATTCCTGCCGACGGCTTCGCACCCGACCCGCTCGTGCACGATGTGGAGGTCACCACGCCGGCCGAGGGCGCGCCGAACATCGTGCTTGAAGCCTACGGAGTGGACGATGAAGGCAGGCGCACCGCTCGCACCGTTGTCATCGAGTTCGACCACGGCGAGATGCCGAGCGGCACGTTCGAGCTCGAGGTCGACGAGGGCGGCAAGGTCTGGCTCCAGATCAATACGCTGGACCCGGACACGGGATCCGCGCGCGTCCGGGTGGTGAAGGGGTCCGCCGGTACGCCGGCTTACGAATCCCTGACGTTCACGGACGATGCCGACCCGAGCGACGGCAAGGTCGAACTCGCGCGGACCGTATCGGCGTTCGCCGACCGGATCGACACCGGCCTCGAGTTGGCGCAGGGCGAGGCCGCGTACCTCGTGGGCCGGTTCTTCCGCACGCTGTCGACATCGGCGACCGCCCAGCAGGCGAGCCGCGCTTCCGACGAGGTCCGGGTCTGGCGCTCGCGAGGTGGCGGCGGTGGGGGCGGCGTCGGGGTCGGCAACTACGTCCGGCTTGCCAACGCGCAGTGGATTGCGTTCAAGTTCTCGACGCTCCGCTTGCAGCTCACGCTCGAGGTCGGGGAGGCGACCAGGTCGATGCGGGTGAGCTGGGGCAAGAACGGGCTGCTCTGGCCGCAGCACGAGTACGGCCACCAACTCACGGCGCAGGATACGGCCAACGGCTCCGTCACGCTGACGCTGCGGCAGTCGAACGGCGCCGAGCACGCCTTTTCGGCCGCCGACTTCGATATCGACATCATGATCGAGCCGTACGACGGCGACCTCGGCCTGAACGGCCAGCCGACCGGCTCGCTCGGCTCCGGTATCCGGTTCACGCTGCCGGGTACGGCGCAGCAGACCGCGGGCGCGATCAAGGCGATCGCGAGCGGCACGGACCAGATCGTCTCAAGCGATGTGCTGGTCGCCCCGGCGGTCGGTGGGCTCAAGGTCGCGGCGTCGAGCGCGGGCGATGTCGCGGTCGAACTCGACGACCGGATCCACTCGCTCGGCTCGGTGAGCGGCACCGTGACGCCGGATTTCGCGAACGGCCGCGTGCAGGAGATGACGCTGACTGGCACCACAACGATCGCCAACCCGCTCAACGTACGGCCGGGCGCGACGTACATCCTCATCATCGCGCAGGACGGGACCGGCAACCGGGCCGTCTCTTGGGGTAGCGCCTACAAGTGGCCGAACGGTAGCGCGCCGAACCTGGCCACCGGCGCCAATACAGTGCACGTTGTCTCGTTGGTCGCGCGGTCGTCCAGCTTCCTCGCGGCCGTCGCGCAAAGGAGCTTCGGGTGATGATTCCGTTTCCGGTCGCACATTGGGGCGGCGGCCCTCCGGCCGCCCCTACGAACTTGACGGCGACGCCGGTAACACCGACCCAAGTATTCTTGCAATGGCAAGACAACAGCGTGGACGAAACGTCGTTCCGCATCCACCGTTCGACGGCGCCCGGCTTCACGGTGTCTCCTGCCACTGAGATCGGCTTCGCTGCGGCGAACGCGACGAACTTCCCCGACGGCACGGCGCAGCCGGGGACCACGTACTATTACAAGGTGGTCGCACGGAACGAGTATGGCGACTCGCCGCCGAGCAACGAGGCGAGCGCGACCACGCCGGGGCTGAGCGTGCCCGCCGCCCCGACCAACCTCGTGGTGACGCCGGGCGGCGGCGGAAACATTTTGGTGTGGCAGGACAACAGCAACAACGAAACAGGCTTCCGCATCGAGGTCTCGACGAACGGCGGCGCGTCGTGGTCGACGCTCGATACCGTGCCGCAGAACACCACGTTCTACGAGCACTCGCCCCTGGCGGTGGAGACGGCCTACCTGTACCGCGTATTCGCGTTCAACGGGGCGGGCAGCAGTTCGCCGTCCAATACCGCCGGCGCCCACAGCAGGCCCGCCGCGCCGAGCAACCTCTCCGCGGTCGCGGTGAGCCCAACGCGGATCGATCTCGCATGGACCAACAACAGCACCATCGCCACGCAGGTCGAGGTCCACCGCTCGACGACGCCCGGCTTCGTTCCGACGAGCGCCACGCGCATTCAGACGCTGGCCGCAAGCGCGACCTCATACCAGGACACCACAGTGAGTCCGGGTGTCACGTACTACTACCGCGTCCGGGCGCTCAATATGCACGGGATCGCGTCCGATCCGTCGAACCAGGCGAGCGCGACCCCGGGCGCCCTGCCGACCGTCTCCAACCTCCAGGTGCTGGTCCAGCGCGGCACCGCGCGCGCTCAATTCGACGCCGGGCCGGGGACGGAGAGCGTGCGGATCGATTACGAGACGTTCGTGGGCGAGTTCTCGGAAGGGAGGCTGGTTCTCCAAACGATCGACACCACGCCCGGCGGGACCGGATACGTGAGCGCGGCGGTGTCGACCGTGGGCAAAAGCCGGATCGTGTTCTACGCGATACCGTTCTCTGGCGACAACGGGACCGGGATACAGGGGCAGGAGCAGTCGGCGTCGCTGACGCTCCTCTGATCTTGCCCGCGCTGTGGCGAGCGCGAGGGCGAGGGCTGCGAAAAGGATACGACACTGTATGTAGCACCCCCAGGTGAGAGTGATAGTCTAATATACACGCGAGCCTGACATCTATCCACTGCGACGGAGCGTATCATGGAGCTGCATCCGATCATCGAGGTGGTCCTAGTGATCGCCGGGCCCACCGGCGCCGCATGGGCGGGTGTTCGCGCGGGGCTGAACGGCACCCGCCAGCACGTGAAAGACCTCGCCGCCGAAATGCGGGAGATGCGGCGCGATCTCTCGGACGTGCGCGAGCGCGTCGTCAGACTGGAGGCGCTGAAATGAATCGCGTCGTGAGTACGATCTTCGGCCTGGCGCTCGCTGCCGCGTTGGTCCTCATCAAACTCCGTGTCGGGCTGAACGACTGGGTCTTCGGCGGCGGCCTCGCGCTGGCGGGGTTCCACGTCAGCCGTTCGCAGACGCTCGAAGCGCTGAGGGCCATCGCAGATGCAGCGGTGAGTCTGATCTCCGCGCGGCGAGGTGAGCCATGAGCTTCGCGGCGGCTCTCGACTTCACGCTCCGCTGGGAAGGCGGCGTGTCGAACGACCCCGACGATCCCGGCGGGCTGACCTACCGCGGCGTGACGCAGGCGACCTACGACGCCTACCGGCGGGGGATGGGTCTGTCCGGCCGGCCAGTGACGGCGATGGAAGATGGCGAGCTCCGCGCGATCTACGCGCGCTTCTGGCAGCAGGTCCGCGCCGACGAGGTGCCGGCGCCGCTCGGCGCGGTGCTGTTCGACTTCGCGGTGAACGCGGGCCCGCGGCGCGCTGTGCGCGCGCTCCAGGCGGTCGCCGGCCTCACGTGCGACGGGATCTTCGGCCCGGCGACGATGGCGTACGTCAGGGCCTCGAATCCGCGCGAGCTCGCCTCGCGGGTGCTGGACGCGCGGGCTGGCTATTACGTCGGGCTGTGCGCGCTGCGGGAGGCCAACGAGAAATGGCTGCGCGGCTGGCTCGCCCGCGTGCACGCGCAGCGGGAGGCGCTCGGACTGTGATCCTCAGGATCGCGCACCTCGGGCGGGCCGCAGTCGCGGCGGCACCGTGGATCGTGGCGTCCGTGCTGGCCGTGGCCGTAGTGTGGCTGCGGCTCGAGGCGCAGGCGGCCGCCCGCGAGGCGCGCGCTCTCGCGATGGCCGTGGACAGTCTCGAAGCCGCGGCCGACACGCTCAAGGTCGTGCTCTCCGATCAGGCCGGCCGGGCGTGGTGGTGGCAGCAGCGCGCCGTGCAGGCGGAGCTCGAGCGCGACGAGCTCGCGCGCCGCCTCAACCAGGAGCGGATGGCGACGGTGCGGCTCACGCTCCAACTCGACACGCTGCGCACGCGCGCTGAGGCGCCGGTAGTGATCGCGGACACGCCGCGGGACGTCCGGCGCGCGACGTTCGCCGAGCGGTTGCGTCACGGCGGGACGGAGATCGGCGTGCTGTTCGCGCACGTAGTCATGCCACCGCCGCCCGACACCGCGACGCTCGAGGCGGACATCGCGCTCGATAGCGTGGTGATCGTGCCGGAGGTCCGCTGCGGCCCGCCGGGCCCCGCCGGGATCCGGCCGGCGCTCGTAACGGTGCGGACGCCGGCATGGATCCTCGCGCGCGCAGACAGCGCGCGCGTCGATCCTACGACCTGCAACAGCGGTTCTCGCGCGACGTCGGGCCGTTCGCTGGTGCGCGACGGCCTGTTCCTACTTGGCGGGTTCGTGATCGGAAGGGCGAGCAAGTGAGGCCGCGACGCATCACCCGGATCTCGCCGCGCGACGTCCCGCCCGGCGCCATCGGCATGTGCGTGACGCAGGGGGCGATTGGCCGGATCATCGCGCACCGGCAGGGCGGGATCGCGTACTCGCACGTCGTGCTCGCGACTGGGCGCGGAGAGATGGTGCACGCGCCCTGGCGCTGGGTCGCGCACGAGCCGATCACCCGCCGCTGGCCGCGGCGCGAGATCGACTGGTGGGCGCCGCGCGAACAGCTCACCGACGAAGAGGCGCGCCAGCTCCGCGCGATCGCGCACACGATCCACGATCGGCTCACCTACTCCTGGTGGGCGATCGCTTCGTTCGTGCTGCTCGGCTACCCGACGCGCCGCGGGCACGGCGTCTACTGCTCGTACCTCGTCGCCGAGCTATGGCGCGTGCTGCGCGACTACGACTTCTCCGGCGTCGGCCGAACGTGGCAGGTCGCGCCGCGGGAGATCCTCGCGCGGCTGAACGCGAGGCTCGGCTACTGGACATACATCGGCACCACCGGAGGTGACCAATGAACCTCAGCACCTTCCTGCGCGACGGCCTGCTCAACCACTTGTTCCGCGGCGCGACGTCGCCGCGTCTCGATGCCTACTACGTGGCGTTGTTCACCACGCCGCCTGATCCCACGGGCGCGGGCGGCGTCGAAGTGACGACGGCGCAATGGAGCAACTACGCACGCCAAGCGATCGACGCGAGCGCAGCAGGCACGCGCTGGAAGACTGCTGCGGACGGCCCCGGCACGGGCCAGCGCCACACCGACAACCTGGATGAGGTCGACTTCGGCCTGGCCGTCATCCCTGGCGCGGATGTCGAGGTCCGCGCTCTCGGCCTCATGAGCGAGGCATCGGGTGGCGAGCTCCTCGCACACAGCCGCCTCGCCGGCCCGCGCAAGGTGTTCGTCGCGCTCGACACAGGCGATGTGATCTGGTCGCCGGGCCACGGCTTCTCCAACGGCCAGAAGGTGGTGTTCGAGCCCTACTACGGGAGCATGCTGCCGGGCGGGATCGCGGCCGGCGAGGTCTACCACGTTGCCAACGCGACCGCCAACACATTCCAGATCGAGCAGACGCCGGGAGGCGGTGTGGTGCAGCTCACGTCTGACGGCCTCGGCGTCGTGCGCGAGTGCAAGTACGTCATCGTCCAGAACGGCAACCAGGTCACGCTGCCGGCGGGCCTGCTGGACATCATCCTCGGCTGATGGAGGTCGCAATGCGGAGGCACAGCGCTCTCCTCGCCGCGCTGCTCGCGGCGCTTCTCTGCCCCGCCGCGCTCGCCGCGCAGCAACTCCCGCGACTCCCGGAGCAGTCGAGATTCCGCGTCCGGCGGCCGGTGCCCGAGATCGTGGTCGGCGACACGGTGCGGCTCATGTTCGACGCCATGGACGCGATCGGCCGGCGTATGTCGCAGCAGCCGGCGGCCGGGTGCCTCTCGCTCATGCCGGCGGTGGAGTTCGAGAGCCGCGTCGTCGCCCGCGGGAAGGCGGTCGGCGCGGCGCTCGCGCTGTGCGTCTGGATGCCGCCGGAGGGCGTGTTCATGGACACCCTGACCATCCGGGTGCGCCAGCGCGAGCCCGACCCCGATTCCGTCGCGTACATCGTGACGGAGTTCTGCTATCCGCGCGTGGCGCGGCGGTGGCTGTCGAAGCACGAGATGCCGACGATCGAGGCGCTGCGCGACAGCGTTTGGGTGCGCGCGCGGGCGTACAACTACCGCGGCGACTGGCTGCGGATGCGCCGGGTGGAGATTCGCAGTCTGGACCCGAGCGTGTTGGAGTTCGTCGCGCCGGTCGAGCCGGGGGCGATGACGCCGTGCGGGACGGCCTGAGCAACCGCGACGAGCTGGTGGTGCGCTCGCTCGGCCTGGTGCGTTGGGTGCTGCGGCGCCTGCGCGCGGAGGTCTACGTCTCGCCTCAGCTCGAGGAGGACATCCGCTCGGCTGGCGTAGTGGGGCTGGTGCAGGCCGCCGAGCGCTACCGGCCCGGGGCCGGATCGTGGCTCGCATACGCGCGGGAGCGCATCCGCGGTGCCATGCTCGACGCCCTGACCGCGTGGAACGCGAGCGTGTACTGGTCGCGGGACGGGCGCGTACTGATCCGGCCGGAGCTGCTCCCGCTCGCGGCCGCGATGTCCGTCGCGGGGCGCGACGAGGAGGCGGAGGCAGACGCACGCCTCACCGCCGCCGAGATCCTTGGCGCCGCGCCGCCGGCCGAGCGGACGGCGCTCGAGACGTTCATGTACGGCGATGACCGAGCTGCGGGCGAGGTACGCCATGCCGTGGCTGCCGCCCGCTCGCGGCTCGGCATCATCGTGCAGGACGTCCAGTCGCTCGGCCGCACGTTCCCGGTGGCACGGTTCTGGGCGCACGTGCCCAACCGCCCAGCACGCGGCTGCTGGATCTGGCAGGGAACGCTCACGCGACAGGGATACGGGCAATTCTCGGTACCAGAGGGCGGCCGGCGGTGGCGGCACTACCTCGCACACCGCGTCGCGTGGCTCCTCGAGCGCGGCGAGCTGCCGCGCGGAGCGCGCGTTGTGCAGACCTGCGGGAATCGCCGGTGCGTCCGCCCTGACCACATGCGCCTCGATACACGCCGACTTGCGGCGGCTGCGGTAGTTCTCGCCGCGTTGCTGCTCGCCGGCTGACGTAGCAGGAGAGCTGACGCCGTGGCGATCATCGCGTTTGCCTCTGAGGCCGTCGCGGCGCTTGGGCGCCCGGCGTCCCTGGCGAGCCCCGCCGCAGCCACCCAGAGGAGTTAGCCTGTGAGCTGGAACGTCACGCGCTATGCCGGTTCGTCCTCGACCGAGAGCGATACGCACGACATCCCGCTAATCGGCGTGGAGGAGGGAGACAAGGTCATCATCCTGGCGTGCGGTCCCTATGGGAACCGGGACTGGCCGGAGGGCTGGACTGTCCATTTCAACGATGCGCTGTGGGGGACCAACGGCTGGATCTCGGTGATCGAGCGCGACATGACCGACGACGAGGACGATTCCGTCAGGGTCGAGCTCGAATACGAGCAACAACTCGTCTACATCGTCTACGTCCTCCAGGGCCACGCCGGGACGCCGATTGCTGTTAGCACGGGCGTCGAAGCGACAACGCAGCAGCCGAACCCGGACAGCCTGACGCCGTCCTGGGGCGCGAAGGAAACGCTGTGGATTGCCGCCGCTCTGTCGATCGAGCCCGAGATCGAGTGGCTTGGTTATCCCCCCAACTACACGGCCGGGATCAACCATCGCAAGACCGGCTTCGGGTCGAGCCTGTCGATGGCGGCGGCGCATCGCATCCTGACGGCCGCATCCGAGGACCCCGGTCCGTTCCAGCTCGACACGTGGACGACCGACCGGACGTTCGCGCTCACGATCGCCGTGGAACCGGTCGAGGCCGCGATCGCGCGGTTGCTGGCGAGCGTCGCGGAGGTGGAGCCCGACGCGGCGGCGCTGGTGCGGCCGACGCGCCGTGTCCAGGCATCGATCGAGAGCGAACCGGACGCCGACGTCGAGGCCGCGATCGCGCGGGTACTGGCGAGCGTCGCGCAGGTCGATCCGGACGTCGTGCCGGTCCTGCGGCCGGCGCGGCTCGCCGCCGCGTGCGTGCAGGCGGAGGCGGACGTCCTTGGCGAACTCGCCGTTGAGAAGATCATCCGCCTCGCCGCGGTGCTCGAGGCGGAGGGCTCCGTCACCGGCGGGCTGCGCGTGGCGCGCGAGCTCGCGGCCGTGGTCGACGCGGAGGTCGTCGCCGACGCGGCGCCCGAGGTCCGGCGGCTCCTCGCCGCACAGCTCGCGGCCGATGCCGATGCAGCGGCGCGG
>Ga0207864_1001397_pt1 | contig 26752 bp, 21 predicted proteins | sample HigsolmetaAR202D_FD_184834 | JGI IMG/M metagenome (GOLD analysis project Ga0207864, IMG submission 184834) | Ionic liquid and high solid enriched microbial communities from the Joint BioEnergy Institute, USA - AR20-2-D (SPAdes) (version 2) ... | reverse complement strand
CTTGAAGAATTCGTAGTTCACCTCTCGAAATCCAGCGCTCTCCACAAGCTTCCATGTTTCGCGGTTCGGATGGCAGCCGTCGGCGAACCATGCCCAGACCGGCTCAATCCAGTCCTGACGCCGGCGCGTCCTGGACCCCGCCTCGTCGGCGACGTGTTCGATGAACACAAAAGTCCCTCCCGGTTTGAGCACCCGGTGAATTTCCTTTAGCACCTGCTGCGGATCATTGACAGAGCACAGGACCAGCGTACTGACGACATGATCCACGCTCTCGTCGGCCAGAGGAAGGCCCTCGGCGACGCTACCCAGTAATTCGATGCGCCTTCCCTGAGCAGAAGCCCGCCGCTCGAGGTAGGGATACATGAAAGCATTGGGCTCAGCGCCTATCCACCGAACTCCGGGCGCATAGAAGCGGAGATTGACGCCGGTGCCGGGTCCGATCTCGAGAACGGAACCTTTCAGCGGTCCGAGGAGCTCTCGCTTTCGATCTTCCACCAGCGGGTCATGCTTCGCACTGAAGTACTCGAGAAGGTGTGCGTGAATGCGTTTTCGAAGGCTCACTGGCTCGTGGTCATTCGAGGTCGAGCGGAATCAGCTTTCCATTCCGCCGCACGCCAAGCCGAATTGGCCGGGGTAAACCTCGCTTAGGGATGGTGACCTCCGCCCATAGTTCGTCTCCCGCCGGATGCGCCGACGGATCGGGGACGTGCTCGGGAATGAAATATGCGATGGGAAAATAGGGAATCGCTCTTTCGTTGCGGATCTCAGCAGGAATTCCGCGATCTGTGGCCACAGCAATCACGTGACCGTCCTCCACGGTGAATGCCACATGGCCGCGAGGGCGTGTCGCGCCGCGAACCGGTGCGTTCACCTTCAATCGCACATAGCGGCCTCGCACCGGCAGCTCAGGGTCATAGGGCTCGATCTGCACCCACCCCCTCGGCAGCGTGCTCCGATCGTAGACCAGTTTGCCGGCGACGCTGAGAACCAGCACCATGTGGGCAGCCGCGACGATCAGCCCGCGCCTCATGCAAGTGCCTCTCTCACCCGCGCCACCAGTCTCCGGCGCAGCCGTTCCAGCAGCCAGCCACCCGCGAGGAAAAGAATGCCCAGGGCCATCAGGCTTGCGGATCTGCCGAGTTTGTCCATGACATTGGAGAAGTAGAAAACGATCACAGTCAGCGCGAAACCCGCGATGCCAAGATTGATCCGCTCCGAGCGTGATTCGGCGAGCCCCAGCATCACCAGGCCGATCGACGAAATCGCGCACCAAAGGTAGACCAGGATTCCGGTGACAGTCAGCAGAGCCGCCACCCACAAGGCTGCAATCGCGTTCTTCCAGGCTTCCCGCTTGCGAAACGCGAAGGCGACGGCCGTCGGCAGAGCCAGAGCAAGGATCCAGCCGGCCAGCGGCCCGGCGGACGTTCTTTCCACGTGGAGCTGAACCAGAAGAGCAGCGATGGGCACCAGCGTGACGGCGCCGGTCCATATCAGCACCTTGCGGGGTGAGGTCAGATAGGCCAGCGCCAGGAGGAACAGGCCAGCCAGGACGATTTTCGGAGCGTACGGGCCGGTAGTCCATTTTGCGACAACCCAGGCGGGCGTGAGAATTGCCGCGAACGCCAGTTGAGCCTCGTTGTGCAGAACCAGAAATCCAATCCAGGCGCCTGCCGCCCACAGAAGGATCCCCTCAGGCCAATTCTCCTCCAGTTGGAAGATCTGCCCGGCAAGGAATATGCCTGCGCCGAGGGCCACTGTCCCAAGGGCGTGCAGTGTGACGCCGAACGCTGGAAACCGCTCTGCCGTGAGTGCGCCCGCCACGTGGAGGCCTCCGATGAGCAAGACAATCAGCGACATTCGCTCGCCGGGACTGAGGCTGTCCCAGTGGGCGGAAACAAAGAGCAGAATTCCGGCGGCGACCAGCAACCCTCCGAAAGCAAGGGCAATGACAACAGGAAGACGCAAACTGCGTGGCCGTGAATTCTCGTAAGCGCGGATTCGCTCGGCGGTGGCTTGATCGATAATCTGTGCGGCCTCCCAATTCGCCAGCCGCCGTTCCCAGTCGCTCATGCTCTATTCACCCAATGAGGCCCCTCGGTGAGATCGTGGCGTACTTCGCCCTATTTTATCGGTCCTCCGGCGCTTTATGTTACCGGCGTCGAGTGTACCGGCCTACCAGCTCAGCGGAAGCCAGGATATGTCCCTCCATTGCCTTGAGAAGATCCGGGCGCCGTGTGGCTTCCAGGTCGAGATCAAGCGTTGTATCCAGAGCAAAGAGCTTGAAGACGTAACGGTGTTCCCCGTTCGGAGGGCAGGGTCCCTGATACTGCAGTTCGCCACCCGTCGTATGACCTTGGACGCCCCTCGGGACGGTCCCCTCCGCAATCTCGCGCGTATCCGGTGGGATATTCCAGAGAAGCCAGTGATTCCAGATGCCATCCGGACGGTTCGACCTCGGGACGTCGATGTCGTCCATAATCAGCGCCAGACTGCGGCAGCCCTCCGGCACGTCGAAGAACTGCAAGGAAGGATTGATGTTTTGTCCGTCGCAGGTGTAGCGGACAGGAATCTGCCCGCCGTTCCGGAAGCTGGGACTCTCGATTCTCACTGCTGTTTCCCCTTGTGATTCATGGTGTTAATAGCTGTAAGACGCCGCGGCGGGCGGAACCTTTTCGAGGGAACCCCGTCGAACCTGACGTGTACAATGAAAGCAAGATGAGATTCAAAGGCTCAGTCTTGGTCGTCTTCTTCGCGGGACTGGCCCCTCTTCTCATTGGCAGCCTGTCCCCGTATGAAAGCGCCAAGCGGAAGATGGAGATGATCTCAAGCGAGCGCGCTCCCCGCGGCTCCACCGTGCAACTCACTTCCGCCGAGCTGAACGCATATATCAAGGGCGAGATTCCGTCGCTTGTGGGGGAAGGCGCTGTGACAAGGCCTCATCTCGTGCTGGGGAACAATAGCGGAAAGATGACGGCCAATGTCGATTTTGCCAAGGTACAGGCCAAATCGGGACGCGACCCCGGCTGGATCATGTCAACGATTCTTTCTGGCGAGCGACCGGTGGTCGTTCAGGGACGGATTCAATCGGCGAAGGGCCAGGCAACGATTTTCCTGGACCAGATTGAAGTTTCAGGTATCCCGATCAACGGAGCCGCGCTAGATTTTCTGATGGATGTATTCATCCGGCCGCGCTTCCCGGATATCAAAATCGGGGAGCCATTTGAGCTGGCGCATGGCGTCGAGCGCGTGGAGGTGAAGCCGGAAATGGTCAATGTGAGAATCGCCCGCTGATGGGCTATGCCGCTTTCGCAGAGGCGATACGGTCCGCCGCCTGCCTGCCCGTCCGGATGCAATCCGGGATACCCACTCCGGAATACGCATTTCCAGCGAGATACAGCCCGGGCAGCTCTCTCAAAAGCATCTCAATTTTTTCCACTCGCGCCTGATGTCCCACGGCATACTGAGCCATTGCCCGCGGCCAGCGGCTGATCCTTGTGAAGACCGGCCCGGCCGATAGCCCCATGATTTCCCGCAGCTCATCCTGCACGGTAGAGATGATCCTTTCGTCGCTCTGGGATAACACGGTCTCGCCCTGGGATCCGCCAAGGAAGCATCGCAACAGCACGCGGTCCTCCGGGACGCGGTTCGCGAACTTGGTTCCCACCCACGTGCAGGCAAGGATTTGACGCCGCTCTTTTCTCGGCACGAGAAATCCGAACCCGTTCAGATCCTGGTTCAGCGCTTTCCGCTCATAGCCCAGCGCCACGGTCATCGATGAGCTGTAGCCGATGCCGTTCAGCAGTGCAGCCAGCTCGCCATCGAGCGATTCGAGAATTGCTCCCGCCGCCCATGCAGGACAGGCGAGAATGACGTGCGAGGCCTCCATCCAATCGTTTCCGATTCGGACGCGGTAGGAAGCTGCGCCCGTTCGCTCAATCGCCTCTGCTTCACCCTGGATAAACTCCACTCGCTTGTCGAGGCGATGGACCAAGGCTTGAATCAAATCGCCAAGGCCTCCCTTCAGCGTCCGGAACAGGGACCCGCCCGCTGGCTGAGGGCCCCGCTTCCGCTGGCTCTTCAACACACCGCGTGTAAGGCTGCCGTACTGCGCTTCGAGCTCAGCAAAACGGGTTAACACGCTGACGACACTCAACTCGTCTGGAGAGCCCCCGTAAACGCCGGAAAGAAGGGGTTCCGCCAAGTAGTCGACTGTCTCCTGCCCGTAGTGATCCGCTACAAACTCTGCGACTGAGCGATCCCGAATCGAGTGACCGGGCCGGCGGAAGAACTCGAGTCCCATCCGGATCTTCGTCGGCCAGCCGAGCAAAGGCGTGGAGATCATGGGGAGGATCCGCGTCGGAACCATCATCATTAAACCGTCTGGCAGGGGTATTAATCGTCCCTTCTTCCAGACGTAGGTGACGCGGAGGTGATCGTTGGAGCCAATTACCTGGTCGGATAAGTCGAGTTCCCGAATCAGTTCGAGAGCGGCAGGCTTGCTGGAAAGGAAGCTGTCCGGGCCGCCTTCGATTACACAGCCCTGAACTACCTCCGTTTGAATCACACCGCCGAGCCGGGGGCGGCGTTCCACCACCGTCGCCGGAATTCCGGCCTTCTGCAAATACCAGGCTGCTGAAAGGCCGGAAATTCCGCCGCCAATAATGACAACCGGTTTCACCCTATGGTTTGAACTCCCGAACAAACTGGACCACGGCCTTCACGTGCTCGACGGGCGTTTCAGGAAGGATGCCGTGGCCAAGATTGAAAATATGACCCGGCCGGGTTCCAGTCCGCTTCAGTAGCTCGTGGACGCGCATTTTTAGCTCGGGGAGCGGCGCAAAGAGGACGGCGGGATCAAGATTTCCCTGAATCGCCGACCGGTAGCTGATATCCATCCAGGCTTGATCGATGTTAATTCGCCAGTCAACTCCCAAAACATCGCCACCCGCTGCATGCAATTCCTTGAAAAAGCCAGCGGCGCCCGTACCGAAATGGATCACCGGGACTCCACTAGACCGGATACGCTCAATCAAGGCTCTGGAATACGGCGCCACGTACCGAACGTAATCGTCGGGACCAAGCGCTCCAACCCAACTATCGAAGACCTGAATCGCGCGCGCGCCGGCGGCCACCTGAAGCAGCGCAAACGGTCCGAGAACGTCGACGATCTTGCCCATCAGACGCCGCCACAGCGTCTCGTCCCGGTACATCATCTGCTTCGTGCGCAGAAACGTCCGAGAGGCGCCGCCTTCAATCATGTAGCTCGCCAGGGTGAAGGGAGCACCGACGAAACCGATCAGCGGCACCTTTCCCCCCAGGGCTCGCGTCACCATCTGGATCGCCTCGGCTACGTAACCGAGATCATCTGTATTCGAAATCGAAAGCGTGTCGACGTCGGCAGAAGTCCGGACTGGGTTCTCGATATGTGGGCCCTCACCGGGAAGGAAGGACAGCTTCAGACCCATCGGCTCCACGGGCAGGAGCAGATCGGCAAAAATGATCGCCGCGTCAACGTCGAGAATCTCGACGGGCTGAAGCGTAACCGTCGCAGCCAAATCCGGCCTTTTACAAATTTCAAGAATACTGTGCTTGGCGCGAATTTCGCGGTAGGGCTTGAGATATCGGCCAGCCTGACGCATGAACCACACCGGACGAACGTCAGTGGGCCTGCGTCGGCAGGCGTCCAGAAAGCGACTGTTCATGGGAGCAACGCGCATGCCGGTTCCGACCTGTCTTCGCAAAGAAACACCCGAAAGTGCTTGGGTTTATGTTTGGCCGCCCATTCGCGGCCCAGTATGTAGTATGGTTTCGTCCACGCTTCGCTGTCGAGCGTTCGCGGCGCAATCACGGAAACCGAAAGCATACCTTGCGCCGGATAGCCTGTTCGCGGATCCATGATATGACTGTAAAGCTTTCCATTTGCTACGAAAAACTTCTCATAGTTTCCCGACGTGGACATCGACTCGTCTTTTAGGTAGAAATCCTGAACTGTCCGGCGCGAATCCTTGGGATGCCGGACGCTGACTTTCCAGCCTTTTTCGCCCGGAGGAGTGCCTATTGCATAAATGCTGCTGCTTCCGGCTGAAATTAGTCCGGAATGCACGCCTTTGCTTTTTAAAATTTCCGCCATCCGGTCGACCGTATAGCCTTTTCCGATGCCGCCCGGGTCCAGATTCACGCCAGGTTTCAAAAAGCGGACGGTTCGCGAGACTGGATCAAGCTGGACATTCCGATATCCGACGCTCGACAAGGCCCCTCGAATCTCTGCGCGGTGCGGAAACCGTCCGGTCCCCTTATAGAACCCCCACACTTTCATCAATGGCCCGACCGTGATATCGAACGCGCCTTCGCTTTCACGGCTGTATCGAATGCACAAGTCCAGCAGGCGGAACAGCTCCTCACTCACCTTCACAGGACCCGCTTCGGCCTCCCGGTTGACCCGGCTCCACTCGCTTTCAGGCCGGTAGTTCGAGAGCAAGCGGTCCAGCCGGCGCGCCTCGTCGAAGGCTGCATCGATTGCTTCATCCAGCCGGAACCGGTCCTCGCCATAAACCGCCACCGTATAAGTGGATCCCATTACGTCCAGACTGCGTTCAACCCGGACGGGACCACCTGGCGCCACTGCGGCCACCAAGAACAAAAGTAGCACACTATGTTTCATTGCCAGGGGAATTTTCGGACTCCGGGGAATTGTCGCGAGGACGGCCTCTACGGATGCGCTTCAGCAACTGATCGACGCGAGTTCCGGGCCGGAGTTTGGCCGCCGGTTCGAAATGAAGATCGGGGGTGCGGTACAGTTGAAGGCGCTGGGAGATGGCGCGGCGCAGGTAACCGCGGGCATTTTCGAGCGCTTGTAGCGCTTCCCGCTGCTCGGCTTCCGTCCCGCCCAGGGCCACGCGGACTTGGGCCCGGCGCAGGTCGGGAGAAAGGTGGACTTCCGTTACGTCCACGCGGCTGATGCGCGGGTCCGACATTTCATAGCCGATAATCTCCGAAAGCTCCTCGCGCATCGCCTCGGAGACCCTTTGAGCACGACGCTCGTCCATCGTCTCACTCCATCCACTCCACGACCGCGGACACCAAGTCCGGTCCAAGTAGGTTCGCGGCTTCTATCTCAACGGACTGCAGCACCTGCTCGGCGTTCACATGGGATCCTGAGACCGTAACCACGGCGATGACGGACCTCTGCCAGGTGTCCTGGTAATCAATCTCCGCCACTGAGACATTGAATTTGTGACGGAGACGGTCTTTGAGCCCCTTGACCACATGACGCTTATCTTTCAGCGAGTGCGAGTAAGGAAGCCGTAGCTCTAGCGTCAGGACACCGATGGCCGCCATTGGTCGGGAATACCCTTAGACCAGGGCCTCCGCTGCCACTCGTTCTGTAACGAAGGCCTCAATAATGTCACCGGGCTTCAGATCGTTGAAGTTCGCAATTGCGACGCCGCATTCGAACCCGCTCTTCACTTCGCTGACATCGTTCTTGAAGCGCTTGAGGCTTTCGATCTTGCCGGTATGAATGACGATGTTGTCTCGCAGCAGCCGGATCTGGCTGTCGCGGGTTAGCAGGCCGTCGACGACCATACACCCGGCGACCATGCCAACTTTCGAGATCCGGAATACCTCCCGAACCTCGGCCCTGCCGCGGTATACCTCTTTGAACACCGGCTCGAGCATGCCGGTCATCGCCTTCTTGATCTCTTCGGTGAGCTCGTAAATGATCGTGTGGAAGCGGATCTCCACCTTCTCCTGCTCGGCTGTCGTAACAGCGCTCCGCTCCGCACGGACATTGAACCCGATGATGATCGCGTTCGATGCCGATGCCAGCAGGACGTCGCTCTCGGTGATCGCGCCCACGCCGGCGTGCAGCACTCGAATCCGGACCTTCTCATTCGACAGCTTCTGCAGCGTATCGCTGAGCACTTCCGCCGTGCCGCCCACGTCTGTTTTGAGAATAATGTTGAGTTCCTTGACTTCGCCTTCCTTGAGCTGGCCGTGAAGCTGGTCGAGAGTGATCCGGCCCGTCTTGGCCATCGACATTTCGCGTGCTTTCGCCTCGCGGTAGATCACAATCTGCTTGGCCTTGGCGGTATCTGTCACCACCTGGAAGGTATCGCCGACTTCGGGAAGCGAGTCGAGGCCCAGGACCTCAACAGGCATGGAGGGCTCCGCCTCCCGGACCTGGTTTCCGCGGTCATCGAACATCGCGCGAACCTTGCCGAATACGGAGCCGCAGATGAAGTAGTCGCCCACCCGGAGCGTTCCGTTGCGAACGAGCACCGTAGCCACCGGGCCACGGCCGCGATCCAGCTGCGCTTCGAGAACCGTGCCAACGGCCGGCCGGTTCGGATTCGCTTTGAGATCCTGAAGGTCCGCAACCAGCAGAATCATCTCGAGCAGCAGATCGAGGTTCTGCTTGGCTTTCGCGGAGACGGGCACCATCACGGTGTCACCGCCCCACTCTTCCGCCAGCAATCCCCGCTCGGAAAGCTGCTGTTTGATCCGTTCCGGCTGTGCGTCGGGTTTGTCGATCTTGTTGATCGCCACAATGATCGGAACCTTGGCGGCCTTCGCGTGGTCGATCGCTTCCAACGTCTGAGGCATCACGCCGTCGTCAGCAGCGACTACCAGGACAACAATATCGGTGACCTTGGCGCCGCGCGCCCGCATACGGGTGAACGCTTCGTGACCGGGAGTGTCGATAAACACGATCTTCCGGTCGTTCTTCTCCACCTGATACGCGCCGATGTGCTGCGTGATCCCGCCCGCCTCCTTCTCGGCCACCCGCGACTGGCGGATCGCGTCGAGAAGAGACGTCTTGCCGTGATCGACGTGGCCCATGATCGTGACAACCGGAGCACGCTTGACCAGATCCTTGGGATCTTCCGCCAGTTCGATCTCCTGCGTCGCCTCCTCTTCGTAGCTCACCTGGTTCGTGGAAGCTCCGAACTGGCGCGCAATCTCCTGAGCCAGCTTCACATCGAGCGTCTGGTTGATAGTGGCAAAGATCTTTCGCTCGACCAGCTTCTTGATAACAAGGTTTGCCTTGACGCCGAGCTTCTCGGATAGCTCTTTGACCGTCAGGCCTTCGGCGATGGTGATTTCACGATCGATGGGCGGTGGAGCAGCAGGCTCGGTCCGGCGGGAAACCGGATACCGAACTTTCCCTTCGAGCTCCATCTCCCGGTCGCGCTGTTCAATCGCACGGGCTGCCTGCTTACCCTGATGCCGGCGCGTTTCGGTTGGCGGCGGCGCCGGCTCGACTCGCAGCGGCGACGTCGGATGCATTTGACGCGGGCGTCCAGCGCGGCCGGAAGCAGGGGTACTCGGCGCACCCGGCCCCCGCATCAAAGGTTGGCCGGGACGGATCGGACCTCGATAAATCGGCTGCCCTGGAACCGGGGCATTCTGCTGCTGCGGACGCCCAGGCATCGGAGGACGCGCTTGAGGCTGGCCGGGCATCGCTTTCGGCTGCGTTTGTGTCAGCCTCGCCACCAGATCAGGGCGCGGAGGCACTACCGGACGTGCTACGGGCTGTCCGGCGAGCGGACGCGCCGGTTGGGCTTGCTGAGGCTGTTGCGGCGTCTGCGGCCGTGGCTGACCCGGCTGCTGAGCTCCTCCGGCAGATGGCTGTTGCTGCGGCTGCTGCACCGCAGGACGAGGCGGCTGCGGCCGTGCAATCGGCTGCCCGGGCTGAATCGTCCGAGGCGTGCCTGGAACAACGATCGTCGGCGGAGAAATGGGTCCGCCGGGCAGCGGCTGCCGCGGACCAGTCAGAATCTGACCTGGACGCGGCGCAGCGGGTCGCGGCTGCTGTGGCACTGGGGGCACAACCGGCTTGGCAGCCGGAGCTTGCGGCTGAGGCGGAGTAGTCCGCTGTTGTGGCTGTTGTGTTTGAACGGGCGCCGACGGCTGCTGCGGCTGGGCCGGCGCCTGCGGGCGCGCAACCGGAGGCTTAACAGTTGTAGACGGGCCGCCAGCAGGTCCGGGTGCAATCTGTGCAGCGGGCGGACGGACAGGGGCTGGAGGCGTCGACGGTTGGCGCGAACCAGGCGCGGCAATCGGTGGCTGAAGCGGTCCGTGACCGCCGAGCAGCGGCGGACGCAAGGGTACGGCAGGCCGCGAAGGCGGAACCGCTTCGACGACAGGGGCAGGGGGTTGTTCGGAAGTCCGCTTCTCCTCTTCCTTCGCTGCGGCAGGAGGTTCCTGCTTCGGAGCCTCAGCCTTAGGAGCCGCTTCAGGCTTGGGAGCCGCTTCGATCTTTTCCTCTTGTTTTTCTTTCTTCTGTGCTTGCTCTTCGGCCGTCGCCGGCACAGTCTTTTCCTGCGAGGTTTCGGCGTGGGCCGGCTCGCTGCCGTTACCATAGACGCCGAAGTGCTGCTTGATGTGCTCAGCAACGTCCTCGTCAATCGAGCTGGAGTGAGTCTTCTTCTCGGACACACCGAGCTCAGGCAACAGTTCGAGTATCTTGTTGGGTTTAACTTCCAACTCCCTCGCCAGCTCGTTGATTCGAATCTTCTTCATATTGAAAACTGCCAGGCCTCCCGTACAGATTCTGGAAGGGCCTCTTCCCGGACCACCTTCCACACATACCCGGCACGGAGGCTATCTCTTGTTTTAACTGGACTTCGGCGTGCCAACCCGAGTCCTTTATCGTAGCAAACCGCGGCCAGCCCTATTCCGGCGACCGTAATTGTTCCGCTTGCAAATCACTCTCCGAAGCGTCATTCCGCTGCCCTTCGGGAACGTCTTCCGCCTCGGATGGTGCTGGCGTCGGCGCCTCCTCGTATGGCAGCGCTTCCTGCTCCTGGACCTGCTCTTCCACGGCCTCTTCCGCCATCGGGGGCGTTTCCGGCAGGGCTGCTTCGGCAGAAGCGAACTCCTCAGTCCTTTGCTCCGCAGGGACTTCACCGCCAGGCCCGGGCTGTTCCTCCGTCACAAACTGGTCGTAGTAGTGAATGACGGACTGCTGGATCTTCTCCACTAGTTTGGGACCGATTCCGGGCACTTGTTCCAGCTCCTCCGGCGTCATGGACCCCAGCTTCTCAACTGTCGGAATTCCGGCCTCCAGAAGCTTCTCAACAACTTTATCCGGGAGCCCATGATCGATCAGAACGGATACAGGAGCGCCGGGCACAACCAGAGCGGCCATCGCCGACTCGACTTCCTGCCGCTTCTCCTCTTCGCTCTTGATGTCGATCTTCCAGCCGAGCAATTTGGCGGCGAGCCGGACATTCTGCCCCTTCTTGCCGATAGCCAGCGACAGCTGCGTATCGTCAACGATAACTTCCATGTGCTTTTCCGCAGCGTCAACGATCGCCACTCGGGAGATTTTCGCCGGGCTCAGAGCATGCGTCGCGAAAACGACAGGGTCCTCGGAGTATTCGATAATGTCAATCTTTTCGCCTCGCAATTCCCGGATGATCGACTGGACCCGCATCCCCTTCATGCCGACACAAGCGCCTACGCTGTCGACATCGCGGTCCCTGCTGACCACGGCGATCTTAGTGCGCTCCCCGGCTTCCCGGGCGCAGCCTTTGATCACCACGGTGTTGTCGTAGATCTCCGGAACCTCCTGCTCAAAGAGCCGCATGACCAGCTCCGGAGCGGCGCGGGAGACAATCACGCCCGAATTCTTCCCGGACTTCTCCACGCTCTTGATGACCGCGCGGACGCGCTCGCCGACGCTGAATGCTTCCAGCTTCGACTGTTCCTTCTTCGGCAGCCGCGCCTCTGTCTTGCCGATGTCAACAATCAGATCCTGCCCCTCGATCCGCTTGACGGTGCAATTCACCAGCTCGCCCACGCGGCCCGAGTATTCCGAATAGATTGTCTCTCGCTCGGCCTCCCGCACCTTCTGCAGAATCACCTGCTTGGCGGTTTGGGCCGAGATCCGTCCTAAAGCCTCCGTCGACTTGTGAATCCGGACTTCGCCGCCGATCTCCGCGTTCGGATCGACCTTCAGTGCATCAGCAAGCGCGATCTGATTAACCGGATCTTCTACAGATTCCACTACCTTCTTTACCGCAAAGATCTGAATGGCCCCGGTTTGTTCGTCGAACTCGGCGACAAGGTTTTCGGCCGTACGAAAGTGCTTCCGCGCGGCCACAAGCATGGCGTCTTTGACAGCGTCGACGACTACTTGAGGGTCGATGCCCTTCTCTTTACTCAAGATCTCGATGGACTGATAGATCGTTCCCAAGCTGTACCTCTTTATATGCCTGTCCCCGGAGATTTACCACTCGAACTTCAGGTTGGCCTTCTCAATTTGCTCAATCGCAAATTGAATTGACTTCCCTGGAGTCGGCTCCAGCGTAATGACGCCGTCGGAAAAGCCAGCCAGACGCCCCTCCCAACGGCGCTGGTTTTCCACCGGCTCTCGCAGCACAATTCTGGCCTTCTTGCCAAGAAAACGCTGGAAATCCTGCGGCTTGCTAAGCTTGCGGTCCACACCGGGCGAACTCACTTCGAGCGTATAGCTGCTCCCCGGCACCACGTCCTCGGTGTCCAGGACGTCGCTCACCCCGTGCGAGACAAATTCACAATCAGCGAGAGTGATACCGTCCTGCTTGTCGATATAAATTCGAAGCACCCGGTTCTTCCCCGCTCCCAGCAGTTCGACGTCGACTACTTCGATGCCCTGGGCCTTTCCGACGCCCTCTACGATTTCCGTGACTCGTTGTATGACTTCCACGTTTCGCCGCGTCGACATCGACCACCAATAAAATCGACCACCAACAAAAAAGTGGGCTTGCGGCCCACTCATTCATTCGACACCTCTTTTAGTATACATCACGAGGCACGAGACACAGAACTGAATGTGAGTCTTGCGGAAAGGAATTCGTGGACGGCGTTCGCCGCGGATACCGCTCCGTTTTCCCTGGCAACGACCGCCCCAACTTCCGAGGCGCGGCGCGCGTAACGAGGATCCGAGAGGAGAATCCGGAGCTCCCGCTCAGCGTTTTTTCTATTGTAACACGTTCTGAAGAGCCACCGTCCCACACCAAGGCGCTGCATTCGAATTCCATGGTCGGGCTGGTCGTGCGAGAACGGCACCACCAGCATGGGACGGCCCGACCGCATCGCCTGAGCGGTGGTTCCAACCCCTCCCTGATGAATCACGGCGGCAGCCCTGGGAAAAACCTCAGAGTGAGGCGCGTAGCTCGTGACGGCAACCGAGGGCGGCAGGCGGTCGGGAAGCGCCTTCGGATTCTGCCCGACGAGCAGGAGCGCCCTCATCCCCAAGTCCTGCGCAACCTCGATGCTCACCTGAAAGAAATCCTCCGCGGTCCCAACCGCCGAGGAGCCTAGCGTGAACACAAGCGGGGGCGGGCCGGAATCGAGGAACGCGGCGACTTCCGGAGAAAGCCCGCTGACCTCGTGGTGCCTGTCAAACCAGGGGAAGCCAGTGACGACAGTCTGCGCCGGCCAGTCCGGCTGCGGCTCCGCCAGCATGCGCGAGAAAAGAGCGAGAACCAGATCGGGAGAGTGCTGCCCCTCGAAGAAGGGATGTTTGCTCGTTGTCAGGCCGATGTCTACTCGGAAGGCGGCCAGTTGCTTGCACCATGACCTGGAGACCCACTTTGCAAAGCGCCAGCAGGCAGCCATGGGACGGACTCCGAGCGCGCGGACCTTAATTAGCCATGGCGACGGAGCCGGCGCCGGAGGGTCCCACGCAGACAGGAAGCTCAAAGGCGCAAGCACCGTCGAAACCCATGGCAATTTCAGCTTCTCTACAATGGCGACTCCTGCAATGCTGAGCGGGTGAGTGATTACAAGATCCGCGTTACGGCAAGCGGGCAGGAGATCTTCATAAGTCTCGCGAACGACTTCGCTGAAGTATCGGATGATTCGCTCGCTGCCTCGAAAGCGGTCCATCACATACGCCAGCATCTCCTCGTCGTCGAGCGTGATGTCGGGCCGTACGGGGTAGAACTCGAGCCCGTGACTTTCGATCTTTGATCGGTAATACTGGCTGGTGGCAATGACAACCTTATGCCCGAGGTTCTGCAGTTCGTGGCCAATCGCAATGTAAGGATGGAGGTCCCCGTAAGAGCCAAAGGTGTTAATGAGGATTCTCGCGCGACGCATCTCGTCCCATTGTCTCGGGAAATGCGACGTTTCGCTGGACATGTAAATTCCTGGTTCTGCTCTCTGGAACCTGAATTGATATCCTGAGAAGGACGAATTCCGTGAAGTTCGAAGGAGCGACTCCGAGATGAGTGAAGATCAATCCAGGCGGACCTTTATGAAGGGTGCAGCCGCCGCAGCCGCGACGGCAGGCCCCGCGATCCTGTCCGCACTCGGCGCCAATAACAAAGTGAATATCGGCGTAATCGGCACAGGTGGGCGCGGCTACTACCTAATGGAACGAGCCTACCGGGGCGCTGAAAATCTCTTCCAGATATCGGCGGTTTGCGACGCCCACGGGCCACGCATCGCACGGGCTCAGGAACGCGTGAAGTCGATGGGCGGAAATGAGGCGAAGGGATACGCGGATTACCGTGACATCCTCAAGGACCCCTCGATTGACGCCGTCATCATCGCCACCCCGGAGCACCTCCATCATCCGATGGCCATGGATGCGCTTCGCGCCGGAAAGCATATTTATCTTGAAAAGCCGATCGCCAAGACGATCGAGCAGGGCTTCGAGATTGTTCGCGAGGCCGAAAAGGCCAAGCGTGTCGTTCAAATTGGCACGCAGAACCGCTCCAACGAGTTGTACAAGAAGGCGAAAGAGATGGTGGCTCAGGGCATGATCGGGGACTGCCACTATGTCCGCGCCTTCTGGTACCGCAACTCCCTCCCTGACAGCCCGGCCTGGCGTTACGCAATCCCTGACGAGGCCAACGAACAGAACACCGACTGGAACCGGTTCCTCGGGCCGGCGCCGAAGCGCCAGTTCGATAAGCGGCGCTTCTACCAGTGGCGGCTCTACTGGGACTACTCGGGCGGCATTTCCACGGATCTGCTCGTACACCAGACCGACATCACGAACTTCGTACTAAACAAGTCGCTGCCTTCGTCCTGCGTTGCCTCGGGCGGCATCTACCGGTGGACCGATGCCGACGACGACCGGGAAGTGCCGGACACCCTGAGCGCGCTCTACGAGTACCCGAACGAAAAGTTCCACCTGAACTATAGCTGCTACTTTGGCAACGTGCGCTACGGATACGGCGAGCAGTTCATGGGCAACGAGGGAACGATCGAGGTCTTGAACCGCAGCATCCTGACCTATACGCCCGAATCCTTCGGCCCTCGGACCCCGGCGCATATCGCCTCCCGCCAGGCAATCCGGCTCGAGCCGCCAGCGGGCGTTGACAATCGAGCAGTCGAAGCGCACATTCGCAACTGGCTGAACGCGATTCAAGGCAAAGAGCAGGTCATTGCCCCGCCCTCAGCCGGCCAGATTGCCGCGATCCCGGGACACATGGCGACTCTGTCGTACAAGAACAACAAGAAAGTCTACTGGGATGACAAGAACCAAAAGTGGCGGTTTGCTTAGTTGATTGCGGAGGTCTATCGGATCGCCGCCTTCCGGCCGAGCCCGGCAGGGCGGCGATTCCCGCTTTCAAACGTGGTACAGCAACTGCCGGTAAAAAACAGAGCTTCACTCAAACTCCTTCTCCTCCCTGTCCGCTCTAACCGCGAAATGTCCCTTCCGGATGAATCGTCCACCTCCCAGGGAAGGTGGCCGGTAAAAAGAAGCTCTGTCAATATGGAATATGACGAGTCAGTCGTGTAACGTTAAAGTATATTAATCATCACTGATCAATCTCGTCTTACGGCTGTTTTCGATAGACAGCGCGAAGAATCCTGCAGGGAGAGAGGATGGTAACGGGAATCGGAGCGATCTGTCTAGGCAACAACTACTGTCGCTTCCGCGCCTGGGCTCCCTACGCGGATAGCCTTGCGGTACAAATCGTAACGCCACAGGAGCGCAGAGCGCCTATGCGTCCGACTGGAGATGGCTGGTACGAGATAACGCTAAGCGATGTCCCGCCAGGCACCCGGTATTACTATGAAATTAACGGGAGCAGGAGACTTCCGGATCCTGCCTCCTTCAGCCAGCCTGAGGGCGTCCATGGCCCTTCAGAAGTAGTGGATCCGGCTTTCGACTGGGAAGACGCAGATTGGAAAGGCCTGCCGCAGGAGGCCATGGTCCTCTACGAGCTGCACGTGGGAACGTACACACAAGAAGGCACGTTCGCAGCGATCACCCCGCACCTCAGCGAGTTGCGGGAATTGGGCATCACGGCGATCGAGCTCCTGCCTGTGGCGGAGTTTCCCGGAAGCCGGAACTGGGGCTACGACGGAGTCTATCCGTTTGCTGTGGAGCACAGCTACGGGGGGCCCAACGGCCTCAAGCAGCTCGTGAATGAGTGCCACAAACACGGACTCGCCATAATCCTGGATGTCGTCTACAATCATCTGGGCCCGGAAGGCAATTACCTTGCCGAGTTCGGACCCTATTATTGCGACCGGTACCAGACGCCGTGGGGTAGAGCGATCAATTTCGATGGCAGCGACAGCGAACCCGTCCGGCAGTACTTTATTGAGAATGCCCTGCGCTGGATTACGGAGTTCCACATCGACGGGCTTCGCCTCGATGCAGTGCATGCGATCTTCGATCAGTCGGCGAAGCACATCCTCGAGGAGATTGCCGAAAAGGTGCAGCAGCGCGCGGCCGCACTCGGCCGGACGGCGTATGTGATTGCCGAGAGCGACCTGAACGATCCGCGTCTGATCCGGCCAAGGGAGGCGGGTGGCTACGGTCTGGATGCGCAGTGGAGCGATGACTTTCACCATGCTTTGCACGTGCAATTAACTGGGGAGAAATCCGGATATTATGTCGACTTCCAGTCCCTTGGCCATTTGGAGAAGGCATTTCGAGAGGGCTTCGTTTATTCGGGCGAGCACTCCGAGTACCGGAGGCGCAGCCACGGAAGCTCGTCCGCAGACATCCCTGCGTACCGTCTGATCGTGTGCTCTCAGAATCACGATCAGGTTGGAAACAGGTTATTCGGGGAACGGATCTCCACCTTGGTCTCGTTTGAAGCGATGAAGCTGGGCGCATCCGTCGTTCTCTTGTCTCCGTTCCTTCCGCTGCTGTGGATGGGAGAGGAATATGGTGAGACTGCGCCCTTTCAGTACTTCGTCAGTCACACCGACGAAGAGCTGGTCGAGGCAGTGCGACGAGGGCGCCTTGAGGAGTTTCGGGCGTTTGGCTTTGACGACCAGGCGCCGGATCCCCAGTCCGAAGAGACGTTTCTTCGCTCAAAACTGGACCACTCAAAGGCCGAAAAAGGAAATCACCTGGTACTGCGGAATTACTATAAAGAACTGCTCCGCCTCAGGCGCACGGTGCCAGCGCTGACGCTCCTGAGCAAGAACCATTTGGAGGCAAAAGCACTGGAACAGGAACGCGTCCTGCTCCTGAAGCGGTGGACGGAGGGCCCGTGGCCGCCTGGGCGGGGCGCCGAATGCTACGCAGTGTTCGCCTTTCACGATGAGCCCGTCACAGTCGAGTTACCAATTGCTGAAGGCCGGTGGGTTAAGTTACTGGATTCGGCCGAGGAGCAGTGGTTGGGACCTGGCAGTGACATTCCGCATATGGCCGGATGCGAGGAGTTCCGTTCGATACGGCTGAACTCCAAGTCCTGCGTCCTGCTCGCTCGTGAATCGGAGGTTTGACTCTTTGAAGTACGTTTGTATCCACGGTCACTTTTATCAGCCGCCTAGAGAAAATCCGTGGCTGGAAACGATCGAGTTACAAGATTCCGCATATCCCTACCACGATTGGAACGAGCGTATAAACGCCGAGTGCTACGCTCCGAACGGAGCCGCCCGCATCCTTGACGGAGACGGGCGCATTGCGCAGATCGTCAATAACTACTCGCAAATCAGCTACGACTTTGGTCCGACATTACTAAGTTGGATGCAGGAGAACGCGCCCCGGACCTATAACTGGATTCTCGAGGCAGACCGGGAGAGCGCCGCGCGTTTTTCCGGCCATGGGTCCGCCATGGCCCAGTGCTACAACCACATCATCATGCCGCTCGCCAACCGGCGGGACAAGTACACGCAGATTCGCTGGGGAATCCGCGATTTCCTGTCCCGCTTTCGCAGGCCACCTGAAGGGATGTGGCTGCCCGAGACCGCGGTAGACCTAGAGACGCTGGACCTGATGGCGGAGCAAGGCATCAAATTCACGATCCTCGCACCGTACCAGTGCAAGCGGGTGCGCAAGAGCGGCTCGCGCTCATGGAAAGATGTCACCGGCGGCAAGATCGATCCGACGATGCCTTACCGTATCAAGCTGCCGTCGCACCGCTCCATTGACGTGTTCTTCTATGACGGACCCATCTCCAGGGCGGTCGCCTTCGAAAGACTCCTTGACAACGGGGAGCGCTTCGCACACCGGCTGGTAGATTCGTTTCCGGACTGCGGCGACCGCCCCTCGCTGGTTCACATCGCGACCGACGGGGAAACGTATGGCCATCACCACCGGCATGGGGAAATGGCGCTGAGCTACGCGCTGCAGTACATTCAGTCCCGCAATCTCGCTGAAGTTACGAACTACGGAGAGTTCCTGGAACGGTATCCGCCTACCCACGAAGTGGAGATATACGAGAACACTGCGTGGAGCTGCTCGCATGGCGTCGAACGCTGGAACAGCAACTGCGGGTGCAACACGGGAGGGCATCCCGGGTGGAACCAGGCATGGCGCCGGCCCCTTCGCGCAGCTCTCGACTGGCTGCGGGACACTGTAGCCCCCATCTTCGAGCAGGAGGGAGCGAAGCTCCTGCACGATCCTTGGGCTGCGCGGAATGATTACATCAACGTCGTTCTGGACCGGTCCCCGGAAAGCCGTGCCGCCTTCCTCCGCACGCACGCCCTTCGCGAGCTCAACGCGGAAGAACAGGTACGCTGCTGGCGCCTGCTCGAACTACAACGCCACGCGATGCTCATGTATACGAGCTGCGGCTGGTTCTTCGACGAACTTTCGGGGATCGAGACCGTACAGGTGATTCAGTACGCGGGCCGCGTCGTGCAGCTTGCGGAAGAGCTGTCTGGCCAGCCAGTGGAGGCTCCGTTCCTCGAACGCCTGGAATGCGCCAAGAGCAATATTCCGGAGCATGGCGACGGGCGGCGTATTTACGAGAAGTTCGTACGGACCGCGGTAGTGGATCTTCGCAAAGTGGGTGCGCATTATGCCATCACGACCATGTTCGATTCGAAGCCCAACCACGCGAAGATCTACTGCTACAGCAGCCAGCGTGAGCATTACCAGCTCCTGGAGTCCGGGGCGATGCGGCTTGCGCTCGGACGGTGCCGCTTTACGTCGGAGATCACACAGTACAGTCAGGTTCTGACATTCGGCGTGCTGCATTTCGGCGATCACAATGTCACCGGCGGAGTGCGCGAATTCCAGGGCGAAGAAGCCTACCAGGAACTCCTCGCGCAGGTGACACAGGCGTTTGGACGCGCCGATATCCCGGAAGTCCTCCGTTTAATGGACGCGGGTTTCGGCAAGAACATTTACTCGCTGAAGACGCTATTCAAGGACGAGCAAAGGCGCATCATCCGGATGATCATCAATTCGTCCATCGATGAAGCGGGCAATGCATACCGGCATCTCTACGACCGGTATGCTCCGTTGATGAGCTTCCTCTCCGACCTGGACATGCCGCTGCCCAAGACCTTCCAGCTCATGGCGGAATACGCAATTAACAGCAGATTTCGCAAGGCCGTCGCTCCGGAAGAGCTGGACGTCGAGCGCATTCGGATGCTTGTGGAGGAATCGCGCCGCAGAAAGGTGGAACTGGACGAGACTACCTTTGAGTTCAACTTCCGCAAGAGGATGGAGAAGCTGGCAAACCAGCTTGTGGAAAATCCCGACGATCTGGAATCCCTGCAAAAGCTGCACGATTTGATCCATCTGGTCAACTCACTACCTTTCCAAATTGACTGGTGGGGCGTGCAGAACAGCTGTTTTGAACTGATGGCAGCAGCGCTGAGCACCAACCGCGCACGGGCAGAGGCAGGCGATGAGACGGCCAGGCAATGGCTCCGCCTCCTCCAGGGCATCTGCGAGGGTTGCGGAGTCAGGCTGCAATGAACCTGGTGAGAGCGAATCGCATTCCCGTCGGGACCTACCGGGTTCAATTCAACAAATACTTCCGCTTCCGTGACGCTATCAACCTGGTGATCCCCTATCTGGAGGGTCTGGGCATCACCGATTTGTACGCCTCTCCCATCATGAAGGCCCGTACGGGAAGCTTGCACGGATACGATGTAACCGACCCTTCGGTGCTCAACCCGGAACTCGGCACGAAGGAAGACTTCGAGGAGCTTGTACGGGAGCTTCAAGCCCGAAACATCGGAGTGCTGCTCGACATAGTGCCGAATCATATGGCGGCGAGCAGTGAGAATCCGTGGTGGACCCACGTCCTCGAAAACGGTTCCAGCTCGCCTTACGCCACGTTCTTCGACATCAACTGGGAGCCGACACGGACGGAGCCGAAGCACGTCGACTCGCTGATGGTGAGTCAGGATGAACGCATTTTCCTGCCGATTCTCGGTGCTTCATACGGCACCGTCCTGGAGAACCAGGAACTCGAACTCATCCACGAGCGAGACGGCTTTTTCATCCGATATTACGCGGCGAAGCTACCGGTCGATCCTTGGTCCTATCCCATGATTCTGCGGCCGGGGTTCGACGAATGGGCAAATCGGGTCGGAGTTGAGAGCCCGGCCGCGCAAGAGCTGTGTATTCTGCTCGAAGCGTTCGAACGGCTTCCGCACCGGGCGTCCACCGACTGGGAGATGCTGGAGGCGAGATCGCGCGACCTGGCCGACCTGAAACGCCGTTTGTGGGAACTGCGCGAGACTTACCCGGAAATCGCAGCCTATATCCAGAGCCGTCTGGAATTCTATCGGGGAACAAAGGGAGATCCGCGCAGTTTCGATCCGCTGGACCGTCTGCTCTCCGAACAGCCATACATCCTCGCCTACTGGCGCGTCGCGCGCGAAAAGATCAACTACCGGCGCTTCTTCGACGTGTCGGAGCTGATTGGTTTGCGCGCGGAGGATCCTCAGGTCCATCAGGCCACCCATGAGCTCATTTATGAGCTGGTTCGATCAGGCAAGGTCACAGGGCTGCGAATTGATCACGTCGATGGCCTTTACGATCCGGCGGAGTATCTTAGCCGTATCCAGGAGAACGTACCAGGAACGTACGTCGTAGTGGAGAAGATTCTCCAGAGTGACGAGGTGCTCCCTGCAAGCTGGCCCGTCGCCGGAACCACCGGGTATGACTTCCTCGGCGTTTTGAACAACGTCTTCGTTCGGCCGCAGGGCCTGCGCGACCTGGAAAAGCTGTACACACGGCTGACAGGGGTAAACGTACCGTTTGAGGAGATCGTCTACCGCCAGAAGAAACGCATCATCGAACAGTTGTTCGCGGGAGAAATGCTGGCTATGGGCTTGCACCTTGGACTCTTGGCCGAGCAGGACCGTCATGCCCGCGACCTCAGTCCCCAGGAACTCCGGCAGGCGCTCATGGAGATTACGGCGTGCCTTCCTGTCTACCGCACTTACATTCGGACCTTCGAAGTGAGCGACCATGACCGGAAATATCTAGCGAGGGCATTCGCAGAAGCGCGCGGCCGGAATCCGGACATCACGCCGGAGGTCTTCGACTTTGTTGAAAGCATCCTCATGCTCCGCTTCTCTCTCTACGCGACGGACGAGATGAAGGAGCGTGCGTTGAGGTTCGTGATGCGCTGGCAGCAGCTCACCGGACCTGTTATGGCGAAAGGTCTCGAAGACACGAGCCTCTACGTCTACAACCGGCTTGTTTCACTCAATGACGTCGGCGGCAGGCAGCAGGCAGTGTCACCCCAGCAGTTTCATGAGTTCAACATGAACCGTGCGCACTGCTGGCCCGCGACCCTGAACGCCACATCGACCCACGACACCAAGCGCAGTGAAGACGTACGCGCCCGGATCAATGTTCTCTCGGAAATGCCCGCCGAATGGACGCGGCGCGTCCTCAAGTGGCGTCGATGGAACCGCGTCCACAAGAAGGAGTGCGGCGGGACGATCTCGCCGGATGCCAATGACGAAATCCTCATCTATCAGACGTTAATCGGGGCATACCCCTTAGATCCAGCCGAGATGGCCACCTTCCGGGACCGCGTTTGCGGGTACATCATCAAAGCGGCCCGGGAAGCCAAGGTGCTCACCAGCTGGCTTAGCCCCGACCACGAGTACGAACGATGTCTGGTAGACTTTGTGACAGCACTGCTCGAAGAGTCGCCGGAGAATCAATTCCTTGCCGATTTTCTTACCATACAGAAGCGCGTCGCCTACTATGGCGCGATTAACTCCCTTTCGCAGGTTCTGCTGAAGATCGTCTCGCCGGGAATCCCCGATTTTTACCAGGGTTCGGTACTATGGGACTTCAGCCTTGTCGACCCGGACAACCGGCGGCCCGTCGACTTCGTACGGCGAATGAATCTGCTCGAAGAGATGCAGAGCTGGAAGGATGAAAATCTCTCGCAACTCGTCCAGTCGCTCTGGGACAATTGGCAGGATGGGGGGATTAAGCTTTACGTGACCTATAAGGCGATGCGGTTCCGGCACGATCATCGGGAACTTTTTCTCCATGGCAACTACCTGCCAATCGTGCCGGAAGGTATGAGGCGGGAGCACGTCCTTTCCTTCGCCCGCGAGTATCAAGGGCAATGGGTCATTGCCGTCGCTCCGCGGCTGGTTTCACGGCTATCGTCCACGGAACGTCTGCCGGTTGGGCGTCAAATCTGGAGGGACACGCTCCTGCCGTTGCCGCCGGGAGCCCCCGCTCGCTGGATGAATGTCTTGACGGGAGAGAAGATCGTGGCGCTGGCAGGACGAGCGCTTGAGATGCACAGCGTCTTCCAGCGATTCCCTGGCGCTCTGCTGACCCCCCTCTAATTGCCGCCCGGATTAGAAGAAGATCCGCGTGCGGCACAGAACCTGCCAGCGGCAGGACCGAAGGGGGGAACTTATATCGAATGGATTAAACGGATGCTGCGCGGACGCCGCGGCTGATCCATCTGAAGACGTACAATGAACGTGCTCGACATCCCGATACTTTCCTTTCTACTCGCCGCCGATAGCGCGGAAGCGCTTCAGCTTCCGCTCTCCATGCTTGCCGTGTTCGGCACGGCAAAGCTGTTTGCGGAATTATTTGAGCGTTTGAAGCAGCCGGGCGTAGTCGGTGAAATCCTTGCCGGCATTCTGATCGGTCCAAGCGTCCTGGGATGGGTGCAGCCCAACGAGTTGCTCACGGCGCTTTCGGAACTAGGGGTTATGTTCCTACTGTTCCGCGTGGGACTGGAAGTGAAGGCCTCTGAACTGTTTCGAGTGGGAGCCACCGCCGCGATCGTTGCCGCTTTTGGCGTTGCCGTGCCGTTTATTAGCGGGTGGGCGATTCTCTCGCTCTGGGGTGAACCGCAGATCGAAGCGATCTTCGTGGGCGCCGCAATGGTGGCGACAAGCGTCGGCATCACGGCGCAGGTGCTGGCTACAAAAAACCTGCTGGATCACACGGCGGCGAAGATTATTCTGGCTGCCGCGGTCATCGATGACGTGCTGGGCTTGCTGGTTCTCGCAACTGTAAGCAGCATGGCAAAGGGGGCGGTCCACATCGGCGAGCTGGTCATGACCGCGGTGATGGCCATCGCTTTCACGGTCATTGTCGCTGTCGCCGGTACCCGCGCGTTGAAACGGGTAGTACCGAAAGCCACTCAAACCCTGAACGCCGGAGAAGTCCAGTTCAACCTTGCGATGATCCTGTTATTCGGGCTCGCGGTGCTGGCTGTGTACGCAGGCGTGGCGGCGATTATCGGCGCCTTCCTGGCCGGGATGGCGCTGGCTGAAAGCGTCAGTCACCGCGTCCACGATCTTGCTCACGGCATCACTGAATTGCTTGTGCCGTTCTTTCTCGCCGGCATCGGGCTGCACATGGACCTCGCGGCATTCTCCGAGCCGGGCACTCCGTTCCTTGCGTTGCTGATCCTTGCTGCGGCTGTTGCGTCAAAGCTTATCGGCTGCGGCTTGGGAGCCGTGAAGCTGGGCTGGGATAACATGCTGCGCATTGGATGCGGCATGGTGCCCCGCGGTGAAGTGGGTATGGTTGTCGCTCAGCTTGGCTTGAGTCTTGGTGTTGTCCAGGCCCGAATTTACGGTGTTGTCGTTTTCATGGCAGTGATGACGACCGTCGTCGCCCCCGCCATGCTGAATCTCGCATTCAAGAACGTAGGCAGGACGGATCAGGAGAACGAGACCTTCCGTCTCGGCTAGGAACTACCGGGGTAGCTCCGCTGCAGAAACGAGGCGCGAGTCGGATTGGAACTTCCGATAATTGCGGAACGTTATCAGGATTTCCTGGTTGAGCTTCCGCACGAGCGCCATCCGGCCGTCCACTTTCACCTGAACTTCCTCCGGCAGCCAAAGTTCACTGTGAACGCGAGTCTGCCGGAACTCGACCCTCGACCCCTTCCCTAAGCGGGCGAGAAAGAGCCCAAACGAGATCGTATCCACGGGTTCTGCGTCCACTCGGACTACCTGGTACTCGTTCTTGTCGACCCAAACCGTGCCTCTGAGCTTCTTGAGGATGTTGGCCTGGCGAACACGCGGCTGGTAATCAGGGCGCGGCTCCGCACGAATTACCCAGACAGCCCGCCCATCCACCCGATCCTCTCCGACCAAGTCGAACCGGAAGGCGTTCGGGACCTCACGAAGCAGTTCCTGTCCCTCGCGGCGCTCCTTCTCCGCTTTTGCAAGCCGCTTTGCTTTCTGCGCGGGCGTCTCCTCACGCAGTTTGCGGAGCGTGCGCTCCAGCTTCTCCTGCGCTTCCTTCTCCTCTTCCGCGTCCAACGGCCGGTCATCCTTCTGAATCAGCCGCTCATACGGTTCTCCGCCAAGGATCAGGACGTCGAAAGTCTTCGACTCGCGGCTAGCGACCTCTCCATCAGGGTTCAACTTGCGCTTTTCAACCCGGTACTCGAAGGTGTAGTCTTTGACGCGCTGCAGGTTGTCCTGATCTCGCGCAACAGCCCGGCGTACGATTTCAAGCGGGTTTTCGGCGCCGGGAACCAGGAGCGCGAGGCAGTGGAGGAGAAGAAGAAATCGCATGCCCAATAACAAGCGGACGTATGCCCGGTACAGAGGTTCCCAAAAAACTTCAAGCTATGATCTTCTTGCGGACGGCGTAGAGCACAATCTCAGCCGTGTTGTGAAGTCCCAGCTTTTGCATGAGGTTTGTACGATGAGTCTCTACGGTATACGTGCTTAAGCCAAGCATCTGCGCAACATCTTTGTTGGACTTTCCCTCTGCCAGGAGCTGCAGCACTTCCTTCTCGCGGTCCGTGAGCAGGTCGTAGGAATCCTGCAGTCCTCGCTGCTGGAGAAACCGCATGTAGTCTTCGAGCAGCGTCGTCGTGATGGCAGGGCTGAAGAAGTTCTTCCCCTGAGCAACAGATTCGACCGCCCGCACGAGATCGGCGTCGGCGGAATCTTTTAACAGATAACCGCGAGCCCCTGCAGTAAGCGCGCGCACAATGTACGTTTCGTCGGAGTGCATGCTCAGCACTATGACGCCGATCTCCGGGTTCCGCTTCACCACCTGCGCTGCGGCGTCAATCCCGTTCAACTGCGGCATGGCCACATCCATGACGACAACATCCGGGCGCAACTCTTCAGCAAGCCGGACTGCCTCGCGGCCGTCCGCCGCTTCACCGACTACCTGCATCCCTGCACTTTCCAGCAGGAATCGAAGTCCTTTCCTTACGACGCCGTGGTCATCAGCCAGCAGCACGCGAATGCTCATGCGCCTCCTTTTGGCCAAACGGTAGTTCTACACTTAGCACTGTCCCCTTGTCGGACTGCGAATAAATTCGCACGGTTCCTCCAAGTTCCCGGACACGCTCTTCAATCCCTATCAATCCCAGACCGCGGCGCCTCGCTCCCGGCGGGCCGATTCCGACCCCGTCGTCCTGCACCGTCAACAGCAAACCGTCTCGATGCCCATGGACCGCAATCCGAATTTCATTCGCGCGAGCGTGGCGGGCGCAGTTCGTCAATGCTTCCTGGATCACCCGGAAAACGCACGTGCGGTGCCGCTCCGGCAACGCATCGAGGGCCCCCTCGAGCTGCAGATTTACCGGAACACCAAAACGGCGTGAAAAATCTCTCGCCTGCCACTCCAGTGCCGGCTGGAGGCCCAGGTCGTCCAGCATGGAAGGGCGGAGACCCATCGCCATATCCCTGACCACTCGCAGCGTCTGCTCGACGAGCTGCTTCGTGCCGGAGAGATGACTGTGGAATTCACTCTCTGAAGCGAAGCGGAGGCGTTCCAAAGTGCCGAGCTCCACGCGAAGCGCAGTGAGCATCTGTCCGACCTCGTCGTGCAGCTCCCTCGATATGGATTTCCGCTCCTCCTCCTGTGCGCGTACGAGCTGCTGAGAGAGACGGCGCAACTCACTTTCCGCACGTTCCGCGCTCGTCCGCGCCTCTTCCGCCCGCCGTTCTAAACGGATCACTCGCACGATCGTCGCGATAGCGACTGCGATCCCGAGAAACAGCGCGACGCCGAGAAGCTGAGCCATTTCTACTGTGAAATCACGCTGCCGCCGTTCGAGCGCCTCCTTCTGCCGCCGCCACGTCTCGTCATTCAGCGCGCGAATCTCACGCGCCATGCTGA
>Ga0207864_1001392_pt1 | contig 26823 bp, 25 predicted proteins | sample HigsolmetaAR202D_FD_184834 | JGI IMG/M metagenome (GOLD analysis project Ga0207864, IMG submission 184834) | Ionic liquid and high solid enriched microbial communities from the Joint BioEnergy Institute, USA - AR20-2-D (SPAdes) (version 2) ... | reverse complement strand
TGGTACATGAATGGGGGGCAGGTCACCCCTCCGTCCCTATCTCTACAATGCCTCAATGGCGCTCGTCATCGACACCTACAACCTGCTGCACGCCACGATGCCACCATCACTGGCGGGGCTGGATGAAATGGGGTTGTGCCGCCTGCTTGCGCGCAGCGAATTCGCTGGGCAGCGGATGGTGATGGTGTGCGACGGTCGGCCTAAGCCGCATGCCCCGGCGGGAACATTCGACGGCGTGGAAGTAGTCTATTCCGGGTCCGACCGTACGGCGGACGACGTCATCATGGAGCTGATCGAGCGGGACACCGCACCGCGACGACTGGTGGTGGTCAGTTCGGACCGCGCGATTCAGGCTGCCGCTCGTCGCCGTAGGGCCTATGCGTTCAGTGCGGACGCTTTCATCCGACTACTCATGCATAGCCGCCCGACCACGTCATCCGCACCAGCCCGCCCCACCGAACCGCTCACCGAGGAGCAGGTGGAACACTGGCTTCGCGAGTTTGGCATCAAAGATGAAGCGGAGAAGGAAGACTGGATGTTATGAAGATTGGCCAGTGGTGAGTTGTTCGCAGTGTGTCGTACCCCACAATGGACCACCGTTCTGGACCACAACTACTAATTACCAACCAACTCCCCTCACTCCCGCACCGGCGGTAGTTCGGCAGCCGGGCCTGGCACGATGCCGTGCTTGCGCAGGCGGTTGCCGATGAAGGGGTCGTTCTTGCGGATGTAGAGAGCGTGGCGGAGGTTGATGACCGCCTCGGGGTTGTTACCGATCGACTCGTAAAAGTCCGCGGCGGCGATGTAGGGCCGGGCATCATCCGGTGCGGCGAACTGGGCCGCCTTGCGGAACGCGACGACCGCCCCATCGGCATCACCGGTCTTGCCAAGGTAGATCGCCTGCCGCAGGTAGTCCTGGCTGGTTCCGTACTGCTCGGTCGCCTGCTGCAGCATGGCATAGAGCGCGTTGATGCGGTTCTGCTGGTAGATCGCCTCCGCCAGGGCATCGAGGATCTGCGAGGTTTCGGGGTAATCCTGCCGCAGCCGCAACGCTCGTTCGAGCAGCAATTCTGCATCGATCGGCCGCCCCTGCTCCAGTCGCACCAGGCCCAGGTAGTAGTGCGCTTCCCAGTCGGTTGGGTCATTCTCCACGATGCGCGACAGACGGACGTCAGCCTCGTCGTACTGCTTCAGTTCGTAGTAGCGCCGCCCGTGGCTCACATCAAGCTGCTGGCAGGCGGTCAGGGTGATGGCAGGCAGGAGTATGACAGCCCAGACCATTCCTCGCATCGCCGCAAGTCGTGCACGCATCGTTCGTTCCCTCGAATCAGGTGCAGCCAGGAAAAGCACAGGATACGTTGACGGGGAAAGTCGGACAAGCTGGGCGATGGCGGCAAAGCGGCGCACGCGGGTGCCGATTGGCTGCGACCGCCCCAGCCGCTAGGCTGGAACCATGCGAACAGTGCTGCTGTGTCACACGACGCGCGAAGGTCGCCACTTCGACTGGTTGATTGAGGCTATGCCCACGTGCGGTCTTCATGCGCCGTTTGCCACCCCAGTGAGTGAGTCACCTGCGCCTGGACTGATCTGGACCGCCCGGACATCGCTGGCCAGCCGCGACTGGGCGAACGCGGGCGTGTTCCACCTGACGGTGATCCAGCCCCACCGACCGCTCTACCTGACCTATCAGGGCAAGGTGGCGAACAACCGGGGCACCGTCATGCGCGCGGACGAGGGCACCGCGCGGGTGGCGCTGTGTTCGGCATCGCGGGTGGTGCTGGACATTGCGATGCGCGAGTTTGCCGGGCGGGTGCAGTTGACCCGCTTGTGGGGCGTGCGTTGGCGCGGTCAGGTGTTACCGGCCGGATAACGAAATTCGGAATAAAATGGCCCCGCCACAACTGCCCACAACGGGTAGTGCATGATCTGACAGGATTTACCGCATTTCGCGGATGGCCGGGGCGGCAGTTTTCCCGGAATCGGGACAGCGGGCCGGTTGAATTAGTACCTAAAATACCCTATTAATTAAGCCCACCGCGCCAATGCGTGAGTTTTTCCGGTGGCGGCGTCGGTCCGCCGAAATCGACGAGCATACCCGATGCTGAGTCTGACGCGAAAAACGGATTATGCCCTGGTCGCCCTGGCGGCTTTGGCGGAAGGTGCAAGCGAGGATCAGCCGCTCAGCGCCGCCCGCATCGCCCGGGACCGCCACCTGCCGGCTCAGGTACTGATGAAGGTGCTCAAGAACCTTCAGCACGCGGGGCTGATCGCCTCCACCCGTGGGGCACACGGCGGCTACTACCTGACACGTGGCGCCGATCGCATCACCCTCGGGGCGGTCATCGACGCGACGGAGGGTGCCGCCCGGCTTACCCCCTGCTGCGTCGAGGATCAGGCGGATGCCTGCCTGGCGTGTCAGACATTACCCAGGTGTACGATCCGTCAGGGCATGCGCCAGATCAATGAACGGCTGCACGCCCTGTTCGAAAAGATCACACTGGGAGATTTGCTGGCCAGTGACTTCGGCGACCGCCTGGCCCGTATCACGCTGTCGGAAGCCCAGCGCAGTCAGCCACTACAAGAACACGAGACCGCGCTGCACGTGACGTCCTGACCGACATCAGCAGCGTCGTCCCGGTGTGTCGTGCAACGAAAAAAGAAGAACGGAACTTTCAGCCTTTTAGATAGAACTATGTCGACCGCGACCCCCTCCATCGAGGAACTGGCCAAACGGCAATATAAGTACGGCTTCGTGACGGACATCGAGTCCGACACCGCCCCACCGGGCCTGAACGAGGACACGATCCGCCTCATCTCGGCCAAGAAGAACGAGCCGGACTGGATGCTTGAATGGCGGCTCAAAGCCTATCGCCACTGGCTGACCATGCAGGAGCCGGACTGGCCCTTCCTGCCCTACGGCTGGGGCCCGGTCGACTATCAGGCGATCAGCTATTACTCCGCGCCGAAGAAGCTGCCGAAGCTGGGCAGCCTTGACGAGGTCGATCCCAAGCTGCTGGAAACCTACAAGAAGCTGGGCATCCCGCTGGAGGAGCAGAAGCGTCTGGCGGGCGTGGCGGTGGACGCGGTGTTCGACAGCGTTTCCGTTGCCACCACCTTCAAGGAGAAGCTGCGGGAGGCGGGTGTGATCTTCTGCCCCATCTCCGAAGCGATTCGCGAGCATCCCGATTTGGTGCGCAAGTATCTGGGTTCGGTGGTGCCCTACTCGGATAACTTCTTCGCCACGCTCAACAGTGCGGTGTTCAGCGACGGCTCGTTCGTCTACGTGCCGAAGGGTGTTCGCTGCCCAATGGAGCTGAGCACTTACTTCCGCATCAACGCCGAAAACACCGGGCAGTTCGAGCGCACGCTCATCATCGCGGATGAAGGCGCGTACGTGAGCTATCTGGAAGGCTGTACGGCTCCGAAGCGCGATGAGAACCAGTTGCACGCGGCAGTGGTCGAGCTGATCGCGCTGGACAATGCGACGATCAAGTATTCGACGGTGCAGAACTGGTACCCGGGCGACGAGGAAGGTCGCGGAGGTATCTATAACTTCGTGACCAAGCGCGGCGCGTGTCGCGGCCGACGCAGCCGTATCTCCTGGACGCAGGTGGAGACCGGCTCGGCGATCACGTGGAAGTACCCAAGCTGCATCCTGCAGGGCGATGAATCGGTGGGCGAGTTCTACTCCGTCGCGCTGACCAACGGTCGGCAACAGGCGGACACCGGTACCAAGATGGTGCACATCGGCAGGAACACGCGCAGCACCATCGTGTCCAAGGGCATCAGCGCCGGCCGCGGACACAACACCTACCGCGGCCTGGTGAAGATCAACAAAAGGGCGGAGAACGCCCGCAACTTCACCCAGTGCGACTCGATGCTCATCGGTGACAAGTGCGGCGCGCACACGTTCCCCTACATCGAGGTGAAGAACACCACCGCGCAGGTGGAACACGAAGCATCGACGTCGAAGATCGGCGAGGACCAGCTTTTCTACTGCAAGCAGCGTGGCATCGACACTGAAGATGCCGTCTCGCTGATCGTCAACGGCTTCTGTAAGGAAGTATTCAAGGAACTGCCCATGGAGTTCGCTGTGGAAGCGACGAAGCTGCTGAGCATCAGCCTGGAAGGCAGCGTGGGGTGACGAAATTGTCTGAATGCGTGGCTCGCTGAAGCGATTCACGCAGATTCATAAGTAACACTTGACAGGTATTACGAAGCGATGAGTCTGATTGAAATCAAGAATCTGCACGCCAGCGTGGAAGGCCAGGAGATTCTGCGTGGCGTTAACCTGACGATCAACCCGGGCGAGGTTCACTCGATCATGGGGCCCAACGGCTCGGGCAAAAGCACCCTGGCGTCGGTTCTCGCCGGTCGCGAGGAGTACGAGATCACCGAAGGTGAGGTGATCTTCAACGGTCAGAACCTGCTGGAAATGGAGCCGGAGGAGCGTGCGCTGGCGGGACTTTTTCTGGCCTTCCAGTACCCGGTGGAAATCCCGGGCGTGAGCAACATGCAATTCCTCAAGGCGGCACTCAACGCGCAGCGGAAGTATCGCGGCGAGGAGGAAATCGACGCCATGTCGTTCCTCAAGCTCGTCAAGGAGCGGGCCGCGCTCGTGAAGCTCGACCCCGATCTGCTCAAGCGATCGGTGAACGAAGGCTTTTCCGGCGGCGAGAAGAAGCGCAACGAAATCTTCCAGCTCGCCCTGTTGCAGCCACTGTTCGCGGTGCTGGATGAAACCGACTCGGGTCTGGACATCGATGCGCTGCGCATCGTGTCCGACGGGGTTAATGCCCTGCGCGACGGCAAGCGAGCGTTTCTGGTCATCACCCACTACCAGCGGCTGCTGGACTACATCGTGCCCGATTACGTGCACGTGCTCGTGGACGGCCGGATCGTCAAGAGCGGCGACAAGTCGCTGGCGCTGGAGCTGGAGCAAAAGGGCTACGCGTGGATCGAGCAGGAACTGGCAGCGGCGTCGGCATCGGCGTGACGCTGGCTTCGCCCGGCAACCAACGCAGCAAACTTCAAACCGGAACCTGAGATCACCATGACCGTGGCAACTCAAGAGAGTCAGACAACAACAGGCGTGACGGCGCTGGCGCAGGCAGCCGTCGCCAGTGGGCCGGCCTGGCTGGGCAACACCCGTAAGGCCGCGCTGGCGCAGCTCGTGGAACTGGGCCTGCCCACCACGCGCCATGAGGAGTGGCGCTTCACCAGCGTCGCGCCGATCGCCCAGACCGCCTTCACGCTGCCGACCTATGGCGTGGACGGCGTCACCGCGCGCGATGTGGCGCGGCTGGCCATCCCCGACCTGAACGCCCGCACACTCGTTTTCGTGAACGGCCGATATGCCCCACAGCTTTCCGACACAGCAAACCTGCCAGCCGGTGTGACGGTCAAGCCGATCACTGACCTGACCGACGCGGAACGCGCCATCGCCGAGCAGCATCTGACCAAACACGCCCGCTTCGATGAAGACGCCTTCACCGCGCTGAACACGGCGATGCTGGACGATGGACTGTTCGTCCACGTCGCCCGCGGCACCGCCGTCGAACCCGTGCTGGTAATGCTGCACATCGCGACGTCCAGCGAAGCGCCCATGCTCATCAACTCGCGCAACCTGATTGTGGCAGATCCGAGCAGCGAGGTGAGCGTGGTCGAACATTACGTCGCGCTGGACGGCGGAACCTACTTCACCAACGCGGTGACGGAGATTGCGGCCGACGAAAATGCGGTCGTGCATCACTACCTGATCGAACGCGAAAGTGAGCAGGCGTTCAACTTCTCGACGCTGGCGATCCATCTGGCGAAGAATGCGGATGTGGCATCGCACACGCTGTTGTTCGGCGGCTCGCTCGTGCGCAACAACGTGTATCCGGTGCTGGATGGCTCCGGGGCACACTGTCTGGTGAACGGGCTGTACCTGGCCAGCGGCACGCAGCACATGGACAACCACATGCGTGTCGAGCATGCCCAGCCTCACTGCGACAGCCGGCAGTTCTACAAGGGCATTCTCACCGACAAGGCCCGCACAGTATTCAGCGGCCGTATCGTGGTTCGGCCGGGCGCGCAAAAGACTGACGCCAAGCAGACCAACGCGAACCTGATTCTGTCAGACGACGCCCAGGCGAACACCAAACCGCAGCTTGAGATCTACGCGGATGATGTGAAGTGCACGCACGGCGCGACGATCGGTCAGATCGACCGGGACGCGGTGTTTTATCTGCAGTCGCGCGGCATCAGCCATGAAGCCGCCCAGGCGCTCATGGTCTACTCCTTCGCGGCTGAGAGTTTCGATCGCATCAAACATGCTCCGGTGCGGCAGTTCCTGGAAAAACTGCTGATTCAGAAGCTGCCCAGCGGCGCAGTGCTCGATCAGGTGCTGTAAGACAACACAAGGGAATTGCACAGGAGGCAGCACAGAGCAACAGAGCTGGATAACACAATCCTCTCTGTTACTCTGCTGCCTTCTGTCATGGAGTGAACAGGATCAGAATATGGCACAGAACGAATACGCTCATCCGGAAGTGCTCGTCTCCACTGAATGGGTGGATCAGCATCGCAGCGACACCGAGAACATTCGCATCGTTGAATCCGATGAGGACGTGCTGCTCTACGACACGGGCCACATTCCCGAGGCTGTGAAGATCGACTGGATCAACGATCTGAACGACCCGGTGGTGCGCGACTATATCGATGCGGATCGCTTCGCCGCGCTGTGCTCGCGCAACGGCATCGGCAATGACACGACGGTCGTTTTCTACGGCGACAAGAACAACTGGTGGGCATGCTACGCGTTCTGGGTGTTCAAGCTGTTCGGCCACGAAAAGTGCGTGGTGATGAACGGTGGACGTGCCAAGTGGAAGGCGGAAAATCGGGCAATGTCCACAGCTAAGCCCAGCTATTCCCCCAAACCCTACGAAGTGAAACAGACGAACCACGGCATCCGCGCCTTCCGCGATGAGGTGCTGGCACACATGAAGGTAGGCAAGCCGCTGCTCGATGTGCGAAGCCCCGCGGAATATTCCGGCGAACGCACGCATATGCCCGAGTACCCACAGGAAGGCGTGCTGCGCGGCGGACACATCCCCGGCGCGGTGAACGTGCCCTGGGCGCGGGCCGCGGCGGAGGATGGCACGTTCAAGTCCCGCAAGGAGCTGGAGGACATTTACCTGCGTGAGGTCGGCCTCAAGCCTGACGACGATGTGATCGCCTACTGCCGCATCGGCGAGCGGTCCAGCCACACGTGGTTCGTGCTCAAGTACCTGCTGGGCTTCGAGAAGGTACGCAACTACGACGGCTCGTGGACCGAATGGGGCAACAGCGTCGGCCTGCCCATCGAAAAGTAAAACTGAGAGCTGCCCTGCACAGTATGCTACACGCATCATGACGTCGCTTGACGAAATCATCGAACAGTTTCAGTGGGCCGACGCGGACATGCGTCTGGAGATGCTGCTGGATTACGCGCGCAAACTGCCGCGTCTTCCCGAGCGGTTTATCGCTCAGCGCGATGCGGGGATCAACCGCGTGCCTGAGTGCCAGACCCCCGTGTTCCTTTTCATGGAGCGGGACGATGCTGGCAAACTTCGCATTTACGTGGATGTGGCAGAAGAATCGCCCACCGTGCAGGGTTTCATCTCGATTCTGGTTCACGCCTGCGACGGCATCGCGCCAGAGCAGGTGGAGGCGGTGCCCAACGATCTACTGGATCGGTTGGGCCTGTCCGATGCGATCCGCATGACACGCGCTGTGGGGCTTTCGGCGATTCTGGCGAGGATCAAGCGCAACGCCGCCGAGATCGCCGCATCCGCCCCCGCTCATAAGCCGGTATCGTAGTCGTCGGCTGTGTGATGACCGCCTAAAATTAACTTGGCGTCACGCATGCAGGATGGTGACGGTCAGGAGGAGTTCGTCATGCAACCCACGCGACCGCAGCCCTTAACCGTGAAAGAATCCGAAAACGTCAAACCCGCTCCCCTGCTCGATCCGCAACAGCGGTATCACGAAGAGGCTGCGCGCGTTGATGAGGTAATCCAGCAGTACGACAAACTGGAAGACAAAATCTACGCGGCGATCAGGCAGGTCCACGACCCGGAGATTCCGGTCAACATTTACGACCTGGGGCTGATCTACGATGTCGACATCGACGAAGAAAAGAACGTACGCGTGACAATGACGCTCACGAGTGCGGCCTGCCCGGTGGCGCAGGAGCTTCCTGCGCAGGTTCGCCGCAACATTGGGCGTGTGCCGGAGGTGAAACAGGTGGAGGTCGAGGTGGTGTTCGACCCTCCCTGGTCGCAGGAACGCATGTCAGACGAGGCGAAGCTGATGCTGGGGCTGCTGTGAAGGCCCCCTCGCTGTTCGATACTGAATCTGTCATGTAACACGAAGCCCGCGACACGATGTTGCGGGCTTTTTTCATTTTGACGGTTGCCTCAGCGGTACAGCCTTTGCACGTCTGTTTCGGGTGGGCGGCGACGCACAAGTCGCAGCCAGACAGATGGGAGTTGTTGCCATGCAAGCGAACCGGCAGGCCTGCGAATCGCCGATGAACGTCGGCACGGCTGAACGCATCATCTCGACCTCGATCGGGGCGGGCCTGATCCTCGCGGGGCTGGCGCGGCGCTCGCCAGGCGGGTTACTACTGGCGGCATTGGGCACGCCGCTGGCGTGGCGCGGCCTGACGGGTCACTGCCCCATGTATCAGGCGATGGGCGTGCGCGGCGAGGACGCCAACCCAACCAGCCATCCACTCAACCGCGAGATTCACGGCCGGGCAAGCATCAACGTGCAGCGGCCCGTCGAGGAGGTCTACGCGTTCTGGCGCAACCTGAGCAATCTGCCGCGGGTGATGCCGCAGCTTCGTTCGGTCGTGCTCAGCGACGATCAACGCTCGCACTGGGTAAGCCTGGGGCCGGGCAGACGCGAGATTCATTTCGAAACACTGATCGTTGAGGACCGGGAGAATGAACTGATTTCGTGGCGGACGATCGGCGCATCGGAAGTGAAGCATCGCGGCAAGGTCGAGTTTCGCCCAACACCGGACGGACGGGGGACGGAAGTGCAACTGTCCTACTGGTACACGCCACCGATGGGCGTGCTGGGCGATATCCTCGCTTCGCTCATGGGCTTTGGCTGCCGCTCACTGACGAAGCAGGGGCTGCGACAGATGAAGCAGCTTCTGGAGACAGGTGAAGTCACCGAGCCGGATAAAGTGCAGTATCGCGGTCAGGAACGTGTGGGAACCATGTCGCACGGCACATCGGCGGCGAACCAATACGAAGGCAGACTCGATCCGGTGGAAGAAGGCTCACGCGAGTCGTTCCCGGCCAGTGATGCGCCTTCCTACACACCCGGCCGAGTGTGATTCTCCTGCGTCGCCAGGAAGCTGCCGCGCGTCACCAGCCACCAGTTGCGCAACACGTCGATCTGAAAGAACTTCAGGTCAGGGTCTGCCCAGTGCCACAGGGGCGGCGCATCTTCGGGCAGGTAGTAACGTAACACGCGGTTCCAGCGGTAATGATCGAGCAGTTCCAGTAGATCGATCGGCGGCTCGCCTCTCGGATTGAGAAGATGATCCAGCGCCGCGGCCCGATCGCGGTGCAACATCGCCAGCATGATGGTGGTGTGCGGCAGATCCTCGCGCGTCAGGAGGTTGGAAGCGTAATCGTCCCCCCACTCACCCCTGCCCTGCATCCACAGGCCCAGCTGCATCATTCTCTGCACGCGCCAGATGTCCTCCGAGGCGGCACGCTCGGCGAGCAGATCGAGTTGTAGCCCGGTGATGCCCGCAAGGATCGCTCCGGAGATCTTCGCATCATCGTTGTAGTCGCGCAGCAACGCGGCGATGAGTTTTTCATTCTGAGCCGCGGTAAAACGCTGGGCGGCGACGACGCACGCCAGATCACGCATCGTCGGCTCATCGTGCTGGAACAGGTGATACAAATCATCCGGCTGCGGATCGCGTGTCACCGCCACGGCCGCCAGGCGGTGCATGTCCGGCGCATCGGGCGGAATCGCGATAACCGTCTGGTCGACCAATGTGCCTTCGAGAATTGCAAGCTGCTGCAACGTGGACCAGCGTTCATCGAACGCATGTTCTGCATACCACGCATCGGTATGGGCCAGACGAAAGAGCTGTGCCAGCTCGATAACCGGCAGTTCCACGGGTGGCATATCCGGAGTGGTGGGTAACGATCCAAGGTCGTTGGGCATCGAACTGATCGGCGCACTGAGCATCAACCGCCAACGAACCAGCGCCTCGCGCACGTCCTCGGGAATGGGTGGGTTTTCCGCGAAATGCAGTGTATATGCAGCAGCGGCACCCACCTGCACCGGCTGCGCCTTATCGTGCAGCGCTTCGAGCGCGGGCTGCGGTTGCGAAGGATTGGTTTTGAGCGCTGCGTACAGAATCGCTTCAGCGACTTCTGGCGGAGCGCTTCGCCAGTCGGCGGTGAAACCCGACATTGGGTCGAGCAACGCCAACAGCAGCCAAGCATCGCGGGCGATCGCCGGGTCGTCGTCCTTGGTCCCCAGTGCGATGATCGACTCCAGCTCCATCCGCCGCATCTGCGCGGCAGGTGTGCCGGCCAATTCCGCGGCCGCCAGAATCGCGGCATAACGCACCTGCCCATCGGCATCCGTCGCCGCCTGCTCCAGCATTTTCAACACGGCCGGATCGCACGCCATCAGGTGCATGTCCGCCAGACGCTGCACACCCAACACCCGCGCCATCGGCGCCGGGTCGGAGAGCAGCATTTCGATCGACCGCATCCACAGGTCGATCGGCACATCGGGCCAGCCCCAGACGCCCGCCGCATCCAGTTCTGCCACGTAGAAGCGGAAGATCTCATCATCGCGGCCGCGCATCCGCGCGTGCATTGCATCCAGAATGGGGGCGCGGTCGGCCAGGCCCGCCTCACCGATCACGCGAAAGAGTGTGATCGCGGGCACATCCTTGCCGCGTGCCAAACGCGATGCCAGCGCTTCGATCACCCGGGGATGGTCGACCGCCCCCGCGTGCATCAGGGCACGCAGAATCTGCACAGCCGCATCATCATCCACTTCCGCCAGACGATTGGCGGCGCCGCGGACCACGCGGGCATCGCCTGGAGCCACACGAATGACGTAATTCAGCGCGTGTTCGCGCACGCGCAGATCGGCGCTGTCCAGTTCGCTCAGACGCACCCATCGTTCGATGTGCGGCCGGCCGAAATACGCCGCAGGCACGGCGAGACTGACGCACACCGCCGCGGAAATCAGGATTCGGCGCAGTCGCGCGAACGAGGGTTTCATGCCACAAGCGTAGCGTGGAACGGGTCGCGGCTCCAGATGCGGTCGCTATGCCGAGGTGGTGGCGCCACAGGTGATCGCATCGCAGCGCAAGCCGTGAGCGGCTTAGCCCTTGTTCCAGTAGCGACCGCCGTAGACTGCCGCGTCGCCGAGCTGTTCCGCGATGCGGATGAGCTGGTTGTACTTGGCGTTGCGGTCGCTGCGGCAGGGCGCACCGGTCTTGATCTGACCACAGTTGGTCGCCACCGCAATGTCCGCGATCGTGGCGTCCTCGGTCTCGCCGCTGCGATGGCTCAACACGGCCGTGTACCCGTTGCGCATCGCCAGGTTGACGGCATCGAACGTCTCGCTGAGCGTACCGATCTGGTTCACCTTGACGAGGATCGAGTTGGCCGTATGGTTGGCGATACCCTTGGCCAGGAACTTGGGGTTGGTGACGAAAAGGTCATCCCCGACGAGCTGCACCTTGTCACCCAGCCGATCGGTCAGCTTCTTCCAGCCATCCCAGTCGTTTTCCGCCAGCCCGTCCTCGATTGAGCGAATTGGGTACTTGGCGCACCAATCGGCCCAGTGATCGATCATTTCGTCGCTGGTCAGCACCTTGTCGGGGTTGGACTTGAAGAAGACGTAGCCCCCCTTCTTTGCGTCCCACATCTCGCTGGTGGCCGGGTCCAGCGCGATGAAAATCTGTTCACCGAGCTTGTAGCCGCTCTTGTCGACAGCTTCCTCGATGACCTTGAGGGCGTCCTCGTTGGAGGCGAGGTTGGGTGCGAAGCCACCCTCATCACCCACCGCCGTGGACAGCCCCTTGTCGTGCAGGACCTTGCGGAGGGTGTGGTAGATCTCAACACCGGCACGCAGGGCATCGGCGAAGTTGTCGAAGCCCCAGGGCTGGATCATGAACTCCTGGAAGTCGACGTTGTTGTCGGCATGCTTGCCGCCGTTGAGGATGTTCATCATGGGCACGGGCAGCACCTTCGCCCCGCTGCCGCCGAGGTAGCGCCACAGGGGCAGGCCGGATGCCTCCGCAGCCGCATGCGCCACCGCCATCGACACACCCAGGATCGCGTTGGCGCCGAGGCGGGACTTATTCTCCGTACCATCCAGTTCGATCATGAGGTGATCGATGTACTGCTGGTCGCGGGCGTCCTGACCAATCAGCTCCGGAGCGATCTGCTGGTTGACGTTGAGCACGGCCTGCTCGACGCCCTTGCCCATGTAGACCTTTTTGTCGCCGTCACGCAGCTCAACCGCCTCATGTTCGCCGGTGCTGGCGCCAGAGGGAACCAGTGCCCGGCCGCGAGCGCCGTTGGTCAACTCCACTTCCACCTCGACCGTCGGGTTGCCGCGACTGTCGAGCACCTGACGCGCATGCGTGACATCGATCTCAAAGCTCATGGGATCTTCCTCGAATCTCTCGGGATGGATGGTCGGGACATCTTTACAGCGATAGCGGTCGGCCGCAAGCTGTTGGATCAGGCTTGCCCGAAACCGTCACGCTGGAAAACCGGCTGAATAATCAGAACTGGCGACGCACGTTGAGGCTGCGACCGGCGCGGCGCTTGCGGTTGAGCATCTTGCGGCCGTTGCGCGTGCGCATCCGGGCGCGGAAGCCGTGCTTCCGGTAACGCTTGATCAGGCTGCGTCGCTTGGGATAGTGCGTGGTCATGGTCGAACTCGAATCTACGGTTGCAGGTTATATCGTTTTCATCCGGTGCGCCGCGTCATTGCGTGGGGACGTCACGCTCGAAAAGCGGCCCCGCCCCCCGGCGGGCGTCACTCCACCTCGATCATCACGTGTTTCAACGTGGTGTTGCCCTGGGCGTCGCTGATGCTCAGCACGACCAGGTGGGAGCCTGGCGCAAGGTCGGTGATTCTAACCTCCATCCGCTCGTGTGTCGAATCGAAAATCAGGTCGTCGGGCAGGATCGGTTGCCAATCGTCGGTGGAATCGACGGCGTAGCGGGCCGACCGGATGACGGAGAACTGGTCGCGGGCGTCGATGCGGATGACGATGTCGCCCTGTCGTTCAGGCCGGTCGATCGTGGTCTGGACCACCGGGGGCGTGTTGTCGACCAGCACGGGGGCAGACCGCCGGCTGGTGGTTTTGGCCATCTGCGGCGGGTTATCCAGGTGGTCCGAGGCCGTCACCCGGAGTGTGTACCAGCCGTCTGGCACCTGACGGGTGTTCCACTCGAAGGTGTTCTGCTCGATGTCGTCCTTGAGCAGCAGCCAACGGCTGGAGCCGGAAGGCTGGTACTCCAGGGTGTATCGCAGGCGGTCCTGATTGGGGTCACCAGCCTGCCACTCGATCAACAGGTTCGTTTTCGGCTCTGGGATGCCGCTGTCACCCCCCGCGCCAGGCTGTTGCGGCCCGGGCCGGGCACCGGGACGCTGCGTCTCCTGATACCGCGTCTGCAGCGACGCCACCACAGGCGGCAGGTTCGGCACCACGTAGGCGATCGCCACGCGGTCGACCACCGGCGACGCTTCCTCGGCGCTCACCAGCGTCAGGCGGTACTGCAGGAATCGGCCCGGCGGGCTGGTGATCGACACCGCCCGGGGCTGTAGGTCGTGGATATTCGGGTCGTGACGAAGCACCGCTGCCTCCGACCAGGCAGACCAAGGCCCCTGCTCAGGATCCTCGACGTTGCCGCTACGGGTTTCGACTCGCAACTCCGCCCCTTCGGGGATCGCAGCCGTAACGTTCAACTTGCCCCAAAGGCTGATCTGGCCAGCATCAAGAGCGGCACTGGTGAAAGTACCTTCCCTGGCGACGCCCGGCTCAAGCCGCAGCACCGCCGCAGGGTTCGCCGCGGCAATCAAGAGGCTCTGGGCACCATCCGGAGCGGGCACAATCACGGGCACCTGCTGGCTATCCAGATCCAGCAGCACAGCCGTTTCGCGCGTGGCGGGGTCGACACGATAAATCTGACCCTCATTACCCGTGGCGACCAGCAGGTGACCGTTCTGCTCCGCCAGTCGCAGGATCATGACGGTTTCGCGGAAGACCTCGTGGACGAAGCCGTGAGCGTCGATGCGGTAGATCGCGTTACCGGGCCGTGCCTGCTGTCGGCCGCGCTGAGGGCCGGCCTGAGGGCGGGCAGCCTGCTGCTGAGGCGTCGGGCGACGCTGCTGCACCTGCTGCGGGCCCACCTGTAACTGGCCGCTACGTCGGGCATCGATCAGTCGACGGCGAATCGTTTCACGCAACTGGTCGCGCTGCTCGGCCGTGGGTGCGGGCGGCGTCGGTTGAGCGGCGGAGTCAGTCGATTTTTCCGCGTCGGGCACCTTACCCGCCTGCATCGGCTGGGGCTGGGGCGTTTCAGGCACGGGGACGGGGGGCGTGTCGATCTTCGGACCTGGCGTATCACCCGCCGGTTCAGCGGGGGCAGCACCATTGTCTGACGGAGTCGGTTCCGGTTCAGCCGGGGTGACGGGTTCCTTGCCGTTGTTCTGTGACTGCGGCGTGGGCTGCTGAGGGGCTTGGCGTGCCGGTTCGCGCGGTGCTTCGGGTCGGCCGGTCTCCGTTTCAGCCGCGCCTTCCAGTCGGCCCGGCCGTGCCTGGTTGGCATCCGCGGTACCGGCGTAGACCGTGCCATCCGACGTGACCAGCAACGCGCCGATCTCCGGCTCTGGGGCATCGAACAGTACGAAAACATCCCACCCACCGTCGCCGTTTGGCGTCAGGCGGTAAATCAGCCCGTCGCGATCGGTGCCGGCATACAGGCGTCCCTGTTGATCACGCCCCAGGCACAGGATGTTGGGTTGCTGGGCATCCAGGACCACCGTCAGGCCCGGGTTCTCATCCTTCTTTTCCGCATCGAAAAGGTCGGGGCGGACCGCCAGCACCTTGCCGTCGGTACCCGTCGCCAGATAAACGGTCTGCTGATCGACGATGGCTTCCCAGATATATCGCACACCCTCCAGCCGCACGATCGTGCGCAGCTCGCCCTCATCCAGCAGGATGAGTCGGCTGGTCGCGCCGCTCGCCGCGATCAGCAGCTTGCCATCGTAGGTCGCCAACGAAAAGACCTGCTCCTTGGGCAGAGTGGCGACCTCCTCGATGGTGCCATCGCGATGCACCAGCAGTTTCGCTTCGGGGCCGGCCGCGATGTAGAGCGCATCACCCACCTGCTCTACGTCGTAGATGATGCCCACTTCCTCGGGCAGATCTCCCAGCGATTGCGTGAGGCGCGACAATTGAATGTCGCCAAGGTTGGTCACCACCGTGTTCTGTCGCTGACCAGGCTCGAAGTCAGCTTCGGTGTTGTGCTCCCACTGACCGGGCTGAATGGCCGCCAACGGAAGTGTGAGTGAAAGAACCGCGGCAATCCCCCCCAGGCGAACCAGACCGTGACGCAAGCTCATGAATGATTCCTTGATTATCAAACGGCCAAGCGATCGACGTCAGGCAGCGTAGTCGTTTGGGCTGTGGATGATCAAACGAGCATTTGTCGATAACACAGCCCATCCCCCCTCCAGCCGTGAACGTCGCCCCATTAAATGTTGTTTTCCTTCACCTGAATGGTGAACGTCACCTGCCCGGTGGGCACGAAGTTGACCGGCACCACCTGGTGCATCATCTCTCGGAAGAGGCTCACACCGGAGCGCAGCCCCGAGCCGAGTATCGCGCGGTGGCTGGAGGGCAGTTGCGGTAGTTCTGTCCGCCCCACCGCCACGCCGCCTTCGGGCAGCATCATCGACACGAACAGCGCATCATCGGGAATAGCCAGAACCTTCTGCGCCTGTTCAAACAGCTCGTCCAGGTTGGTCACACGACTGAGGTGCGGTCGGCTCGCCGCCAACCGCGAGGCAAACTGGGACGAATCGGAAACGGCGATTTCGTATTCACCCTCGGGCAGGTTCTCGGGCACCTGGAAGCGGATGCGCACCGTTTCGACCGGTCGGCCGTGGGGCTGTACGTCGATTGCAATGTGAACCGCCTCACCCGGGGCGACCTCGCGGCGATCAATGCGGGCATCGACAAAGCGGGCATCACGGCGGATCGCCTCCACATCCACCTGCAGATCAATCGACGTCACATCCAACGGTTCAAACGGATTGTCCATGGCGGTGTTCACCACAGGCACGACGTTGAACAGCATCGCCGTCTGCGACGCCATGGGCGACAACGAGTTGACCGTCAGCGTGCGACCACCTTCAAATGTGAAATTGCCCACCACCCGGACCGTGTTCTCCGGTGGCAGGGACTGCACCGCTTCGATCGATTCGAGCATCAGCATCGCCGCGATCATCGGTGACAACCCGCGATGGTTCACCATGTGATAGTTGTAGACCTGAGGCGGCTGGCCGTGCATGTTGACACGCACCTGCACCGGCGCGGCATTGAATCGGCCGTCGGGCGTACCGACCACCGCACTGTTCTCGTCGCGCACGATCGCGCCGCTGATCGCCAGGCTCCCGCCCAGCTTAAAGCTCGTCTGTCGGTTGGCGACGATGTAGTGGACGTACCCCGTAGCCATAGGCAGCGCCACACCACCCTCACCGAACATCGCGTGGCCGAACCCCAGCACACGGCCGTCGGGCAGCACATCGGTCACCGTACCCGCGGCACTGAGGTCCGCATCGCCGAATCCCAGCGGAATGCTCAGCACGCTGCCAGGCTGGATCATGACCTGGTCCGGTTGCACCTCACGGGGCGGGTTGCCCACCAGCAGGCCGCGCGGCGTCGCCAGCGGCATCAGCCCCACCTTCTCCAGCAACGGCGCAGTTGCCAGCGCAATCTGCGAGGAGGAGACGCGCAACGGCAGAAGCAACCGCTGAGGCTGCCCCGCCAGTTGGGCCGGTCCACTCAGTTCCGCAGCCAGGTCCCCGCGCGGTTCACCCGGCAGCATCTGCGCCAGCGTCCGCGCCCGCCATCCCACATGCGGAGGCGCGTTCATGCGGTCCAGCACCGCCACCATGTCGTGCAGGCTCAGGCCGCTGTGCTGGGCATCGGCCACGGGTTGCTCGCCCTCGACAGGGACGCGGCTGGCGGTGTCACGCATCAACTCGATCGGCTGCACCCCGGCGTAGCAGTCGACCTGGGCCGTGTAGCCGAAGGCGAATGCGCCGATGAGTCGGCCGCCCTTGCCCAGCTCACCTTCTTCACCCTCGTCCCAGAGGTAGATCGGCGAGCCGCTCATGCCCTGCACGGGGCCGCTCTTTTGCATCCGCTCATCGAGGCAGCGGATCCAGATCACCCCCCGCTTGGGGGCGAAATCGCGCATGACGGAGATGACCTCGACGGGGAATGGCTCAATTTTGGTTCCGTGAAAGACCGTCAGGCCATAGCCCTTCATGCCGATGCGGACCTCGTCCAGTGGCATGATCGGCTGGGGCTGGGCGGGGGTCTTGATGGCGGCGGGAAGTGGGCTTGCCATCGCCAGCAGCAACACGCACACCGCGGCGACTGGCCCCAGAACGATTCGGCGATAAGATTGCATCATGGCAGATTAATCGTCCGGTGAATCATTGACAAGTAGCGACGCTGGGCGGATACTTGCATAATCCGTGAGCCGCAGCTTCGGTGATTCCCACCTCAGGATGACAAAAAGCGCGCCGGGGCGTCCTCGCCCCCGGGTTTTCCTGGTTCCTTTGGGCGGTAGTTGTGACCGCACGAATCCGGGTTCGAGGACGATTCGGCTCGTTCAAGTTGCATGATTGAACCAGCCGCCCAAGTACTCGGTTATACATTTAAGGACGAGTCCCTTCTGCGCGTGGCGCTGACGCACGCCTCCAGTGCCGGTCATCGCCTCGAAAGCAACGAACGGATGGAATTCCTCGGCGACGCCATATTGGGGTACGTCGTCTGTGAATATCTGTTCGCCAATTTCCCGGATTTGCTCGAAGGGGAAATGACCAAGATCAAAAGCGCGGTGGTCAGTCGTCGCGTCTGCGCCCGCATCAGTCAGCAAATCTCGCTGGCGAACATGCTGAATCTGGGCAAGGGGATGAGCGGCCGGTCAGCACTGCCATCCAGCATCTCTGCAGCCGTGTTGGAGGCGGTCATTGCCGCGATCTACCTTGACGGTGGAATCGAGCCGGCACGCGAATTCATCCTCAAACACATGGTGCCCTTCATTCACGAGGCGGCTGGCTCCGCCCACCAGCAAAACTTCAAAAGCGTCCTGCAGCAATACGCTCAACGGCACCTGCCGGCCAACCCCTCGTATGTGTTGCTGGACGAAAAAGGGCCGGACCATGCCAAGGCGTTTGAAGTGTGCGTGGAGATCGACGGCCGACGTTTCTCCAGCGCGTGGGCCAACTCCAAGAAGGAAGCGGAGCAGAAAGCCGCGCTCAACGCTCTGAAGGAACTGAACCTGGCCTATGAACACGAAGACGGCCGCGTCGAACTGTGCGACCCGTCCGCCGCCTCTCCCTCCGAAGAATCAGCTTCGTCAGCGAAGGATTAAAGCCACTTACCAGCTTCGCGATGACGAAGATTACCCGTTGCGCCCGCCTCCACCTCATCACTATGGATGAATCGTCCTGCGACTGTCCTCCACAATCACAGGCAGTTTCGGCAGTGCGGCGATGAACTGTCTGCCGTAGGGCTTGCGCATGATACGGCTGTCGAGCACCACCACCGTACCGCGATCGTGTTTGCTGCGGATGAGTCGGCCAAACCCCTGCTTGAATTTGAGGATCGCTTCGGGCAGCGAATACTCAACGAATGGTTTACCACCACGCGCCTGAATGCGCTCCATGCGTGCCTCGATGAGAGGACGGTCAGGCACCGCGAAGGGCAAGCGCGTGATGATGACATTGCGCAGAGCATCGCCCTGCACATCCACGCCCTGCCAGAAACTGTCGGTGCCCAGCAACACGCTGCGCCGGTCGCCACGAAAACGTTCGAGCAGCGCGGTGCGCTGTTCGCCCTCACCCTGCACGAGCATAGGCATACCACGTGCGCGCAGGTGCGGCCGCAACCAGTCAGCCGTTCGTTTCAGCAGGTCATAACCGGTGAAAAGAACGAACGCCCCACCATCGCTGCGGTCAATGTGGTCGAGGATACGAGGGCACAACAGTTCAAAGTAGCGCGGGCTGTTGGGTTCGGGCAGATCGGGCTCGACGATCAGACGAGCCTGCTGCTCGTAGTCAAAGGGTGAACCAAGCTGCAGTGTGCCGGGCTGATCGCAGCCGAGCCGTCGCTTTAAGTGCGCGAACGCATCGCCGTTGCTGGTCGCATTTGCACCGTTTTCGGATATTTGCATCCCCGTCGCGAGCGTCGCGCTGGTAAGGACAATGCCGATGGGTCGGCCTTCACGGCGTGTGGCGTTGAAAAGATGCGGTCGCAGCAGCACGCCGACATCGATCGGGGCGCAGGTCATCGTGATGCGTGCATCACCATGCGGCGCGCCGCGCGACAGTTCCATCCAGTACACACAGTCGGGCACCTTCTGACCAAGCACCGCCGCGATCGTCCCCGCCAGTCCCATCGCACGATTGGCGTAACTTTCCAGCTCCTTGCGATCATCTGCGTTTTCGATGCGGTCGCGCACAATCTTCAATGACAGCGACACATCGGTCAATGCGGGTGTCAGCCGGTTCTCGACGATGTCCGGCTCGTCGATGCGGCCGTTTTCACGACCGTGCGTCTCCTGCCATTTCGCCAACTGCTTAAAGAAGAGATCGGCCACCTGATGCGCGTACGCGACGTTGTGCGCCACACGGTTCAACCCCGTCTCTTCCGCGTCATATTTGCGCTGCAGTGCAGGGATCAGCCCCTTATTGTTGCGGCCGATGAGACTGCCCAACAGCAGCCTCACCTGAAAGCGACTGAATGACAACCCGAAGTATTCGCTGGCGACGTCCTCGATGGTATGCGCCTCATCGAGTACCACATGCTCGTAATCGGGCAGGATACCCCGGCCTTCCCGCCGCATCGCCAGATCGGAGAAAAACAGCGCATGGTTCACCACCAGCAGATCGGCATGTTCCATGCGCCGCCGGGCCGCCTGATAGAAGCACTTGTTGTAGTTGGGGCATCGCCTGCCCATGCAGTCTTCCGAATCGCTCTGCACCTTGTCCCACACCATCGGCTTGCGCAGGGGTGGCAGTGTCGCCAGCGAACCATCGGTGGTGGTGGCTGCCCATTGAGCAATCGTTTCCAATGTTTCCGCTTCCTCAGGGTCCGGGAACAACTGGTTGGCACGCTCGATCGCGCGGTCCAGACGCCGCAGCGACACATAGTTGCCCCGCCCCTTGACCAGCACCGCGGTGAACTCGTCGGGAATGACCGACTGCAGCAGCGGAATGTCCTTGTTGATGAGCTGTTCCTGCAATGCGATGGTGTGTGTGGAGACAACGATGCGGCCGCGACCATCACCCTTGTGGCGTTCGGCACTGTCTTCGCGCTTGGCGTTGAGAATGCATTCAATGGCGGGCAGCAGATAACTGAACGACTTGCCCACGCCGGTGCCCGCCTCGACCAGGAGCACCCCCGGTTGCGATCCCGTCGTGCCGAAGGTGGCGCGCACCGCCTCAATCATCGCCCGCTGTTGCGGCCGATACTCGAATCGGTCGCCCAGACGCCGCGCGATCGGCCCCTCGGGCGAAATGATGTGCACCGGGTCAAACGTCATCGCACTAGTTTAGCCGCGACGGCTCATCCCAGCCGGATCGCCACCATCTGCACGCTGGTCATCTCTTCGATGGCGTAGCGCACGCCTTCGCGGCCGATACCGCTCTGACGAGTGCCGCCGTAGGGCATGTGGTCGGCCCGGAAACTGGGGGTGTCGTTGATGATGATGCCGCCGAAGTTCAGCCTGCGAATCGCATGAAAGACGCGGTCGATGTCGCGGGTGAAGACTGCCGCCTGCAGCCCGTACGCCGTGGCGTCCGCCTGCCGCAGCGCCTCGTCGAAGCTGTCATAGGTCAGCACCGATGCCACCGGCGCGAATGCCTCCTCCGCTACGACGCGCATGGTCGGCTTCACGTTATCCAGCACAGTGGGCCAATAGACCGGCCCCTCGCGACGGTCGCCCGTCAGCACCCGTGCACCGCCCGATTTGGCTTCCTCCACCCACTCGGCGATGCGCTCGGCGTGCTTCAACTCGATCATCGGGCCGACATCCGTCGCCTCGTCCAGCGGGTTGCCCACCACCATTTCCTTCGCCGCCGCCACGAATCGCTCGTTAAATGCTTCAGCCACGCTCACGTCGGCATACACCCGCTGCACCGACAGGCACACCTGCCCCGAGTTGTAAAACGCCCCCACCGCACAGCGTTTAGCCACCAGGTCCAGGTCCGCATCCGGCGCAACAATCACCGGCGATGTATTGCCCAGTTCCAGCGTGACGCGCTTGATGCCCGCCTTCGCCAGAATCGACTGCCCCACCGCTGTGCTGCCCGTGAAGGTAATCTTCGCCACGCGGTCATCGGTCACCAGCCAGTCACCCAGCACACGCCCCGGGCCCATCACAAGGTTAACCCCGCCGTCGGGCAGCCCGGCCTCCTGCAGAATCTGACATAACAGCACGGCTGACAGCGGCGTCAGCTCCGCAGGCTTGAGCACTACCGCGTTGCCCGCCGCCAGCGCCGGGGCAACCTTATGCGCCACAAGGTTCAGCGGGAAGTTAAACGGCGTAATTGCCACCACCACCCCCAGCGGCCGGCGATGCCAGAAGCCGAAGTAACCCTCCCCACTGGGAATCGCATCCAGAGGCACCGTCTCGCCGTGGATGCGTTTGGCTTCCTCCGCACCGAAGGTGAAGGTCTGTACGGCACGGTCGACTTCGATGCGGGCGTACTTCAGAGCCTTGCCCGCTTCCTGCGCGATGGTTCGGGCGAAGGTTTCGCGGCGTTCACGAATGAGCTGGGCGGTGCGAAGCAGGATGTCGCTGCGACGGTGGGCAGGCATTTGCGCCATGGCGGTTGCCCCACGCTGTGCTGCCTCAATGGCCGCTGCCACATCCTCCCGTCGCGCGGTAGCAACCTGGGCGATCGTCTCGCCGGTGTACTTGTCGCGCACCGCCACCGGCTCCCCACCATCCATCCAGCGTCCACCGATCAAGAGATTGCATTCCATACCTGCATGATACCGACGGGACTGTGATTTCCTGGCCGCCAGTGCCCGCACGGACACCCGCGTTTGCCAAGGCGAGTTTCCCGCCAGGTTCATCACCTGGCTCGAGGCGTTGGAAAAACATGGTTATCACGTGGGCATGACGGGCAAGAGCTGAGGGCCAGGCCTCGCCAGGACCACCAACGGCCGAAAACGTCAAATGCTCGGCCGACCCTGGCAGCTGTGTTTCGGCAAACAACCGGCAGAGGAGCTGTGCACCCTTACCACAGATCGCGATTGCATCCGCAATACAGCCAGCGAGCCTCGCAAATGAAGGATTGGCTCTTCTCGCTTCTGCGTCAGCAGAATGCCCCGCGCATCCTGGGCAACGTCGACATCCTCGACCGCTATACCTGGATGCAGACCGAAACCGTCAACTTCTACGAAAGGCGGATGCGCGGTGAACCAATCGTACCCAATTGGATCGATCCCACCGATTTTGCCCCACAGGCGGTGGAATAGCTCCGTCCCCCAGGATTGAGCACAATCAGCTCAGCGTGTCGCGCCCGTCTTCCGGTCCAGCTTCAGTTCGATCTGGAACGTCTGATCCGGGGCAAGCATGAAGGTGTCGTTCAGCGGCGTGTAGCTCTTGACCAGCACCGTCTTGCCGTCGGGCTGGAACTCGAGCAGGCGCATGTAGCCCTCGCCACCAAGGTTGCGCGTCTGGTAGTTGGAGAGCATCTGGTGGCACACCGTGCCGCGCTCCGTCTCGCTGACCATATAACCTGTCCCGTCGCCCAGCACGTGGCCGTTGAGCACCAGGTGGAAGCGGTGCTGCTTCACAAGGTGGTCCCACAGTTCCTGGCCGTCATACCGTTCGCCGGGGATGGGATAGAACTTGGGGTTCCAGTTCTGGCGTCCCTTGGTGTGATCGTAGCGGGTATCGTCATGGAACATGTAGGCGTGGGTGATGAGGATTCCCTCACGATCCGGGTGCGCCTCCATCACCTTGTTGGCCCAGTCGACGGCCCGTTTGCTGGGGCCGAACTCCAGGCTGATGATGATCCACTTGACCCCGCCCGCCTCGAAGAGGTGGTAGGTGTTGTCCAGCTTGCCCTTATCGAGCGCACCGCCAAACGTCTCCCATTTGGAGATTTCCTCGTAGGAGAAGTACTCATTGCCGTAGGTATCGCGGGTAGTGGAGTTGCCACGCGGGCCGTAGTCATGGTTGCCGAAGGCCAGTGCATAGGGCACCACGTCGTGCAGCAACGACATCGAACGTGCGGCACGCTCCCACTCTATTGGCGCATTCGTGTCGGTGATATCCCCCAGGTGCAGCACGTATTTGATGTTTCGCTTCTGGGCATTATGGCGAATCCAGCTTGTCTGCAGGTCGAACATGCCCGGATAGACCCGCGAGTAAACCTGCGTGTCGGGCAGCGCCACCAGCGTCCAGGCGCCTTCGGTGAATTCGGACATCGCCAGCGCGCTGGGCGTCACGTTGATCGGCCGGGCATTGCCCTGCTGCACCGCCTCGACGTGTTCGCGCAGGTTCCGGAAAAAGGCCCGGGCAAACGCCTGCCGCTGTGCCTCATCCAGCCGATGTCCCCCGGCCCCGGCGGGCTTGTCGAACGGAATCGAACTGAGAATCACCCGCCCCTTCTCCATCGCCCCTTCCATCAGGGCCGGAGCTTCCGTCGTGCCCGTCGCGCTGACGATCACCTCGAAGTTCGCGTGCGAGTTGAGCGACTCCCAGCTTGCCCGCGGCCCTGCCAGCGCCAGTTTGTTCCCATTGCGCGGCACATCCCTGAGCAGCGGATGGTCCGGGCTGTGTATCGTCAGCTCATTGGTATCCAGGTCGTTGCGCGTCGCCTTCAGTGGTTCAGCGAGTACCGCCGGGAATGACTCAGTCTGATCCGCCTGCGTCATGTGGACGATCACATTGCCACGGCGCACGAACGCGTGCAGGGCTGCGCCGTACTGCCGCATGTAACTTTGATATCGCGGATGCTGGCTGGTGAACGAACCGAAGTAAATCAGTCCCTCCAGGTTCTCAGGCGAGCGGTTCAGCGGCAGCTCAATCACCTCGAACCCCGCCTCCTTCAAAAAGGCCGGCCCTTCGCCCTTAGCGCGGGACCACTCGTCCGCGACCTCCTCGAACACGTAGGCCCGTGGCGTCGCCCCCAGTACTCCCGTCCATACCGCCAATGCCAAAATCCCCCAGACCATCATCGTCCGCTGAATCATGACGTCACCTCTGGTTGTGAAATGGTCGTAATGGCACCATGAAACCCGAAAACCCGTCGCCGATCAAGGCGACCCCCCGGCCAGGACGCCGCAATCTGGCGTAATCGCCTCCCTAACCATAACGCAAGTCCGCTCCGGTCGAAATCCCGCCCGCGATGTTCTACACTAACGCACCCATGATCCTGCTCATCGACAACTACGACAGCTTCACCTACAACCTCGTGCAGCGGATCGGCGAACTGGACCGTTCGCTGGAACTGCGCGTCGTCCGTAACGACAAGATCACGGTCGAGGAGTGCCTCGCCCTGAAGCCGGACCACGTGATCATCTCGCCGGGCCCCTGTACCCCCGATGAAGCGGGCATCAGCGTCGAGCTGGTCAAAGCGATGGCGGGAAAGGTGCCGCTCCTGGGGGTCTGCCTTGGGCATCAGTCGATCGGCCAGGCGTTCGGCATGGTTGTCGAACGCAACTATCGCCTGATGCACGGCAAAACCAGCCCCATTGAACACGATGGCCGCACCATCTTCGCAGGACTGCCCAACCCCTTCACCGCCACGCGGTATCACAGTCTGGTCATCCGCCGCGACAGCTTCGACCACGAACGCTTCGAGATCAGTGCCTGGACCCGGGAGCAGGAAATCATGGCCCTGCGAGCCAAACCCGGCGTCTTCGGCCCCGCGCCGCTGGAAGGTGTCCAGTTCCACCCCGAAAGCTTCCTTACCGAAGTCGGACCGCAACTGCTGGCCAACTTTTTGGGCCTCAAACCCGCCGCCGTGTAATCTGACAGGGTAAAACGCGCCGCCCCCATCACTTAATCGCCAAGTCGCTCACGCCGTGATCGACTGAAGCGTCGTCAGCAGGTTGTTGTAGCTGACATCGAGCGCTTCGGGGATCACGCGGATGCGGCCGATGGTCTGCATGAAGTTGGTGTCGCCGTTCCAGCGTGGCAGGACGTGAACGTGAACATGGCCGGGCAGCCCCGCGCCGGCGCAGCGGCCAAGGTTCAACCCGACGTTCATCCCCTGCGGGTTCAGCGCAGTCCGTAGCAGCTTCTCCGCCAGGACGGTCAGGTCCATGATGTCGTGACGCTGCTGCGTGGTCAGATCGGTCAGGTCAGCCACGTGGTCGCGCGGAGCGATGAGCAGGTGGCCGTTGGTGTAGGGAAAGCGGTTGAGCAGGATCATGCCGCGCTCATCGCTCAGGAGGATGAGCCGCTCGCGCATGAGGGCTGGGTCGGGCTTCTGGCTGGCCGCGTCACAGAGGAAGCATCCGCTGCCGGTCGTCGATTCCGGCGGATTCGCTTCGATCTGACGGATGTAGTCGATGCGCCACGGGGCCCACAGGTTCTGGTGCGTCATGGCGAATAAGTTAACACGAAGTGCGACGAAAGTGTTGAACCCGGGTGGACCCTATGCGTGGGTCGCTCAGGCGATCATGTCGTTCACTCACTCCAGGTCATCTCTTCCTCGGGTCGGGCGGGCAGGTAGGACTTCAGCTCGTCCACCATGGTGCGATCGGAAAGCGGATAGTCGCGCAGGTAGCTCGCCCGGGCGAGCAGATGGGCGCCGGCCGGGGTGGTCAGATACTGGAAGAAGATCGCCAGCAGGCCGCGGTAGACCATGCTCGTGTCTGTGGCCGCGAAGAAGGCGACGGTCGACAGAATCAGCAGCGTGATGCCCAGCGTACCCGCCTTGCCCGCCGCGTGCATACGGCAGTAGACGTCCGGGAAGCGGATCAGCCCCACACCGGCGACGAAGATGAAGAACGTGCCGCCGATCATCAAAGCCGCAATGATGATTTCAAGGATGTCTGGCATATCAGAACACTCGTCCACGTTCGATATATTTGGCGACGGCGACGCTGCCGATGAACCCGACAACGGTAAGAATCCATACCGCGTCGAAGTACAAATGCTGCTGGTAGAGGATGCACATGAGGCAGACGATGCCCATGAAGCTCATCGTGAGGGAATCAAAGCCCACTGCCCGATCGGCCGCACGCGGGCCGATGTAGATGCGGTAGAGGCACATCGCCGCGGCGATGAAGAGGCACGCCAGACAGAACAACGTCACGTTGTACAGGAACGGGCTCATGCCGCACCTCCCTGCGGTTGCATGCGCGGCGCTGGCGGATTACCACCGCCCGGCCGCGTCCATTTGAGAATGTTGTCTTCCAGCACGGTCTGAATACCCTGCCGTGTCTCGTCTGGGTCAGCCCCAATGTCCAGCGCGTGAATGACGAGCAACTGCTTGTCGCGTTCGATATGG
>Ga0207864_1001385_pt1 | contig 26969 bp, 18 predicted proteins | sample HigsolmetaAR202D_FD_184834 | JGI IMG/M metagenome (GOLD analysis project Ga0207864, IMG submission 184834) | Ionic liquid and high solid enriched microbial communities from the Joint BioEnergy Institute, USA - AR20-2-D (SPAdes) (version 2) ... | reverse complement strand
TTTCAGGAACTCTTAGTTTCCTTATCGAGTTTGCTTGTATTCCCGGAGGGAGTGGACAATGCCGTTCGTAGTGACTAAGAAGCAAGCTTTATCGCGCCGGCTGTTCCTGCGGGGCGTTTCTGCGATCGCAGGGGCTCCCGTGATGGTTGGGCTGCCGCCGCTTGCGGCGATGTTCAATTCGACGGGAACCGCGTATGCTGCCGGTACCGAGGCAACGCCGCCGACGCGTTTCGTTCTCTGGTTCAACGGCAATGGGATTCCCGAGAAGTATTGGATTCCGAAAGAGACCGGAAAGAATTTCACTCTGACGCCGTGCCTCGCTCCGCTGGCGCCATTCCGCGACGATATCCATGTCGTCACCGGTTTGGATAACCCGGCTGCGCGCCTCCCGGGACCAGGGAACGACCATCACCGGTCGATGAGCGCCCTGATGACGGGCACTCAGTTCACCGGCCGCGGCGCAGGAGGTCCTTCTATCGATCAGTTGATCGCGGCCCGCATCGGAGGGCAGTCGAGGTTCCGCTCCCTTCAGATTGGCGTCTCTCAGGAATCCTTTGGTGAGAGCATCCAGCGCAACATGAGCTGGGCCGGCTACGATCGTGCGCTGCCGCCGGAGATGCTTCCGCACAAGCTGTTCGACCGCTTGTTTGGAGCGCGTGACGCCGGCTGGGTGGCGCGGAAGAAGAGCGTCCTCGATGCCGTTCGCGAAGACACGCTGGTTCTGCGCAAGAGCCTCGGGCGCGAAGATCAATTGCGGCTCGACGAGCACCTTGCTTCCGTGCGGGATGTCGAGCGCGCTATTGCGAGCCTTCCTCCCGAGTACCGTAGGGTGGATCCGCCTGAGTTTGACGGCGATATGAAGGACTGGCCGAGGATTGCAAAGCTTCAAAGCGAGCTGCTGGTCCATGCCCTCGCTTCCGGCCAGACCCGCGTCGCATCGTACATGCTCACAAAGTGCCAGGGCCTTACGCGATTCCCGTGGCTCGGCTATACCGCCGCCCGGCACCATGACTACACGCACGCCGATGGCAAGGCGCCGGGTGCCAACGGTCCGGACGGGCAGCGGATCATGCGCGACATCTGCCGGTGGCACGTCGAGGAGTTTGCGTGGTTCCTTGGCAAACTCAAGGCGACGCCTGAAGGTGACGGAAATCTGCTCGACCGTACGACCATTGTCTTCGTGCACGAGCATGCGGAAGCCAATGATCACAAGAACAACGGCTTGTCTCTGATTGTCGCCGGACATGCCGGCAACCTTAAGACGGGCGTTCATACCCGGGCTACCGGCACCGTTGGCGATCTTTATCTGGCGGTTGCGAATAAGGCCGTCCAGGCTGGCCTCAAGGAGTTCCCGACGGCCTCAAAGGAACTCGAAGGTCTGTTCGGCTAGCCCGCTTTGCTTAACTTACAGGCTCCCACAGGATCGAGCAGTTCGGTTTGCTCTTGCGTAACCGGCTGATCGCCTGTGGGGTCAGGCCTGTTCCTGTAAGATCCACCCACTGCAGCTTCCGAATGCTCTCCAGCGCAGGGATGACAGAGTCGTCCACGCGCTTACAGCCGTAGAGGCTGAGCCGCTCAAGTTCCGGAAGTTGGCTCAGGAACTTGAGGCCAGCTTCAGATAGCTGAGTCTCGCCGAGATCGAGGACCTTCACCTTCTGAAGCGCCGCCAGTTTCCCGCTGCCCGTGTTCGTGATCTTTGCGCCGCGCAGGTACAGCTCTTCAAGTTGCTTGAGCGTGGCGATTGCATCAAGGCCTCGATCCGTGACAGTAGCCGCCCAGAGCCCCGAGTCCGTGCGCTGAGCGCCATTGAGGTCCAGAACGCGCAAGTTCGGCATCAGGCGGAGAGAGTTCAGGCCGACGTCCGTGACCTTGTTTCCTCCTGCCGCCAACTCCTTGAGATTGGGAATGGACGTTAGGGCCTGGAATCCCCCGTCTGTGAACAGGCTGAACCCGACGTCCAGGGACTCAAGCGCGGGGTGCTCGGCCAACTGCTCGACTCCGGCGTCGGTCACTTTGGTTCCGCGCAGGTTCAGCCGCTTGAGGTTGCGCCAGTTCCTGATGACCGCCAGTGCGCCGTCGCCGATCTGCTCCGCGTAGTACAGGTTGAGATCTGTAATTTGCGTGAGCGGCTTCAGCTCCCGAAATCCGAGATCGGTGATTCTCGTGTGCGAGAGGTCCAGACGGTGGAGATCCTGGAACGTGCTCAGCGCTTGCAAATCGGAATCGGCAATCCATGAGCTCCTCAGGCTAACCTCGACGATCTTCCCCCGAGCATCGGCTTTGCTCGTTCCGCCGTTCTCACCAATCCATTGCTGCGGATTCACCAGCGCGCCGGCCAGCGCCACTGCTGGGATGAAAAGGATTGTATTCTTTCTCATTAGCTCTTTCTCCTGTTTGGCTGCGCCGAGTCCTGATCGAAGATGATCTGGCAGTTGGGAAGCGCGGATTTCAAAGTCTCAAACCCTTTCTCGGTCACGAGAGTGTGGTAAAGATTCAATTCTTTCAAACGGCCGAACCCTCTCAGAGCTTCGACGGCTGCATCGGTGATGTTCGCGCTGTCCAGCCGGAGTACGTCGAGCTGCGGAAGCGACTTCACCAGAACAGCCACGCCCTTGTCGGAAACGGAGGTGTAGTCCAGGTTTAGACGCCGTAGATTCTGCATCGAGGCCAGAGCGGGCAGGGAGGCGTCAGTAACCCGCGTTCGCGCCATCTCGAGAGTTACGAGATTCCGCAGAGCGCCGAGCGCCTCTACGCCCTTGTCCGTGTATCGCCCATAGCTGAGATACAGATGCCGAAGGTTGGTAAGGGCGGCAAGGTGCTGCAGCCCTTCGTCCCCCAGATCCGTAGCCGTCAAATCCAGGCGTTCCAGCGATTGCATGCCTTTGAGGTGGGCTACCGCGGGATCGGTGAGGTCTGTATAACTCAAGTCGAGCTCACGCAGTTGCACCGCACCGCGTAGCTTCTCGAACCCGGCATCGTCGATGTTGCATCCCGCGAGCGAGAGAGTCCGCAGTTGCGGGGCTTTTGCCAGGGCGTCCAGGCCAGAGCCCTCCACAAGCGAATGCCCGACCAGAAGCGTCTCCAGACGGGGAAGGGCCGCTAGTACCGTCAGGCCCCTGTCCGAAATCATCGTGTGGTTGAGATTCAGCGTGCGCAGGGACTTGAGACTTCCGAGGGCCCCAACTCCCGGATCGCCGACCTCCGTTGATTCGAGCTTCAAGCTTTCAAGCGAGGCGAGCCCACGCAGATGTTCCAGTTGCGCATCGGTGATCGGAGTACGCGAAAGATCTACTTCGCGGACGGCGCCCTCGCGGACAACCGCGGTGCCGCCCATCTTTTTGATCCACTCCGCAATAGCCTGCTCCGTGTTCGCCGCTGGTTTGCTGCGCCGCAACTCTGCCCCCGCTGCTTGCGGAGTCGAATCCTGGAACTCGATTTCGCATTTCGGAAGCGCGGCCCGGAACTCGTCCACCCCTCCCCTCGTCACGCGCGTATAGCGCAGATCCAGGGACTGCAACTGGCGCAGATTCCGCAGCTTGGCCAAGCCCGCATTGGTGATCTGCGAGCGATACAGGTTCAACTCCTCCAGATTCGGCAGTCCTGCGAGGATTTCTGCACTTTCGTCGGTAATCGAGGAGCCGAGCAGGTTAAGCTTCTTCAGCTTCTTCAAACCGGCAAGCGCCTTGACTCCCCGGTCGGTGATTTTGCCGCCGTACAGGTCGAGATACTCCAGGTTAGTAAGCCCTGACAGATACTGCAGCCCTGCGTCGGTGATCAACGTATCGCGGAGGGAAAGGTGGGTAAGCTCTTTCATCCCCGTCAGATAGCGCATTCCCTCATCCGAGAACGTGGAGTAGTCGAGATTGAGTTTGCGCAGATTTACGAACGGGGTCAGACTCTCGCCCTTTACCTTCGTTTGAGAAATCCGGAGCTCGCGAAGATTCGTAAGGTCTTTCAAGTGCGCCAGACCTTTGTCCTGGACGTTGATTGTCGTCAGAAAGTGGAGGCTCAGGTGCAACTTCTCGAGCTTCCGCAGTCCGGCAAGGGCCTTCAGCTCGTCATTCGCATCCAGCCGGCTGCCTGCGCCCGGATTGAAGATCGGACCCGGTAGGAACAGCTCGGTCAATTCCTGCAGGTTGCTCAACCGGTGCAGTTCGTTCGGCTTGATGTCGGTCCCGATCAAATCGACAGTAGCGAGACGGAAGTCACCAGCGGGAAGGTCAGAGAGAGTCTCGATATACGAAGTCTGGCCGACCAGGCGAACTCTGCCGCCGCTCCGGATCACCCACTCCGCAGCGCTGCGGTCGCTGGTCGTCGCAGCCGGGGCAGGAGCCGCCGCGGTTGCAGCAGTGGTCGTAGTGGCGGCGGAGGCCCTCTTTACGGCGTATCCAGGACCATAGAGAATCCGCCCAGGCCTGGCGTTTGTATGTTTCCCGCGCTCCAGGACCGTCTCCCCGTTTACCAGCACATACTCGATTCCGGAAGCGTATTGATGCGGCTTGTCCCAGGTGGAGTTGTCGATGACCGTGTCCGGGTTGAAGATCGTGATGTCGGCCCAGAATCCTGGCCGGATCAGCCCGCGGTCGTAGAGTCCGATCTTCGCAGCGTTTGCCGACGTCATCTTGCGGACCGCTTCTTCGAGCGTGAGGACTTTCTCTTCCCGCACATAGCGCCCGAGCACGCGCGGGAACGTGCCGTAGTACCTGGGGTGCGGATTGCCCCGAGCCAGCACACCTTCGGCCTTCACGGCGCTCCCGTCGGATCCGATCGATACAAACGGCTGCTGCAGCGCGTATCTCATGTCCTCTTCGCTGTGATGGAAGTAGATCGTCGGAATGGATCCGCCGTTGGCCTCGAGCAGCCGGAAAAGCACGTCAAAGGGATCCCCGCCGAGCGCTGCGATGACTTCATTCATGCGTTTGCCTTCGAAGCGCTTGTACTCGGGGTTTGACATGGAGACGAGCAGCATCCCCTCCCATGAACCGGTTGCCGTGTAGTGGTTGTACCAATTCGAGCCCGGAATTCCGTTCTGGATCTGCTCTTTGATCTTTGCCCGCTGGGCGGGATCCTTCAGGCGCGCGAGCATCGCGGCTTTGCCGCCCTCATGCGCCCAGGGAGGCAGGATGGTGGCCAGATTGTTCTGACCGGCGCGGTAGGGATAGACGTTGGCTTCCACCTGCTGGCCGTTGGCTCGCGCCTGCCTGATCGTTGCGACCAGCTCCGGCATGCGCCCCCACAGCTTGTGGTCGGCGATTTTCAAGTGGATGATGTCCACCGGAATCCTGGCCTTGCGTCCGATCTCGAGCGCCTCTGCCACGGCCTCAAACACACCTTGACCTTCCGTCCGCATGTGCGTGGAATATATGCCGCCATACTCAGCGGCAACCTTGCACATCGCGACGAGCGCATCGGTATCGATCCACGAGCCCGGCGGACCGCTCAAGGAGCTGGCGACTCCCAGGGCACCGTCCTCCATGGCCTTGCGCACAAGATTCTGCATTTCGGCGATTTCTGCCGCGGTTGCCGGGCCTGCCTTCGGCCCGCGAACGTAGGTCCAAATCTGGCTCGAGCCCACGTAGGAGCCCACGTTTGTCGATATGCCTTGCTTCAGCAGACGCGCAAAGTAGCCCTTAAAATCGGTCCAATCGGCTGTTGACGGCTTGGCTTCCTGCTTACCGCCAAGCGGTGCGGCCGATCCTCCCTCGCCAAAGATCATGGATGTGACGCCTTGCCGCACCATGCTCTCGGCATTGCCGTCAACCAGGATGGTGTCGTCGGAATGGTTGTGGATGTCGATGAAGCCGGGGGCTACGACGAGGTTCGTGGCATCGATTGTCCTCTTTGCCTGGCGGCCCTTCAGCTCCCCCACCTCCACGATACGGCCGCCACGGATGCCTACGTCGGCGGCCCTCCATGGGTTGCCGGTTCCGTCCACCACCTTGCCGTTGAGGATGAGTACGTCGAAATCTTGCGGAGCAGCTCCGCGCGCAAAAAGAAAGAGAAGGAAAAGGGGCAGAAACCGCATGTCGTCATTCTAGTGCAATTTCTAATACAGTGATCCACTGGAATTGGGATAAAGTAGGGAAAACGCGGAAAGATCGCATGAATCGTCGACGCTTTCTCAGCACGTTCTCCGTCGGCGCCGCCGCAGCAGCGCCCCTACTGGCCGGTCCGCCGGCTTCGAGGCGGCCGAATATCGTGCTTATCATGGCGGACGACCTGGGCTATGAATGCCTGAGCTGTTATGGCAGCACATCCTACCGGACGCCGCATCTCGACGCCCTCGCCGCCTCGGGAATTCGTTTTACGAACGCCTATGCCCAGCCGCTCTGTGCGCCGACGCGTCTCCAGGTCATGACCGGACAGTACAACTGCCGGAACTATGAAGCCTTCGGCATCCTGAATCCAAAGGAGAAGACCTTCGGCCATCTGATGCAGGCGGCGGGCTATAAGACCTGCATCGCCGGCAAGTGGCAGCTATACAGCTACAACCCGCCAGGCTACCAGCCCGAATGGCGCGGTAAGGGAATGCTGCCCAAGGATAGCGGCTTCGACGACTATTGCCTTTGGCACGCCGGGCATACGGAAGACAAAGGGTCGCGGTACGCCGATCCCGTTGTCATGCGCCGGGACGGGCTCCACGAGCTCAAGGGGCAGTACGGAGAGGATGTCTTTGCGTCTTTCCTGACTAATTTCATGGAGGCTCACAAGAACGAGCCGTTCTTTGTCTACTACCCGATGGTGCTGACGCATGCGCCCTTTACTCCGACCCCGCGCAGCGCCGAATGGAATAGCGGCAACCGCCACCGCACCGACCCCAAGTTCTTTAAAGACATGGTGGAATACATGGACGCGACCGTCGGCCGCGTTGTCGAAAGCATCGACCGTCTGGGTCTGCGGGAAAACACGATCATCCTGTTCTTCAGCGATAACGGAACGCCAAAAGAAATCGAGTCCCGTTTAGGCGACAGGACGATCCGAGGGGGGAAGGGACTAACGACGGACGCAGGAACGCACGTGCCTTTGATTGCGAACTGGAAAGGTACTGCGCCGGCTGGCAAAGTGCTCGACGACCTGATCGATTCCACCGATTTTCTTCCGACTATCGCTGATGCCGCCGGAACCAAGATCCCTCGCGAGTTTACCGTCGACGGTCGGAGCTTCCTTCCGCAATTAAAGGGCGCCAAGGGCAAGCCGCGGGAATGGGTCTACTTCTACTACGATCCGCGCCCAGGGTGGGACAAAGAGCAGTTCTCTCTGAAGATCTGCGCGCGCGACAAGCGCTACAAGCTGTACAGTACCGGAGAACTCTACGATGTCGTGGCGGATCCGTTGGAGCAGTCGCCGATACCGGCTGAACGGCAGACGCCGGAAGCGCGGCGCTCGCGAGTCCGTCTTCAGGCAGTTCTGGATGACATGAAGAAGCACACGAAGCGGCCGCCGGTTTTAGCGTCCTGACCTTACGGTGCACATGCCCGCTCTGACTGTGCGGGCCCGTACAAAAGGAGGCGCCGCGGCCTTGGTGTTGTGGCACACTAAGCTGAAGGTTACGGGCGTCCATGATGAACGTTCCCGCTCGATTGCTCGTTTGCGCCATGCTCCTTGTCACCTGCGGGTGGTGCGAGGAGCAAGTTGTGTTCAACCGCGATATCAGCCCGATCCTTTCTGACAAGTGCTTTGGCTGTCACGGACCGGATTCGGCAGCTCTCGGGATCAAGCGCCGGCTGGATAGTGAAGCAGCGGCGACCGCCGATATCGGAGGACGCCGAGCCGTTGTCCCTGGCGACGAGGCTGCGAGCGAACTTGTGCGCCGGATCACGGAAAAGAACCCTTCCGTACGCATGCCCCCGCCGTCCTCGGGACTGTCGCTGACAGCACGAGAGATTGAGCTGCTGCGAACGTGGATCGCACAGGGAGCGAAGTGGCAAAAGCATTGGTCGTTTCTGCCTCCTTCACAGCCTTCACTGCCCTCTGTTCAGTTCAAGGCATGGCCGAGCAACCCGATCGACTATTTCCTGTTGGCACGCCTGGAACAGGAAGGACTGCGTCCCAGTCCAGAGGCCTCCAAAGAGACTCTTTTGCGGCGCGTTTCCCTCGATCTTACGGGCCTTCCGCCGACACCCTCCGAAGTTGACGCCTTTCTTCGAGACACATCGCCGAACGCGTATGAAAAGGTCGTGGATCGCCTACTTGCCTCTCCGCGATACGGCGAGCGGATGGCCGTGCGCTGGCTGGACGCCGCTCGGTATGCTGACACGAATGGCTACCAGACCGACGCCGAGCGGCATATGTGGCGCTGGCGTGACTGGGTAATCGATGCATTCAACAGCAACATGCCGTTCGATCGCTTCACGGTCGAACAGATCGCCGGCGACCTGTTGCCGAATGCCACTCTAGACCAGAAGATCGCGACGGGCTTCAATCGAAACCACCGCGGCAATTCGGAGGGCGGCATCGTTCCAGAGGAGTATCTCGTCGAGTACGCAGTGGACCGCGTCGAGACCATGTCCACTGTGTTCCTGGGGCTCACGGTTGGATGCGCACGGTGCCACAACCACAAGTACGATCCAATCACGCAGAGGGAGTTCTATCAGCTCCTTGCCTACTTCAATAACATCCCCGAGCTTGGCCGCTACCTGAAGTTCGGCAATACACCCCCTTACATCAAGGCTCCGACCAGGGAGCAGCAGCGGCGGTTAGCGGAACTTGAAAAGGCGGTTGCGTCTGCGGACTCGGCTTTTCGAGCCGCTGGCAAGCAGATTCAGGCCGATCAGCGGCAATGGGAACGCACCCTGAAAGCCGGCGAAAACTGGTTTCCGTCACGCGGCCTAGCCGTGCACCTTCCGATGGATGAATCGGGTTCAGGAGTTGTCAGCGGCGCGGCCCGCTTTAACGGCAGCCGCGTAATGGATGCGGGTGACAAAGCCGGCTTCGGGTTCTACAGCAAATTCACTGTCGCTGCGTGGGTCAGTCCGTCTGCTCCCGACGGGCCCATTGTGACGCGCGCTCAGGACAAGCCGGATGGCGAGGGATGGGGAATCTACCTTGCGGGCGGCCGGCTGCAAGTGAACCTGATCAAGCGCAAGCTCGATGATTCCATCCGCGTCCAGTCCAAGCAAGCGCTTCCCGCGGAGGGGTGGCATCATGTGGCGTTCACGTACGACGGCTCGCGGGCGGCATCGGGCGTACGGATCTTCGTAGACGGCCGCATGCAGGAAGTCGAGGTTCTTCTCGACGCGATCAACCAGGACTTCTTCACGGCAGAGCCGCTGCGGATCGGCGGAGGCGGCGGTTTCGGACCGCCGTTTCGAGGGCTCATTGACGATGTCCGCGTCTATGACCGGGTCCTTCCGGAAACGGAAGTAGCTGTGCTTGCCGTGACCCGGGATCTTTCTCAGATCGCCGCGCTCCCGGAGGCGAAACGAACTCCCGCGGAACAGCACAAGATTGCGGAGGCCTTTCTCGAGCTTGGAGCTCCCGCTGAAATCCGTGCGCTATGGGAGGCGTACCAAAAGGCAAAGCAGGCTCGCGACGACGCCTTCGAGCAGATTCCCACCGTGATGGTCATGGAGGAGCTTCCTGTCCCCAAAGAGACGTTCGTGCTCATTCGCGGTGCGTATGATCGTCCGGGCGAGAAGGTGGCCCGGGGCGTTCCTGCTGTGCTGCCGCCGCTTCCTCCGGGGAGTCCAAACAACCGGCTTGGCCTCGCGCGATGGCTTGTGGATCCTCAGAATCCACTCACCGCGCGCGTTGCCGTAAACCGGTTCTGGCAGATGTACTTTGGCACCGGAATCGTCAAAACGGCGGAGGATTTCGGTTCCCAGGGCGAATGGCCTTCTCATCCCGAGCTGCTGGACTGGCTGGCGACAGAATTTGTCAAATCGGGCTGGGACGTGAAGCGGCTGCAGAAGCTCATCGTGACGAGCGCCACGTACCGCCAGTCGTCGGCGGTGACGCCGGACTTGCTGGCTCGCGACCCCGAGAATCGGCTGCTGGCTCGTGGTCCCCGCCTGCGTTTGTCCGCCGACATACTGAGGGATCAGGCCTTGTTTGTGTCCGGCCTTCTGGTCGAGAAGATCGGCGGGCCTTCTGTGAAGCCTTATCAGCCGGCCGGACTCTGGAGCGAACTCGGTGACCGCGACTACGAGCGTGACAGGGGCGAGGGGCTTTACCGGCGGAGCCTTTATACGTTCTGGAAGCGGACAGCACCACCGCCCTTCATGCTCAACTTCGACTCTGCGACTCGGGAAAGCTGCGTGGTGCGGGAATCACGGACGAATACGCCGCTTCAGGCGCTCAACCTGATGAACGACGTCACCTTCGTCGAAGCGGCACGAAAACTTGCCGAGCGTGTCATCCACGAGGCCCCTCCAGCGCAGCGTCTGGATCTCGCATTCCGGCTGGTGCTCGCCCGCTTGCCAAAAGATTTCGAGCGGACAAAGCTCAGCGCATCTCTTCAGTTCTTTAAAGACCACTTTGCTTCGGAACCCGAAGCGGCGCAAAAGCTCATCCGACAGGGAGACTCCGCTTCAGACCCGAACATTCCAGCGCCTGAGCTGGCAGCGTGGACCGCCGTTGCCAGCCTGATCCTCAATCTCGATGAGACAGTCACGAAGGAGTAGATGAGCATGGAGCGGACAACGACACGGAGACAGTTCTTCAGCCAGTCCCTCGCCGGGCTTGGGACTGCAGCCCTCTCCAGCCTGCTCAGCGAAGACCTGCGCGGCCAGGAGGAGTCTTCAGGTTTACCGGGGCTGCCGCACTTTCCAGCTCGCGCCAAACGGGTTATCTACCTCTTCCAATACGGCGGGCCGTCGCAGATCGACCTCTTCGACCCGAAGCCTCAGCTTGCCAGGATGCAGGGCTCCGAGTTGCCCGGCTCTGTACGGATGGGTCAGCGCCTCACGACAATGACGGCGGCTCAGTCGTCCTTTCCCGTGGCCTCCTCGATATTCCGCTTCTCGCAGCACGGGCAGAGCGGCGCATGGTTGAGCGAACTGCTCCCATATACCGCGCGCGTGGCGGACGACATCTGTTTCGTGCGCTCCTTGTATACCGAGCAGATCAATCACGATCCCGGCATTACCTTTTTCCAAACCGGATTTCAGCTTGCTGGCCGCCCAAGCATCGGCTCGTGGATCGCTTACGGTCTGGGGACCGAGAACAAGGACCTGCCTGCGTTCATCGTCATGACGTCGAAAGGAGGCAAGCTCGGGGACCAGCCCTTAGCGGACCGCCTTTGGGGAAGCGGCTTCCTGCCGACCCGCTATCAGGGAGTCAAATTCCGCTCCGGTGCGGATCCGGTCCTTTACCTCTCCAATCCCGAAGGCTTCAGCACAAAGGCCCGGCGCCGCTATCTGGATGATCTTGCGGATCTGAACAAAGCAAAGTTGGAGGAGGCAGGGGATCCGGAAATCGCCACTCGCATTGCACAGTACGAGATGGCGTTCCGTATGCAAGCGTCCGTCCCGGAGCTGACAGACCTTTCAACCGAACCCGAAGAGACGTTTGAGCTGTATGGTCCCGACTCCCGGAAGCCCGGTACCTTTGCTGCCAACTGCCTGCTGGCACGGCGCCTGGCGGAGCGTGGAGTTCGCTTCATCCAGCTATTCCATCGTGGATGGGATCAGCACGCAAAGCTCCCCGAGCAAATTCGCGTTCAGTGCCGCGCCACGGACCAGCCGTCCGCGGCGCTCGTGGCGGACCTCAAACGGCGGGGTCTGCTCGACGATACGCTGGTCGTCTGGGGAGGGGAATTCGGGCGCACCGTCTACTGCCAGGGCAGACTCACGGAGACGGACTACGGGAGAGATCACCACCCCCGTTGTTTTACGATTTGGATGGCGGGCGGAGGCATCAAGCCCGGCATTACCTACGGGGCCACCGATGACTTCAGCTACAACATCACCGAGAACCCGGTCCACGTGCACGACCTGCACGCCACGATCCTGCATTGCTTGGGGATCGACCACAAGCGGCTTACGTATAAGTTTCAGGGCCGGCGATTCCGCCTCACGGACGTGCGGGGCGAGGTTGTGAAGGACATCCTCAAGGCCTGAATTTCTCTTCGACCGCTTTCCTCAGCAGAGCCGGGGGCAGCAGTCCCTGGCTCAAGATGAAGTCGTGGAACTCGCGCTGGTTGAACTTGGGTCCGAGCCGTTTCTCGCTATCGCGGCGGAGTTCCAACAGGCGAGTGTAGCCGTAGAAGTACGAGGTCGCCTGGGCGGGCGAGCGAAACGTGTACCGGTCCACTTCCTGGGTCGCCATGGCTTCGGAAAGCACGACATCTTTCGTCAGCACATCCATCGCTTGAGACGGTGTGACCTTGCCCACGTGCAGTTCCGGATCGAGGAAAGCTCTCGCCGCACGCAGAAGACGATACTGCAGGGAGATCAGCTTGCCCTCTGCGGGCATGAACGGATACATCATCCACTCTGAGTAAAGACCCCATCCCTCGACGTTCGTGCTGTTGAATGCGTAGATTGCCCGGGCGGTAGAGACGCCGTTCTCCACCATTGCGCTGAACTGCATCTCATGTCCCGGACGCGCCTCGTGAGCGGTCAGCGTCCAGGAGGCGGCTGCGAAAGTGAAGTCGTCCATCCGCTTGCCCTGCGCCGACGGATTCGACAGCGGCAAAACAAACTCCCCGGTTTCCCCTTCGTTATTGATCAGCCGCGGAGGGCGCATATGCGGCGCCGGCTGAGCGGCGGATTCGGCCGGGCTGGCCAAACGCATCCGTGCCGGGCGCTCGGGAAGGGAAACAAGCTGCTCGCGGCGGAGGATCTCCTCGATTTGTCCAATTCGCGCGCGGTAATGATCCACAATGGTGTCTCCCGCGAGCTGCTCCTTCTTGAGCTCTCTGATGACGTCGCGGTAGTCAGACGAGCTGAAGCCTCTTTGTTTGGCGACGTCTGCGGCGACCCGCTGCATTTCCTGCTGGATCTCGTCGAACGCCTTGTGCGCCATGGCTGTCAGTTCCTCCGCCGGGATGTCGACACCGTAGCTCTTTAATCGGTAGGCGTACAGTTCGGGAGGCAGCCGGAAGTCGTCGCGGCTGCGCGGCAGCACCTCGCGCCGTACGAAGTCGTTGTATGCCTCCACTTGCTCTTTCAGCTTCGCGTAAGCCTGCTCATAGCCGGTGAGGTTGTACTTCTTGAACAACTGCTCAATGCCGTCAAGCAGCAGCGGAATGTTCTGCAGATCTTTCTCCACCTGGATCTTGGGCGGTCCGAGGATGCCCTTCACCTTCATGCGCTCGCGAATTCTCTCCTCGGCTAGGACGGTGAGCGGCTTGTATCCCTTCTCCAATCCCGCGTACCGCCGGAGCCGGACCAGCGCCGCGGGACGCCGCTTTGGAGCCACCTGGTCGTCGAGCAGTGTCTGCAGGCCAGCGAAGACAACACGAGGGACGCTGACATAGGGAAGCGAGTAGCGATCGGAAAGTTCGATCCCTCGAATGGAGTTGCGGATCTCGGTGAGGATGATTTCAAGATCCTGCTTCACCCGTGGATCACGCTCGGCAGCCAAACGACGCTGCAACTCCGCCTCGAGGCCCACCAGCATCTTCTTCTTCCGAGCCGAGACATTCGGCTTCATGTCCACAATCTGCTCGTCGAAGGCTTCGAGGCCCAGAGAGGATGCTTCTTCGGGGTCAAACGGCGCTTGCCGCTCGAGCGCCATCCTGGCGTGCTCGTTGCTTCGTGCGACCCACTCTGGAGCGGCGGCCGCGAGAGAAGAGATCCCGCAGATCAGGATCGCGAGACAGCGAAGTCCGACAGGTAGCCTCATCCTTTCAGGATAAACCGCCCGGATAGGCGGTTGAAAGCAAAGGCTTTTGTATAACAACAGGTTGCCCGCGCTACAGAGGGCGAGGCTGGAACTGGAATGCGCTGTCTGGAACGGGGATTCCGGCCGTTCGCAGCTGCTGTGCGCGAGTGATGACCGCAGCGCCTTCCATGAGATTCAGTGCGATCTGGACGACGGAGCGGTTGGCGGGGTCGGCAAGGAAAGACCCCTTCGTCCATGCGTTGAAGGCGCCCATCGCAGGACCGCACCAGATCTGATAGTCGAAGCGGCGGCTTTCGTCGCCACGGATCGACCAGTGGCTGGATTGCCCCACGTACCAGCGGAAGATCAAAGCCATCTTGTGCTTCGGATCCTTGTTCGCCTTCTCCACTTGCTTCGGATCGCGCTGCTCGAAGAACTTCACTGTGTCCCGCCAAACGTCATCCAGCGAGGCGCGGAACAGATCGCGCTCGATGCGCTGCCGCACGTCGGTCGGAATCTCCTCAATGCTGTTGTACTTCACGTAGAGCTCATAGAGTTGCGAGGCGCGCCCGGCGAACATCGTTCCTTTCTTGAGCACCTGTACCTTGACGCCCTGCTCGAACATATCAGGAGCCGGGGCCATAACGACATCCGCCAGTTCGGCTTGCGCGAGCATCTGCTTTACGACGTTCGATGTACCGGCCTCAACTGAGGATTGATTGATTGAGCCGGTAAGAACATAAGCGGCTCCGAGGGCGAAGGCGCCGGCGATCGCGGCCGGAGTACCGAGGCCTCCTCCGACGCCGACACGAATCGGACGTGTGTAGCCGTACTGTGCAATCAACCGGTCGCGCAGAGCCGTGATCGTCGGGAACAAAGCGACGAGCGGGCGATTGTCGGTGTGTCCGCCCGAATCCGCTTCCACAGTGATGTCTTCCGCCAGCGGGACGTATTGCGCCAAGTGCGCTTCGTGCTCCGTCAGCTTCCCCTGCTGCACCAGGGCGTTCACGATGTTCGGAGGCGCTGGCGAGAGGAACATGGTCGCCAGCTCGGTCCTCGACAGTTTGGCGAAGAGATGATTCGTGCGGACGATCTGGCCTGAGGGGTCGAGGCGCAGCCCGCTGCATGCATATCGTACTACCGCAGGCGTAAGCCGCATGTAGGCTGAGGCGCAGACCCTGCGGACGCAGTGCCGCAGAAAGATATCGGCGACGGCGTCCTCCATCCCAGGCTCATTCGGGCTGTGGATCAGATTCGCACCCCAGCTGAGCCCGTCTGGCTCGACTGCTTCGCGAATCTCGACGATGGCCCGCTCGATGTTCGCGGGACTTACGCCGCCCGCACCGTAAAAGGCGAGCATGCGCGCTTGCGCCATCGCAATCACCATCCGTGTGCTGGCGATGGCGTGAGCCATCTCTCCAGCGATGTAGGGAAAGCGAACGTTGTGGATTTGAAGGAACGACTGATCCCCAAGCCATTCCGGATAAACCGGCGGCAGCACCGCGAGTACCGGGTACTGCGGCCGGCCATCAGGGACGGGATTGGGGCAGATTACTCCCGCCAGTCCGACTCCCAGGTAACCGTAGTTGGGATCCCGGATCACGTAAGCAACTTCACGGGTCAAGGAAGCGGCAGCAGCAATATCTTCACGAGTAAAGCACGGTCGAGTGGTGGTTGGGACCCAATAGCCGACGGACATGAGTTCTTAGCATGCGGCACGGATGCCGCGACAGTCAAGACTGCAACAGCGGTCAGGCGAACACCTGGGATAACTCTGGAACTAGCGTCCCATCCAGCCGCCGTCGACAACCAGAATGGTTCCGTTCACGTAGTCGGAGGCCCTGGAAGCGAGGAACACGACGGCGCCCTTGAAGTCGTCGGGCTCCCCCCAACGCCCAGCCGGAATGCGGGACAAAATTGCGGGATTCCTCACCGGATCTGCGCGGAGTGCGGCTGTGTTGTCTGTGTTGATATAACCGGGGGCGATCGCGTTCACCTGGACGTTCCTTCCAGCCCATTCGTTCGCGAGAGCTTTCGTCAGCTGTCCGATCGCACCTTTGCTCGCCGCGTAGCTGGGAACCGTAATGCCTCCCTAGAAGGTCAGCAGCGATGCGGTGAAGATAATCTTGCCCGATCCGCGTTCCACCATTCGCTTTCCCAGCTCCCGGCTGAGAATGAACTGCGAATTGAGGTTCGTTTCGATAATTTCGTCCCAATATTCGTCGGGATGCTCCGCGGCTGGCTTGCGCAGGATCGTGCCGGCATTGTTCACCAGAATGTCCGGGGTCCCCACGTCTTCCTGTACCTTCCGAGCGAGCGCGCGCACCGCTTCGCGGTCCGCAAAGTCGCATCGATAGGCGGTGAAGTTGCGCCCGAGCCCGCAGATTTCACGCGCGACGTCACTGCCTTCCGGCTCCAGCGTCTTGCTGACGCCTATAATGTCGGCTCCTGCTTCCGCAAGCGCTATGGCCATGGCCTTTCCGATGCCGCGCTTGCAGCCGGTGACCATTGCGATCTTGCCATCGAGACGGAAGAGATCCAGGACGCTCATTCCGAACACCTCACCAAAACCTTCATCACATCTCCGCCGCTTTCCATCTCACGAAACGCAGATTCGAGTCCTTCGAGAGGCAGCACCTTCGTGACAACCCGATCGAGCGGCAGATTGCCGCAGGCAGCCAGCGCAATGGCCTGCTCAAAATCCTCGGGTTCGTAGACGCGCGCGCCCAGCAGCTTGAGCTCCCGCCAGAAGAATCGGAACAGATCCACCTTCGGCGGCTCGCTGTGAATGGCCACCATCACGATCCTGCCGCGGACCCTGGGAAGCTTCGTCATCATTTCCACCGCTGCGGCAGAGCCCGACACTTCAAAGACCACATCGGCTCCCGCGCCACCGGTCTGGTCGTTGACGAGCTCCACCAGGTCGGTTTCCCGCGGATTCACGACGTCAAGCCCGAGCTCTTGCGCAAGCTGGATCCTGAACGGATTTACCTCGGTGACGATGACACGAGCGCCCGCACTCCGGGCGACGAGGGCGATGAGCAGTCCGATCGGACCTCCGCCCTGCACGACGGCATACTCACCAGCCTTGAGCTCGCCCATCCGGACATCGTGGCAAGCAACGGCCAGCGGCTCGATGAGCGCTCCTTGTTGCAGCGACAGGTTGTCGGGCAGTCTGTGCAGTGTGTGAGCGGGCACGGTCCACAGGCTCTGCATCGCGCCGGGAGCATCAATGCCGATGAACTTCAGCTTCTGGCAGATGTGGCTGTGGCCGTTGCGGCAGGCGGGACACGCGCCGCAGGGATCGAGGGGTCTGACCGTGACCCGGTCTCCGACAGCCCAGCCGGACACGCCGTCGCCGATCGCCCGGATTGTGCCGGACATTTCGTGGCCAAGGACTTGAGGGAAGGTGACGCGGTGATCCATCTTCCCGTGGAAGATATGCAGGTCCGTCCCGCAAATGCCGCAGTGCGACACTTCAATCTGAACCTGCCCGGGTGCTGGCTGCACAGGCACGCACGAACCGATCCGGATGCGCTCCTGTCCTTCGTAGAATGCTGCTCTCATCGCTCCTCCTCCCGCTGACGTCTTAGCGGATGATGATCTCTCTCAGCGGGCGCCAATAAATGTTCTTGAACGCGACCGGCCCGTGATCGCCCTGCAGCATCAGGGGATTCTCCGGCGCTTCCGGGATGTCCATGTGAGCGCGCGTCGGGCCGCTTACCTCGACGTCGTTCTGGACCGACAATCCGTTGTGCAGAACCCGCAGGAAACGGGCATTCTCGATCTTCTTGCCGTTGGCATCGAAGCGGGGGGCGCGGAACCAGATCTGATAGCTCTGCCACTCGCCGGGCCGCCGAGAGGCGTTCCTCGACGGGGCGGATCCCCCGACACCGCGGTTATTGATCCAGCGGTGGTAAATTGCTCCGCCGTCGGAGGTCTTCATCGGCTCTGTGGATCCCCAGCTATCAAAAATCTGGACCTCGTATAAACCGTGCAGGTAGACGCCGGAGTTTGAGCCTTTCGCCAGCATGAACTCCAGATACAGCTCCATGTCGCCGAATTTCTGCTCGGTCACGAGGTTTACGGTGCGCCCCGTCGGGCCATTGAGGATTCTGCCAGAGGGAGCTTTCATCCCGCTTAGCCGCCCTGGCGCCAGCAGACGGTCCCACATCACGTAGGCGGTGGTGAACCACTCGTTCGGCTTGGAGGAATCCTGAGCGCGCCAGCCCTGCAGATCCTTGCCGTTCAGCAACGGCTGCCAGCCTTCCTCGATGAGAAAGGGCGGGTCGCCGTGAGCCTCGCCGTCATTCAGCTCAGGCCGCTTTTGCGCGAACGCTGGTACCCCCAGCAGCCCCGCGCAGCCGAGTCCAAGACCGAGCAACGCTCTTCGAGTTGTCCGCATCATCGATCCTTCTCCAACCTACGCCAGAATGTCTTTTACGACGTCGCCGGACACGCCCGTGAGGCGTACGTCCAGGCCTTGAAACTTCACGGTCAGACGCTTGTGGTCGATGCCGAGCAGATGCAGCATCGTGGCGTGGAAGTCGTGCACGCTGACCGGGTTTTCCGTAGCCTGGTATCCGAGTTCATCCGTTGCGCCGTACGTGATGCCGGCCTTGAAACCGCCGCCCGCCACCATGTAGGAAAAGCCCTTGATGTGGTGGTCCCGGCCGTCGCCCCCCTGGGACATAGGAGTGCGGCCGAACTCGCCGCCCCAGATGATCATCGTTTCGTCGAGCATTCCGCGCTCCTTCAAATCTCTGATCAGCGCCGCGGTCGGCCGGTCGACCTCTTCGGCTTTGAGCGCCATATTCTTCTTCACGCCGCCATGATGGTCCCAGTCGCGATGGTAGAGCTGAATGAACCGGACGCCGCGTTCTGCCAGACGGCGCGCCAGAAGGCAGTTCGACGCAAACGATCCGTCGCCCGGATTTGCGCCGTAGGCCTCCAGCACGTGTGCCGGCTCCTTGCTCATGTCCATCAGCTCCGGAACGCTGGTTTGCATTCGGAACGCCATCTCGTACTGCGCGATTCGGGTCAGAATCTCCGGGTCGGCCTCGAACTTGTGCTGCACTCGGTTCAGCTCATTGATCGCCTCGATGGACTTGCGCTGAAGTCCCGCGTCAACGCCGGCGGGGTTCTGGATGTAGAGAACCGGGTCGCCGACGGAGTTGAGTTTCACGCCTTGGAATTTGCTCGGCAGGATTCCCGCCGACCACTGCCGTGCGGCGATCGGTTGCATCTGGCCGCCTCGTCCTGAGGAGAGGAGCACGACAAAGCCGGGCAGATCCTCCGTCTCCGAGCCTAGTCCGTACAGGACCCACGATCCCATGCTCGGACGTCCTGCGATGATCGACCCCGTATTCATCAGCGTGTGTGCGGGGTCGTGGTTGATCTGCTCCGTCCACATCGACCGGATGATGCAGATGTCGTCGGCAACGCTGCCGATGTGCGGGAACAGCTCGCAAATCTCCTGTCCCGACTTGCCGAACCTCTTGAAGCCGTACTGCGGACCGAAGCAGATGAGGGGCTTGCCCTGGAGCTGTGCGATCTGCTGGCCCTTCGTGAAGGACTCCGGCATGGGCTTCCCGTGCATTTCTGCAAGCTTCGGCTTGTTGTCGAACGTCTCCAAATGGGACGGGCCGCCAGCCTGATAGAGATAAATCACCCGCTTTGCCTTGGCGGGGTGATGGAGCGGGTTCACGACGCCCCGCCATCGATCACCCTGCGCGGGCCCGTCGGCGCCTTTGAGCCTCGACGGAAGCAGGGAATGCAGCGCCAGGAGACCGAGATTGGCGATTCCTCTTCCGAGGAACGTTCGGCGGTGCATCTCAAGAGCCGTCTTATTGATCGAATCCATGGGGGCCTCGTCAGTTTCGAGTGATCGTCTCGTGCAAGTTCAGGATTGCGCGGGCGACGGTTGTCATCGCCGCCAGTTCCGTTTCCGAAATCTCTTGGGGCAAAGGCGCGTCGCCCGTGGCCAGCAGCTTTTTCGCTTCTTCCGGAGACGTGCGGAAGCGATCGCGGCTGGCGCGGTGTAGATCCGCAAGGATTCGCTGCTCCTCCGGCCTAGCCGGGCGGCTCAGTGCGACCCGGTACGCCCAATCGATCTGCTTGTCGATCGAGCTGCCGCCTTCCTTCAAGATCCTCGCGGCGAACACGCGCGCGGCTTCTACGAAGATCGGATCATTCAACAGCACTAATGCCTGCAGAGGAGTATTGGAGGTTACCCGGTTGACCGTGCATTCCTCGCGCGTCGGTGCGTCGAAGGTGAGCAGGCTGGGGTGAAGGAAGGACCGCTGCCAGTGTACGTAGAGGCCTCGGCGGTACAGATCTCTGCCCCGGCTAACGGAGTAGCTGCGTTTGGGATAATTGAGTGCGGCAAGGTACCCGTCAGGCTGGTAAGGCCTGACGCTCGGCCCGCCGAAGCGATCATCCAGCAGACCCGCCACTGAAAGCGCGACGTCTCGTACAATTTCGGCGTCTACGCGCAGCCGCGACTGCCGTGCGAGCAGTCGGTTGTCCGGATCCTTTGCCTCGGCTTCCGGGCTTCCTGCTGACGACTGCCGGTAGGTGTGGCTTGTGACGATGGTTCGGACAATATGCTTCATGTCCCATGCGTGCGTCCCTGGCGCCTGCGGTTCCATGAATTCCGCAGCGAGCCAGTCCAGCAGCTCGGGGTGTGTGGGCCACTCTCCCTGCGAGCCAAGATCGTCCAGGACCTTGGACAGCCCGGTGCCGAAGAAGAGTCGCCACATCCGATTTACGAAGACGCGGGCCGTTAAGGGGTTATCCTTCGAAACCAGCCAGTTGGCGAGGTCCAGGCGCGTTGCCCTGCCGTTTGTCTGGAGCTTCCCGAGGAATGCGGGAATGGCCGGCTCCACAATTTCGCCGCTGTCATCCATCCAGTTCCCGCGCGGAAGAACCCGGGTGATCCGCGGCTCTACGGATTCTGTCACAAGCACCTTCGGAATCGATCCCTCGAGGATGCCAAGCTCCGCTTCCGAGCGGACGAGATCCAGATAGAGCGGCTGCAATTCGGGCGTCGCCCAGGCGAAGTGCATCAGCAGCGCTTCATACTGGCTCGCAGACCGCTTCTCGGCTGGCAATTCAAGCGCCTTAACAATCGCTTCGGGAAGTCCGCTGTGCTTTTTCGAAGGATCGCGCATGCCTGTGGTTTCGCGCCCCGGCCACGAATATTCGCCACTGGAGAGAGCGATCCGGAAGCGCCCGATGGTCGCTTGCCGGTAGTCGGAATCGTGGCGGAGGCGCACCGTAATGACCGAGCCGGGTTCCGTGCGGAGCTTTTCCTGGAAGCGGAGCGCGAGGAACAGATTCTGGCCTTCTCCATACGTGGAAATCCCCCAGCCGGTCTTAGAATCGCCGTCAATCGCCGCCATAGCTGGCAAGTCGGGACTTAGCGTTGTCGACGAGGTCGCCAGTGCGAAGGGCAGTTTACGGCTCTTGCCAGAGGAATCGGTGAGCTCGGCTTCCACTTCGGTCAGCACGAAACGATCTGAACCGCGGGCCACCCGCACGCCGGGTAGCGACTCGTCCTGGATCACCTCGATGCCAAGAGCCGTCCAGGTTCCCGCGACCGGCTTCAGCGTCACCACGTAGGTTTCATTGTCGGGATTCGGACCGGATGCGACGAGAAGCCCGTTGCCTGGCTTCCGCTCCGATACCAAAGATCCGCGATATTCGTATACGCTTTCGAAGGGCTCGTCGTTGTAGACTGTCAGTACGGCTCCGTTCTCCGTCCGCGCGGACGTAGGACGCTGCAACTGCCACGAAAGCAGTCCTTTGTTGTAGTCCTCCAGCACCCGCCGCTCCCACTGCCGCTGCTGTTCTTCCATTGCAAGGAGGCGCTCATCCAGCTTGCGCCGGGCTGCTTCGACTCGCCGCTTCAGCTCTTCGAGGCGTCTCGCCTGCTCTTCGGACGGAAGCATAAGCTTTGTGCCGAAAGCTCGCGGCCCTCTGTCGGGTACAAGACCGGTTTCCTTGATGTCTGCAAAGAAGGCCTTCATCGAGTAGAAGTCCTTCGTGGTGAATGGATCGAACTTATGGTCGTGGCATTCGGCGCAGCCGAGCGTGCTTCCCATCCATACAGCACTGGTGGTCCGCACCCGGTCTGCCGCGTACTTGGCGAGATACTCCTTCGGCTGCACGCCGCCCTCGGCGGAAGTCCGGTTCAGCCTGTTGTAGGCGGAAGCCACGAGCTGCTCGGTGGTGGGGTTGGGCAGGAGGTCGCCCGCAAGCTGTTCGCGCGTGAACTCGTCAAACGGCTTGTTATCCCGGAAGGCCCGCAGGACATAGTCCCGGTAGGGCCAGGCCGGGATCGGATTGTCGCCGTGGAAGCCGCAGGTGTCAGCGTAACGTACGGCGTCCAGCCAGTGCATTGCCTGCTTTTCGGCGTACCGCGGCGAGGCCAGCAGCCGGTCCACGACCTTTTCGTAGGCGTCAGGGGACTGGTCGTTCAGGAACTCCTCAACTTCCCGCGGAGTCGGAGGCAGGCCTGTAAGGTCCAGGCTTAACCGCCGCAGCAGCGTCCTCCGATCGGCTTCCGGCGCAGGCGTCAGCCCTTCTTCAGCGAGGCGGGCTTGGATGAATGCGTCAATCGGATTGCGGATAGGGGCTTTCGCTTGCGGCAAAGCAGGAACGGGAGGACGCTTGACCGGTGCGTACGCCCAGTGTCCTTCATACTCGGCGCCCTCTGCGACCCAGCGCCGGATTGTCTCCTTCTGCGCCTCCGAAAGCTCCTTGTGGGCGTATTTGGGAGGCATGAGCTTCGCCGGGTTTTTGGAGAAGATTCGATCGATGATCGCGCTCTCCTCGGGCTTTCCCGGAACGATCGGAATCACCTTTGTTCGAGTTGGCTTAATGGCCTCTTCGCGGATATCCAAACGGAGCCCGGCCATACGGCTGCTCTTATCCGGCCCGTGGCACCGGAAGCAGGTTTCCGACATGATCGGACGGATGTCGCGATTGAAGCTGACCTTTCCATTAGCGCTCTGAGCCAGCAACATGGCCGGACACATCAGGAAACTTGTGAAACGGAAGATGTCCACGCTTCGTGCGCGCAACGCGTTACCAACCATTCTCTGCCTCTCATTCACTGCCGGCTTGAGCCGGCCCCGGCGGGAATCATGCCGTGCAGACAGCATATCAAGGGTCGCAGCCTTCGGCGGTCCGGCGTTCGCCTGAGAGATCGAGCGTTGGCTGCTCGCGGGAAGCGCCCTCCGGAAGGTGGGGAACAATAGGCCGCCCTACTGCGTACTGCTACATGAAGGCCGCCAGAGCAATTTTTTGCTTCGGCCTGGAGGAAGTGTATGTACTGCGTAAAGTGCGGACGCGAGCTGCAGGAGACAGATCAATACTGCCCCCAGTGCGGACAGAAGCAGGGAGGAAGCCCTGCTCCTCCGAGAAGGCTGACTCGATCGATGGATGAAAAGATGATCGCCGGCGTCTGCGCCGGGTTCGCACGCTATTTCAAGCTGGATGTGACGCTCATTCGGATCGCGTGGCTGGCAGCCATCGTCCTGGCGGGTACCGGGCTGCTGGCATACGTCATCTGTTGGATCGTCATGCCGAAGGAGTACGGGGCCGCCGCGGCATTGAGCCGGCCGGAAGCGCCTTAGATAAGCCCGCTTTGGCGGGCTAGTTTGAGCGCTTCGATAGCAGCGCCCCGCGCCCCTGCGGTGTCGCCGTTCGGCATCACGTAGATAGGAATATCTGCCTGTTCTTCACGCTGAGGGGGCATTCCCGCTCGGATTTCATCCAGGAACCAGCACTGAAACTCTTCCTTCGTCTCCAGCGCCCCGCCTCCAACGATCAGCGCTTCCGGATCGAACGTGTTCACCATCTCATCAAAGAACAGTCCGAGCGCATGCGCCTGAACACGGAAGATTTCCCTGCACATCGGATCGCCCTGCTCGGCCAGCCCCCGCACCAGCTTAGCCGCTTTATCCAGATCGCCAGTCTTGCCAAGCTCATGGTCCGGGTACTTGGGCAGGAAATACGGAAGAAGCGATTTGCCGATCGCGGTCAGCGAGCATAAGGACTCCAGGTCGCCGATTCGGCCGCAGTTGCATTGCGGTGTCAATCCTTCGATCCCTCGAATGCTCTGATAAGGGATGAGGACATGGCCCAGTTCTCCGCCGAATCCCTTCCGGCCTTTAACGACGCCATTGTTGACGATGACGCCCCCGCCGAGCCCGGTACCAATCACGGCCGAAATGGACGTCGCCTGGTTGGCTGCCCCGAAGAGTGCGTAATGGCCCCAAAGAGCGCCGGCGTTTCCGTCGTTGAGGTATGTCACCGGCTTACCTGTCCGCCGGGCGACAGCTTCGCGGATATCGAATCCTGCCCAGTCGGGGTGTGCGAAGTTTGTCGATCCTCTCGCGCTCAGAACCCCCGCCGAACTCGCAGGCCCGGGGGTATCCAAACCGATGACCACTACGTTGCTAAGCGTGAGTCCTACCGACTGGACGGCCATCTTTAGGCCGTCCTCGATCTGTTGAAGGCAGACTTGCGGTCCCTCTTTCGACAGGGCGGGGTATTCGCACAGCCCTTCGATCAGAAACTTCTCCTGCCCGTTCAGCAGTGTGTAGTTGATTGCAGTTCCGCCTAAATCCACACCGGCGACGACGTCCACAGCCATTCCCTCGAAGGTTGAGTTTTCCAGATTCTGACTACCAACGATAGCAGGCTGAGGCGCATCAATTCACCTCCTTGGGGCATCAGGAAGTTGCCGGGCTGGTTACGATTGGAACCTGTCAAACGTTAGAGTTGATGCTCGTTAATCCTTACGAGGACCCTTGCAAATGTTGCAGAAATCCAGCACAGTGAAGAGACCGTTTGGGCGAGCGAAAGGAGTCTTTTCCATGAAATGGGTCTTAGTTCTGATGGCGATGTTTACCGCTGCACTTTCGGCATCGGATGTGACCGGAACCTGGAAAGGGAACATCGAGACGCCGAATGGCTCCATCGAAAGAACGTTTGTTTTCCAGGTTAATGGCGCGACTCTTACCGGAGAGACGTCGAGCCAGTTCACGGGAAAATCCGCGATTACGGACGGCAACGTAGAGGGCGACAATATTTCCTTCTCGATCACCGTGAAGTTTCAGGACAATGACGTGAAGCTGAACTACAAGGGGAAAGTCAGCGGCGACGAGATTCGATTTAGCGTGGAAGCTCCGAATGGCGGACCTGCCATCGAATACACCGTCAAGAAAGTCTCTTAGAGTTTCTTCCCGCTTCCCAGATCTGGAGTCGGGAGCTGTTTCCTGCGAATAAGAAACAGCTCCGATTTGCCCCTACGATTCAACAACGATGTCCCAACCCCAGCCCGGGCGATCGCTCGGACGTGTGTAGATTCCTGCCGGCCCTCGGGTCAGCTGGTATTGTTCTTCGTGCAGGCGGTAGACTTCGCTCGGCCCTCCCGGTGGAGGCAGGAACATTTCCGCCCACGGCGAGTTCACATTTGCGATGATCCAGTGGATCGCGCCGTTTAAGCCGCCGCCATGAGGAATTACCGGGATGTCGTAAGCCTGCGCGAGCGCGCCGATGCGGCGCAGCTCGGTCAATCCGCCGCACCACTGAATGTCGGGCTGCCAGATCGACGCTGCGTTATGTTCGAGCAGGTAGCGGAACCCATAGCGGCCGTACTCGTGTTCGCCGGTGACAATGCGTGTGGATTTGATCGCTGCGTTTAATCTGCCGAAGCCCGCGTAGTCGTGAGGCTGCAGAACCTCCTCCATCCAGTAGACGCGATAGGGAGCGAGCATGTCGGCCATCTCGATGGTGTAGCGTTCGGTCCAGGCCATCCAGCAGTCGAGCATGATTTCGCCATCGGGACCAAGCGCCTGACGCGCGCGTTTGACAAGCTCGACATTCTTTTTCATCCCCTCGCGCCCATCCGCGGGCCCGTGCGGGATCGCGAGCTTAAGCATCTTGTAGCCGAACTCGACATGCTGCTCGATGTCGTTTCCGGTGCAGTAGGCGGGCACCCGGTCTTTGACCTCGCCGCCGATCAGCCGGTAGATGGGCATGTTCAGTGCCTTTCCGACAATGTCCCACAGCGCCATGTCTACGCCGCTGATGGCATTCATGGTGACACCCATGCGGCCGTAGTGCATTGTGGATCGCCAGCAAATATCCCAATTGCGCTCGATGTCAAAGGGATCTCTGCCGACCAGCAGCTTCGCGAGGTGGTCGATAACGACCATCCCGCCGCCCGGTCCGCCGGTACCGTATCCTTTGATGCCCTTGTCCGTCGAGATTTCGACAGTAAAGCTGGGCACCTTGCCCGGATCCGGGAAGAACAAGGAGCGCATGGCCTTGTACTCCGGATAAATTGACATCGGATTGGCAACCTCGACGCCTTGTGTCGACCACGACGTCGGAGACGGCGTATAACGGGGAAGTGGGCGGCGCGGCCGTGTCCGCACCAATCGCAGTCCGGTAATCTTCAACCGGCTGTTTTCATTCTGAAATGGCAGTGGACTCGCCTCTATGGGCTTGGTCAACTGATGCTGCGCGGCCAATGTAGCCAGGGGCAGCTTTAAGAGGAGTTCGCGGCGTTTCACAGTCAACCTCCAGAAGCAGATTGTATTTATACTTGCCCCTGAGGTCGAGCATGTAAGTAATTTTTTCTACTCCGATTTATCGCCGGACAAAGACGGCAACGGAACGGGGCGCCGCGGTATAGGCGAGATTAGGCAGCGGCACAGGCACATCAACGATGTCCTCGCCAGCCGGCAGGCTTGTATCGACGACACGGAGCCAGTCTCCGCTGCTGCCTTCCTGAATCGTGAAGTCGAGGGGCTCCCAGTAGGCGTTGATGATGGCGTAGATATCCTGGTCCCCCAAAGAGCCGCCATGCAGACAAAATGCCAGAGTGTGAGAGGTGTAGGACATATCGACGGTGGGCCCAACGCCGTACCATTGAATATCACTCCTCCAGAACGTGCTCCTACCGATTGAAGGATGAGCCTTGCGGAAGGCGATCATTTTCTGGAAGAACCGGAAGATATCCCGATTTGTTTCCAGCAGGCTCCAATCGAGCCACGTGGTCTCATTATCCTGGTTGTACGGGTTATTGTTCCCACGCTGCGTGTTGAAAAACTCGTCGCCAGCGCAGAACATCGGCGTGCCGTTCGAAAGCATGAGCAAGGCGCAGAAGTTCTTCACCTGCCTGC
>Ga0207864_1001379_pt1 | contig 27048 bp, 23 predicted proteins | sample HigsolmetaAR202D_FD_184834 | JGI IMG/M metagenome (GOLD analysis project Ga0207864, IMG submission 184834) | Ionic liquid and high solid enriched microbial communities from the Joint BioEnergy Institute, USA - AR20-2-D (SPAdes) (version 2) ... | reverse complement strand
CCCCCAGCCACAGCGGCGGGTGCGGCTTCTGCAGCGGCTCCGGCTTGACGACGAGGTTCTTGAGGTCGTAGTAGCGGCCCTGGTAGCTGAACGGCTCGCCGGTCCAGGCGAGCTTGAGGATCTCGATCGCCTCCTCCATCCGCGAGGGGCGCGTCTTCGGGTTGAGGCCGAAGGCGAGGTACTCGGCGACCCGGTGGCCGCTGCCGAGGGCGACGTCGAGCCGCCCGCCGGAGAGCTGGTCGAGCACCGCGGTCTCCTGCGCCAGCGCGGCGGGGTGGTGGAGGGGGGCGATGTAGATGTAGGAGCCGATGCGGGCGGTCTCGGTGCGCTCGATCAGCGAGGCGAGGAAGACCGGCATCGACGGCGCGTAGCCGTCCTCGTTGAAGAAGTGCTCCTGGACCAGCAGCGAGTCGAAGCCGAGCTTCTCACACTCCTGGAAGAACCAGAGGCAGTCCTCGAACAGCTCTTGCCAGGACTGGTCTCGGTGGGGGGAACGGCGGATCTCAAGCGTAATTCCGACTTTCATGGACCAAAGCTAGCATTTGCTTGGTCAAGGGGCAACGCCCCCGAGCGCGTCCCGCGCGCGGGCGGCCGCAAACACGGCCGTCAGGCGATGCGAGAGCGCTGCCGCGCGGCCTCCCGCGGGGGCCTGGATCGGGTGCGGACCGGCCGGCTCAGATGACCCAGGTGTCGCCGGAGCGCAGCAACTCGTCGACGTCGGCGAGGGTCGCCGCGGCGTAGTTGGCCTCCAGCTCGCGCTGGCGGTCGGCGCCGTAGACCGGGCGCTCGACGGCGCGGAAGACGCCGATCGGGGTCGGCCCGGTCGGCCGCTCGGCGAGCCGGGCCAGGGCGGTGGCGTGGCTGGGGTCGGCCAGCCCCGTGTCGTGGACGACGATCGCGCCCTCGTCGACGTCGGCGGCGTCGACGACTTCCAGGCCGCCGGCGGGGGAGCGCACGACGGCGCGCTCGCCCTCGGCGCCGAAGCGCAGCGGCTTGCCGTGCTCGAGCCGGATCTGGTTCGCGGCGCCGTTCTTGCCGCGCACCGCGTCGAAGGCGCCGTCGTTGAAGACGTTGCAGTTCTGGTAGATCTCGACGAAGGCGGCGCCGGGGTGCGCGGCGGCGGCGCGCAGGGTCTCGCGCACGTGCTCCTTCTCGACGTCGATCGTGCGGGCGACGAAGGAGGCTTCGGCGCCCAACGCCAGCGCCAGCGGGTTGAAGGGGTGGTCCTCGGAGCCGAACGGGGTCGACTTGGTGATCTTCCCCGTCTCGGAGGTGGGCGAGTACTGGCCCTTGGTGAGGCCGTAGATCTGGTTGTTGAAGAGGAGGATCTTGATCGGCACGTTGCGGCGCAGGGCGTGGATCAGGTGGTTGCCGCCGATCGAGAGCGAGTCGCCGTCGCCGGTCACCACCCAGACCGAGAGGTCGGAGCGGGAGGTCGCGATCCCGGTCGCCAGTGCCGGGGCGCGGCCATGGATGCCGTGCACCCCGTAGGTGTTCATGTAGTAGACGAAGCGCCCGGAGCAGCCGATCCCGGAGATGAAGACCGTCTTCTCCGGCGGCACGCCCAGCTCCGGCAGCACCGTCTGGACCGAGTTGAGGATCGCGTAGTCGCCGCAGCCCGGGCACCAGCGGGTTTCCTGGCCGGACTGGAAGTCCTCCTTGGTCAGGGTCGCCGCGCCGCCGCCGTTCCGGTTTCCGTTCTCGCTCATCCGATCTGCTCCAGGATCGCCTGCTCGAGCTCTTCGGCGAGCATCGGCAGGCCCTGCATCTTGTTGAAGCCGACCGCGTCGACGAGGAACTTGTCGCGCAGGATCGAGCGCAGCTGGCCGCTGTTCAGCTCCGGCACCAGCACCTTCTTGAACCGGCGCACGACCTCGCCGGTGTCGGTCGGCAGCGGGTGCAGGTGGCGCAGGTGGGCGGTGGCGACGGGGTAGCCGCGCTGTCGCACCCGCCGCGCCGCGGCGCCGATCGTGCCGTAGGTCGAGCCCCAGCCGATCACCAGCAGGTCGGCGCCCTCGTCGGCGTCCACCTCCAGCGGCGGCAGCTCCTCGGCGACGTGGGCGAGCTTCTCCTCGCGCAGCCGCGTCATCAGTTCGTGGTTCTCCGGGTCGTAGCTGACCTTGCCCGAGCCGTGCTCCTTCTCCAGGCCGCCGATCCGGTGCTGCAGGCCGGGCGTGCCCGGGATCGCCCAGGGGCGGGCGCCGCGCTCGTCGCGCGCGTAGGGCAGGAACTCGTCGCCGGCGTTGGGCTCGGTGGCGAACTCGGGGTCGATCTCCGGCAGCTCGGAGGCCTGCGGCAGGTGCCAGGGCTCCGAGGAGTTGGTGAGGAAGGTGTCGGAGAGGAGGATCACCGGGGTGCGGTAGCGGACCGCGATCCGCACCGCTTCCACCGTGACGTCGAAGCAGTCAGACGGCGTGGCCGGCGCCAGCACCGGCAGCGGCGACTCGCCGTGGCGGCCGTGGATCGCCATCAGCAGGTCGGCCTGCTCGGTTTTCGTCGGCAGGCCGGTCGAGGGCCCGCCGCGCTGCACGTCGATGACCAGCAGCGGCAGCTCCAGCGCGGCGGCGAGGGCGATCGTCTCCGCCTTCAGGTCCATGCCCGGGCCGGAGGTCGCGGTGACGCCGAGGCGGCCGCCGAACGAGGCGCCGAGCGCCATGTTGGCGGCGGCGATCTCGTCCTCCGCCTGCACCGTGCGGACGCCGAAGCGCGTGTGGCGCGCCAGGTGGTGCAGCAGTTCCGAGGCGGGGGTGATCGGGTAGCTCGCGAAGAAGAGCTGCAGGCCGCTGCGGACGCTGGCCGCGATCAGGCCCAGCGCGGTCGCGTTGGCGCCGTTGATGTTGCGGTACTCGCCGGGCGGCAGCGGCGCCGGCTCGACCTCCTTCGGCGTCGCCGTCAGTTCGGTCGTCTCGCCGAAGTTGTAGCCGGCCTTGAAGGCGGCGATGTTCGCCTCCATGATCGCCGGCTGCTTGGCGAACTTCCCTTCCAGCCAGGAGATCGTCGACTTGCCCGGCCGCCCGTACATCCACGAGATCAGGCCGAGGGCGAAGAAGTTCTTGCAGCGTTGGGCCTGCGCCGGCTTGAGGCCCTCGATGCCCTCGGTGGCGCGCGTGGTCAGCGTCGTCATCGGCACCTCGAAGGACTGGTACTCGTCCAGCGTCCCGTCCTCGAGCGGGTTCGACTCGTAGCCGGCCTTGCGCAGGTTGGCGGCGGTGAAGGAGTCGGTGTTGACGATCAGGGTGCCGCCCTTCTCCAGTGCCCCCAGGTGCGCTTTCAGCGCCGCCGGGTTCATCGCCACCAGCGTGTTCGGGTGGTCGCCCGGGGTGAGGATGTCGCGCGAGGCGAAGTGGATCTGGAAGGCGGAGACGCCGCCCGGCGTGCCGGCCGGGGCGCGGATCTCGGCCGGGAAGTCCGGCAGGGTCGAGAGGTCGTTGCCGACCTGCGCGGTAGCGGCGGTGAACCGGTCACCGACGACTTGCATGCCGTCGCCAGAGTCTCCGGCGAAGCGGATGATTACGTTCTCTGGCTTATCCGAAGTCGTGGTCACGTGCGGCTGGGCGCCTCCCGCCAAGCCGGGCGGGAGAGAGGATACATCCGTTGCTGCGCCACCGTCCCCCTCGTCAATGGTGAAGCAAGTCCGTGACGGCCGCGGCGAGACGGCGGCCGCGGTCGGTGAGCGCGTACTCGGTGTGCGGGGGGCGGCCGGGGACGAGGCGCCGCTCGACGATCCCCGCCGCGGCGAGCTGCTCGAGCCGGTCGGAGAGGGTGGTGGGGGAGACGCCGGGCAGCGACTGGCGGAACTCGTTGAAGCGCCCGGCGCCGGCCGCGCAGGCGTAGATCGTCGCCAGCGTCCAGCGCCGCTCCAGCAGCTCGGCGACGGCCCGCACCTGGGGCGGCACCGGGGAGCAGGAGCGGCAGCGCGGCGACACCGCTCCCCCTAGCGCACGGCGACGTCGGCGCCCGCCGGCTCCAGCGCCGTCGCCAGCACCTCGTCGATGCTCATCACCGGGTGGAAGGCCATCTGCGCGCGCACCTCGGCCGGCACCTCGGCGAGGTCGCCGCGGTTGCGCTCCGGCAGGATCACCTCGGTCAGCCCCGCCGCGTGCGCCGCCAGCACCTTCTGCTTCACGCCGCCGATCGGCAGCACCCGGCCCTGCAGGGTCACCTCGCCGGTCATGCCGACGGTGTGCTTCACCGGCCGCCCGGTCAGCAGCGAGACCAGCGCCGTGGTCATCGCGATCCCGGCGCTCGGCCCGTCCTTGGGGATCGCCCCGGCCGGGACGTGGAGGTGGAACTCGCGCTTGAACGCCTCCGGGTCGATGCCCAGCTCGCGCCCGTGCGCGCGCACGTAGGAGAGCGCGATCCGCGCCGACTCCTTCATCACGTCGCCGAGCTGGCCGGTGAGGACGAGACCCTTGTCGCCCTCCATCGCCGTCGCCTCGATGAAGAGGATGTCGCCGCCGGTGCCGGTCACCGCCAGCCCGGTGGCGACGCCGGGGATCGCGGTCCGCTCGACCGACTCCTGGAAGAACTTCTGCCGTCCCAGGGCCTCGCGCACCGCGTCGACGTCGATCTCGATCGGGCCCGCCGCCTCCCCGGCCGCGATCCGGGTCGCGGCGGCGCGCATCAGCGTGCCCAGCTCGCGCTCGAGCTGGCGCACGCCCGCCTCGCGCGTGTACTCGGTGATCACCGCGCGCAGCGTCTCGTCGGCGATCTCGACCTCGCCCTCGCGCAGACCGTTGCGCTGCAGCTGGCGCGGCAGCAGGTGCCCGCGCGCGATCGCCAGCTTCTCCTCGGTCGTGTAGCCGTCGAAGGCGATGATCTCCATCCGGTCCAGCAGCGGCGCCGGGATGGTGTCGCGCAGGTTGGCGGTGGCGATGAAGACGACCTGCGAGAGGTCGACCTCGACGTCCAGGTAGTGGTCGCGGAAGGTGTTGTTCTGGGCCGGGTCCAGCACCTCGAGCAGCGCCGCCGCCGGGTCGCCGCGCCAGTCGGAGCCGACCTTGTCGATCTCGTCCAGCAGGATCACCGGGTTCATCGTCCCGGCGTCGCGCAGGGCGCGCACGATCCGCCCCGGCAGGGCGCCGATGTAGGTGCGGCGGTGGCCGCGGATCTCGGCCTCGTCGTGCAGCCCGCCGAGGCTGATGCGGACGAACTCGCGCCCCAGGGCGCGGGCGATCGAGGCGCCGATCGAGGTCTTGCCGGTGCCGGGCGGGCCGACCAGGGTGAGGATGGCCCCGTCGGCGCGCCGGTCGTCGTCGAGGCCGCGCTCGGCGCGCAGCTTGCGCACCGCGATGAACTCGGTGATCCGCCGCTTCACGTCCTCCAGCCCGGCGTGGTCGGCGTCGAGGACCTCGCGCGTGTGGGCGGGGTCCAGCCGCTCCTCGGAGCGCTTGCTCCACGGCACCGCGATCAGCCAGTCGAGGTAGCTGCGGATCGTCGCCGACTCCGGCGACTGCTCGCCCTGGCGCTCCAGCCGCCGCAGCTCCTTGGTCGCCTGCTCGGCGACCGCCTCCGGCATCCCGGCCTCGGCGATCTTGCGCTCGTACTCGGCGATCAGGTCGGCCTCGTCTTCGCCCAGCTCCTTGCGGATCGACTCCATCTGTTTGCGCAGGAAGTACTCGCGCTGCTGCTTCTGGGCGCCGGACTCGACCTCCTCGCGGATCTTGTTGCGCACCTGCAGCTCGGCCAGCCGCTCGCGCTGCAGCTCGACCGCCAGCTCCAGCCGCGCGGTGACGTCGATCGTCTCCAGCAGGCGCAGCTTGCCCTCGTCGGAGATGTCGGGCGACAGCCCCGAGGTGTCGGCGAGGGCGCCCGGCTCCTCGACCGAGCGCAGGAAGGCGGCGACGCGGCCGTCGTCGCCGCGCAGCTCGAGGATCTCCTCGACCACGGCGCGGTATTCGCGCATCAGCTCGCGGGTGTGCTCGTCGTCGGGCCGGCCGTCGCGGACCTCCTGCACGGCGACGCGCAGCCCGTCCCCGTCCACCCCCGGCTCGGCGGCGCCGGCGAGGCCGCGGTGCAAGCCGAGCACGGTGGCGACCGGCCGCCCGCGGCGCGAGCGTCCCCGCTCGACGACCTCGGCGACCACGCCGACCCGGCGGTACTCGCCGTCGCGGCGGGGCAGCAGGAAGACGCGCTCCTCCTCGCCGACGTCGATCGGCAGCGTCGCGGTCACGGTGGGGAAGACGATCGCGTCGTCCAGCGGGATCAGCAAATAACTCATAAGCAAGTCCAATTTCTGTAGTTGGTAATGACAGGATAGCGGGTCGGCCCAGCCGCCCCGGGGGGCCGCTTGGCGGGGCCGGGGGCCGGCCGCGCTAGCCTCGGGCGATGGGCAAAGTCAAGGCGCAGCTCTCGATCTCCGCCGACGGCTACGCGGCGGGGCCGAGCCAGAGCGAGGAGCACCCGCTGGGCGAAGGCGGCGAGCGGCTGCACGAGTGGGTGGTGGAGCTGGCGGCCTGGCGGCGGATGCACGGGCGGCCGGGCGGCGCGGTCAACGCCAGCACGGAGGTCTTCGAGCGGGCGGCCGGCGGGGTCGGCGCCGTGGTGATGGGCCGCAACATGTTCGGGCCCGTGCGCGGCCCCTGGACGGAGCCGCTTTGGGAGGGCTGGTGGGGCGAGGAGCCGCCCTTTCACGTCCCCGTCTTCGTCCTCACCCACCACCCCCGCGAGCCGCTGGAGATGCGCGGCGGGACCACGTTCCACTTCGTCACCGAGGGCTTCGACCGGGCGCTGGAGCTGGCGCGCGAGGCGGCCGGAGACGCCGACGTCTCGGTCGGCGGCGGCCCGTCGACGATCCGGCAGGCGATTCGCGGCGGGCACCTGGAGGAGCTCCTGATCAGCCAGGTGCCGGTCCTGCTCGGCGGCGGCGAGCGGCTGCTGGACGGCCTGGCGCCCGGCGACGCCGAGCTGGAGCAGGCCGAGGTCGTCGAGGCCCCCGGCGTCGCCCACGTCCTCTACCGCCTGCGCTACCGCCGCTGAGTTGCGGTTTGTAGCCCACAGGGCTACAAGCGGATCGGGGGCTGCGCGCGGAGGCGGGCGGGACGCGGGCGCGCTTACCAGAGGGCGTCGTGGCGCTCCATCACGCCGAGGCCGTGGGCCAGCTCGAGGTCGCCGAGCCGGCCTCCGAAGGTGCCGAACAGCAGCCGGTAGCGGGAGCGGACGAGGAGCAAGCTCTCCTCGCGCGCGTGCTCGGTCTCGGCGCTGAAGCGCAGGCCGTCGACGCCCTCCTCGCCGTGGAAGCGAGTGGGGGGAGGCTCGCTCGGCTCGCCGTCGACCCAGATCGCCCGCTCGCTGTTGCGCGGCGGGTCGTTGACGCCCGCGACCAGGTTCCAGGCCACCGGTCGCCCGTCGGCCGCCGTGCCGACCCCGGCCGACCAGCGCCAGCTCGTGCGCCGGTCGTGGTAGCCCGCCGACTCGTCGTCGACCCCGAAGCCGCGCACCGTCAGTCGCCGCCCCGGCGTCTCGACCGTCGCCTCGACCGGCATGCCGGCCCGCTTGCGGGTCCAGCTCCAGGCGCGCTCTCCGGGGCAGATGGATTCGACCGGGGCGGCCTCGCCGAGTCGCAGCGAGGCGCGCATCCCGTCGGCGTCGACCTCAACCCGCGGGCCGTCCAGCCGCACCTCGCGGCTGGTCGGCCACAGCACGGAGTTGGACAGCCGCCGGCCCCGCTCACGGTCCCACAGGACCCAGAAGCTTTGGGCGAGTGGGCCGACCTCTGCCCGCGCCGCGCACAGCATCAGCTCCTCGGCGAACAGGGCCACGTAGCGCCAGCGCTTGCGCGGCCGCCCGGCGACCACGAGCGGCATCGGCCCCGGCGGCAGGGGCAGCGGCGGCCGGTCCGGGCCCGGCCCGCGCCACGGAAGCGCCTCCCGCTCCATCGCCCCACCGTAGCGCCGCGGCGGCGGGCGGGGCGCTCAGGCGGCGGCGAGCCAGACGATGCCGAGGGCGATCAGCGCGATCGGGACCAGCCGCGCCGCGGTCGCCGGCTCGCCCAAGAGGACGATCCCGGCCAGCGCCGCCCCGACGGCGCCGATCCCGGTCCAGACCGCGTACGCCGTGCCGACCGGCAGCTCGCGCAGGGCGAGCGACAGCAGCACGAAGCTGGCCAGCCCGGCGACCGCGAACAGCGCCGTCGGCCCGAGGCGGCTCATCCCGTCCGACTCCTTCAGCGCCAGCGCCCAGACGGTCTCCAGCGCGCCGGCGATCAACAGCAGGATCCAGGCCATCGCTCCTCCGGTCCTCACTCGCTCGTGGTCTCGGTCCCCGCCCCCTGCCCGTCGGCGCCCAGCGCCTGCAGGCGGGCGGCGAGGCGCTTCATGCCGAGCTGCAGGGCCGCCGCCGCGGCGCCGTCCCAGTCGGTCTCGCGGTCGGGGGGCGGCTCGACCCCGGCGTCGCGCAGGGCGGCGATCTCCTTGAAGGCGAGCAGCTGCTCGCGCGCCTCGGTCAGTGCCCCGCGCAGGGCCGGCCGGCGCTCCCGGATCGCGTTCTCCAGCACGGCCTCCAGGGAGCCGTGGCGGCGCAGCAGCTCGGCCGCCGTCTTCGGCCCCACGCCGCGGGCGCCCGGCAGCCCGTCCGAGGGGTCGCCGCGCAGGGCGATGAAGTCGGGGACCAGCTCCGGGTCGACCCCGTAGCGCTCGCGCACCTCGGCCGGGCCGACCGCTTCCGCCCCTTTCTTCCCGGTGCGCACGTAGAGCACGGTCACCCGCTCGCTGGCGCACTGGAACATGTCGCGGTCGCCGGTCAGCAGCAGCGCCCGCCCGCCCTCCGCCTCCTCGCCGCGGGCCAGGGTGCCGAGCACGTCGTCGGCCTCCAGGTCCTCGCTTGCGACGACCGCCCACCCGAACGCCTCGAAGAACGGGCGCGCGGCGGCGAACTGGGGCGCCAGCTCGTCCGGCATCGCCGCCTCGCGGTCGGCGTGGTAGGCGGGGTAGAGCTCGGTGCGGTAGGAGGCGGCGTCGGGGCCGAAACAGAGCGCGACGGCGCGCGGCCGGTGCGCTTCCACCTCGCGCAGGACGAGGTTGGCGGTGCCGAGCAGCGCGTTGACCGGACGCCCGCGCGGGTCGACGATCGTCGCCGGCAGGGCGAAGAAGGCGCGGAACAGCATCGAGGGCGCGTCGACGGCGAGCAGCGGCGCGGTCATGCCCCGACCCTACCCGCGCCCGGCCGAGCCGAGGCCGGCGGTCGACTACGGTTAGGCGCCGCATGAGCGAGCCCAGCCAGACCAACGAGCCGGCGCTGCGGATCGTCGACCTGCGCAAGCGCTACCCGAACGGGGTCGAGGCGCTGCGCGGGGTCTCCCTGGACATCGCCGAGGGGGAGCTGTTCGGCCTCCTGGGCCCCAACGGGGCCGGCAAGTCGACGCTGATCCACTGCACGACCGGCCTCGCGCAGCCGACCGGGGGCGAGATCCGCATCTTCGGCCACGACGCGATCCACGACTACACGCGGGCGCGGCAGGCGGTCGGGCTGGCGCCGCAGGAGCTGAACGTGGACTGGTTTCTCACCGTCGAGGAGACGCTCGACTACCACGGCGGCTACTTCGGGATGCCGAAGCGGGAGCGGCGCCGCCGCGCCGCAGAGCTGCTGGAGACGTTCGCCCTGACCGAGAAGCGCGACGAGCGCACCCGCACCCTCTCCGGCGGCATGAAGCGGCGCCTGATCCTCGCCCGGGCGGTGATGCACCGGCCGCGGCTGCTGATCCTCGACGAGCCGACCGCCGGGGTCGACGTCGAGCTGCGGCTGGAGCTGTGGCACTACGTGCGGCGGATCAACGAAGAAGGGACGACGATCCTGCTCACCACGCACTACCTGGAGGAGGCCGAGCAGCTCTGCGACCGGATCGCCTTCATCGCCGAAGGCCGGATCGCGGCCGAAGGGACCAGCACCGAGCTGGCCCGCCGCTTCGGGGTGCCGAACCTCGAGGACGCCTACCTGGCGCTGGTCGGCCGCGAAGAGCTGTCCCGATCGCACATCGAGGTGGCCGGTTGAGCGGCGGCAGCGGCGGTGGCGCGCGGCGCGCCGCCTGGATCCGCTTCGCGACGCTGTGGCGGCGCGAGGCCAACCGGTTCATGAAGATCAAGAAGCAGACGATCGGCGCGCCGCTGCTGGAAACCTTCCTCTACATCTCGGTCTTCGGCGCCGCGTTGGGCTCGCGGATCGACAAGCTGCACGGGATCGATTACGTCGTCTTCGTGATCCCGGGGCTGATCATGATGGCGTTCTCGATCAACGCCTTCGCCAACAACTCCTCCTCGATCCTGCAGCAGAAGTTCCAGGGCGCGATCCAGGACCAGCTCTCCTCGCCCGCCTCGCCGGCCGAGCTGCTGCTCGCCTTCTCGCTCGGCGGCTTCGCGCGCGGGCTGCTGGTCGCCACGCTCACCTTCCTCGCCTCCTCGCTGCTCGTCGACCTGCCGGTCGAGCACGCCCTGGTGCTGGTCCCGGCGCTGTTCCTGGTCGGCTTCTTCTTCTCCCAGCTCGGGGTGCTGGTCGGGGTGCGGGCGGAGCAGTTCGACGACGTCGCCTTCGCCCAGACCTTCGTCCTGCAGCCGCTGATCTTCCTCGGCGGCGTCTTCTACTCGGCCACGCTGCTGCCGGAGCCGTGGGAGACGCTCACGCGGTTCAACCCGCTCTATTACATGATCAACCTGGTCCGCTACGGGTTCGTCGGCTACACCGAAGTCAGCGTCGCCCTCTCCCTCGCCGCCCTCGCCGCCGCGACCGCGGTCCTGTTCGCGGTCAACCTGCGCCTCTTCACGCGCGGCTACAAGCTGCGCGCCTGACGCTCAAGCGACGCTCTCGGCGACCCAGGCGAGGTAGCCGGGGCTGCCGCGGACGATCGGCGTGGCGACGATCTCCGGCTCCTCGTAGGAGTGCAACTCGCGGATCGCTGCCTCGACCTCCGGGTAGCGCGCGGCGGTCGTCTTGATCAGGCACTGCCACTCTTCGGCGCGCTCCAGCTCGCCCCGCCAGCGGTAGCGGCTGCGGATCGGCCCCGAGACCTGCACGCAGGCGGCCAGGCGGCGCTCGACGAGGGCGGCGGCGATCGCCTCCGCCTCGGCCTCCGAGGCGGCGGTCGTCAGCACCTGCACGCACTCCTCCATCGCCCAAAGCCTAGGCGAGGCGGCTCGTGACGCTCTCTACAATCCTCGCCCCGATGGCGACCAGGCTTCGCAGGCGGCGACGCAGGCCGCACCACTCGCTCTGGCGCATGGTCGCGATCCCGGCCGCCGTGGTCGGCTCGGTGGTCGCGATCGCGGGCGGGATCGCCGCCGCGTGGGCGCTCAACGTCTACAACTCGGCGCCGCCGCTCTCCAGCCTGCAACCGGTGCAGAAGGGGCGCTCCTCGGCGATCTATGCCGCCGACGGCAGCCTGATCGGGTTCATCCGCTCCAACAACATCCGCCAGCCGGTCAGCTCCGAGGCGCTGCCGCAGAACCTCAAGGACGCCACGGTCGCGATCGAGGACAAGAACTTCTACAAGCACGGCGCGCTCGACTACGAAGGCATCCTGCGGGCGCTCTGGAAGGACATCCTGGCCGGGGGCAAGCCGGTCCAGGGCGCCTCCACGATCACCCAGCAGCTGGTCCGCAACCTCTACATCCAGAACCCCGAAGACACCGTGAAGCGGAAGCTGATCGAAGCCCGCCTCGCGGTCGAGCTGGAGAAGCTGCACGACAAGGAGTGGATCCTCACCAACTACCTCAACACGGCGCCCTACGGGACGGTCGAAGGGCAGACTGCGGTCGGCGCCGAGGCGGCGGCGCAGACGTTCTTCAGCAAGCCGGCCAAGAAGCTCACCCTGACCGAGGCGGCGCTGCTCGCCGGCTTGCCGCAGGCGCCCTCCGAATACAACCCGCTGCTGAACCCGAAGGCGGCGCTGAAGCGGCGCAACGAGGTGCTGGAGGCGATGCACGAGCGCGGCTACATCAGCCGCGAGCGGATGGAAAAGGCGAAGGAGGCCGGCCTGGGGCTGCGGCCGGGGAAGAAGTACCGCGAGATCAAGGACCCGCTGCTCTTCTCGATGGTCGAACAGGAACTGATCGAACGCTACGGGATCAACACGGTCCGCAACGGGGGGCTGAAGGCCTACACGACGATCGACCCCGAGCTGCAGGAGATGGCCGAGGCGGCGGTGGCGAGCTGCGGCGTCTGCTACCCGGAAGGCGGACCGGCGGCGGGCCTGGCCTCGGTGGACCCGAAGACGGGCGCGATCGTCGCCCTCGCCTCGACCGAAGGCTCGGCGACCGAATCGCAGTTCAACTACGCCTGGCAGGCGCACCGCCAGCCCGGCTCCTCGTTCAAGACGATCGTGCTCGCGGCCGCGGTCAAGCAGGGGATCGACCCCGACAGCACGTACTACGACGGCCACTCGCCGGCCACGCTCTCGATCCCCGGCGGCGGGGTGTGGAAGGTCGAAAACGCCGAGGGGGAGGGTGGCGGCACGATGTCGATCGCCGATGCCACCACCCACTCGGTGAACGTCATCTACGCCAAGCTCGACCTCGACCTGGGGCCGGAGAAGGTGACCGAGATGGCGCGCGAGATGGGCATCGAGGCGCCGCTGCAGTCGGTGCCGGCGGAGGGGATCGGCGGCCTGTCGATCGGCGTCACGCCGCTTGAAATGGCGAGCGCCTACGCGACGCTCGCCAACGGCGGGGTGCGGCGGCGGCCGACGGCGATCAGCCGCGTCGTGTTCCCGAACGGCAAGGTCGACGAGATCGACAAGGGCGCGGGAGAGCGGGTGCTCTCGCCCGGCGCCGCCTACGAGGTGACGAAGATCCTGGAGACGGTGATCACCTCCGGCACGGGGGCCGGCTACACCTCGTTCGGTTGCCGGGCGGCGGGCAAGACCGGCACCTCCGAGGAGCTGTCCGACGCCTGGTTCGTCGGTTACACGCCGCGCTTCTCGACCGCGGTCTGGGTCGGGCACCCCGAGTCGCGCGAGTACACCGGGTTCGGCGGGCCGACCGCGGGGCCGATCTGGCGCTCGTTCATGGAAGCGGCGCACGGCGGCGTCTGCGAGGACTTCGAAGTCCCGGCGAGCCTGCCGGAGCTGGAAACGTACTCCTCCGAGCACACCGCCTCGGGCCGCTACTCGGGCTCTGAGTACGGGGAGCTCCCGCCAGGCGAAGGCGAGGAAGGCGCCAACGACGGCGACGAGGAGGGCGCCGACGAAGGCGGCGCGGAGGGCGAGGGCGGCGAACCGGCGCCGCGCCGCGAAGCCACTCCGGCCCCGCAGCCCGCCTCGCCTGCGCCGCGCGGGTCGGAAGGCGGCGTCGGCCCGGGCTAAAGCCGGGGCGCCGCCGCTGCCGATTTCGCCCGTGTGGCAGCCGCGTGGACGCAGACCCCAGCCTCGGCCGCCGGCCTGAGGGCCCGGGCGGCGCTTGCCGCCGTGTTGCTCGGCGCCGCCCTGCTCGTTGTCGGCGGCGCCGTCCCCGGCGCCTGGCTGCCGACGCCGCTGCGCTGGGCGCTGGGGGCGCCGCTGCTCGCCGCCGCCGCGGCGGGCGCCGGGGCGCTGGCGCTGCGCTGGGCGCGGGCCGAGGAGCGCGCCGGCCGCTTCCGCGACCTCTCGCGCGACATGCTCTGCAGCATCGAGCCGGACGGCGAGTTCGCGGAGCTGAACTCCGGCTGGCAGCGGGTGCTCGGCTTCACCCCGGTCGAGCTGCGCGCCCGGCCCTGGACCGCGCTCGCGCACCCCGACGAACGCGATCGCGTCGCGGCCGAGATCGAGGCGCTCGGCCGCGACGGCGGCGTGCGCGGATTCGACGCCCGCTGCTTGGCCAAGGACGGCACCTGGCGCTGGCTGCGCTGGGTCGTCCAGCGCTCGCCCTCGGACGGGCGCTTCTACGCCCGCGCCACCGACATCACCGAGCTGAAGCGGGTGGAGGCCGAACGCGAAGAGCTGCTCGCCGAGGTGCGCTCGATGTCGCGCCACGACTCGCTCACCGGGCTGCCCAACCGGCGCCTGCTCGGCGAGCGGATGCCGCAGGAGATGGCGCGGGCCCGGCGGGCGCTCTCGCCGCTGTGCCTGGCGCTGCTGGACCTGGACCGCTTCGCCGCCTACAACCAGGCCCACGGCCACGCCGCCGGCGACGCGGTGCTGCGCGAATGCGCTGCCGCCTGGGACGCGGAGCTGCGCGGCGAAGACACGCTGGCGCGCCTGGGCGGCGACGAGTTCCTGGTCCTGTTGCCCAACTGCACGCCGGTGCAGGCGGCGGCGATCGTCGAACGGCTGCGCTCCCGCACCCCGGAGGGCCACACCTGCTCGGCCGGGCTGGCCTGCTGGGACTTCGTCGAGTCCGGCGAGGACCTGGTGGGGCGGGCCGACAACGCCCTGTTCGCGGCCAAGCAGGGCGGCCGGGACCGGCTGGTCGAATCGCCGAACATCGAGTCATGATGCGCCGGTGCGAGATCGCGCCCGGCACGAGAGGGCGGTGCGCTTCCGCACCGCGCGCCGCGACCCCGGCCTGACGGTCGTCGAGGGCTTCCACGCCCTCAAGCACGCGCTGCGCTTCGGCGCCCCGATCGAGGAGGCGGTGGCGGTCGACCCCGCGCGGCTGGAGGAGCTGGCGGCGGAGCTGGCGCCCGACCTGCGCGGGCGGCTGGCGCCGCTGGTGGAGCGGATCGACCGCGAGCACCTGGCCGAGCTGGTGCCGCTGGTGCCGAGCACCGGCGTGGCGGCGATCGCGCGCCGGCCGCCCCTCGACCCGGCGGCGCTGCTCGCCGATGCGTCGCCGGCGCCGGTGGTGCTGCTCGAGGACCCGCGCAACATGGGCAACATCGGCGCCTGCGTGCGGGTCGCGGCGGCCGCCGGCGCGGCGGGGGTGCTGACCACCGGCGAGCACGACCCGTGGCACCCGGACGCGGTGCGCGGCGCCGCCGGCCTGCACTACGCGCTGCCCGTGGGCCGGGTCGAGGCGCTCCCGGAGAGCGGGCGGCCGCTGCTGGCGGTCGACCCCGAGGGCGAGGAGCTGCGGCCCGGCGAGTTGCCGCCCCGCGCCGTGTTGGCCTTCGGCACCGAGCGTCACGGGATCAGCTCCGGGCTGCTCGAGCGCGCCGACGCCCGGGTGGCGATCCCGATGCGCGAGGGGGTCTCCAGCCTCAACCTCGCCACCTCGGTGGCGATCGTCCTCTTCTCCCGCCTGCTCGCCGCCCGCGGCGGCTGAGCGAGGTGGCCGGCACCGCGCCGCGGCGCGTCGACGGGCGCCCGGTCGATCCTGCGCGGGGACCGCGTTTGCAGCGAAAGTTGCAAGCCCGGTGGCGGCGCGGGGGCGGCTCGCCGGGCGCCGCTAGCCTGCGCCTCCGTCGCCCGTGCCCCGCGGGGAGCGGGCGGCCGACGAATGCTCCGCGCCCGAACGGACACCAGACCGCGCCCTGCCAAGCGGCGCTTCGCCCTGCTCGCGGCCCTGCTCCTGGCCGCGCTCTGCGCCCTGGCTGCCCACCGCGCTCCCGACGCGCGGGCGGTCACCCCGCGTGAAGAACTTGAGCGCACCGAACGCAGGCTGGAGCGGGTGCGCGGCAAAGGCCGTGAGCTGGCGCGCACGATCGCCGAGCAGAACCGGGCGATCGACGCGCTGATCGGCGAAGTCTCGACCCTGCGCCGCCGCCAGGCGGCGGTCGAGGCCGAGCTGGCCGCCAAGCAGCGACGCCTCGACCGGGCGACGGCGGCGCTGGAGCGCGAACGCGAGCGCCTGGAAGCAGTGCGGGCGCAGCTGCGGCGGGCCCTGGGCGTGCTCGCCGACCGCCTGGTCGCTATCTACGAAGCGGGCACGCCGGACGTGCTCGACGCGGTGCTGGGCTCCGGCGACTGGTCCCAGGCCGCGGCGCAGGCGGAGTACCTGAGCAGCATCCAGGACTACGACGACGCGGTCGTCGAACGGGTCAAGGAGCTGCGCGACGAGGTGCGGGGCGCGGTGCGGCGCCTCGCCGCCGCGCGCGCCGCCGCCGAGCGGGCGCGCGACGAGGTCGCCGCGGCGCGCGAACAGATCGCTTCTGCGCGCCGCGAGGCCGAGGCCCGCTTCGCCGAGCTGCGGGCGGCGCAGGCGGAGCGCCGCCGGGCGCTGGAAGCGCTCGAATCGCGCGAGGCGGCGCTGAGCAGCAACCTGGCCGCGATCACCGAACAGGTCGCCTCCGAAGGCGGCCCGGTGCCGACCGGCCAGGCTCCCCCGCCGCTCACCCCGGGCCAGCGGGCGCGGGTCATCAGCCCCAGTCGCGCCGCGGCGCCGGCGTCGGCGCCGGCCGCGGTGAAGGCGGTGATCGCCGCCGCCAACGCGATCGCCCACACCCCGTACCTGTGGGGCGGCGGCCACGGCTCCTTCGAGTCGCCGGGCTACGACTGCTCGGGCGCGGTCAGCTACGCGCTGCACGGCGGCGGCCTGCTCTCCAGCCCGCTCGACTCCACCGGGCTGACGACCTGGGGCGCGCCGGGGCCGGGCAAGTGGATCACCGTCTACGGCAACGCCGGCCACGCCTGGATGATGGTGGCCGGGATCGCCTTCGACACCTCGGGCGGCCCCGGGCCGCGCTGGCACTCGCCGCCGGTCAACTCCCCGGCCGGCTTCATTGCCCGCCACCCGCCGGGCCTCTGAGCCCGCACCGGGCGCCGCCCGGCGGCGCCGGAACGGTCACAGCTTTTTTGCGCATCGGCCCGCGGCCGGGTAGCGTGTCCCCATGCAGGGCTTGGAGACGGAGCTGGAGCGGCTGGCCGCGGTGGAGCGCTTCGAGCCGCCGGCCGAGCTCCGGGCGCGGGCGCGGGTGCGCGACGAGGCGGTCTACGCCGAGGCGGCGCGCGACCCGGAGGGCTGGTGGCTGCGCCGGGCGCTGGAGGCGTTGGACTGGGACGTCGAGCCGACCGAGGCGCTGGACGACTCGCGGGCGCCCTTCTACCGCTGGTTCGCGGACGGGCGGTTGAACGCCTCCCACAACTGCCTCGACCGCCACGTGCAGGCGGGGCGCGGCGACCGCGTCGCCTTCCACTGGCGCGGCGAGGAGGGCGAGCGGCGCGCGGTCAGCTACGCGGAGCTGCACCGCGACGTGCAGCGGTTCGCCAACGCGCTGAAGTCGCTCGGCGTCGGCAAGGGAGACGTGGTCGGGATCTACCTGCCGATGATCCCCGAGGTCGTCGTCGCGATGCTCGCCTGCGCGCGGATCGGCGCCCCGCACAACGTCGTCTTCGGCGGCTTCGCGCCGGAGGGGGTGCGGGAGCGGATGGAGTTCTCGCAGGCGAAGGCGCTCGTCACCGTCGACGGCGCGCGCCGCAAGGGGCGCACGACGCCGATCAAGGCCGCGGTCGACGAGCATCTCGGCGGGTTGCCGTCGCTGGAGTCGATCGTCGTCGTCCGCCACACCGGCGTCGAGTGCCCGATGCGGCCCGGTCGGGACGTCTTCTACGACGAGGCGCTGGCCGCCGCCGAGCCGTCCTGCCCGGCCGAGCCGCTGCCGGCCGAGCACCCGCTGTTCATCCTCTACACCTCCGGCTCGACCGCGACGCCGAAGGGGATCCTGCACACCACCGGCGGCTACCTGGCCGGGGTCGCGACCACTCACCGCGACGTCTTCGACCTGCGCCCGGAGGAGGACGTGTACTGGTGCGCGGCCGACGTCGGCTGGATCACCGGCCACTCCTACATCGTCTACGGCCCGCTCGCCAACGGGGCGACGAGCGTGATGTGGGAGGGGGCGCCCGACTACCCGCACAAGGGCGTCTGGTGGGAGCTGGTGCAGGACCACGGGGTGACGATCCTCTACGCGGCGCCGACCGCGATCCGCACCTTCATCAAGTGGGGGGCGGAGATCCCGGCCCGCTTCGACCTCTCCTCGCTGCGGCTGCTGGGGTCGGTCGGGGAGCCGATCAACCCGAAGGCGTGGCTGTGGTACCACCGCGTGATCGGCGGCGGCCGCTGCCCGATCGTCGACACCTGGTGGCAGACGGAGACCGGGGCGATCATGATCACGCCGCTGCCCGGCCTGACCGCGACCAAGCCCGGCTCGGCGACGCTCCCCCTGCCCGGCGTCGAGGCGCAGGTGGTCGACGAGTCGAGCGGCGAGCCGCTGGCGGAAGGGCAGGGGCTGCTGATCATCGAGCGCCCCTGGCCGTCGATGCTGCGCACCCTCTACAAGGAGGACGAGCGCTACGTGAAGGCCTACTTCGAGCGCTTCGGCCCCGGTCGCTACCTGGTCGGCGACGCGGCGCGGCGCGACGCCGACGGCTACTTCTGGGTGATCGGGCGAATCGACGACGTGGTCAACGTCTCCGGGCACCGGCTCTCCACCGCCGAGGTCGAGTCGGCGATCGTCGCCCACCCGGCGGTGGCCGAGGCGGCGGTGATCGGGCAGGCCGACGAGGACACCGGGCAGGCGATCTGCGCCTTCGTCACCCTCGCCGCCGGCACCGAGCCCTCGCCGCGGCTGGAGGAGGAGGTGCGGGGCGGGGTCGCGGAGCGGATCGGCAAACTGGCCCGCCCAAAGCGGATCGTCTGGGCCGAGGAGCTGCCGAAGACGCGCTCCGGGAAGATCATGCGCCGCCTGCTGCGCGACGTCGCCGAAGGGAGGGCGCTGGGCGACGTGACCACCCTCCGCGACCCCGAGGCGATGGCGGAGCTGCGCGCCAAGGTGGCCGCCGAGCAGGCCACCGCCGACGCCTGAGTCGCGCGGGCGCTACTCGGTGGGGGCGGGGCGCGGCTCGCGGCCCAGCTCGACGTGGGCGCGGCTGTCGGCGCCGCGGATCACCAGCAGGGTCGTCGCCAGGGCGAGCAGGGCGAAGCCGGAGCCGGCGAGGAAGGCGGCCCGGAAGCCGTCGGTGAGCGCCGCCGGGCTGAGGGCGTCGCCGGTGACCGAGATCGAGACCGCGGCCAGGGTCGCCAGCCCGAGCGCGCCGCCGACCTGCTGCGAGGTGTTGATCAGGCCGCTGGCCAATCCCTGCTCGGTGTCGGCGATCCCGGCCACGGCGGCGATCGTCACCGGCACGAAGGAGAAGCCGAGCCCGACCGCGGCCAGCAGCGAGGGGCCGAGGATGTCGGTCAGGTAGCCGCCGTCGACGGACACGCGCGAGAACCAGGCCAGGCCGGCGGCGACGAGGGCGACGCCGATCGCCAGCACCGGCTTGAACCCGACCCGGGTGACGAGCTGCGAGGCGATGCCGGCGGAGAGGATGATCGAGACCGCCAGCGGCAGGTAGGAGACGCCGGCCTTGATCGCGCTGTAGCCGAGCACCTGCTGCATGTAGAGCGAGAGGAAGTAGAACATCGAGAACAGGGAGGCGCCGACAAGCAGCCCGACCAGGTTGGCGCCGGTGGTGGTGCGGGAGCGGAAGATCGAGAACGGGACCAGGGGCGCCCGCGAGCGGCGCTCGATCGCCACGAAGGCGCCGATCAGCGCCGCCGCCGCGGCGAGCAGGCCGAGCGTCTGCGCCGAGCCCCAGCCGGCGTCGTTGGCGTCGACGAGCGCGTAGACGAGCAGCGAGAGGCCGGCGGTGATCGTCGTCGCCCCCGCCGCGTCGAAGTGCCGCGAGGCGCCCTCGCGGCGGCTTTCGGCGATCAGCACGGGGGCGAGGGCGGCGGCGAGCAGCCCGATCGGCACGTTCACCCACAGCACCCACTCCCAGCCGAGGCCGTCGGTGAGCACGCCGCCGAGCAGCACGCCCGCGGCGCCGCCGGAGCCGGCGACCGCGCCCCAGACCCCGAGCGCCTTGTTGCGCTCGGCGCCGTCGCGGAAGGTGGTGGTGACGATCGACAGCGCGGCGGGGGAGAGGATCGCGCCGCCCAGGCCCTGCAGGGCGCGGGCGGCGATCAGCTGCCCGGAGCCGGTTGCCATCCCGCCCAGCAGCGAGGCGGTCGCGAACAGCAGCAGCCCGGCGATGAAGGCGCGCCGCCGTCCCAGCAGGTCGGCGGTGCGGCCGCCGAGCAGCAGGAAGCCGCCGAAGGTGAGCACGTAGGCGTTGACCACCCACGGCAGGCTGCTCTCGGTGAAGTCGAGCGAGCGGGCGATGGTCGGCAGGGCGACGTTCACGATCGAGGCGTCGAGGACGACCATGAACTGGGCGGCGCAGAGCAGGATCAGCGCGATCCAGCGCCGCTCGGCGGCGGGGGTGTGGGCGGGCATCACGGCTCCGGGGGGGCGAGTGCGCGAACGGGCAATCCTCAGGATCGCAGACGGGAACCGCCGCGTATGCTTTGCTAAGCTAATTACCAGAGCTAATCAATGCGGGCGAGCACCAAGGACAGCGGACGAGGGGCGCGCGGCGAGGCGCCGGAGGTCGCCGAGACGGCGGCCGCGCTGCGGATGGCGATCGTGCGCACCGCGCGCCGGCTGCGCCAGGAGGCCGCGGCGGCGGGCGGGGGCCTGACCCCCACCGCGACTGCGGCGCTGGCGAGCATCGAGCGCCACGGGCCGCTGACGCCGAGCGAGCTGGCCGAGATCGAGCGGGTGAAGCGGCCGACGATCACCCGCATCCTCGCCTGCCTCGAGCGCCAGGGGCTGGTGGAGCGCACGCCCGACCCGGCCGACCGGCGCAGCGCCCTGGTCGCCGTCAACGCCGCCGGGCGCGAGCGCCTGCGCCGCTTGCGCCGGCGCAAGAACGCCTACTTGGCGCGCCGCATGCGCGGCTTGTCCGCCGCCGACCTCGCGGCGCTGGCGCGCGCCGCCGAGGTCCTGGAACGGATGCGGGAGGATGAGCGGGGTTGAGCGCGGCCCTGCGACGCTCCTTCCACTCACTGGAGGTCCCGAACTACCGCCGCTTCTTCATCGGCCAGCTCATCTCCCTGTCCGGGACCTGGATGCAGACCGTGGCGGCGCTGTGGCTGGTGCTCAGCCTCACCGGCAGCGGCGTCGCGGTCGGGCTGACGACCGCGCTGCAGTTCCTGCCGATGCTGTTGATCGGCGCCTGGGGCGGCCTGCTCGCCGACCGGGTGCCGAAGCGGCGGCTGCTGATCGCGACCCAGGCGCTGATGGCGATCCCGGCCGCCTTCCTGTTCGCGGTCACCGCGGCGGGCGCGGTCGAGGCGTGGATGGTCTACCTGGCCGTCTTCGCGATGGGGGCGGTGAACGCGATCGACAACCCGACCCGGCAGAGCTTCGTGATCGAGATGGTCGGCCCGGAGCGGGTCGTCAACGCGGTCGGGCTCAACAGCGTCATCGTGCAGACGGCGCGGATCGCCGGGCCGGCGCTGGCCGGGGCGCTGATCGCCGCTTTCGGCGTCGTGCCCTGCTTCGGCATCAACGCGCTCACTTTCGTGGCGACGATCACGGCGCTGGCGACGATGGACCCGCGGCGGCTGCACGCCGCCCCGCCGGCGCCGCGCGAAGCGGGGGCGTTGCGCGCCGCCCTGCGCTACGTCGCCCGCACCCCGGAGCTGGGGGTGCCGCTGGCGCTGCTGGCGCTGGTCGGCACGCTCGGGTTCAACTTCCAGGTGGTGCTGCCGCTGTTGGCCAAGTTCAGCTTTGCCGGCAGCGCCTCCGCCTACGCACTGCTGGTCGCCGCGATGGGCGTCGGCTCGGTGGCGGGGGCGCTCGCCTTCGGGGCGCGGGGGGCGACCGGGCTGCGGCCGATCGCGGTCGCGGCGCTCGCCTTCGGCGCCCTCAGCCTGCTCGCGGCGGCGATGCCGGAGCTGGCGCTGGAGGTGCCGGTGCTGGCCCTGCTCGGCGCCGCCTCGGTCGTCTTCCCGGCCGCCGTCAACTCGACCCTGCAGCTCGCCGTGGCGCCGCGGATGCGGGGCCGGGTGATGGCGCTGTACTCGGTGGTCTTCCTCGGCTCGACCCCGATCGGGGCGCCGCTCGCCGGCTGGCTCGCCGAGGCCTACGACCCCCGCGTCGCCCTGCTGCTCGCCGGCCTCTCCGGTCTCGCCGCCGCCTGGGCCGCGCGCGCCATGCGCGAGCGTGCCAAGGCGAGACAGCCGGTCCCGGCCGGCGCGTAGCCGGGACCGGCTCCTCTCGTCAGCCGTCCGTCACTTGACGTACCCGGCCGACCGCAGGTACGCCGCCGCCGCCTCTTTCGGCGTCTGCCGTTCGAGTTCGACCCGCGCGTCCAGCTCCTGCATCACCTTCAGGGTCAGCCCCTCCTGCACTTGCTCGATCGTGCGCTCGAAGTCAGGCCCCGCTTCCTCGGCCACTTTCTGCGTGGTGACGAAGATGACGTTGCCGGCCGGGAAGACTTCCTTGTCGTCCTCGAGGATCACGAAGCGGTCCTTCTCGGCCGCCAGCTGCGGGTCGGTGGTGAACAGGATCGAGAGGTCGGCCTGGCCTTTTTCGAGCACCGTGTAGCGGAGGCCGATGTCGACCGGGGTGAAGGACTTGAACTTCAGCCCGTACAGCTTTTCCAGGCCCGCCAGGCAGTCGATCCGCTGCCGGCACTCGGGCGAGCCGTAGAGGGTCAGCTGTTCGGAGACGCCGTCCAGGTCGGAGACCGTCTCCAGGTCGTGTTCGCGCGCCAGCTCGGCCGTGGTGCCGACCGCGTTGGCGCTCGCGAACGGCGTCGGCTCGAACGCCGTCAGGCCTTCCTTTTCGAATTCGGCGTTCGCTTTCTCCCACGCCCCCTGCGCGTCGGCCGGGACCGCTTCCGGTTCGAGGCCGAAGAACGAGGTGAGGGCGGTGCTCGCGTACTCCGGGTAGCCGGAGATCTCACCGGTCTTCAGCGCTTTCAGGGCCACGGTTTCCGAGCCCAGGTTGAGCGCCGTCTTCACCTTGTAGCCGGCCGCCTGCAGCGCCTGCGCGTAGATCTCGCCGAGGACTTCCTGTTCCGGGAAGTTCTTCGACCCGATCGTCAGCGTCACGTCGGCGTTGTCCGGGTTGGAGGCGATCGCCGCCCCACCGCCGGCCGTCGCCTCGGTGTCGGTCTCGTCGTCCCCGCCGCCGCAGGCCGCCAGCCCGAGCGCCAGGGCGAGCACGGCAAGCGCCGCCAGCAGCGCCCGCCCACCCCTCATGTCAGTCCCCACTTTCTCCTCCTCTTTGGTCGGGTGTTGGTCAGGGAGTCTGCAACCTGAGCCCGTCGGAAGTGAGCAGCCGCTGCACGAGGGCCAGCGCGCCCTCCAGCGCCAGCGCCAGCAGGGCGACCAGGATCGCCCCCGCCAGCCGCCCGTCCTCGCCGTAGATGCTGGCGTTGATGATGTAGTCGCCGAGCGTCACCACGCCGGCCAGGGGGGCGATCGTCGCCGTGGCGACGATCGCGATCGCGGCGCTGCGCACGCCGCCCATCACGGTCGGCACCGCGAGCGGCAGCTCGACCTTGCGCACGATCTCCAACTCGCTCATCCCGATGCCGCGGGCGGCGTCGACGACGGCCCGGTCGACCTGGCGCACGCCGACGAAGGCGTTGGTGAGGATCGGCGGCACGCCGAGCACGGCCAGCGCCGGGGTGACGGTGACCATCCCGACCCCGATCAGCGCCGCCACCAGGGCGATCAGCGCCAGCTCGGGGATCGCCCGCCCGGCGTTGCCGATCCCGACCGCGAGCAGCTCGCCGCGGCCGCGGTGCCCGAGCCACAGCCCCAGGGGCAGCGCCACCACGAGCGCCAGCGCCAGCGCCAGCAGCGTCACCTCGAGCTGCTTGAGGGTCAGCTCCAGCGCCTGTTCCAGCCCGCCCACCTTGCGGCCGCCGGTGACGTTGGACTCCTGCTTGCCGAAGATGAAGTCGATCGCGCCCCCGAACGAGGCGGCGGGGAGCGCGGCGCTCACGACGCCCTCGCCCGCCGCCAGGGCGTCAGCCGCCGCTGCGCGAGCAGCAGCGCCGCTTCCAGGACCAGGGCCATCAGGATCACGATCGCGGCCGCGATCAGCACGCTGGTCGGGAAGGTGAGGTTGCCGCCGCCGTAGATTTGCGTCCCCAGCCCGCCCGCGCCGACGAACACCGCCAGCGTGGCGAGCGCCACCGTGCTCACCGTCGCCACCCGCAGCCCGGCGACGATCTCCGGCAGCGCCAGCGGCAGCTCGACCCGCCAGAGGACCTGGCGCTCGGTGTAGCCCATGCCGCGCGCCGCGTCCTTGGTCGCGGCGGGGACGTTGGCGAGGCCGATGATCGTGTTGCGGTAGATGATCTGCAAGGTGTAGGCGGCGAGGACGACGATCGCCGTCGTGCGGCCGAGCCCGGTCAGCGGCAGCAGGAGGAAGAAGAGGGCGAGGCTGGGGATCGTGTAGAGGACGCCGGTGGCGGCGAGCAGCGGCGGCCGCAGCCAGCCGCGGCGGTGGGCGAGCAGGGCGAGCGCGAAGGCGACGACGAACCCGGCCGCCACCGAGGCGACGACCATCTCCAGGTGCTCCAGCGTCGGGGTGAGGAAGCGGTCGATGTTCTCCCGCGCCCAGCCGAAGCAGAAGACCTCGTCCGGGCGCGCCTCGCAGGCGAGGGTGTCGCTGCTGCGGTCGCGGAAGAAGCCCTCGTCGACGGCGCCCGCGAGCGCGATCGCCGCGGGGGCGATCACGGCCGACCTCCGCGGGGCGGGGCCGGGGCGGCGGGGGCGGCCTCCGCGGGGCGGGGCAGCGGCGCGTGGGCGCGGGCGGAGCCGAGGAAGTCGGAGATGACCTCGAACGAGAGCACGCCCGCCAGGCGCCCCTGCGGGTCGGCCACGGCCGCGTACTGCGCCCCCGCCTGCAGCATGTCGGCGAGCGCGTCGCGCAGCACGTCGTCGGTCTCCAGCAACGGGCCGAGGGGGGAGTCCGGCTGCTCGGGGACGGTCGCGGCGGCCAGGTCGCGCTCGCTGAGCCAGCCCAGCGGCCGCCCGGCGGCGTCCAGCAGCAGCGGGAAGGGGACGTCGACGTCGGGCATCGCCAGTCGCGCGCGCACCTCGGCGCACGCCTCCCCGGCGCGCGCCGTCGCCGGCTGCCAGAGGTCGACGTCGGCGACCCGCATCAGGGCCAGCCGCTTCAGCGCCCGGTCGGCGCCGACGAAGTCCTCGACGAACGGGGTCGCCGGCGCCATCAGCAGCTCGGCCGGGGTCGCGTACTGCTCCAGGCGCCCGCCCTCGCGCATGACCGCGATCCGGTCGCCCATCTTGATCGCCTCGTCGATGTCGTGGGTGACGAAGAGGACGGTCTTGCGCAGCTCCGACTGCAGGCGCAGGAACTCGTTCTGCAGCCGCTCGCGGTTGATCGGGTCGATGGCGCCGAAGGGCTCGTCCATCAGCATCACCAGCGGGTCGGCGGCGAGCGCCCGGGCGACGCCGACGCGCTGCTGCTGGCCGCCGGAGAGCTGCGCCGGGTAGCGGGAGCCCAGCTCGGGGTCGAGCCCGATCAGCTCCAGCAGCTCGGCGGTGCGGGCGCGGATGCGGTCTTTCTCCCAGCCCAGCAGCTCGGGCACGGCGGCGATGTTCTGGGCCACGGTGCGGTGCGGGAAGAGGCCGACCTGCTGGATCACGTAGCCGATCTCGCGGCGGAGCCGGGCGGGGTCGCGCTCGCGCACCGACTCGTCGCCGATCAGCACGTCGCCCTCGCTCAGCTCGACGGTGCGGTTGACCATCCGCATCGCGGTCGTCTTGCCGCAGCCGGAGGGGCCGACGAGGACGCAGATCTCGCCTGCGGGCACCTCGAGGTCGAGGTGGTCGACCGCGGGCGGCCCCGGCCCGTAGCGCTTCGTCGCGCCGACGTAGGACACCGGCGAGGCCGAGCGTCCCGCCCGCGCCGCGGGCTGCGTGTGCGTGGCCGGCTCCGACGAGGGCACTGCGACGAGCCTATACCCCGCCTCCGACCCCCTCACGCTCTTCCACCGCCTCCACGCCCCCAGCCCACCCCTCACGCTTGTCGCCCACAGGGCTACAAGCCGCAACCGGTGTCGGCAAACCGCAACCGGGGTCAGAGGCCGAGGCGGTGGGCGCGCTCGGCGGCGCGGGCGACGATCTCCTCCAGGCCGGGGACGACGCCGCCGCGCATCAGGGCCCGGCCGGCGACGACCGTGGTGTCGACGTCGGCGCCGCTGGCCGCGTAGACGAGGTTGGAGACGAGGTCGCCGAGCCCCAGTGCCGGCTCGCCGGGGTCGAGGAGGAGGAAGTCGGCCGGGGCGCCCGGCGCGAGTGGGGTGGCGCCGAGCAGCGGGGCGCGGGCGCCGGTCGCCACCGCCCACGCCTCGGCGGCGTCGATCGCCGCCGGGTCGGCCGCGGCGTGCTTCTGGGCCAGGGCGAACAGCTTCAGGTCGGCAAGCAGGTCGAGCGAGTCGTTGGAGCCGGCGCCGTCGGTGCCCAGCCCCACCGCGACCCCGGCCGCGCGCGCCTCTGGGTGGGGGAAGATGCCGCCGACCGCGAGCTTCATGTTCGCGGCCGGGTTGGTGACCACGGTGGCGCCGCGCTCACCGATCAGCTCCAGCTCGGCGCGGTCGAGCCAGACGCCGTGGGCAAGGACCGTGCGCTCGCCCAGCAGGCCGACCCGGTCCAGGTACGCGGCCGGGCGGACGCCGTGGCGCTCGAGGCACTCCTCCACCTCCTCGCGCGTCTCCGAGAGGTGGATATGGACCGGCAGCCCGCGCTCGGCCGAGGTGGCGGCGATCCAGCGCAGCGACTCCTCGCTCACCGTGTAGATCGCGTGCGGGGCGAGGGCGGGGGCCACCCGAGGGCCGGCGGCGCCCAGCTCGTCGAGGCTGCGCATGGCCGCGTCGCGCAGCTCCGCGGTGCTGCGGCCGGCGTCGATCAGCGGCGCCCCGATCGTCGCCCGCAAGCCGGCGTCGGCGACCGCGCGCGCCGTCGCCTCCGGGTGCCAGTACATGTCCCAGAAGCGGGTCACGCCGCAGCGGATCATCTCCGCGCAGGCGAGCCGCGCGCCCCAGTAGACGTCCTCCGGCTCGAGCCTTTCCTCCACCGGCCAGATCCGCTCCCGCAGCCAGCGCATCAGCGGCAGGTCGCCGCCGCTGCCCCGGAACAGGGTCATCGCCGCGTGCGTGTGGCCGTTGACCAGCGGCGGCACTAGCGGCGCGCCGCCGGCGTCGATCGTCTCGTCGCCCGGGCGCGCGGCGACGTCGGGGCCGATCGCCTCGATCAGCCCGTCCGCGCAGCGCACCCCGACCGGCTCGCCGTCGAGGCAGGCGTCGAGCACGGTCAGCGGCGGGGCGCTCACCGGCCGACCGCCCCCAGTCGCGGCAGG
>Ga0207864_1001377_pt1 | contig 27088 bp, 20 predicted proteins | sample HigsolmetaAR202D_FD_184834 | JGI IMG/M metagenome (GOLD analysis project Ga0207864, IMG submission 184834) | Ionic liquid and high solid enriched microbial communities from the Joint BioEnergy Institute, USA - AR20-2-D (SPAdes) (version 2) ... | reverse complement strand
TGCCATCACGGATGAACGGGGCATCGCTGAGTTTCGTTGGACTCCGGGTGCAAACCCGCTGAACGAACTGAGTGCGTCGGTTGAGGGCTCTTCGGCGGCGCCGCTCACCGCTACTGCTCTCGGTCCTCCTGCCATTGCTGACTCGGCGATCGTGAACGCCGCCTCTTACCAGCCCGGGATAACTCCCGGCGGGCTTGGTACAATTTTCGGAGCGAATTTGGCCGCGGGAGCGCGGGTCGCTGCAGGTCCGAACTGGGCGAATTCACTTGCGGGAGTGGTGGTCCGCATAAACGGGACTCCGACGCCGCTGCTCTTTGTCAGCGATCGTCAAATTAACTTCTGGACTCCGAGCAATCTTCCGCCCGGCACGGCCCAAGTTCAAGTTGTGACCCCGCTCGGCGTTTCGCAGGCGCAGCGAGTTGAAGTGTCTCCGGTTCTCCCGGGCATCTTCTTTGACGCACTTTCCGGAGCGGGCGCGGTCCTGGTAGCCGGGACAGGGCAGACGACTGCGGAGCGGCCAGTCGAGCCCGGCGGCTATCTCGAGATTTACTGCACGGGCCTGGGGCCGACGAATCAAAAATTTGAACTAGCCACGACAACCTCCACACCTGAAGTTACGATCAACGGACAACCAGTCCAGGTGCTCTTCAGCGGACTAGCTCCCGGCTTTCTTGGCCTGTACCAGGTGAACGTCCGGGTCCCGGAAGGAATAGCTTCGGGAGAAGCGACTCTGACAATTACGATGGAAGGCCAGCGAAGCAATGAGGTCACGATCAGGATCCGATGAGGCTGACGGCGGTGTTGAAGCCGCCCGCAATACGCATGACGTCGCATTGTTGAGCCAGCGAAAACGCGCGCCAGGAGAGGGAATCAGAACGGCGAAATTGCACGCTATGTGATGTTTCGGTCCCTGCTAAGATAAAGAGTTACTTGAGGATCGGAATTCACACGTCGACGGCCGGATCGCTGGAGAAGGCGGCGCTGAAGGCCGCGGAGCTTGGAGCGAACACCTTTCAGATTTTTTCCGCCAGCCCTCGGATGTGGCGCGCGAGAGTCCCCGGCGAATTAGAGATCCGGATGCTGAAGATGGCGCGTGAGCAACTGGATCTCACGCCGCTCGTCGTTCATGACAGCTACCTGATCAACCTGGCGGCTTGCGATCCCGAAATACGCCGAAAGTCCATCGACGCGTTTCGAGGAGAGATCGAGCGGGCGATTGCGATCGGCGCTGAGTATCTGGTGGCCCATCCAGGAAGTTGTAAGGGACAAACGCCCGAAGCGGCCATTGAGGTTTTGCTCGATTCGCTGGAGGAAGCGGCGAGGGGGATCCGGTCGACGACATTCACGCTGCTTTGGGAGAATACGGCGGGAGCAGGAGGCTCTCTGGGCGGGCGGTTCGAAGAGCTGGCTGAAATTGGAAAGCGGTCGGCTGAGCGCGTTGACTTCGCGGTAGGGTACTGTCTGGACACTTGCCACTGCCTGGTCTCCGGCTACGATATTGCAAGCCAGGAGGGGCTTCGCGGCACGATCAAACAAGCGGCCGAGCTGCTCGGCCTGGACAACGTGAAAGTCATTCACGCGAACGACTCGAAAGGGAAGCTGGGCTCGCGTCTTGACCGCCACCAGCACATCGGCGAAGGGTTCATCGGCGAGGAAGGTTTTCGCAGGATTCTTACGCACCCGAAGCTGCGTACGAAACCATTTATTCTGGAGACGCCCGTAGATAAACCGGGCGACGATCTCCGCAATGTGGAAGCATTGAAGAGGCTATGCCGGAAAAGTCCTACGATCACAAAGCAATAGAAGAGAAGTGGAGCGAGCGCTGGGCGCAGGATCGATCCTTATATAAGGCTGCTGACGACGGATCGCGGCCGCGCTATTACGTGCTGGAAATGCTGCCGTATCCAAGCGGAAGGCTCCACATGGGACACGTCCGCAATTACTCCATCGGCGACGCGCTCGCCCGGTATCAGTGGATGCGCGGCTACGATGTTCTGCACCCGATGGGCTGGGATGCGTTCGGACTTCCGGCTGAGAATGCGGCCATCAAGCGCGGCCAGCATCCGCGAGACTGGACGCTCGAGAATATCTCGCACATGAAGAAGCAGCTCCAGCGTCTGGGTTTCGCCTACGACTGGGATCGCGAGGTTTCAACCTGCGAGCCCGAGTACTACCGCTGGAACCAGTGGTTCTTCCTGAAGATGCTCGAGCGCGGGCTCGCTTTCCGTAAGAAGTCGCTGGTGAACTGGTGCCCCGAGTGCGCGACGGTGCTCGCGAACGAGCAGGTGGTCGACGGCTGCTGCTGGCGTCACGAGACCACGCCCGTCGAGCAGCGGGAGCTCGAACAGTGGTTCCTGCGAACGACGGCTTACGCACAGCAGTTCCTCGACGACATGAAGCAGCTCGAGGACGGCTGGCCTGAGCGCGTGCTCACGATGCAGCGGAACTGGATCGGCCGGAGCGAAGGCACGGAGGTCGATTTCGCTCTGAAGGACCGCGACGCCAAGGTTCGCGTCTTCACAACCCGTGTCGACACCATCTATGGCGCCACCTGCGTGATTCTCGCTCCTGAGCATCCGATGGCCAGGGATCTGTGCCAGGGAGAATTGGCGTCCCGGCTGAAGGAGATGATTGACGAGCAGGGCCGCAAGGATCCCGAGAGCCTTGAGAAAGAAGGTTTCTTCACGGGGCATTATGCCGTCAATCCCTTCAGCGGTGAGACGGTTCCCGTCTGGGTGGGCAACTTTGTCCTGATGGGCTACGGGACGGGAGCGATCATGGCAGTTCCCGCACACGATGAGCGCGACTTCGAATTCTGCCGCAAGTACAACCTTCCGGTCCGCCCCGTGATTCGGCCCGAAGACGGGCAGCTCGCGGACGGAGAGACGATCAAGGAAGCCTTCACCGCAGACGGCATCCTGGAGAATTCAGGCGAGTTCTCAGGTTTGCCGAGTTCGGAGGCGCGGCAGAGGATGTCCGCGAAGGCCGAGCGCGAAGGCTTCGGCAAGCCCTCGATCACGTATCGCTTGAAGGACTGGGGAATCTCACGCCAGCGCTACTGGGGCACGCCGATTCCGGTGATTCATTGCCCGTCGTGCGGCGTTGTCCCGGTGCCGGAGTCCGATCTTCCGGTGATCCTGCCGAGGAACGTGGAGATTACCGGACGAGGCCGTTCACCGCTTGAGAGCGTTCCCGAGTTCGTGAACACGACTTGTCCTAAATGCGGCGGCTCCGCGCGTCGTGAAACGGACACGATGGACACGTTTGTGGACTCCTCGTGGTACTTCTTCCGCTACGTGGATCCCAAGAACGACCAGGCTCCCTTTGATCCAGAGCGGGTGCGTCCGTGGTTTCCGGTAGATCAGTACATCGGCGGCGTAACTCACGCCATCCTTCACCTGCTATATGCCCGCTTCTGGTGCAAGGTGATGCGCGATCTCGGCCTGGTTAGCATCGACGAGCCGTTCAAGAACCTGTTCACGCAGGGGATGGTTCAACTGCATGGCCAGACCATGTCCAAGTCGAAGGGCAACATCGTGGACCCCGACGAGATGGTAGCCAAGTTTGGCGCCGATACCTGCCGCTTGTTCGTGCTCTTTGCTGCTCCGCCTGAGAAAGACATGGACTGGAACGAGTCCAGCGTCGAAGGGCAGTACCGGTTCATCAGCCGTGTCTATCGCTTTGTGACACGCAACATCGGCCGCAGCAACGTGGCCGGCAAGCCCGAAGCGGACCGCAAGGCGCTGAGGAAACTGCACCAGACAATCGCGAAAGTCACCCGCGACTTCGACAACCGCTGGCATTTCAATACCTCCATCGCGGCGCTGATGGAGCTGACCAATGAGCTGTATGCGTTGGAACAGGATCTTTCCTCGGACGTAGTGAACCAAGTGCTGGAGAAACTCGTCCTGATGCTTGCTCCATTCGCGCCATTCGTTGCCGAGGAACTGTGGAGCGAATTGGGCCGGACCGGGCCCGTGTTCCGGCAGAGCTGGCCGGCGTACGATCCGCAGCTGGCACGGGAAGACGAAGTGGAGATTCCGGTGCAAATCAACGGAAAGCTTCGTACCCGCGTGACTGTGGCCCTCGGACTCAACAGGCAGGACCTGGAACAGCGCGCGCTCACTGATGATAAAATCCGAGCTTTGGTGGACGGCAAGCAGATCGTCAAAGTGATTGTTGTGCCAGACAAGCTTGTGAATATCGTCGTGAAAGGATAGGCACTATGGAGCGTGAAGCGCTGCGCCGCGACTTCCTGAAAACTGCAGCCGCGGGCTTAACTACCTCGATCTTTACCGGCAACCTTAAGGGCGCCAATGACCGTGTCTCGGTAGCTTTCATTGGAACCGGCCGCATGGGCTTGGGCAACATACGGGCGGCATTGAAACAGGAGAATCTGGCCGTTTCCGCCGTCTGCGACGTCTACGAGCCCAACCTCCAGAAGGGAATGGAAGCGACCAATGGGCAGGCCAAGGCGATTCGGGACTTCCGCGAGATTCTGGCCGACAAGTCGATCGACGCCGTTTGTATCTCGACCCCCGATCACTGGCACGCTTATATGACGATCGAAGCATGCAAGGCCGGCAAGGACGTTTACGTCGAGAAGCCGATTTCCGTCACGATCGAGGAAGGGCGGTTGATGGTGAAGGCCGCGCGCAAGTACAACCGCGTCGTGCAGGCAGGCACCATGCAGCGCTCCGCGGTGCATTTCCAGAAGGCGTGTGAGCTCGTCAGAAGCGGAAAGATCGGTGAAGTTACCTATATTCGTACGTGGAACTACGGACTGGCGAATAGGGAAGGTATCGGAAATCCGCCTGACGGTGAACCTCCCAAGGATCTCAACTGGGACATGTGGCTAGGTCCGGCTCCTAAGCGGCCCTTCAATCCCAATCGATTTGGCGTCGATCCCAAAGCGTTCTCTCATTTCCGCTGGTTTTGGGATTATGCCGGCGGCATGATGACGGATTGGGGTGTCCACGTGCTGGACATCGCCCAGTTGGGAATGGGCGAACCGACGCCGAAGTCCGTGGTAGCCCTTGGCGGGAAGTTCTGGTTTAAAGATAACCGTGAGACACCCGACACTCTCCAGGTGGTTTACGAGTTTCCGGGATTTCTTGCCAGTTACGAGAACCGGTCCGCGAACGCGCTACCAATTGAGGGGCAGGGATATGGCACGCTCTTTCATGGCAGCGAGGGAAGCATTTTCGTCAACCGTGCCTTCTATCGATTGATTTCCGCCAAAGGAGAGGTCGTCGAGGAGGTGAAAGCCTCTAACAACGCCAACGTGGCGCACTGGGCGAACTTTCTGCAGTGCATTAAGACCAGGGAGCGCCCGGTCAGCGATATCGAGATCTGCCATAAGTCCACCACCATCTGCCACCTTGGCAACATCTCCCTGCGGAGCAAGTTGAGAATCGATTGGGATGGACAGCGCGAGACTACGCTTCAGGCGGAAGCAAGGAAGTATCTTTCGCGCGAATACCGGAAACCCTGGAAACTTTCCGTCTAAATTGTGAGCCGGGGAGGGGATGTCCCCCACCTCGGCTCCTGTTCAGTAATGTTGGAGAAGTTACAGAAGAAGGCCGGATGGCCTCTCTTTTGATAGCTACAAAGCGGGCGGCAGGGTAAGGTTGGACTTGGCTAAGGTCTTCTGGAGCAGGTCGATGGCCTGTTCCTCAGTAAGGCCGCGAGCGATCGAAATCTCGGTAATGAGCATGTGCCGCGCCTTGTCTAACATCTTCTTTTCCCGGAACGAAAGAGGCTTACTGCTTTGCAGGATCAGAAGAGACTTGAACACCTCTGCAATCTCCAGCAAGCTGCCCCCTCTCATCTTTTCCGAGTTTTCTTTGAACCGGTTTTTCCAGTCCGCGGAGTACTTACATTTGCCGCTGCCGAGATAGAGAAGAACGCGCGCAATCTCCCCGTTTTTCGTCACGCGCCGGAGGCCCACCTCCTCTGCGTGGGAAAAGGGAACAAGTACTGTCAAGCTATTGTAGTTAAGGCGTAGAAGATAAAAGCGCTCGGATTGACTGCCGAAAGCCCGGGTGCTGATATTCTCGATGGTGGCCACCCCATGATTGGGGTAAACGACCTTCTCGCCGATCTGAAAGGTCATGCGGGGACCTCGTATACACCTTACTGTAGTTGTTAGTAGTGTACTGCCATTACGAAAGGAAATATTAATCTCACACACATCGAAAGTCAACAACAAAAGTCAGAAAACAGGCGAAAACACGAGGGTCTCGATTTTTCGCTTTCCCGAAAGATGAAGATGTGTGCCATATCAGCACGATCCATCCGAGCCAAGTGTCACCTGGATAAAGTGTTATACCGTCGAGGGCGGGGTTTACCAGGCTCGAAGTAGTCCACCGGGAGCTGGGGGCGGGAGCCTAGTCAGGTTCGGGAAGCGGCCGGGGAGGTTTGCAGAGGAAAGGGTTGGAATGCGAGGAGACGTCTCCGTCTCCTCGTCTAGAGCTGGGATACGAGCTGCCGGATGTACTGGCGATTGCGCCGCATGTCGGCCTCGACATTATCTGATGGCGAGGACGTTTCCAGATTTGCGAAGTCGCTGTAGCCGATGTCAGCCATTGCTTTAATGACAGCAGGAAAATTGATGCGCCCTTCGCCGAGATAATAGGGGTTGTCCTTGAGATGCATCTGGCAAATGCGGTTCTTGCCCAGCCAGCGAATCTCCTTCAAAATATCGAAGCCCTTGTTAGTGGAATTGCCGACGTCATAGTAAATCAGCAGAGCCTTCGATTGTGCGCGCTCCATGATGCGGACGTTATCTTCGGCTGAGATCGTGTTTTCCAGGCCAAGAATGACGCCCTGCTTCTCCGCCTCCGGAGCAAGCTCTTTCAATACATCGCCGACATAATCCATTTCCGCGCGTGTCTCAAGGGCCCCTTTCCCAAAGAACGGAAGTAGCATTACGCGAGCATTGAGCTTCCTTGTTATCGGAATCCCGTCCGCGACCCACTTCTGCCCGAGCTTGTCGTTCTTCAGATAATTCACATGAAGGATATCCAGGCAGGTCCCGGCGAGCGCAATGCCATGTTCACGAGCCGCGGCGATGTAACGCTGCTGCACTTCCTCGTCGTCGAGCGGAAGCCGGTTTCCAACCGGCTTCCGTCCCAAACTAACTTCGACGCCGTCGAAGCCAAGTTTCTTTGCGAGAGCTACCGCTTCCACCTTTCCGGTCTGGCGGAGATTCCAATCCGTAACGCCGAGCTTGAAAGTTGACTTTGCCGCAGAGAGTGATCCAACGGCAGGGGCCGCAGCGAAAGCGGTGCCTCCCGTAAGTACCTGACGTCGAGTAACCATTCACATCCTCCTTGTGCTACTTCGGAATTTCATCTAGCGGAAGCTCGACATGGCGGATCTTTTGCCGTTTCCAGGTGTAAGTAATGTGCACCGTGCCATTCGATGCCTGAATTACCGCCGGATAAGAATACTCGCCCGGTTCCGTTTCAAGCGCTAAGAACTTGTTCCATGTTTCGCCGTCTTTACTCACGGCCACATTCAGGGGGCTGCGTCCCTTGGGCGTATCATTATATACAAGCAAAATGCGGCCGTCTTTGAGTGTCACGGCGTCGATGCCGCTATTCGGGTTCGGTAATGAGGTCGGCCGTGCAATGCTCCAGGTCCGGCCGCCGTCCGTCGAGTCGGAGTAACAGATTCGTCCAATCTGGGGAGTGGCGCGCACGTACATCCGCAGCTTGCCGTTGGGCAGTTTGACGATGGCCGGCTGGATGATGCCATAGCTCCGCGGGCCTGCAAAGGCAGCGGGCATACCCTCAACCGTAATCGGGCCGTGCTTCGTCCAGCTCTTGCCTCCATCGGTGCTGCGTTCTACCCAGCACGCCCACGCACCATAGCTTTCGACGGAGGTCCCGCTGATAATCGTGCCGTCTTCGAGAACCAGGGGCTTGTTGCGAATCGGGCCGTAGAGTCCGGCAGGGAGATGTTCCCGAGAGGACCACGTTGCGCCACCGTCCTTGCTCGCAATGCGGCCGCCCGTCCAGCGTTCCGGCGACGGGCCGAACTTGTAGTACATCCACAGGACGTTGTCGCGGGTGAGGAAGAGCACGGGGTTATAGGCTGGAACGCCGGGCTCCCGTACCAGCTCCACCTGCTGGCCCCACTTACCGTTTTTCTTGTGCGCTGCCCAGATGGCGACATCCGAATTGCCTTCGGCGGTACCGCCGAACCAGGCCGCCATCAGCTCTCCTGGTTTCGTTTCAACAATCGTAGAAGCATGACAGGATGGGTACGGCGCTGATTCGTAAATAAACTCCTTCAGCGGACCGCCCATTGCAGTGTAAGCGAGTAATAACGCGAGGATAACAGTTTTCATGTCTTTGCGGAGTCATTATACAGACTTTTCCGGCAATCCTCGCGAAGTCACACAAGGGAAACAGGCTCCGGCCGGTGTGCGATGAGGGGAGGCCTAGGGAGATACTTCGCCGCGAGTGGCCGCGTGAGCGGCAGCTTCTGGCGAACTACTCGCGATCTGAGGCTTCACCTTCCGGAATTCAACGTCTAGCATACGCAGCGAATCCACCTCGCCAGCTTCGTTGGTGTGGAAGACGGCGGGCGTGATGCCAAACTCATCATCGGCGGTGAAGAAGGTGTCGAAGTAGCGATGACGCAGAGCGGCTTTGAAGTTGCTCCATGCGAACACGAGTCTCTGGCCCTCGGCCGAAATCTGGACCGTTCCGTATGCCGGATCTTCGTAGATGCCGCAGTATTCGGTGAGGTCGCGCGGCGGCTTGGCGGAGTCTTCCTGCGTGCCGACCTGCTCCTCTTTTGCCCTCTGTTCCGCTTCGTCCTTCGCCGCCTGGGCCATATACGCCTTGTTCCAGTCCTTCCGCGGTAATCCGAGCAGCAGGTCGACCAGGCTGTCGCGCAGCGCCTCCGGCACGTTGAGCTGGTCGAGGTTGGTGAGCACCGCGATTCCGATCTTTTCCTTGGGAAGGAGCGTGATGTTTGCCCGGAAGCCGTCGATGGCCCCGCTATGAGAGACAACCGCGTGTCCCCGGTAGTCGTTGATGAACCAGCCGAGCCCGTAGGTCAACTGCGTCATCTCCGACGTCAGCATTCGGAGCGGCTGGTCCATCCGGACAACAGTGTGCGGCAAATGCGTTTCATGCAGCGACGCCGCAGAGACGAGCTGCTTGCCGTCAAACGTGCCTTCGTTCAACTGGAAGCGCATCCACTTCGTAAGATCTCTGGCGCTCGAGTTGATGGAGCCGGCCGGTCCGGCATTATCCACATTCCGCCACGGAATGACGCGGACGGAGCGGTCGAGCAGCTTACGGTGAGGGCTTGCATGGTCGAGCGAATTGAGTACATCCTTGACGCTGCAATCGGAGTTGGTCATGCCAAGCGGTTCGAAGATGCGTTTGCGGATGAAGTCTTCCCACGGCATGCCCGCCGCTGCGGCGACGGCCTCGCCGGCCGCGATGTACATGATGTTCTGATACAGGTAACCGCTTCGGAATGGCTGCGATAGCTTTACCTTCCCGATGCGCCGGATCACCTCTTCGCGGCTCCATGGCGACCCGTACCATAGCATGTCGTGCCGGCTGAGGCCTGTCCGGTGGCTGAGAATGTCCCTAAGGGTGACGTTCTCGTCCGCGAACGGATCGGAGAGGTGGAAATAGGGAAGGTGTTTTCTCACCTTGTCATCCCACGACATCTTGCCTTCGTCTACGAGCATTGCCACAGCGGTGCTCGTAAAGGCCTTGGTTGCGGAAGCGATCGCGAAGCGGGTGTCCGGCGTGACGCGCTCCGGGCGGCCTTTCTCGCGCACCCCGAAGCCCTTCAGGTAGATGATGTCATCGCCGCGAGTGATCGCGACTGCAGCACCTGGCACCTGCCACTCGCGGATCGTCTCCTCTACCAGCTGATCAATCGACCGTTCATCAACCTTTTGGGCAAAGGTGAGGGAGGGAAGAAGGACGACCAGCGCGGCAAGACACTGCCGCCTGGACGGGCGGAACAACACCATGGAAAAACTCCGGAATTTTTAATTTTCCGGTGCGGGTTACCGGGTTGTCAAATTTTGAAACGTGCGGCAGGTTAGCGGTCGCGTTCGGTGATCAGGTCGGTGATTGCCACCATGGCCCGCTGGTATGGCGAGTCCGGAAATTCGAGGATGATGGAACGGGCGCGCTCTGTGAATTCCAAAGCCCGGTCCCTGGTTCGATCAAAGCCCCTGTACTTCTCAATGAGGCAGAGAATGCGGGACAGCGGAATGTTGTCGTAGGAGGCGTCCTTCAACACGGTCTCAACCAGGCGCCGCTCTTCGGGGGTTGCTTCCTGCAACGCGTAGATTAGCGGCAGGGTGACTTTCCCTTCGCGCAGGTCGCTTCCCACGGGCTTGCCAAGCACGTTTTCGCGGGAAGTGAAGTCCAGCACATCGTCAATCAGTTGGAAGGCGATGCCGAGGCTCCAGGCATATTCACCGAGCTTGGCTTCGGTAGCCTCGTCGCCGCCGCCCATGAGGGCTCCGAGACGCGCGCAGGCGGAAAAGAGGCTCGCCGTCTTGCGGTCGATCAGCTCCATGTAGTCGGCCTCGGAAATCTCCATCTTCCCGATCCGCTCCAGTTGGAGCAGCTCGCCTTCAACCATCATCTGGGTGAGCCCGATGAGGATATCCAGCACGTGAAAGTTGCGCTGCCGGAGAGCGATCTGGAAGGCCTGCATGTAGAGCCAGTCACCGGCCAGGACGGATGTGTGGTTGCCCCAGAGCACGTTGGCGGAGGGCTTGCCGCGCCGTGTGCTCGCCGTATCGATGACATCGTCGTGAACCAGGGTGGCGGTATGGATCAGCTCGACAACCGCGGCCATGCGGACCGCGCTTTCGCTTGCCGGCCCGAGCAGACGGCAGGAGAGGAGCACAAGGATCGGACGGAGCCGTTTCCCTCCATTCTTCTGCATGTACTGGGCGATCCGGGAAACTGCCTCGACGGACGCAACCGATTCCAGACCAATCTCGCGCTCGACCTTTTCGAGATCCTCGCGCACCAGATGAAATACTTCTCTGGCGGTGAGTGTCTGCCCAAGCCTGCTGTAACCCATGGAATTGATCCAGTTTACCCGTTTGCCCGAGTTTCAGGCAAACAGATCCGCTCCCAATTTGCGGTTGTCGCTGCGGCGATCGTTTCTACGGCTTCTCCCCGCAGATCGGCAAGTTTCTGAACAGTATGAACGAGGAAGGACGGCTCGTTGCGCTTCCCCCGGTTTGGAACCGGCGCCAGATAGGGGGCGTCTGTTTCCACGAGGATTCGGTCCAAGGGGGCATCCTTCGCCGCTTGCTGCACGTCCGAAGCCTTAGGATACGTCAGGATACCGGAAAAACTGAGATAAAAGCCAAGGGAAAGCGCGCGTTGCGCTTCTTCCGGTCCCCCGGAGAAGCAGTGCATGATGCCTGGAGTGCCGGCCGGGCGCCAGTATTCCTCGAGGATGGCAAACGTGTCTTCCCAGGCCTCGCGAGTATGGATGACTACGGGGACGCCGGCATCCCGCGCCACCTCCAGCTGTTCGATAAAGACCCGGCGCTGGACGTCGCGCGGGGAGAAATCATAGTGGTAGTCGAGGCCGATCTCCCCCATCGCTACGACACGAGGATGGCGCAGCAATTCCCGCAGTTGCCTCGGCGTCGACGCGTCCGCTTTGCCCGCGTCATGCGGGTGAACGCCGACGGTTGCGAACATGCATTCGTACTTGTCGGCGAGCCGGATCCCGGCCTCGAGATCGGGCGGGCCGTCGCCTGTTCCGATAGCGACCATCCGCTCCACGCCAGCGGCCAAAGCGCGTTCAATCACCGCGGCGCGGTCGGTCTCGAACTTATGGCCGTCGAGGTGGCAATGCGAGTCGACCAGCTTCATTTCAGCCGCGCACCGACAGGCACATCTTCCAGAAATCCGGCCAGCACGGGCTTGCCGCCCTCAAGCGATGCTGCGACGATCATTCCGTTCGACTCGATGCCGCGAAGCTTTCGCGGCTGCAAATTCGCAACGATGACGACCTTTCGTCCAACAAGCTGCTCCGGCTGATAGGCGAGGGCGATCCCTGCGACAATCGAACGCGGCTGCGCTTCACCGATGTCGACATACAGGTGAAGCAGCTTGTCAGCGCCCTTGACGCGCTCCGCCGACTTCACCAGACCGACGCGCAAGTCTACTTTGGCGAAGTCGTCGATTGAAATCGGCTCGGCGATGGGCTGCATGACTCCTTCTTCGGCTTTTGCCTCCTGGGCGGGAGGCGGCGCCTCGGGCTGGCCGAGAAGGCGCGCCTGGTAGGCTTTCTCTTCGGCTTCCAACTGCCAGAGCTTGTCTACGGTCTCCTTGAGATCGACGCGCGGGAACAGTGTCGCCGGCTCTCCAATGCGCTGCCCGGGCAGAAGCTGCCCCCAGTCAAGCCCCTCCAGCGTGACTGAGTCAATCGCGTCCGGCATTCCGAGCTGCAGCCAGATCCGCTCTGCGGTTTGCGGGAGAATCGGAATCAGGAGCGTCGTGGCGATGCGCAAGACCTCGGCGGCCGAATAGAGGACCGTGTCGAGTTGCGCGCGCGCCTCCTCGCCCTGCTTTGCCAGCTTCCACGGCGCCTGCTCGACAATGTACTTATCCGCCGCGGAGATGAGGCCCCAGATTGCTTCGAGGCCGCGTGAGAAGTCCAGCCTGTCGAATGCCTGAACCGCCGATGAGATGGCGTCGCGAGCAGGCTGCGCAAGCGGAGGCTCGGCGATTGCCGGTTGCGGGACGACGCCTTGCCGGTACTGGCGGATCATGCTCAGAGTGCGGCTGGAGAGATTGCCCAGGCCGTTCGCGAGGTCGGAGTTGTAGCGTCCGACGAGCGCGTCATAGCTGAAGCTGCCATCCTGGCCGAAGACCACTTCGCGAAGGAGGAAGTAACGCAGGGGGTCGGCGCCCAGCACCTTTACAATCGGTGTCGCGCGCACGAGGTTGCCCCGGGACTTGCTCATCTTCTCGTTTTCAAACAGCAGCCATCCGTGCGCGAAGAGCTTCTTCGGCAGAGGCAGCCCGGCGGCCATCAAAAACGCCGGCCAGTAGATGGCATGGAAGCGGAGAATTTCCTTGCCGATCAAGTGAAGGTCAGCCGGCCAGAGAGGCTGACCGGACGTCGATGTTTGCCCGTTGACCGCGCTCATGTATGTCGTCAGGGCATCGAACCACACATAGAAGACGTGGTTGCCTGCAACTGGCAGTGGGATGCCCCATTTGATCGTGGTGCGGCTGATTGAAAGATCGGTGAGGCCTTTGCGCAGGAAGGCAAGGACTTCGTTGCGGCGGGTCTCCGGCTGCACGAAGTCCGGATTCTTTTCGTGGAACTCTTCGAGGCGCTGCTGAAACGCCGACAGCTTGAAGAAGTAGTTCTCCTCCGTCACCGTCTCAGTCGGACGGCCGCATTCCGGACATGGATCTCCCGGCTTGGCGTCGCTCACGTAGAGCTCGTCGAAGACGCAGTATTGACCCGTGTAGGAGCCTTTGTAGATGTAGCCTGCGTTGAGACAAAGCTGAAACAAACGCTGCACGACCTCCGCATGTTCCGGCGTAGAGGTCCGGCGGAACCGATCTATGCTCAATCCGAGGATTTCCCACTGCTTGCGGAACTCCTCGGCTACGACGTCGGTGAACTCTTGCGGCGTCTTCCCGGCCGCCTCGGCGGCGCGTTCAATCTTCTGTCCGTGCTCGTCAGTGCCTGTGGTGAGAACCACCTCGTAGCCCTGCATCTGCTTGAAGCGCTTGATTGCATCGGCGGCGATCGTGGTGTAGGTGTGGCCGATATGCGGCGCGGCGTTGACGTAGTATATGGGCGTTGTGAGGTAGTATTTCGGTTTCATCGCGACTGTTTCAGATAAGCGTAGGTTGCTTCCGCCAGAATCGTTTTCAATGGCGTATTCGTTTCGAGGGCCAGTTTGCGGCAGTCATCGTACTCGGGCGAGGCGGCGCCGTCTCCCTCCGAGATCTTCATCCGCACTTTCCCAAAACGCGTCTCGACCTCTTCGAAACGTCTCGGCTGGATACGCCTTTCAGCGGCATAAATCCGAAGGCCAAGGGTGGTCGTTTCGCGGAGGATCAACGCGGCGATCCGCTCCTGATCCTCCGGACGCGTTAGGGCCCGGAGCAAGACGCCTGGTCGGCTCTTCTTCATGAGAAGCGGCTGGAGAGTGACGTCGAGCGCGCCTGCCTCGAACAGGCGGTCCATTGTGTAGCCGAGGACCTCCGGCGTCGCGTCGTCGACGTTCGCCTCCAATACGGAGATCGTGACGGCTTCCGGGGCTCGGCTATCCTCGCCGACCAGCACGCGCAGCACGTTCGCCTGCTCTTTGAAGTCTTTCGTGCCCGAACCGTAGCCGATGGACCGAATTTTCATCGGCGGCGGCGGACCAAAACCGCGCGATAAGGTAGCAGCGATCGCGGCGCCGGTCGGTGTTGCGAGCTCGGTCTGCGGCCCTCGGGAGTAGATGGGTTTGCCGATCAGGAGCGCGGCTGTTGCCGGAGCGGGAACGGGCAGTGTTCCGTGATCCGTCTCGACGGTGCCGCTGCCCACGTTGATTGGCGAACAGTAAATCTCCTGGATGCCCAGGGAGTGGAAGGACCAGCAGGCGCCAACGACATCGCAGATGGAATCGACCGCGCCGACTTCATGGAAGTGCACCTTCTCAATCGGAATTCCATGCACGGCCGCCTCGACTTCCCCGATGCGCTGAAAAACGGCAGTCGAAGTCTCCTTTACGGCGTCCGGGAGCGGCGCCGCATCAATCATCTTCAGAATGTGGGAAAGATGCCGGTGTGACTTCGCTTCACCGCCCGTGATGTGAAACTTCGTCGCGGTGATTCCCTTACGTTTGGTTCTCTCGGCAGAGAAGCTTGCTCCGAGTCCGAGGCTTTCGAGCGCGCGAATCAGTCCGTCGCAATCCGCGCCCGCATCAAGGAGAGCGCCGATTGTCATATCGCCGCTGATACCAGAGAATGCATCCAGATAGCAGATCTTCATCAGAGTAACTTAGGCAGAATTTCGCCGGCCTTGCCTTGAATCGAACAGTCCACCATTGACGAAAACGGCGTCTCTTCGAGATTTACTTCCACAACCTTCGCTCCGCGCGAGGCTGCCAGCGGCACCAATCCCACAGCGGGATAGACAACCGCCGACGTGCCGACCACGAGCATTACGTCAGCGTTTTGCACTGCTTCTTCGGCCTTCCGCCATACATCTGGCGGCAAAGGCTCACCAAACCACACGACGCCTGGCCTCTGAATCCCTCCGCATTCGCAGCGCGGAGGCTGCGTCGGCGCCTGCTCTCCAGGCTGGCGGATGACTTCGGCCCCGCACACCGTACACCGATCCGTCCAGATATCGCCGTGCAGTTTCAAAATCTTTCGGCTTCCAGCCCGGTCATGAAGGCCGTCCACGTTCTGTGTAATTAGTGTGAACCGTGGAATGCGGCGTTCCAGTTCCACCAAAGCGAGGTGACCCGGATTGGGCTCGGCTGCCGCGATTCGCTCGCGGCGCCACTCATACCATTCCCAAACAAGGATAGGGTTCCGGGCAAAGGCTTCCGGCGTTGCGAGTTCCTCCGGGCGAAAATTCCGCCAAAGTCCCGCAGTACCTCGAAACGTGGGAATCCCGCTTTCCGCTGAGATTCCAGCCCCTGTTAACACTGCCAGCGACTTTGCGCTTCGCAGCCACTGACTCGCTTTCTCCAAGCATCCATTATGCAACAAGCGCTTGGTGCTTCCTTCCTATGGCTCGGAGCGGCTGAAACACTCACTGCGCAGGGATCGTCCTACCCGTGGGAGAAAGGAATGGGGCGGATTGCGGACTGCGCAGCAGGAGGATGGAATGAATAGATCACTCAGAACTTGCAGTTATGTAGGGCTTGGCGCTGGCCTGATGTACTTCTTCGATCGCGATCGCGGAAAGCGGCGCCGGGCACTGGCGCGCGATAAAGCCGTCCGGCTCTTGCATTGGACGCGGTCCGGCTTTCAGAAAGCGGTTCGCGACGCTGAAAATCGAGCTCACGGGATTGCTGCGGGCGCCCGCTCGATTGTTACCAGTCACGAGCCCGTGAGCGATGAAGTTCTCGCCGCCAGGGTCCGCTCCCGGATCGGCCGCATCGTTAGCCACCCTCGTGCGATTGATGTGATCGCGCAGCAGGGGCGTGTTACATTGCGGGGACCGATCCTGAGCAGGGAGGTGGATCATCTGCTGGACGCGGTCCGCGGCGTCGACGGCGTGGAGGAGGTGATCAACCAGTTGGAACCGCACGAGCATCCCGAGAACATTCCTTCCCTTCAGGGAGGAGTGGGACGCGCCGGAGAGCGTTGGGAACTGATGCAAACGAACTGGACGCCCGCCATCCGGCTGCTGGTGGGCGCTCTCGGCGGCGGTCTGGCTGCTTACTCGCTCAAAAAGCGGGACCTGCTCTCGTTTCCCGCCGGAATCGTGGGCGCCGGAATGATCGCCCGCGCCACAACCAACAAGGGGCTCAAGCGGATCATCGGTGTGGATGCCGGCCGGAGAGCCGTCGACATTCAGAAGACCATTACGATTCAGGCGCCCGTAGAAGACGTCTACAACTTCTGGTTGAATTGCGAGAACTTCCCCAAGTTCATGGCGCACATCCGCGAGGTCCGCGACCTGGGCGGCGGGCGTTCCCACTGGGTCGCTGAAGGCCCGGCCAGAATTCCGGTTTCCTGGGATGCCGAAATCACCGAGAAGATCCCCGGCAAGGTCCTTGCCTGGAAGAGTCTGCCAGGGGCAGCGGTGGAAAGCGCGGGAATCATCCGTTTCGATCCCACGCCCGATGGCGGGACCCGGATTCAGGTTCGGATGTCTTATAATCCGCCCGCGGGAGCAGTCGGCCATGTTGTGGCGTCGTTGTTCGGCGCGAACCCCAAGCGGGAGATGGACGAGGCTTTCGTGCGGCTGAAGTCGCTGCTGGAATTGGGAAAGACACGTTCGCCGAGAGGCGAAGACGTCTACCTCGAGGACGTTCAGCCTACTCGCGGAGGACGGCAGAGCTTGACGGAGTGGCAAGCGCCTCGCGAGCGGCTTTGACTTTCCTGAGCGCCTCCTCCGCTGTGTGGGCGAGCGAAGTCAAATGCCCCATCTTTCGTCCTGGCCTCGCTTCGAGCTTGCCGTAGAGATGGAGCTTCACGTCGGGCTGGGCGCAGACGGATGCCCAGTCCGGTTCTCCGTGCTGCCAGAGATCTCCCAGCAGATTCGCCATTGCAGCCGGCCGCAGCAGATCGGTGGAGCCCAGCCGCAGCCCGCAGACAGCTCGCAGTTGCTGTTCGAACTGGCTGGTCAGGCACGCATCAAACGTGAAGTGTCCTGAATTGTGGGGACGCGGGGCCAGCTCGTTGATCAGCAGCTTTTCGTCTTGGGTCAGGAAGAATTCTACGCACAGGACTCCCACAACATCCAGCTTCTCCAGGACGGTCCTTGCGGCCTCTACCGCTTCAGCCGCGACGCGCGGGCTCACCTGCGCCGGAGCGACCGAGATATCGAGTATGTGGTTCCGATGCTCGTTGTGAATCACTCCATAGTGCGCAAAGTTGCCGAAAACATCGCGCGCCGCCACTACGGACACCTCAGAAGCGAAATCGATGTAGGCTTCGAGTACACAATCCTTTCCGCCGAGCGTGGTCCACGCAAGTTCCGCCTGACTGGGATCGGTAATGCGGAACTGTCCTTTGCCGTCGTATCCGAAATCGGCCGTTTTGAGGACAGCGGGCGTTCCCAGTGCTGCAATGGCTTGGCGAAGATCGTCGAGCGAATAAACCGTTCGAAACGGCGCGACCCGCAACCCCGCCTTCTCCAGAAATGTCTTCTCCCGGATCCGCTGCTGTGTCGTGTGAAGGACCGTGCCCGCGGGGCGGACCATCGTAACCTCCGCGGCCGCCTCGGCTGTTGCTAGCGGAACATTCTCGAACTCATACGTCACAACCTGGACTTTTTGGGCGAACCGGCGAACGGCATCCAGGTCTTCGTACGACGCGATAACCTCCTCATCCGAGACCTGTCCGGTGGGGGTGTCGGAATCCGGCGAGAGCGTATGAACCCGGTAGCCCATGCGCCGGGCCGCGATCGCAAACATCCGCCCAAGCTGGCCGCTGCCCAAGACTCCGATGACGGAGCCCGGCAGCACCGGCTTGCTCATGGCAATTCCTCGCCGCGCACGCGCTCGGCCTGCTGTTTGCGGAACTCACGGAGGCGCTCTCGAAGTGCAGGGTCGTGATTGGCAAGGATGCTGATCGCAAGCAGCGCGGCGTTAATCGCGCCTGCCTTGCCTATGGCCATCGTACCCACAGGTACGCCGCCCGGCATCTGCACGATCGACAGGAGTGAGTCCATTCCCTTCAAAGCCTTGCTTTCGACGGGAACGCCCAGAACTGGAAGGATCGTATTTGCGGCGGTCATGCCGGGCAGGTGGGCTGCGCCACCCGCCCCGGCGATGATCACTTGAATTCCGCGTGCTTCCGCGCTTTCGGCATACTCCACCATCCAGCCTGGAGTCCGGTGCGCAGACACCACTCTGCACTCGTGAGGTACGCCAAATTGCGTCAGCACCTCGTCGGCATGCCGCATGGTTTCCCAATCGGACTTACTGCCCATGATGACGCCGACGAGCGGTTTCTCGACGTCTGCGGCCATTAACTTGTTCTGTCGGAAAAGCCAGGCTTGCCGTTGAACGTGCAGAGGTTTTCCGTCTTGATGAAGTCGAGGCCCGCTTCAGAGATCCGGCCCAGCAAGTCCACAATCGCCTTGTGGTTCACCGGAGTTCCCTCCGTCCGCGCCATGAACCGTGCCCGCCAGTGGTCGCAGGTCAGAGTGTCGGGGAATCCTTCCGGCCAGACTTCGACGCCGCGGTTGCTAATCATGCCCAGCTTCAGGCAATCCCCGGCAAGAGGCTCAAGGATTGCTCCCAGGTCGGCAGCAGTTCCCTTCGACCAGTCGATGAAAACGTCGACTCCGACCAGTTCTTTCTTTTCGGGAGTCCGGGCCTTTGCAAACTGGGTTAGATCCTTCCGCGAGGCTGAGGAGTACTTCACGGCCTTCAGCTTTTCCGGCGTCTGCCCAAGTCTTGCGACAACCGCCTGCGCGAACTCTTTGGTGCCGACCTTCTGCTTGCTCTTGCCCTCCGCGTAGATGTCGTAGGTGTGGATGCCGTCTTCGATCGTCTTGAGCCACGCATTGTGGACCCGCTCAGCGATGTCGGGCTGGTTGATGTGCACGAGCATCATGACTGCGCCAAGCAGGAGCCCCGAAGGGTTCGCCAGATTCTGATTCGCACGCCGCGGAGCCGACCCGTGAATGGCTTCGAACATCGCGTAACCCGCGCCGATATTGGCGGATCCCGCCAACCCAACCGAGCCCGCGATCTGCGCCGCCACGTCGGACAGAATATCGCCATACAGATTCGGCATGACCACCACGTCAAAGGCTTCCGGCGTGTCAGCGAGTTTGGCCGCGCCGATGTCCACAATCCAGTGCTCGTTCTCGATGTCCGGATATTCGGCTGCGATTTCATCGAAGACCTTGTGGAACAGGCCATCGGTGAACTTCATGATGTTGTCCTTCGTGAAGCAGGTCACCTTCTTGCGGTTGTAGGCCCTGGCGTACTCGAAGGCGTACCGGACAATGCGCTCGCACCCCGGACGCGTAATCAGCTTCAGGCACTGATACACCTCGTCCGTCTGGCGATGTTCGATACCAGCGTACAGATCCTCCTCATTCTCCCGGACGATCACCACATCCATGTTTGGATGGAGGGTGTCGACGTAGGGATGGTAGGCCACGCAGGGGCGAACGTTTGCATAGAGGCCCAGGGTCTTGCGCGTCGTAACATTCAGGCTCTTATAGCCGCCGCCCTGCGGCGTCGTGATCGGGGCCTTCAGAAAGACCTTGGTGCGCCGCAAGGACTCCCAGGCGCTCGGTTCTATGCCTGTGGGGTTACCGCGCAGATAAACTTTTTCACCAATTTCGATCGTCTCAATGTCGATGCGCGCGCCGGCCTCTTTCAGGATATGCAGCGTGGCATCCATGATTTCGGGACCAATACCATCCCCGTGAGCAACTGTAATGGGAGTATTTGTAGCCATATCGTAAACACTTCAAGTTACCCTGTTTGAGAAGGAGCGGCAAGCGCCGCCTCCTGCGGAATCCATCACTCGCCGCAAAACGTCTGCCTGTCCGGATTCGGGTCGGGCTTGTCCCGCAAGCGGACACTGCCTGCGTCCGTTGGTCCTTTCCTGGCAACAGGTTGCGGGTGGCGCTCGAACTGCGTAAAGTCGGGGAGCCGTTCAGCGGCGGTCGCCGGGCGGCTATAATGCCGTTTTATGATCACCCTCCGCAATATTGAGAAGTTTTACCAGCACGGTCCGACCAAAACCTTCGTGTTGCGGCGCGTCAACCTGGAAATTAAGGAGGGGGAATTCGTTTCGATCATGGGGCCTTCCGGCGCGGGCAAGAGCACGCTGCTGCATGTCATGGGCATGCACGACATGGCCTGGTCCGGCGAGTACTACTTCCTCGATCAGCCCGTCCACAAGCTGAACAAGAAGGAGCGTTCCGAGCTCTACAAGAAGCACATCGGCTTCGTTTTCCAGAGCTACCACCTGCTCGACGACCTGACCGTGTATGAGAATCTGGAGATCCCGCTGTCCTACCGCAACGTGAAGAAGAGCGAGCGCGAGAGCATCGTTTGTGACGTGCTGGACCGCTTCAACATTGTTGGCAAGAAAGACCTCTATCCGAGCCAGCTCTCTGGCGGGCAGCAGCAGCTAGTGGCCATCGCCCGCGCCATGATCGCCAATCCAAAAGTAATCCTTGCCGACGAGCCAACCGGCAACCTCCACTCGAGTCAGGGCAAGGAGATCATGGAAATGTTCCTGAAGCTGAACGAGGCGGGAACGACGATCGTTCAAGTGACGCACTCGGAGCGTAATGCCGAGTATGGGAACCGCATCGTGCAGATTCAGGACGGCTGGATTGCGGGCGAACAGGTGGTCAAGGCTCGGACGGCCCTACCGTAACTGGTTCTCCACTTCTTCGAGCCAGTCCGGCCGCTTCAGAACCTCGCGCGGCCTGGACCCGTCCGGCGGCCCGATGATTCCTTCCCGCTGCATCATGTCGAGAATGCGGGCAGCGCGGCCGTATCCCAGCCGCAGACGCCGCTGCAGGATCGACGTTGAAGCCTTGCCCATCTCCAGGACCACGCGGACCGCGTCCTGATACAGCGGATCCTCTTCGCCGTCGAACTCGCCCGCTTCCGCATTTTCGTCTTCAGAAGGCGGCGCCGCCAGGAAGCTTTGGTCGTAATCCGGCTGCGCCTGCTGCTTCCAGAAGTCAACGACGCGGTTGATTTCGCTTTCGGTGACGAAGGCGCCGTGGACGCGTACAAGGCGGGAGGAGCCGGGCGGCAGGAAGAGCATGTCGCCGCGGCCAAGCAAGTGCTCCGCGCCCATGGTATCCAGCACCGTACGCGAGTCCACGCGGGTAGCGACGCGGAAGCTGATGCGCGCCGGAAAGTTGGCTTTAATCAGACCGGTGATCACGTCGACGCTCGGGCGCTGGGTCGCCAGTACCAGATGCATCCCCACGGCCCGAGCCATCTGAGCCAGGCGCGTCACACTCTCTTCGACGCCGGCTCGTTCGAGCATCATCAGATCCGCCAGCTCGTCGATGATGATCAAAATGTAGGGCAGGGGACGCAGTTCCTCTTTCTCCTGTAGTTCCCCGTCCTCTTCAAACAAGTGCCGCGGTTCGTTCTGGAGAGCTCGTACCTTCTTGTTGAACTGATCGATGTTCCGGACGCCCTGCGACGCAAGCAGCTTCAGGCGCCGCTCCATCTCTAGAACCGCGTTCCGCAAGGCATTGGTGGCCTTCTTCGGATCCGTGATGACCGGAGTCAGCAGGTGAGGAATTCCTTCGTAAAGGCCCATCTCGAGCCGCTTGGGGTCCACCATAATCATGCGCACCTCATCCGGCGTCGACTTGAAGAGGATCGACATGATGAGCGTGTTGAGCATCACGCTCTTGCCGGATCCCGTCGAACCCGCGATCAGCAGGTGCGGCATCGTTTCGAGCGTCGTGACCTTGATGCGCCCGTTGATGTCCTTGCCGAGCGAGATCGTCAACCGCGAAGGCGAGTTGCGGAATTCGTCGGACTCAAGGATTTGCCGGAGGCTGATGACCTCCATCTTGGAGTTCGGCACTTCAATGCCAACGGTCGGCTTCCCCGGAATGCGCTCGATCAGAATCGACTCAGCCTGGAGGCCAAGGCAGAGATCCTCGCTAAGCGTCGTAATGCGGCTGTATTTAATTCCGGCCTCGGGCTTGAATTCAAAGGTCGTGACAACAGGGCCGGGGTTAATCTGCACGACCGAGCCGAAGACGTTGAACTCCTCGAACTTCGACTTAATGCGCGCCGCAATCTCCTTGAGCTCCTGGCTGTCGTACGCGTTCCGCGCGGGCGGCTCATTGAGCATGTCTGTCGGCGGCAGATCGTAGACCACGCGCTGCCGCCCCCGGGCAGGAGGCTCGGGTTTCCGCGTCGCGATGGAGATCGGCGCGGGAGCAGGCTGCGGGGCCGGAGCCGCGGTCTGTGGCTCGATATCTTCGATCGTCCGAATCGGAATCTCTTCCACTGAGGGTTGGGGCGCTTCCTCCCATGGAGGGGTGTCCTCGCCTTCCAAACGTATAGGCGGCATGACGAGATCCTGCTCTTGCTCTTGCAGTTGCACTTGGGGAGCAGCAGGCTCCTCGGAAGCTTCCGCTTTTTTCGCCCGGGCTGCTTTTGCAGCCTTCTTTTCAGCCTTCCTGGCTGCCCGTTCACGAGACCGTTCCCGCCAGCGGTCCTGGAAGTTCCTCACTCGCGACAGCGGTCCTTCAAGCCAGCTCGCCGCCCGGGAAACGGAGAAAGCGGAGACAAGATAGAGCGACAGGATGAGGCAGGTCGCGGTAAAGAGGGCGGCTCCGATCGGATTCATCGAGTCCACCAGGGAATCGGCCAGAAGCACGCCGATCAATCCCCCTGCCGGGAGCACGCCGCCAAACGGCCGGAAGTCCGGCCCCAGGGAGAGCGCCGCAGAAAGGAATGCCAGGAGGCTCAGCGAGCCCGCGACTTTTATGAACGGAGCCTCGATTGGCCGGGAGCGCACCCACTTCCAGGCCAGCATGGTGAACAGAACGGGCAGAACGAAGGCGCCGAGGCCGAGGATCTGGAGGGCCAGATCGGCGACGTGGGCTCCGACGCGGCCGACGATGTTCTGAGGGCGCGCCGACTCCAGCGCAGCCGTATTGAACGACGGATCGTCGGGATGGTAGGAGACGAGCGCAAGCATCAATGCGATGCCCGCGAACAGAAACACTACTCCTACCGCTTCGTTGAGCCGAGCGTGTCGCGAAGGACCGAGAATATTCATGCCGCCTGTTGGCGGAGGGTAAGCCAGAGCGATTACCAGTATGCCAAAAAATAGCGCTTCGGTACACGCACGATTTACACCTCCCCGAAGGGAGTGCAATTTCCGTTACAGTGACATTGCTGTCATACGCGACAAGGCATAATGGAATTAAATCCCCCATCATGTCGAACACGAAAATCGTCGCCACGCTCGGCCCGGCCAGTGATTCTCCCGAAATCATCCGTCAGCTTTTTGAAGCCGGCGTTGACGTTTTCAGACTCAACGCGTCTCACGGCACGCCGGAGGAGCATGTCCGGCGGATTCGCATGGTGCGGCAGCTCTCCGACGAACTCAACGCGCATATTGGCATCCTTTTGGATTTACAGGGGCCTAAGATTCGCCTGGGGAAGTTCGAAGGCGGGAAGGCGTACCTCGAAACAGGTTCGGAATTTGTGATCACGGTCGAGGACACGCTTGGCAATTCGAAGCGCGCGTCCACGAGCTACTCCGACTTTGCAAATGACGTGCGCGAAGGCGACCGCGTCCTGCTCGCCGACGGCAGCGTGGAACTTCAGGTACTTTCGAGCGATGGCGTGAGCGCTCGTTGCCGTGTCGTCTCCGGCGGATGGGTGGGGGACCGCAAGGGGATCAATCTGCCGGGCGTTCAGGTCAGCACCCCGTCTCTCACTCGGAAGGATATGGCGGACCTCCAGGTCGGTTTAGAGGCGGGTATCGACTTCGTGGCGCTGTCCTTTGTCCGTAAACCCAACGATGTCCTGCGGCTTCGCCTGTACCTCGAAGAAAAAGACGCGCATTTGCCGATTGTGGCGAAGATTGAGAAGCCCGAAGCCTGGCAAAATCTTGACGAGATTCTGGAGGAATCCGACGGAGTGATGGTGGCGCGCGGCGATTTGGGCGTCGAAATGGCGCTCGAGCGCGTCCCGTTCATCCAGAAGTCGATCATCGAGCGCGCCCGGCTCCACGGCAAGTTCGTCATCACCGCGACCCAGATGCTCGAGTCGATGATCGAGCATCCCTATCCCACGAGGGCGGAGGTCAGCGACGTGGCCAATGCCATCTATGACGGCACGGATGCAGTGATGTTATCGGCGGAAACCTCCGCGGGCAAGCATCCGGTGGAGGCGGGCCGCATGATGGAGCGCATCGCCCGGGAAGTCGAAAACTCGGTCCGCCGGCAGGGATTCAAAGATCCGCCCCATCGATCCAACCCGACGCAGGCTGAGATTGTAGCGGACGCGGCTTACCGGGCCGCTAGGACCGCAAACGCGGCAGCTATCGTTGTCTTTACAGCGAGCGGATTCAGTGCCCGTCTGGTTGCCCGGTACCGGCCGCCGGTACCCATCTACGCCTTCACTCAAAGCGCGGCCACTGCCCGGCAGCTTTCCCTGATCTTCGGTGTTTTCCCCGTGCTCGCTCCGCAGTTGACGTCAACCGACGAGATGCTGATGCAGATGGACCGCATACTGCTGGAACGGAAAGCGCTGAAGCCGCGGGATACCGTCGTCTTTGTCGCCGGACAGCCGATCGGCCGGCCGGGCAGCACGAATCTAATGAAACTGCATCGTATCGGCGAAGGCCGGTAGCGGTCGCCTCGTAGGGAAAACGGCGGCAACAGTCCCGAAGCGATTTAACGCTCGCTTTGCAGCAAAGCAGACATCTCGCTCGAATTTTCTCTGGAACAAGACGGCTGCTACTCCAGTCCATTCACTGAGGCATCGTAATGAGACTGTCGATAGCGATGGTAGCCGTTGCTTTGGGGGCTTCTCCCGGCCTCGCGCAGGATGTGGATCGCGGGGTGGAGCTCTATCAAGCGAGGAAATATGAAGATGCCGAGAAGGTGCTTCGTGTTGCGGCCGAAAAGGAGCCGAAAAACCCGCGGGTCCAGTACTATCTGGGCCTGACGCTCCTCGAGCGGAAGAAACCGCAGGAAGCTGAAGAAGCACTAAAAAAGGCTCGAGATGTCTCTCCCGACGATGTAAACGTCCTGGTTGCCCTCGCTCGCGCTTATACCGTGCAAAGGCGATTCGACCAGGCAGAGGAGACGTTGAAACAGGCGGCTGAACTGGACGCCGGCAACGCGGGGCTTCTCCTGGAGCGGGGAAAGCTGCAGCTTGCGCGTAAGCGGTATCAGGACGCTGTTCAAGACCTCGAGCAGGCGATTGAGCGCGAGCCCGGCAACGCCTATGCACACTACTACGCGGGCTTGGCGTACAACGGACTCCGCCGCCGCGACAAAGCGCTTCATCATTTCGACGTGTTCCTCCGCCTCGCTCCCGATGCTCCCGAAGCTCCCCAAGTGCGTTCTCTGCTCGCCGCACTTCGATAGCTGAGCCGGGGGATCCTTGGCATACATTCGGCCGCTTGCAGGGGCGCTTGCTCTGGTATTGATTCCCTCGTTCCACCCGCTGCTCTCGCAGGAACCCCGGGAGCCGATTGAAAGGTACATTCTTCGACGAATCAAAGAGATTGCCCTGGACAACGGCATTGTCCTCGAGGCGGCCGGCATCACCTGGAACGCCTTCCATCTGTCGGCGACCATGCACGGCGTCTCCGTCGCCTCCGCGGCCGCTCCGGATTTCCCTGCAATCGCGACTTTCGATCGCGCCACAGTGCGCATTGGCTTGGAGGACGCGGTTCATGGAGCGATCCGCATAGACTCCGTGGTTCTGGACAATGTTCGAATCCGCCTCGTTGTCGATGAGCGTGGCCGGAACAACATCCCGAAGATCCCGAAACGCCCTGAAAGAGAGAGGCGCATCGAGATCGATCACATCAATATCGGATCAGGATCTTTTGTCTACGAGGACCGGCAGCGCCGGCTGTTGCTGCGTCTTCCGAGCTGGCAGGCGGATGCCCAGCGCGACCTTGTGACAGACGAACATCTCATCCGCTTTGAGACCCTCGCCCACAGCTCTGTTACCTGGCAGGGACGCGTGCAGCTTCTGGACCGCATCTCCGGTGATGTTGCCCTGCGTGACGACGGCATCCGGATCGAGTCCTCCGTGTTCGTGAAAACACCAGAGTCCGATGTTGTCCTGACTGGCGCGCTATCGAACTTCGACGACCTCAAGGCGGACCTGGAATTCGCATCCAACGTGGATCTGCTGACGCTACTCGAGTTCTTCGGCGTCAAAGAGCGAATCGGGGGCACTGCGATCGCAAAGGGCAAGGCGACTGGCGATCTCGACCGGCTGCGGGTGCAGGCTAGGGTGGAAGCGCACGACGTTTCCTTTAGACAGTTTCGAGACATCGCGCTGTCGGCGAACGTGGACTATTCGCGCGCAACAAACAGGGTCCGGCTAAAGGAGTTTGACGCAAGATCGCCGCTAGGACATGCTCGGGGCGACGGAACACTAGCGTTGACCCGGCGCGCAGGCGAATCTCTGCTGCGAGCGCGCGTGGATGGCGCGGATATTGAAGCCGTCATGCGCTTATTTGACACGCCGGTGCGGGTGGCGAGCCGGGCTGAGGGACCAGTGACCCTCCGATGGCCAGGCTTCGAACTGAGCCGGTTCGAGGCAGAGTCTCAACTATCCCTCACCGCGACTCGCAGCGTTCCGGCGCCCAACCTGTTGCCCGCGTCTGGCACCGTCTCGCTGAGGGTTCGGGACCGGCGAATCGTTGCG
>Ga0207864_1001374_pt1 | contig 27127 bp, 25 predicted proteins | sample HigsolmetaAR202D_FD_184834 | JGI IMG/M metagenome (GOLD analysis project Ga0207864, IMG submission 184834) | Ionic liquid and high solid enriched microbial communities from the Joint BioEnergy Institute, USA - AR20-2-D (SPAdes) (version 2) ... | reverse complement strand
GCCGCCCACTGGGAGCTGTGCTCGCCCTGGTGGTCCAGGACCATCCGCACCGCCCGCTCACGCACCTCGGGTGCGTACCTCGTCAATTTGTTGCTCATGGCTCCATCCTCTCAAGGTTTGGAGCCTCCGGGAAAGGCGGGGCGATTCACCTCGAGGAGACTCGCATCCTCGAAAGTGTTAAGGACGCATAACGATATACTAAATGGGCATCCGTGCGGGCCCCGTTACCGGGGCCCCTATTGGGCCGAAACCCAGTTCACGAAGCTGTCCAGGTCATGGGCCCAGACGAGATAGAGACCACTGGCTTGGGCAGACTTCAGGTTCTCAACTCCAAAGACACCTGAGAGAAGCGCTACAGGTACGATGATTCGACCCGCGTGCTTATGCCAATGCTCTGCCTTCGCAGCAGTGTCATTCAGGACGCGTTTCACACTATTAACGACCGACGATGAATCCTTCGCCTCTACCGCAACCATTCGGCCGTCGGGAAGGGCGATAAGCAGGTCGCATTTGCGGCCATACACCGTGCATTCGCCGTAAAAGGTCCCCTTTGCCGGAAAGTCCGTTGGAGACTTGATCTTGCCCCTGTTCGGCGACGTTCTCCTCTCGAACTTCAGATCGGCCACGAGGCGGTGGGCAAGCAACCTCTCCACTTCCTTGCCATAACCGCGGCGCTCTGTCTGGAGCGTCTGAGTGGCGTGAAGCGCAGTAGTGGCCCGGATGGCCTGCTTAATCTCATAAAGGGCTGGCTTCCGCCTGGCGGCGATCCACGGGAAGCGGATCGGGTCCGCCATTTTGCAGATGAGCGATAGGACTGCGAGAACCAACGGATCGTCGTGCTTGATCAGCTCTCTTGTGATCCGCTTGCTGGTTCGGAGAACCAGTACGTCTAGGTCATCCTTGGATACTGGCGGCCCAGCAACATAGCGCAATGCATCGAACTGCGCGCTGTCCAGCAGAATCTCGCGAACCTTCTCCGGCGGAGGATTCGCTGGGTCCACGCCTTCAAGCGTTCGGAAAAGCTTGAGGATGCCCTTCTTGCGGAGGGCCACATGTTCGAGATAGCGGTCCTGCGGCTCCGCCAAACGTCGTTCCACGAAGACGTCGATTGCCTTCTGTGCCTGCTCGGCGAGCTCCCTATCCGTCCATACTCGTGGAACACCCGATACATTCGGTATGCTCATGCGCCCGCCATCTCCCGCAGCTCATCAAGCCGAGGTAGCGTTAGCCTTTCCACTTCTCCAGGCTCGAATTTGGTCAGACCGCCGGCGTAAGTGCGTCCAGAGTGAGACGAAACGCTGCCTCTCAAGAATCGCAGCACCAGCAGCAGCGTCTCGTCGTCCATCGGCTCCCGAGGGTAGAGGCCGTGGGCCACGTTGATGTGAAATGCGCCGCAGGCATTCAGGACGAATGCAGGCGCCTGCCGCGCCATGTAGGTAACAAGGATAGGGGCGGGAGGCTTGAGTCCAACGGACCACCACGCCTTTCGATGGGTGGCGATGAAGCCCTTGTCGGCACCCAGAGCCTTTGCCCATTTCAGGAAGCGATTCACGGAGCGGCGTTCGGTCGCATCAAGAACGGACAAGTCGTTGGGCAGGTCAACGACGCGCCGCAGTGCCGAGGGATCGTCGAGCCGCTCCCCGGCTCGCAGTAGCTCCCTGCCTTTTGTTACCGTCGGACGCAGGAACCGCGCCGGAACGGTTTCCTCGGCCACCGCTCCGGCAATCCAGATAGCATTAGCTCCCGTAACCTGCCCGCGCTGCACGCGAAACAGCTCGCCCAGCTCTATGCCATGGACCGTCGGCCGTTCTTTTCGAAGGTAAACCGACCAGCGGCGCGACTGCGCAAGATCGCGCCACGCAACCTCGGAGCCCTCGGATAAGTCGAAGAGCACATCCAATGAAGACACGCTGCGCATGCGTAGTGCAGGCGGCTTGTTGCCGGCAGTGAAGCAGGCAATTGCACCGGTCGCCATTGCGTCTGGGAAGGGCTGCGCGGCTGGGTCGATGACGTGCAGGGACGCCCCACCCAAGCCGTCGCCGAGCATGTCTCGCAGCACCTTCCCGTAATTGACGTCCAGCCACTCGGCAGCCGTGATGAATGTACCGTAATCGCCGGGTCTCGCGAGCTGGCGTGTCTTCAGGAAGAAGTGGATGTGCAGGCCCGCCAGCTTGCTCGCCTTAAACCCCATCTCAGCAGCGGTCCTGCCGAACCAATCCTTCCATGCCTCGGATATGTGGTGGTGGCGGACATAGGGGGGGTTGCCGATAAACAGCGTCGGGCCGTCGACTTCAGCGAGCTCAAGGTGGCGGTAGTCTGACAGCTCGAGCGTAAGCCTAGCCGTGAACCCAAGTACGGCTGCGTTGGCGCGCAGCAAGAGTGCCGCGAGAGGGTCGGTCTCGACAGCTACAATTCGGGCCTTCGGAAAGGCCTGAGCTGCGGCGATTGAGAAGCGCCCGGAGCCTGCTCCTGGGTCAACGACGCGGACCGGCTCAGGACGCTGGTTCATCGCCCAAGCAATCATGGAACGGATGATGGCCGCAGGGGTGTAGATGGCGCCTTGCTCACGCCGCTCCTTGGGATCGCGAAGGGCACAGAAGATGGACCCCAATGGGTCGTCTCCGGCAAGGATTGCCTTCCGAACAGCAGCCACGCGATCTGGAGTGGGTACTTCCGCTTCCTCGAGCAACGCCCGTTCTGCAGGCGTCACTCCCTCAAAATCGACAAGAAGCGCACTCGCGAGCCCTGCAAGTTGCCGCTCGGTGGCAGCCATCATCACTGCTTTCCAAGCTTGTTCGCCAGGTAGAGTTGCCACATCTCTTCGAACAGCTTCCGAAGCGTCACGCCACGACGATCTGCCTCGGCCTTCACCGCCGTGGCCATCGCCGGAGCGAGCGAGAAGCCGATAATCTTCCGGCTTTTCCGCATCTCTTTCACCATAGAGGTACCGTTGTCGACTCGCGACCTCTCGTCAAGTCGGCGAAAGGACGGGTGACGTTGCCCCCAATCAGCCCTTGTTCATAACTGGACTCTGTTCTCCTTGTGGTCCGATCCGGACCGGGTTGCAAACTCGTTCGGTGTGAGGCCGCGCAGGCTCGTGTGCGGCCGATGCTCGTTGTAGTCGATCCTCCACTCCTCGATGATGCGGCGTGCCGCTGCCATGCCGCGGAACAGGTGCTCGTTGAGGCATTCGTCGCGGAAGCGGCCGTTCAGGCTCTCGACGAAGCTGTTCTGGGTTGGCTTGCCGGGTGCCCGCTCGATCGTGAACCACCGCGCTGCCACGTCGGCCGCATGCTCGGGCTCGCCCCGCATCACCTCGACGGAGAACTGGCGCAGGGCGGCGCCTTCCAGCCGGACAGATGACTGAACAGCGCTTCGGGTTGGAGTTCGATGCGACGCCATGCGTTCGGCAATGATCAAGGTCGCGGTGAATCATCTGTTCAATATCGCGCGCCTTCCTGACGGCAACGACGAATTCGAGATGAAGATCGACCGGAGAAGACGACCTCAAATTGCAAAGGCGATCTTGCGGACGGTGGGAATAGCCGATCTTTACTCGGCCGCCGGTGGCGCTGATCACGTAAATGTAGCTCTTCATGCTGCATTGATGATCAGGTCGAGACACTCTTCGCACCGCACACGGGAATCGTCCAGGCACGACTTGCTCAGCACTTGTCAAGCACGACGCATAGCGGCATGTCGTAACGGATGCGAAACGATAACGCATTGAGATAACAAAGAAACGGCCCCGCACGCGCAAGCAAATCGCCCTGTGCGGTGCCGCCGAAGCCGAAAAAAACGATCCTCCTCGCGCGACCAACCACGCGCGTTCTTCTCGCCGGTGGCGAGCGACCAGCGAGCCAGCCGAGCGGAAGCGAAGGCAGGCGATCCAACCTCTCCACCATGAGCAAGCCCGCGGTCCCTCCGATCAACTCATCCGGCAAGACGCTCCTGGCGATCCCGCGCGTCCGCCAGCTCCTCAACCTCCTGATCGAGGGTGAACGCCTCGAAGACGCCGCCGACAAGGTCGGCATCCGGCGCCACCGCGCTCGCCTCATCATGCGCGACCCGGCTGTCCGCAGGCAGTTCATGCGCGAGATTGAGGTGCTCGCCGAGAGCGAGAGGGCCCGCAACATCCTGCTGCGCCGGACGGTGCGAGACCGCGGCCTCGAGCCGGGTGCCACGGCCGCGACGATGAAGGTCGCTCTGGAGGCCGCGCGCGCGCTCGACGGCTCCGAGGAAGGCAGCGGCATCACGATCAACGGCGGCCAGAACGTCATTGCAGGCTACGTCATCCGCCTGGACGGGCCGGCTGAGGGGCCGCGCTCGGTCGGGTTGTCGGGAACGGATTCCGGCAAGCCCTTGATCGAGCACGACGAATGACGATGGTTCGCGTTAAGCGCCGGTTAACTCGACGTGCTCGGCGAGGCGACGGCATCGGCTCGGGCGCGCTCGGGCGCCGCCATGGTGCAGTGCAGCGACCGGCCCCGCCCCCCTTCGCCGCTGGACGCGCGCGCCGGGGCGGGGGTGGGGGCAAAACGCGCGCGAAAGTTGGACGTCCTCCCCTCCCCACACGATTTCCGCGGGGAACATCCGGGGGGTGTCTGGAGAATTTCTGGGCCCGGAACATTCTGGGTTGGAGGGTCTGATGGCGACGACGCGGGAGGTTCTGCGGCGAAAGCGGCAGGAGGAGGCGTGGAGTGCGCACATGGAGCGCATTCGCGCGGCGGAGGCGCGTGGCGAGCCGTGGCCTGAGTGGCGGCCCGAGGAGGGTGTTGGCGTGGCGGGTGGTGCGATGCCGCCTGGCGAGCTTCGGTCGTCGACGGTGTTTGGCGGGAAGCTGATGGTCGAGACGACGGAAGGGACGTTCGTGCAGGGCGCCGAGGGATGGGTGCGGGTATGACGGACGTTGACGCCGAGGATCGGCCGCGGATTGAGCGCGATGCGGACGGGCGGCCGATCTACGAGCCCGACGGGAAGGTGCTGCGTGGGTTTCTGCTGTCGAATGCGCGGGTGCGGATCATCCGCGGGCCGATCCGCTCGGGCACTTCGTCGGCGTGCTGCCTGGAGATTTACCGGCGGGCGTGCGAGCAGGCACCGGGTCCGGATGGGCTGCGGCGGTCGCGGTGGTTCGTGATCCGCAATTCGTATCCGGAGCTGCAGCGCTCGACCGTGAAGACGTGGCTGGACTGGTTTCCGGAGCGGGATTTCGGCCGTTTCACGTGGTCGAAGCCGATGGTGCATTACCTGCGCAAGGGGGACGTGCTGGCGGAGGTGGTGTTCCTGGCGCTCGACAAGCCGGAGGACGTGTCGAAGCTGCGCTCGACGGAATGGACGGGCGGCTGGATCAATGAGCTGCAGTACATTCCGAAGGAGGTGTTTGATGAGGCGGAGTCGCGCATCGGCTACTACCCGGCCGTGAAGGATGGCGGGGCCACGTGGTCGGGGCTGTTCGCTGACCTGAACTCTCCGACGGAGGACCACTGGCTGCCGCGGCTGACGGGCGAGGTGCCGTTGCCCGAGGACATGCCGGAGGAAGAGCGGGCCGAATGGGTGTGGCCGGAGGGCTGGGAGTATTTCGTGCAGCCGCCGGGGCTGATTGAGGTATTCGGCGCCGATGGGAAGACGGTTGTCGACTACAAGCTGAACCCGGAAGCCGAAAACCTGAAATGGATCCCGAAGATCGGCGGCCGGCCGCTGTACCTGGAAACGATCAAGGGCAAGTCGAAACGCTGGATCGACAGCTCGATCATGAACCGGATCACGGCGCCGATTGACGGGCAGGCCGTGTGGCCGATGTTCCGCGAGGAGACGCACGTCGCGAAAGAGCTGCTGCGGTACAACGCGAACTGGCCGGTCGAGGTGGGGCTGGACTTTGGCCGGCGGCCGGCGGCGGTGTTCGGGCAGATCATCAACGACCGCTGGCAGATCATTGGCGAGCTCGTCGGAAGCGATCAGGGCGCGTCGGTGTTCGCGCCGCGCGTTCGGCGGTGGCTGTACCAGCATTGCCCAGGGCTTCTCGACGGCGAGGACACGGAGTCCGTGGAGAAGGCTATCCGGTACGGACGCCTGCGGCTGCACGGCGACCCGAAGGGGCAGGACAAGACGCAGGCGTCGGACGTGACGGCCTACGACGTGTTCGCGTCGTTCGGAATGAGCGTGCGACCGGCGCCGGTGCCGACGAACGACATCGCCACGCGCCTTGAGGTGGTGGAGTACGCGCTGAACACGATGCGGGACGGCGCGCCGCGGTTCCTGCTGTCGCCGTCGGTGGTGACGCTGAAGATGGCGATGGCCGGCGGCTACCGCTTCAAGAAGGGTGACGACCAGCGGACGGTGCCGGTGAAGGACCGCTACTCGGACATTGCGGACGCGCTGCAATACCTGCTGCTGGGCGCCGGCGAGGGCCGGGCGATGGTGGGCCGAGCGCGGCCCGGGGAGGCCGGATCGAACCAGCCGGTGAAGTGGTATCGGGGGGCCCGCTCGCTGCGGCGGGTGTCGTGATGGACGACTTCTCGAAGGCGCCGATGTCGATAGGCGAAATCCGGGCCAGCAGGGAGCTTGACGGCTCGAAATGGACGCCTCGCGACGTGCTCGTGTCGCTGTTACGGGAGATTGATGCCGGCGAGCGGCAGGTCGACACGATTTTCGTCGCGTTCGCGAACGGCGATGAGGTCGGCTACCGGCAATCGTCGCCTGGAGCGGTTCGCACGGTTGGCGTCATCGAACACGCGAAGATGCTCTTCATGGAGGACTGACATGGCGGATCGCGCGTTCGAGAGCCCAGGCGTCGAGCCGGCGACGTGGTTCGTGTTCTTCGAGACGCGGGCGCGGTCGCGGTGGCTGTCGTGGCTGGCGCTCGGCCGGTTCAAGCACGTATCGGCAGCTGGCTGGATACCGGAGAGCGGGCACTGGGTGTTCTACGACGTGAGCCTTCGCCGCTCGCGGATCGCCGTGATAACCGACGGCGCGCTGGCGTGGGAGCACATGAGCCGGATTCGCGACCACGCGGTGACGGTGGCGTTCTCGCCGCGCGATGGTCGGCGGTTCTGGTTCCGCGTGGGTTTCTGGTGCGTGCCGGCGATTGCGCATCTCGTCGGTTGCCGGACGCAGGCATTGCGGCCAGACGGGCTCTATCGGGCGCTGCTGCGGCAGGGTGGCGCGCTCGTCGACTGAGCCCTGTGCGGTGCGGACTTCGCGCCGCGGGGAGAGGGTCGGGCCGAATGGAGGTCCGACCCATGGGAAACGCATTCTCCGGCAGCTCCCAGCGGCGCATGATGATCGCGCAGCAGATCCAGGAAGAGCAACGGCTTGCTCAGCAGCGGGCCGAGATCGAACGGCAGCGGCGCGAGGCGGAAGAGGCGCAGGCCGGCGCCATGCAGGCCCTGCTTGCCCGAGACACGAACCGGCTCCTGCGGACGTTCGGCGCCCGGTCCATCGCCACGGCGGCACGGTGATCGGCCATGGCGGCGACCGCGCTCGAGAAGGAGGCGGTGCAGCGTCTCAAGGACGCCCGCGCCTGCAAGTCGCAGATCGAAGTTGATCTGCGCGAGGGCTATTTCTTCACGGCGCCGCGCCGGTCGAAGGACGTCTCGTCGAACGTCATCACGAACCCTGACAGGGCGCGCGAGGACGAATCCTCCCTCCTGCATACCTCGCTCGCCATGGAGGTCGCCCAGGACTTCGCCACCGAGGTGCTGAACACCTTCATGCCGGAGGTGATCAACTGGTGCGACCAGAAGCCCGGCATCGAGATGTCGGAGGATGAGTTCAACGACATTAAGGACGACATTGACGAGCAGACGGCGAAGATCATGGCCGCGATCAAGGCGTCGAATTTCTACGCCGCCGCGGCCCAGGCATTCATGCCTGACCTATCGCTCGGCACCGTTGCGCTCTGGATAGACAGCCTGCGGCCGAACGAGCCCATCGTCTGCCAGCACGTCCCGTTACGGGAGCTGGAGATCAACGTCGGGCCCTATGGCGAGGTTGATGACCGCTTCATCGTCCGCTCGACGCGGTACCGGCACATTCCCGCGCTTCTGCCTGGGGTGCGGTTGCCTGACGGCATTCGGCGGAAGGTGAAGGACGACCCGAACAGATCGTGCCAGGTGCGGTGGGGCTTCTGGCGCCGGTGGGACGACACCTCGGATGTCGTGTGGCAGTGGGTCATCATGATCGGCGACAGGGTTGTCGACGATGGCGTGCTGCGCGGCGAGGGCTCCTGCCCGCTCATCGTCGGGCGCATTAATGTCGACCAGTCGTTCCCGTATGGCGACGGCCCGACGCTGCAGGCGCTTCCTGAGCTTCGCCGCCTCGACGAGCTCGAAAAGCTCGACATCGAGGCGCGCGACTTCCAGGTACACAAGCCATTCTTCTATGCCGACGACGGGGTGATCAACCTGTCGGGCGGCATCGAGCCGGGCATGGGCTATCCGGCGCGGCCGTGGGGCTCGGGCGCGCCGTTCCTGCCGATGGATTTCGGCTCGGATGCGATGACCGCGGAGTACACATTCCAGAAGATCGAGGCGCGCATCCGCCGTCTGCACTTCATCGACTTCCCTCAACAGGTCGGCAAGACGCCTCCGACGGCGGAACAGTGGCTTGACGAGCTAGCACGGGCCAAGCGCCGCATCGGCACGCCGGGCAAGGTGTTCTGGAAGGAGTTTCCAGCGCAGGTGTTCCTGCGGTTCAAGTACCTGCTCGAACAGCGCGGCGCCATTGCGCCGGTGAAGGTCAACGGCAACGAAATCGCTCTCGTGCCCTATGACCCGACCGAGCAGGCGCAGGAGCACCAGGACGTGCAGATTGCCGGCCGCATTCTTGAGATGGCGAGGGCCTACCTGCCGCAGACGGCCGAGGTGATCGTCGACGGGCCGAAGACGCTGAAGAACATCAAGGAGAAGCTGCGCGACAGCGTGGTGGTGCTGCGCTCGCAGGAAGAGATCGCGCGAGCGGTGCAGCAGCTCGCGCCTGTTCTGGGCGGTGGCGGCGGTATGCCGGCAGGTACGGAGGTCGCATGAGCCCCGATCAAGAGCTGGCCCAGGCGTGGCATCGGATACTGACGGATCGCCCGTTCCCGGGGGACGGCAAGAAGGCCGTTCTGTGGCTGCGGCGGCAGCTTCTGGAGGTCATGCCGCCTGGTTCCCCGTCCTGTGCGGTGCATGAGCATGAGGGCGCCCGCAGATTGGCCGCAACCATCCTGGGATTTGCGGTGAGTGCGGACGATGACGACAGCGAACGCAGGGGCCACGGCGACAGCGGCGACGACGCAGACGACGACCTCAACCTCGAACGGCTCCGGCAGCGGTATGCCCGCGAGCACGGCGGCGGTCGCGCCCGAGGGGTTCGCCGGCGCGTCCCCGCCTGATCGACCGCAGCGCCCCGACTGGCTGGCTGAGCAGTTCTGGGATGCCGAGAAAGGCGAGATCAAGGGCGCCGACCTCAAGGCATATCTGGACGACCTCGCCGCCTTCAAGGCCGCGGAGGATTCGCGCCGCGCGGCGGTGCCGGAGAAGCCGGACGCTTACGAGCTCAAGCTGCCGGCCGACTGGAAGGCGCCGGATGGCTTCGATTTCCAGCTCGATGCGAACGACCCGATGGTCAATTTCGGGCGGCAGATTGCGCATCAGCTCGGCCTCGACCAGGCCGGATTCGAGCGCCTGGTTGGCGAGTACGCCAAGCACCAGATCGCTGAGCTCCAGAACATCGAGGCCCTGAAAGGTAAGCAGCTCGAAGCGCTGGGCCCGAAGGGCGCCGACCGCGTGGCGGCGGTCAAGAACTTCCTGACGGCCAAGCTCGGGCCGGAGGTGATGCCGTTCTTCGAGCATCTTCTGCAGTTTGCCCCTGCGGTTGAGGGGCTTGAGCGCCTGATCCGCACCGTCACGAGCGGCGGGCCCGGCTTCACGCAGGCCGGGCGCGAGAAGGCCGGAGCGGGGCAGATCGAGGGCTGGGACCGGATGACGCCGGCCCAGAAGTTCATGGCCGCGCGGCAGCGGCTTGGGATGGCCCGCGGTTGACGGGAAGGGGTGAGGAGAGCACGAAATGGCGGGAGAATTCGAGGAAGCCCTGACGCTGGTGCAGTACAGCCAGCGCCTTGAGGAGGGCAGCGCAGAGCGGGCGGTCGTCGAGACTTTCGTCGGCGAGTCCGACATCATGGCCGCGATGGTCATTCGCCCGGCCAAGAAGGGCAAGTATCGCTATCCGCAGGAAGAGGAGCTGCCGGACGTCAAGTTCCGTGCGTACAACGAGCCCGGCAACGCCAGCTCGGGGCGCACCTCCATGCAGGAGGAAGGCGTCTTCCTGATGGACGAGTACGTGAAGGTGGACCGTGCTCTCGTCGACGAGCTCGGGCCGCAGCATCGTGCGGAGCAGGAAGCGCTCAAGGTGAAGGCCATGGCGCGGCACTTCACCCGCACGTTCATCAACGGCGACAACATCGCCGATCCGCGCGAGCCGAAGGGCCTCAAGCTCCGCGCGGCGATGGATGAGCAGACCACCATTCACAATTCGACCAACTCCGGTGGCGCGCCCCTGTCGCTTGCCAAGCTCGACGAGGCGATCAACAACGTCCGCAACCCGACGCACATCATCTGCGACCGGGCGCTCAAGCCGCTGCTGAACGCCGCGGCGCGCAACCCACAGATCACCAACAACATGCTCAACTACGACCAGCGTGACCCGCTTGGGCGGAACGTTCTGGCCTTTGGCGATCTGCCGTTCCTGTTCGGCTACCCGAAGTCGCGCGACGACTCCATCCTGCCGTTCGACGAGGTTGCCAACGGCGGTGGCAGCGCCGTCACGACCTCGCTGTTCGTGGTCTCGTTCAGCGAGGATGGCGTGTTCATGATCGAGGGCGTGCCGCTCCGGGTCACGGATGAGGGGCAGCTTCCCGGTCTGCCTCTGCTGTCGACCCACATCAAGTGGGACTGGGGCCTGGTCTCGAAGGAATACTCGATCTGCCGGCTGACCAGCATCGCCAACGGCGCGATCACTGCGTAATGGGCGGGCCCGGTACGCCGGGCCCCTTTCTGCAACGGGAAGGGTGGAGATAGGACAATGGCGAAGCGCTACTACCCGCTCGACGCCAACACGCTGTTCGGCGAAGGCGTGACTTTGACGGCGACGGGCAACGTCCAGAAGAACGGCTCGGATGTCGTGCTCAAGATTGGCAAGGGGCGGCAGGACATGGCGCTCGTGATCGATGTCACGAGCTACGACGCGACCGACGGGGATGAGCTGTACACGTTTCTGCTGCAGGGCGCGGATGCTGCCAACTTCTCTGGCAGCATCGAGAACCTTGCGATGCTTGAGATCGGCCCCACCGCGGCCCGCACCGGTGGTGCCCGCACGTCGCCGACGGGGCGGTACGCCATTCCGGTCTCGAACGATCTGATCGATGAGTTCACCTACCTGCGGCTGCGGCTGATTGCAGGTGGGACCACGCCGTCGATCACGTTCTCGGCCTGGCTTTCGGAGTGCCCGTAAGAGGGGCGCTCCCACATTTGATCCTGGGAACCGACGATGCCGAGGAAGATCACCATCTATCACCGCAGCGGCGCGACTGCCGAGCTCTACACCATCGACGCACGCGAGGCCGTCGTCGGCCATCCGGGCGAGTGGAGCTTCCAGCCGTTTCCAGCGGAGAAGAAGCAGGAGCTGGCGCCCGAGGCCAAGGCTGGCGATGAAGCGGCCGCCGGCGACAAGCCGCGGTTCGTGGCGGTCCACCGCGGCAAGGGCTCCTACTCCGTCATGGACGGCGACAAAGAAGTCGTCGAGAAGCTGACGAAGGAGGAGGCGGAGAAGAAGGCGGCGGAACTGAACGCCGCCGGCTGACCCTCACCGTCTCGGCGGACGAAAGGCCCGGCCTCGTGCCGGGCTTTTTCATGTGCGGTGCATCGTCCGGGGGCGAGCGCCATCGTGCGGGCAATTCGGGAGACCGCGCATGGCAAGTCGGCTTTCCATCATCAACGATGCACTGCTCGGCACCGGCAACAACCGGCTCAACGTCGAGTATGACGGCTCCGATGCCTGGACCATGGCGGAATCGGCCTATCGGCGCGCCGTCGGCTATCTGATCGCGAAGCACGACTGGAATTTTGCCACGCGCACGGTGCCGCTTGCCGGCCTGCTGCCGTCGTCGCCGCATCCGCTCCTGTCGAAAGCCTACGCTCTGCCGGGCGACTGCCTGCACGTCTCGTCGGTCTGGATCGGGCTGAACGGCGGCCCAGGCTCGGTCCCGCTCAACCGGTACGAGATCGTCGACGACAAGCTCTGCTGCGATCACGACCAGGGCCTGACCATCCTCTACGTGCGGGCCCCTGACCCGGACAAGTGGCCGCCGGGGTTCGTCGAGGTCTGCATTGCCAAGGTCGAGGCGTACCTGCTGCAGGGCCTGAACGAGGACACGGACAACGCCCGCCGCCGGCACGCTGATGTCGAGGACATGCTGGCGGAGCTGAGGACGCGGCACGACCAACAGACGCCGGCCCGCGCCATCCTGCGCTCGCGCTCGGCCGAGCGGCGCGCGGGCGGCAGTGGGCGCGCGTTCCTACCGGTGCCGCCGTATGGTGGGGTTGGCCGATGATCAATGCGCAGATCATTGCGCAGCGGGACTTTTCAGCCGGGCAGCTCGACCCGACGGCCGCCCGCGGCGACGACACGGACATCATGCGCGCCGGGCTCAAGCGGGCCCGGAACGTGCGCATTCTCGGCACGCGGGCGCTCAAGCGGCGTCCGGGCCGTCGCATCCTGTTCTCGACGACCGGACGCGCGGACATCGTCCAGCCGACCGCCGGCGAAACCTGGTACATGGCACTGGAGCCTGGGCGGATCACATTTCGCAGGAAGGGGGCGCTCACGGCCCAGACGATCACGGGCATGCCGTGGACGGCGGACATCATCGGCGACCTGCGCTTTGCGGAGTCGCAGAACGTTGTCATCATCTCGGGGCCCGGCATCCGGCCGCAGCTTTTCGACTACACGCCATCGATCGGCCTGTGGACGCATAGCGTTTTCGCATTCGCGACTGATCCGACGGGCGCCATCCGCGCACCATTCCACAACTTCTTTCTCGGCCGCGGTATCACGGTGCAGCCGTCCGCCCGGTCCGGCAGCATCACGCTGACCTTCTCCCAGCCTGTGCTCGATCCGGGTCACGTTGGCGTGCGCTTCCGCTATGCCGAGCGCCAGGTGGAGATCACGGCAGTCAACAGCCCGACGAGCGCCACGGCGACTGTCATCGAGGAGCTGCCGCCGACCTACAACGTGACCTTCAACACTGTCTCCGGCCTGCAGGTAGGGGATATCGTCGAGGGCGTGACGAGCAGCGCGCGCGGCGTCGTGACCGGGATTGCCGGAACGACGGCCACGATCCTGGTGACGCAGAACTGGGCGGGCTTCCAGTCCAGCGAAGTGGTGGCCGGACCGCGCTCGAGGATGACGGTTTCATCGCAGTCGGCCGCCGCGCCAGCGGCAACGTTCCTCTGGGAAGAGGCGCTGATGTCGGATTTCCGGGGATGGCCGCGCGTCGTCTCCAAGGACCAGCAGCGCGTCATCTTCTGCGACTTCCCGCAGGTGGGATCGGCGGTGGTCTACTCCGCCACCGGCACCGTGAATGACTTCCTCGTGGGCGGCGAGCCGGAGGATGCCATCTTCGAGTTTGTGCCGGACAACTGCACGGTGCGGGACGTGGTGGGCGGCGCCGACGAATTCATCTTCACCGACAAGGGCGTCTACTACGTCCCTGTGTCGGAGAACAATCCGCTGGTGCCTGGCTCGATTTCGTTTCGCCGGATCAGCGACGATCCGTGTTCGACGATCCGGCCGGTGCTCACGTCCGAGGGCATGGTGTTCGTCAACGCCTCGCTGACGCGCGTGTTCGCCCTCGTCGGCACCGGACAGACGACACGGCCCTACATAATCGAGGACCTGACGCAGTACCATTCGCCGCTCATCAAGTCGCCCGTTGCGATCACTGCGAGCTCGGCCGATGTCACGACTGCAGAGCGGTATCTGTACGTGGCGAACGGCCAGGACGGCACGCTCGCCGTGGGACGCTACCAGGAACGCCGGTCGGCCGGATCGTATGTCGGGTGGGTGCCGTGGGATGGGGCCGGGCGCATCGAATGGGTAGCCTCGGGCGGTTCCGACGTGATCGTCACGGCGAGCTACAACGTGGGCGGGCAGGAGCTCCGCTTCGTCGAGGTGTTCGATGAGGGCCTTCTGGTCGACGCGGCTCAGCCGCTCGCCAGCAGCACGGGAACGGAGGTTCTGGAGTTCACGCCTGGCGATCCTGTCGAGTTCGAGCCCGGCGATCCTGTGGAGCTGGGGAACACCTATGCGTTCAACTGGGCCGTGGGCACGACGCTCTCGGTCGTGCAGGCCGGGTGGTATCGCGGCGACTACACGATTGAGCCGGACGGCTCGCTGTCGGGCCAGATTCCGGTGCAGAGCGCGGTGGGGATGACGGGCGGCTTCTCGTTCACGGTCGAGGTTACGCCGTTCGTCCCGCATGCGCCCGAGGGACAGTCGCAGCGCCAGCGTCTCCGGCGGCGCCGTCTCAAGCAGGTTGCGGCGACAGTGCAGCGAACGCAGGCGATAGAGGTCGCCGGCTGGCTCGTGCCGTTCTACCGGGCGGGGGAGAACGAGGAGGAACCGCCGCCGATGCGCGACGAGACGTACCGCACGCGCGTTCTCGGCCGGGCCATCGATCCCGAGTGGTCGCTGGTCCAGTCGCTTCCAGGCTCGCTGACCATCCTTGAGCTGACGACTGAAGTCACGATCTGAGGCGGTGTGCGGTGCCTGCGCTCGCCTCGCGCGGCAGTGTGGCCCTCGAGAATTGCGAGGGTCATCATGGGCGATCCTGTCTCTACCGGCATTCTGGCGCTAAATGCTGCAGGCACCGGCGCCGGCATCTTCTCGGCGCTCGCCGGCGGACAGCAGAGCAAGGTCAACGCGCAGCTCGAGGCCGGCCGTGCCCGCATGCAGGCGGAACGTCTCAAGGTCGCGGCCGAGGCGGCCAAGGTGCGCGGCATTCAGGTCGACACGGCATTCCGCGAAGACCTCAACCAGTCCTTGCAGAACCTGTACGCGATCCGTGCAGCCCAAGGCGCGTCGGTCGACAGCCCGACCTCGCGCGCCCTTGGCGAGCGTGCGCGGGTGACGAACGACCGGGCGCGCCGTGTGGCCGTGAGCAATGAGCGCCTGCGGGCGATGGGGATCGAGAACGAGGCGGCAGTCGCGGAGGGCGACGCGATGGCGCTTCTGCGGGCGAGCCGCCGCTATCGGACGGCATCGCTCATCTCGGCCGCGGGGCAGGCGATTTCGGGTGCCGGCTCGTTCCTGAGGGCCGGGCAGACCGCGGGGTATTGGTAATGGTCGACGCATTCGAGGCATCCGGCGCCGGCCGCGTCCGGCAGCAGCTCACGGACGTTCCAAGCACGCGCGATCCGCATGTGGTTCCGGTCGACAGGCTCACGCGGCCCTATACGGCCATTGCGGAGGCGGTCGGGCACGTCGGGAAGGCGCTGCACCAGGCGGCGGACGACCTTGCTGCCTACAACGCCATGGCGCACCAGACTGCGTTTGCCGAGGCGCAGTTCCAGATCGACAAGGACATTGCCGAGGCGCGGGCGCAGTACCAGCACCGGCCGGCGGAGTTCGAGGCGTGGGCGAAGGAGTACGCGCGCACGGTCGGCAAGGATAGCCCGATCCTGCGCGACAAGCTGCGGACCTACGCAACGCGGGTGGCTGGCAATGCATTCTCGAACCTCGTCAACGACAAGCGTCGCCATGACGAGCAGACGGCGCTGGCCACGCTGAAAGCGCGGCGCGAGGACGTCGAGAGCCGCCTGGAGGACATGGTGTTTCGCGGGGCGGACAAGAACCCCGACGGGACGCCGACGCAGGAATACGCGCAGCTCCTGACGGACGCCGACGACATCCGGCGGCAGATGGTTGGCAATCCGAACCTCGCCTATTCCGAGGAGATGGCGAAGCTCGATGCCGAGCGGTTTGACCGGCGCATGACGGCCATGGCCATCGTCGGCGCGGCCAGGCGCGATTACGAGCGCGATGGCAATTTCAGTCGCGCGCAGAAAGCAGCCGAGGACGCGCTGAACAGCGTGGCCGGTTTACCGCCCGAAGATCGGATCCAGTACCTCGGCCTCATCAAACGAAATCTGGAGGGTGCCAACGCCGTTCGCAGCGCCCTGACGCAGGAGACGAAAGAACGCGCCCTAACGCTCCGGCAGCTCTACCGCAGCGGGCAGAAAGTGCCGGATGCCGAAACAGATGCCGTCATCGAGGAGCTTCGGCGCTACGGGGCGCACAGCGCAGCGGACGATCTTGAGATGGAGCGCGAGGCCGCGAGGCTGGAGCCGGCGGCCCGCGCGTCAGCGCGCGGTGCCGTCGCAGCCCTCGGCGGCCTGCAGAACCGCGCTCTGGGCGCCGGTGGCGGGCAGACCGCACCTACGCCGCGGCAGCCGCCGCCGGAAATCGCTGCGGCTGTCAACATGGCGGCGGAGAAGTACGGCCTCAGCTCTTCCCTTCTGTTCCGCATCGCGTGGATCGAAAGCCGCTTCGACCCGAACGCCATCAATCCGAATTCCAGGGCGGCCGGGCCGTTCCAGTTCATCCCGTCGACGTGGCGCCAGTACGGCGGCGGCGCGAGCCCGCACGATCCCGTCGCGAGTGCGGATGCCGCCGCCAGGCTCCTGCTCGACAACAAGCGCTATCTGGAACGGACGCTTGGTCGGCCGGTGACAGACGGCGAGCTCTACCTTGCCCACCAGCAGGGCGCCGCAGGCGCGGCGAGGCTCTTGAGCAACCCGAACGCGCGGGCGGCCGATATCGTCGGCATGAGCGCCGTGACCATGAATGGCGGCACGCCGGACATGACGGCCGGCCAGTTCGCCCAGCTCTGGATTCGCAAGGTCGAGGGGGCCGATAGCGCGACCGTGCCGGTGGCCGCCGGAACATGGCAGCAGAGCCCCGTCTATCATGAGCTGCTTGGCCGCTTTCAGACCATCGTCAATGACGGCGCGCGGCAGACGTGGGCCGGCATCAAGGGCGCCTTCGACAACGGCTATCAGCCGACCGAGCAGGAGATGGAAGACCTGCTCACGTACCTGCCGAAGGTGTCGGACGCGAAGCTCCGCAAGGAAATTCTGGACGGGCTTGCCGTGGCGGAAGCGGCCGGCAAGACGGCCGGCCTGCCGGTCCAGCGGCTCCGGGAGCTCGTGGCCCAGGCGGAGGCGGCGGCGGCCCGTGGCGAGGTTGACCCGCTCGGCCGGCAGTTGATCGAAGTCTGGAACCGGCAGGCGGAGGCGCGGACGCGCGTGTTGCGCGAAGAGCCGACGCTGTATGGGAAGGTCGATCCGGAGACGGGCATTCCCGTGCCGAAGCCGCTCGACCTGTCGAGCGTCGACGCGCTGCGGGCCTCGATAGAGGAACGCCAGCGCACGCTCGAGATCGTCAAGCAGGCCAACCCGGATGCCTCGGATGCCGTGTTCTCCAAGACGGACATCGGCAACATCGCCACGGCCATCAAGGCTGCGCCCGAGAATGCCCAGCCGCTTCTCGGACAGATCACCGCCATGCTGACGCCCGACCAGCTCGGCCTGTTCATGGCGAACGAGGAGATCGTGAACACGATCACCGGCATGGCTCGGTCCGGCGACCCGCAGAAGATGGGGGCCGCCTACTCGATCCTCGACGCCGAGTATCGGCGTGACCCGCAGGCTTTCGAGCGCGTCTACGGGCGGGACATCGAGACGAACCTGCGCCTGTGGCAGGACCGGCGGCAGTACATGACGCCAGACCAGCTCATGGCGGAGATGAAGCGGGCGGACGATCCCTCGGTGCGCGAGGCGCGTCGGAGGCTGCGGCAGGAAGCGGAGGAGCTGGCGAAGGATTGGACCGTCGAGGACGTGCGCAACAAGCTCGGCCACGGCGGCTTCCTCGGCTTTGGCCAGGCTGGCGTGCCGAGCGATGCCGGCATGGCCGCCACGCTGCGGCAGGAGTTCGTGCGCGAGTTCGCCATCGCCTACGCGGAGACGGGCAACGAGGCGAGCGCGACGAAACTCGCCGCGGATCGCGTCAATCGCGTATGGGGGCCGTCGGCCGCCAACGGCGGCGAGATCATGCGCAACCCGCCGGAGAAGTTCTATCCCACCATCGGCGGCTCGCACGACTGGATCACGGACCAGCTTGACGAGGTCGTGCGGAGGGCCATCGAAACGCAGCTCGACGTGCAGACGGTGGAGCAGCGGCCGGGCGAAATGCGGCAGCGGGCGGACCGGATGATCGCTGCCGAGCGGCGCCTGGTTGCCGACCGGCAGACGGATGCCGAGTGGAGCCGCGGAGAGCCGCCGTCGTATCGCGTCGTCATCAAGACTGACGATGGCCGGTTTGTCGCGCTCGAGGATGCGGATGGGCGCCCGCTTCGCTTCCGGGCCGATGCAGAGGCGGCCCTGGCGGAGCATCGGCGACGGGCTGGGGTGATCCGCTCATTCCTGGAGTCGCCGGCGGCGCGGAACGTCCGCCTGCCTATGCCGGGCGCGTTCGGTCTCTCCATGCCTGCTTTCGGAGATCGCTGATGCCGCTCTTCCCCGAGGAACAGCCGACCGGCCTCGAGTTTCGCGAGGTCACGGGGCGGCCGGAACCAAATCCTTTCGCGGGCTACGAGCCGACCATCGGCGACACGATCCGCTCGGCGTTTCGCATGGAAAACTCGGTGGCCTCGCTCATACGGGCGCTCGAAGCTCAGCAGCGGGCGCCGGCCGACCCTGACCACAACCCGCTCGAGACGATCCGCGGCACGCGCTATGAGCGCGACTATATCGACCGCTTCCTCACCTCCCGAAACGAGGAGGAAACGCGCTCGATCATGGCGCGTATCGATGCCGAGGAGCGCGACCGACAAATTCTGGAGGATGCAGGCGGCTGGGGCATTGCGGCAGGCATCGCGGCGGGTGTCATCGATCCGCTCATCTTCCTGCCGGGCGCGGGCCTCGTGCGATCCGTGCGGGGCGGCTATTCCATCGCCAAGTCGGCCGGGCTTGTGGGCCTCGCCGGCGGCCTGCAGGCGACGGTCTCCGAGGCGGCGCTGCAGGCGTCGCAGGTGACGCGCACGCCCGAGGAATCGCTGATCAAAATCGGCACGGCTACTCTCCTGTCGGGCCTCATTGGCGGCGGCGCGGCGGCGCTGCTCTCGCGTGCCGAGCGCCGGGCGCTGGAAGCGGCTCTGGACGTCGACCGCGCGGCGCTGTCGCGCCAGGCAGGCGTCGAGGAGCCGTCGGTGCGGGACGGCTTTACAATGCCAGCCTCCGCGGGTGCCGCGGCCACGGACCCGCGCGAGCTGCGGCTGGTTTCGTTCGGGCTGGACCGCGTGCCGGTCATCGGCGACCTCATCAAGCGCACGTCGCCTACGCTGCGTATCTTCTCGTCGGACAACGTGCCGGCGAAGCGGGTGATGGCCGATCTTTCCGAAACGGTCCTGCGCTTCGAGGACAACACGCTCGGCATCCCGACCTCGCTGGGCGGGCCGCCCGTCTCCCGTATCGTCACGCTGCAGAAGGTGCGTGCGGCCATCGAAACGAGCGACACGCTGCGCGACACGTTCATCCGCTATCGCTACGGCGACCAGGCACCCAACACGGCCCCCATCGCGCGCTCGAATCTCGACGACCTGCTCGGACGGAACGGCGACAAGCTGTCATATAGCGACTTCAAGCGCGAGGTGACGCGGGCGCTCATGTCCGGTGATGTCCACCCGATTGTCGAAGTGCAAGAGGCGGCGCAAAAGCTGCGCGCGAACATCCTCAAGCCGCTCGAGCGCGATCTCAAGGCGGCAGGTCTGCTGCCGGAGGATGTGGACGGGCCAAAGGGCGACCCCTCGTGGTTCGCGCGCATCTGGAACAAGTCGGTCATCGCCGCTCGCCGCCACGATTTCAAGAAGCGCATCGTGGACTGGCTCGCCGCCGAGCAGGCGGAGAAGGTCGCCGCCCGCGAGCGGATCATGGAGCTGGTCGCGGAGCGCGACCGGCTCGAAGCGGCCATTGCCAAGCTGGAGGCGAAGCAGGAGAGGCTTGCCGCGCGCACGGCCGATCTGGAGTCCCGGCTAGACGAGCGCGGGATGGAGGTGCGCCGCACAGCGGCGCGGACTGACGCGCTGGAGGAGCGGGCCTCGCTCATCGCGGAGGAGATTTCGGAGCTCGCCGAGTTCATCGACGCGATGAAGGCGGAATTGCGCTCGCCCGAGCTGACCGAGCAACTGCGCGAGCTCGAGCGCGAGCTGGCGGCCCTGCGTCGCGCCGATAAGCCGATCACGGAAGCCGACCTCGACAAGATCGAGAAGGAGGAAAAGCGCTCGATCCTCACCGGGGACGTGCGCACGGCAATCAACATCCTGACCGGGCGCAACAAGAGCCACCGGCTGCCGAGCTTCCTTGCCTGGATGGCGAAGAACGGCGGCATCGTCGACGACCACGGCGAGGTGGTGGCCATTCTCGGCGACGCCCGCGCGGTAGTCGGCCTCGTGCGCAAGACGGGCCGCGGGCGCACCATCGACGAGTGGGGCGAATACCTCTACGACCAATTCGGCTTCGCCTTCCCTGACGGCCGGCCGTCGTACAACGAGGTGCTGCGGATCATCGACGAGGCCCAGCGCGGCAACCCGCCCTGGTGGTTCCTCGTCGACGAGAACGGACAGCCGACCAAGGCGGCGCGCGTCGACGAGATGGTGCGTATCCTCGACGATATGGCGCGCGAGGCTGGCGTCGATCCGCAGACGGCCGATGACTGGTACTACCTGCTGCGGGGCGAGAGCGTGCCGCGGACGCTCGATGACCTCGAGCGGGAGCTGGCGGCGATGGAGGCCGTCGGCCAGCCGGTGCCGCCCGGTGCCCGTGCCGAGCAGGTGGCGGGGATCATCGCCGCTCGGCGTGAGGCAATCGCCGATATTCGCGCGGCCCGCGACAAGGCAATTCGCGCCGGCAGGACGAAGGCGCGGCAGCTCGGCATTGCGGAGGCCCGCGTCGACGAGGCTGCCCTGGCGGAGCGAGCGAACCGCGGGCGGCTCGGTATCCTGTCGGATCGCCTCGACCGGGCCCAGGCGCAGCGCGAGATGCTGGAACGGGCGAGGGCTCTTGCCGACGAGGCGATGGAGAAGACGCGGGCCCGTCTCGAGGAGGAGCTGCGCGGCTGGAAGGGCAACTCCGCCGCGGATGCCGTGTCTGCGCTCAAGACACGGGACGAGGCGGCGGCCGGCCGTGCCGAGAACGCCCCGCGGTTGCGGGCTGCGGATCGGGCAGTGGACCGGGCGGCCCGGCGCATCGTCGAGACGGATTACGACTGGACGCCCGATGAGATCGCGAGCCGAGCCGACGAGATCATCGACCGCATCCTCGGCTCGCCAGATGGTCGCCTGCCCTACGATATCGCCTCGCCGCAGCCCGGCGGCGTGAGACAGTCGGACGACCTGCGGGGCTCGCTCAAATCCCGCGACTTCGCCATCCCTACGCAGCTCGTGTGGGATTTCGTCGAGCAGGACGTCGAGCACATCATGAGAGTTGTCATGCGGACGGTGCTGCCCGACCTGCATCTGACGACCCGCTTCGGCGACGTGAACATGACGGAGCAGATGCGGCGGATCAACGAAGCGTCTGCAGCGAAGGCCGCGGCTGCCAAGACCGAGGCGGAGCGCATTGCCATCGAGAAGGAGCGGACCCAGCTCATCCGCGACCTCGCCGCCACGCGCGACCGGATTCGTGGCATCTATGGCTGGAGTGCCGACCGCCGCATGCTCGGCCGCGTGTCGGCAGCTGTGCACGCCTGGAATACCATCGCCGATCTTGGCGGCGCGATGCTCAACTCCTTCGGCGATGCCGCCGGCGTGGTGTTCCGTTATGCCTTCATGAACGTCTTGCGGGATGGATGGATACCGTTTTTCTCCGGGCTCGTCGGTCGGTCGAAAGTCTACGGCGTGGCCAAACGCCAGGCTCGAGCGACGGGCGTGGCAATCGAGACGGAACTGAACATCCGCGCGCACCAGCTCAACGATCTGATTGAGGGCTACCGGCCCGATACCCGCTTCGAGCGCGCCTTGCAGTGGGGCGCCAATCGCTCGCAGCTCGTCAACTTCCAGGCCCCGTGGACGGATGCCGTGAAGACGATTGCCTATTCCGTGGCGTCGTCGGAGCACCTGCGCATGATCCGCCGCGTGGTGGAAGGACGGGCGAGCAAGCGAGACATCACCATGCTCGCGGAGAACAACATCGACGCGGCCATGGCCGAGCGCATCTGGAAGGCGTTCAACGAGGAGGGCGGCGGCGAGGTGGTCGACGGCGTGCGCCTGCCGAACACGGGTGCCTGGCAGGATCGCGGCGCCGCGCTTGCCTTTGAGGCGGCCATGGGCAAGGAAGCCGACGCCCTCGTGGTGACGCCCGGCCTTGAACGGCCGCTCTGGATGAGCGATCCGATCTGGAGCCTGCTCGGGCAGTTCAAGTCGTTCATCGCCGCGGCGAACGAGCGCCTGCTGATCGCGAATCTGCAGCGTGCCGACGCTGCTGCCCTGCAGGGGCTCATCTTCTCGGTGGCGCTGGGCATGCTGTCGTATCGGGCCTACACGTGGGCCGCGGGGCAGGATGCCAGCGACCGGCCGCAGGACTGGATCAAGGAAGGGCTGTCGCGCTCCGGTGTCATGGGGTGGTTCGACGAAGTGAACTCGCTCACGGCCAAGGCGACGCGGGGGCAGCTAGACGCCTTCCGGCTGATTGGAGCCGACCGGCCGCTGTCCCGCTACGCGTCGCGCTCGGTCCTGTCGGCGCTACTTGGGCCGACGGCTGGCAAGATCGAGAAAGTCTCCCAGGTGACGGGCGCCGCCGCCACCGGCGAGTGGACGGCTTCGGACACGACGGCGCTGCGCCGGCTGATGTTCTTCCAGAATTTGTTCTGGATCAGGAGGCTTCTTGATCAAGTAGAGGACGGGGTGAACAACGCCTTCGGGATTCCGGAGCGGCGGCAGTAACCCGCTGTGCGGTGCGGGCATCGGCCCGCGATCGCAGGGTGTCGGCATCTCAACAGGTGCCGACATGCCCGCCAACATCGCTAACGCTGACCGCTTCGTTCACTACACGCCCAACAACTCGACCGGCCCGTTCCCGGTGCCGTTCCCGGTCTTCGATCCGACCGGCGCCGATCTCGAGGTGACGCTGAACGGGCAGGTTGTCACCAGCGGTTGGAGCTTCACCGGTACGCTGGAGCCGGGCTTCTATGGCGCGCCGAACACGTGGGTGAACGGCTCGATCTCCTTCGACGCTCCTATCTCTGGCTCGCTCTACATCGAGGGGAACCGCGCCCCGCGGCGGCCTGCCGAGGCACAATTCGCCGAGGGGCGCGGCATCCCGGCGCGGGACCACAATACCGAATTCAACACCCTGACGGCGATCTGCCGCGAACTCTTTCAGCGCCTTCGCCGGACGATCCGCGTTCCACTGGGGGAGCAAGGGCTGGAACTCCCGCCAATTGCAGATCGCATCGGCAAGTACGTCGGGTGGGACGGGAACGGGAATTTCATCCCGCTTCAGCCGAACGAGATTCACAGCGGCGACATTGGCGATAATGCAGTGATCTCGTCGAAGATCGCTGACGGCGCCGTCACCGATCCGAAAGTCTTCGATCCACCTTCCCCCAGTCACCCTGACGCGGTGCGTGCGAGCAAACTTTCGTTCCTTCAGGCGGGCACTGATGCGGTCTATCGCACCGTGCAGGATAAGCTGCGCGAGTTCGTGAGCGTCAAGGATTTCGGCGCGGTTGGGGATGGTGTGACTGATGACACGGCCGCATTCCAGGCTGCTGCGGCGTATTTCGGTTCTGGGGGTTCGCTTTTCGAATCCAACGGGGGTGTGCTGTTTGTGCCGAAGGGTCTGTACAAAGTTACCGGGCAAACGCTTTTTCAGCGGACAGGTGTGCGCATCATAGGCGAGGGACTGGATGCCACCAAGATTACTGTTGCCGCCGATCTTGGCGATGCCGCAGTTTTCAAGTTCGACCAAATACTCTCCTATTACAGCATGGTAGGTGCAGGCGTCGAAAACCTGAGCATCCACATGAATGGATTCACCGGCCACGGCGTGCATATGCTAAAGCCTTATGACGGTGTTTCTTTGCGCAATCTGTACGTGGAAGACGTGGCAGACGGGTACAACGGCTACCGCATCGAGCCTGACCCCGATAACACGGCTGACACCATCTCGCAAACAGTGGTATTGGAAAACTGTTTAGCCAGACACAAGAACGCAACCGCCACCGCACCGCTGTTCTACCTCTCCAATCTACAGGAGGCTGTGCTGACGGCGTGCAAAGCCTTCGGCACCTATGAATGGCACGGCAAAGCGCCGTGCTACCCATTTGAGTTTGTGGACTGCCGGGGGATCGTGCTCAATGGTTGCTCATCTGCATTTGCTTCTAAGCATGGCGTCAAGATCACGGTTTTAACTCGGCCCAGCACCGGCTTTCTGATCGCAAACCACACTTTTGAAACCATCGACGGAGCAGTGCGAGCAGACGGCCTTGCGGGTATCGGGGATGTCATCGACCTGTGCGTAATCAACCCGCGCACTGAGGGTGCCGTGGCAAACGCATCTGGTGCGTTTGACCTGAACCGAGTTATTCGTTCGAGCATTGATGCTGGAGTGTTGACTGTCAACATTGATGCCGACAGCATTGCCAACATCGTCCTGTCTGGGGATACCACCCAAGTCACAGACGCAGGGACTGCCACGACGATTTTAGGCTCAGCAAACCAAGCGGACCCGCGGTACAAGATCATCGCTGGGGGACTTCGCGTATCTAATGCCGGAACACAGCACCTAGTAACCGCCAACGCGTCGGTACAGCTTTACTCAAGTGGTGCAATTTCAGTTCAGGCGGATTACCCATTTGGTCCTTCACAAGTAGGCGTTCTGCTGGCTGTCAATCGCGGAGGCACCGTAACGCTGTCAAGGGTTGAGATCGGTGAAGCAGATTCTGGCGGAGTGGGGTTCCGAATATTGCGTGTCGCAAACTAAATGCTAAACGTATCCGTGGCCCAGTCCTGCGCCGCTACCATTCGGCGGACAAACAACTGCAGGGCGGGCCGTGGATGACGTATCCCATCAAATCAACTATCTGGCAAAACGACTACATGAAACGGACCACACCATGATCGATTCCGTTGAGTTCGGCGAGATGCGCAGGCCATGGACCGGCTCGAAGCCGCATGGCGGGCGGGGAAGCTGAAAGACGTGAAGCGGAGCCGCGCTTGGTCTGACGCCGGAGCAAATCGACGCCATGTGGACGGAGGCCGCCGCGCTATGACGACCGCCATCTTTACCATAGCCGCCTGCGCCGTGCTCAACCGTGCGCGCGGGGATGATCGCTGGATGCCCGACTGGCTCCCCGGCCGGGCGCTCTATGGAGTGCACCCTGTTTTGACCGGACAGGCGGCATAGCCGATAAGGCATAGGCATACGCCTATGATTATGACTATGACTTCTGATCCGTTCTCGCCTTCGCCTCGTGTTGAAGTGATCACCTCGGTGCAGCGCCGGCGGCGCTGGACCACGGCCGAGAAAGTGCGCCTCGTCGAAGAGGCCATGCAGCCCGGCATGTCGGTGTCCTATGTGGCACGCCGGGCCGGTATCGCACCCAGCCAGCTCTTTGCGTGGAAGCGCCGTATGCTCGAAGGCGGTGCGACCGCCGTTCAGGCCGATGACGATGTCGTTGGCGCAGGCCGTGTGCGCGAACTCGAGAAACGCGTGCGTGATCTGGAGCGCATGCTGGGCAAGAAGACCATGGAGGTCGAGATCCTCAAGGAGGCGCTCGATCTTGCCGCCCCCAAAAAGCCAGTGTTGCGGCTCGCCTCGTTCGATCAGGACGGTTCGCTGTGAAGACGGTCGCCGACACGCTCGGCGTTTCCCGCTCCAACCTCGTCGAGCAGGCGAAGAAACGCCCTCTCGAAAGCCCGGCGACGCGCAAGCCATACACCAAGGCTGAAGATGTGGCCGTGCTGCCCGCGATCCGCAGGCTGGTCGATCAGCGGCCGACCTATGGCTATCGCCGCATCACGGCTCTGCTCAACCGCGAGCGGCGCGCCCAGGACCTGCCGTCGGTCAACGCCAAGCGGGTGCTGCGCATCATGCAGGCCAACGGTCTCGTGCTGACGCGCCATACCGCCTATCGTCCGGCCCGCACCCATGACGGCGTCGTCATTGCCCTGCGCTCCAACATCCGCTGGTGCTCGGACCACCTCGAGATCAAATGCCGCAACGGCGAGATCGTTCGGGTGCTGTTCGTCATCGATGCCTGCGACCGTGAGATCATCGCCTGGTCGGCCGTCGCCCATGCCGGCGTCTCGGGCGAGATGGTGCGCGATCTGATGGTCGAAGCCGTCGAGAAGCGCTTCGGCGGGACGAGAACGCCGCATCCTGTCGAATGGCTGTCCGACAACGGCAGCGCCTACATCGCGCGGGAAACGGCGACCACCGCGATAGCACTTGGGCTACGGTTGGCCTTCACCCCTGTTCGCTCGCCGCAGAGCAATGGAATCTCCGAGGCCTTCGTCAAAACCCTGAAGCGAGATTACGCCCGAAACGTCATCCTGCCAGACGCCGAAACCGTCCTCGCCTTGCTGCCGAAATGGTTCGACGACTACAATGAAATCCACCCGCACTCCGGCTTGCGCTTCCTCTCGCCACGAGAGTTCAGGGCAAAGGCCGCCGGTGCTTAATGCAGACCGTCGCCTGTCCGGTCAAACGGGGTGCACTCCACTCTACTACACGGCGCCGCTGATCGGCGCCATCGCCGCCATCCTCGGCGGCATCTCCTTCGGGGCGGCCATCGGGGCCGCCTTTTTCGTTTGGGGCGCTCCGGCGTGGGGCTTTGCTATCGTCGCTTTCGGCGGGCCGCCGTGCCGATGGAGTGGCCGCCATAGCGCCTCTGTGCGGTGCGTCTGATTGGGGCGCCCCGCATCCTCCGGGCATCTCGCGCGAGGTGCCCGATGATCAATCGCACGACGTTCTTCAGCTACGCCCGGCGCGCGCCTTTCGGAGGCCGGCTCACGACTGAGCAGGTCAAGGGCTGCGAG
>Ga0207864_1001370_pt1 | contig 27170 bp, 27 predicted proteins | sample HigsolmetaAR202D_FD_184834 | JGI IMG/M metagenome (GOLD analysis project Ga0207864, IMG submission 184834) | Ionic liquid and high solid enriched microbial communities from the Joint BioEnergy Institute, USA - AR20-2-D (SPAdes) (version 2) ... | reverse complement strand
CCCCGCGCGGCCTTCCCCCCGCGCCCAGTACGATTGGCTTCGCCCGGGCGCGTAGCTCAGTGGGAGAGCGCTCGCCTCACACGCGAGAGGTCGCTGGTTCGAACCCAGCCGCGCCCATCCGGCCGGCGGCGGCGCCGAGGCAGCTCAGCCGGCCAGCTCGGGGATGTGCCGCTCGACGTGCTCGCGGATCGTCTCGCGCACCCAGCGCCGCGTGTCGGCGTCGGCCATGCGGTAGCGGCCCAGCAGCATCTTCTGGTCTTCGAGCGGCAGGCCGGCGATCACCCAGCGCACCGTGAGGCGCTCGAAGAGCAGCTCCGCGCGGCGCTGCCAGGCGTCCTCCTGCGAGGCCGCGGCGCTGTGCGGGGGCTCGCCGATCTTGGCGATCGTGCCCGGGCTGAGGGCCTGGCGCAGGGTGAGGACGTTGCCCTCGGGGTCGGTGTAGTCGACGGTGGGCGCCTTCGGCCGCCGTCGGCGCTGCTTCTTGCGCTTGCCCATCGCAACCGAGTTTGACACCACTCGGCTGGGGTTAGAGCCGAGAGCGGTGACGCGGTTCGCCTACATCGGTGCCCGATCGACTCGGTCGGCCGCGACGGCGGCAGCGAGGGCGGGCCCGCGGCGCTGCGCGAGCTGGCGCCCCCGCCGCGCTCGGGGCAGCGGACGCCGCTAGGCGAGGGCGTCGATCTTGGCCGCCAGCTCGAAGTCGGCCGCGGTGAGGCCGCCCTCGGAGTGGGTCGAGACGCTGACCGTGACCGTGTCCCAGGAGATCGCCACGTCCGGGTGGTGGTTCATCTCCTCGGCCGGCTCGAGCAGGTCGGCGACGAAGCGCACCGAGCCGGCGAAGTCGCCGCGCTCGAACCGCTTCTCGATCGCCGTCCCGACGCGGCGCCAACCCGGCAGCTCGGCCAGGCGCTCCTCGATCTCCCGCTCGCTCAGCAGGGCCACGCCCCCATGGTCGCACGCCGAGCGGCCGGGCGCGCGGGAGTCGCCTCGAAGCCGTTACGGAGAATTGAGACTTGCAGACAACACGTGACATCGGACCGCCTAGGCTGCCACCATGGAGACAATGGCCTGGACGGACGAGAGGCTGACCGAGCGGTTCGACCGCATCGACGAACGGTTCGACCGCGTAGACGAACGGTTCGCCGAGGTGAACCGCCGCTTCGATGAGGTAGACCGTCGCTTCGACGAGGTGGATCGCAAGCTTGAAGACGTCTACAAGCGGTTTGACCGGGTCGATGCGCAGTTCGGCGAACTGAGAGTGGAGATCGCCGAGGTGCGGCAGGGGGCCTGGGCGATGCAGAGGCTGACGGTCTACTTCGGCACCGGCGTGATCGTCGCCCTGATCGGCGTGATCGGCGCGATCCTCTCCCAAGGCTGACGGCGCCGCCGGACCGCACGGCGCGGCCGACCGGCCCGGCGCTCAGGGGGTGAGAACGACCTTCAGCGCTTCGCGGCGGTCGAACAGCTCGTAGGCGGCGGGCGCCTCGTCGAGCGGCATGCGGTGGGTGACGAGCGGCGCGGGGTCCAGCTCCCCGGCCGCCATCAGCGCCAGCACCCGGTCGACGTGGGCGATCACGTTGGCGAGCCCGAGCCGCAGCTGCAGGCCCTTGAGCCAGGCGAGGCCGATCGGGACCTCGCCCCGGCCCGCGTAGGCGCCGATGCCGGAGACGACCCCGGCGTCGCGGGCGAGGCCGATCGCCAGCGCCAGCGGCTCCGGGTCGCCGACCGCGTCGACGACCACGTCGGCGCCGAGGCCGTCGGTCGCCGCCCGCACGGCCCGCTTCGGATCGTCCTCGGTCAGGTGCACGGGCACCGCCCCGAAGCGCTCCGCCATCGCCAGCCGCTGCTCGACGCTGTCGATCGCGAACACGCGCAGCGCCCCGGCCGCCCGTGCCGCCTGCACCGCGCACAGCCCGACCGGGCCGAGGCCGAGGACCGCGACCGTGTCGCCGGGGCGCATCCCGGCGTGGGCGATCGCGTGGAAGCCGGTGCCCATCACGTCGCCGGCGAACAGCGCCACCTCGGCCGACATCCCCTCCGGCACTCGGCGCAGGGCCAGGTTGGCGCTCGGCACCAGCAACAGCTCCGCCTGGGCGCCCTGCAAGTCACCGAGCTTGGCGCCATGGCCGAAGGTGCGGCCCTCGCGGCAGCGGTGGTAATCGCCGCGCAGGCAGGCCGCGCAGGCGCCGCAGGCGGTGTGGAAGGTGCCCAGTACGCGATCGCCGACCGCCACCCGCCGCACCGCGTCCCCGGCCGCGACCACCGTGCCCGCGAACTCGTGCCCGATCGTGAAGCCGGGCTCGACCGGCACGCGCCCGTGGTAGATGTGGAGGTCCGAGCCGCAGATCCCGCTCGCCTCCACCCGCACCACGGCGTCGTCGGGCGCCAGCGGCTCCGGGTCGGGCCGCTCGTCGACCCGCACCTCTCCCGGCGCCTGGAAGGTGACCGCGCGCATGGGCGGACGGTATCGCGACCGGCCGCGGGCGCGCCGCCGCGGCTCAGACCTGGACGCCCGCGACGCCGAAGCGCCACGGCGTGCCCTCGGGGCTGGCCGCCTCGGCGATCCGCGACTCCAGCGCCAGCTCCTTCTCGAAGTCGGCGGCCTCGCCGTGGTGGAAGGAGACGTCGTTGCCTTCCAGCAGTTCGATGAAGATCTCCACGAAGCGCGCGTCGAGCTGTTTGCCGGCCACCCGCCGCAGCTCCACGATCGCGTCGTACGGTGACATCGGCGTGCGGTAGGAGTCGCGCGCCGTCATCACGTCGTAGGTGTCGGCGACCGAGATGATCCGCGCCAGCTCCGGGATTTCGTCTCCCACCAGCCCCCGCGGGTAGCCTTTGCCGTCGATCCGCTCGTGGTGGGCGAGGATGATCTCCGCCACCGGCCCGTAGCCGTCGAGCGCCGAGACGACCCGCGCCCCCTGCTGCGGGTGGCGACGGATCAGCATCCAGTCCTCCTCGGTCAGCGGCACGTTCGCCTTCAGGATCCGGTCCGGGAGGATGAACTTGCCGATGTCGTGCAGCAGCGCCGCGATGTGGACCAGCTCCTCCTCGCGGCGCGAGAACCCGGCCCGCTGCGCAATCGCCCGCGAGTAGCGTGCCACGGCGGCGCTGTGGCGGGCGGTCATCTGGTCGCGCAAGTCAAGGGTGCGCAGCATCGCGCTCAACACCCCGACCTGGAAGCTGGCGAGCTGTTTGCTGCGCTGCTCCAGTTCCTCCGCCCGCTGCTGGGAGAGCAGCAGCTGCCCGAGCAGGTACTGGAAGGTGACGAGGACGACGCCGAACAGGGCGATCGCCGCGATCCCGATCTGCTCGTAGAGGTAGGTGACCCCCACTGCGAGCATCGCGCTGGCGAACTCCGACGGCAGCACCGGCGGCAGCAGGCGCAGTTTGTGTGCGAACGGGTGCCGCTCGACGTAACACCCGTACACCGCCACCATGAGGAAGTTGAGCGCCAGCGAGAGTTGGAAGAGGGCGAAGATCAGCAAGTAGAAGACCGGGTCCCCGCCGTGCACGCCCCAGTGGGCGGTGGCGGACTCGAAGGCGAGTCCGCCGGCGAGCGGGAAGGCGGCGAAGGTGACGACGTTGTTGAGCAGGTAGTCCCAGCGCTCCCGCCAGCGCAGCCAGCCGGCGAGGATGGTCACCACGCCGATCAGCGCCGCCGGCGGCCCGCCGAGCAGCACCATCGCCACCACCAGGGCGAGGAAGCTGCCGGAGATCTTCACCCGCGCTTGCGCCTGCACCGCGGTCAGGTCGCTGAACACGGAGAAGGCGAGCAGGACCGAGAGCAGCAGTGGGTCCCAGTTGGCGTGCGGCGCCTGCCAGACGCAGACCGCGGCCGCGGCGCCCAGGCCGGCGAACATCGCGGCGATCACAATCGTCGTTGGGCGATCTCGTGACATCTTGTGCGCCTGACCGGGTCGCTGTTTGGAAGGGTGGGTCGGGGGTTCTGGGCCCTCAGACGGTTCCCTCCTCAGCGCCAGCCTAACCGCTAAATCGCCCAGTTCACGCAAATTGGACATTTTGGCTCCGATCTCCCAACACGCCTTCGGAGCCGATTGCGACCCCGGCGAACGGCCGCTCGGAGCGCGAAAGCGAGAAGGGCGCCCGCAGGCGCCCTTCTCGCGTTCTCAAGGCGTGGCGGCAACCGCCCCCCCGCCTACTTCAGTGCTGTTGAAGAATCAGCCGCCGCGGAAACCCATCTTGAAGCCCTTTCGTCGAGAACCTGTGCAACAACTGCCGCTTTTCTACCACAGTTGATCCAAAACTTGTGCATCTGCAACGAAACTTGTGCAGAAATCAAGTAGCAACCTCTGCGACGAATGCGTAAGCGCGCCCTGACCGAGCCCCTGCGGATCCCCCTCTTCCGCCGCCTCTCGCTGACCTACGCGATCAACGAGATGGGCGACTGGATGGGGATCATCGCCCTGTCGGTGCTGGTCTACGACCAGACCGAGAGCGCGATGGCGACCGCGGCGCTGTTCCTCGGCACGCGCTTCCTCCCCGCCCTGCTGGCGCCGCTGGTCGCCACCCAGGCCGAGCGCCCGGCGCCGCGCGTGGCGCTGCCGGTGATGTATTGCGGCGAGGCGGCGGCCTTCGGCGCCCTCGCCCTTTTCGCGGTCAACTTCTCGCTGCCGGTGGTGATCGCGCTGGCGGCGGTCGACGGCGCCCTGGCGCTCGCCACCCGGGCGCTGACCCGGACGATGGTGGCGACGATGCTGGAGCCGATCGGGCTCCTGCGCCAAGGCAACGCGATCCTCAACGTCGCCTTCACCGGCGGCGCGGCGATCGGCCCGGCGCTCGCCGGCCTGGTCGTCGCCGGGCTCGGCGTGCCCACCGCGCTGCTGCTGGACGCGGTCTCGTTCTACGCCATCGCCTGGATCATCTTCACCGCCGGCCCGCTGCCGCAGACCGAGCCCGAACCGGGCCGCCTGCGCGAGCGGGTGCGCGCCGGCGTCACCTACATCCGCGGCCAGGTGACGCTGCGCAACCTGCTCATCGCCCAGGGCGCCGCCTTCGTCTTCTTCTCCGCCGTGATCCCGGTCGAGGTCGTCTACGCGAAGGAGACGCTGGGCGCCTCGGACTCGGGCTACGGCCTGATGCTGGCCAGCTGGGGCGTCGGCATGGTCATCGGCAGCCTCGTCTTCGCCGGCGTCAACCGCTTCTCGCTGGCGATCCTGCTCGGTGTCAGCACCTTGGCGGTAGCCGCCGGCTATCTCGGCCTCGCCGCCGCGCCGACCCTGGCCCTCGCCTGTGCCGCCTCGGTCGTCGGCGGGGCCGGCAACGGGGTGCAGTGGGTCTCGGCGATCAGCGCCGTGCAGGAGCTGACCGCGGCCGAGATGCAGGCGCGAGTGATGTCGGTGCTGGAGTCGGTCGGCGCCGCGATGCCGGGGGCCGGGTTCGTGCTCGGCGGCGTCGTCGCCACCTGGATGGACCCGCGGGCGACCTTCCTCCTCGCCGGGGTCGGCATCCTCGCGATCGTCGCCCTGGCCGCCCCGGCCCTTGCCCGGAATTGGCCTGAACGCGCTGCAACTCCTGGTTCAGAACGGCTTGACGGTGCGGATGACGTTGTGCTGGAGTTGCTCCCGCGGGGTTCCTACGTCCATTCCGACAGGGAGGTTCAGCGTTGAGGAAGCTCTACGGAGTCGCTGCGGTGTGCCTTGCTGCAGTGGTCGCAGCTTTTGTTCTGGTCGCCTGCGGCGACGAGGGGGGCGGGACGGCGACCGAAGGCGACTCGTCGGTGACGATCGCTCAGGCCTCACAGCCCGACTTCCTCGACCCGGCCCTCTCCTACACGGTCCACGGCTGGGAACCGATGTGGCTCGTCTACACGCCGCTGCTCACCTACAAGCGCGAGGAAGGCGAGGCCGGCACCGAGCTGATCCCGGGCCTGGCCGAGGAGCTGCCCGAGGTGAGCGCCGACGGCAAGACCTACCGCCTGAAGCTGCGCGAGGGGCTGCGCTACTCCGACGGCACCCCGGTGAAGGCGAGCGACTTCGAGCACACGATCAAGCGCGTGCTGAGCATGGAGTCCGGCGGCGCCGCGTACTTCGAAGCGATCGAGGGCGCGACCGAGTACATGGAAGGCGGCAAGGCGAACGCCGACATCTCCGGGATCGAGACCGACGATGCGAGCGGCGAGATCACGATCCGGCTCACCGCGCCCGACGCCTCGTTCAGCAACGTGCTGGCGATGAACTTCGCCGGCCTGGTCCCCGGCGACACGCCGTTCGAGAACCAGACCAAGAGCCCGCCGCCCGGCGTCGGCCCGTACATGTTCACCAAGTCGGTCCCGAACCGTGAATTCGTCCTGCGGCGCAACCCGCGCTTCGACGAGGACACGATCCCCGGCGTGCCGACGGCGAAGATCGAGACCGTGGTGACGAAGATCGTCCCCAGCGTCAACCGCCAGACCGAGCAGGTGATCGCCAACGAACTGGACTTCATGCAGGAACCGGTGGCGCCGGACCTGGTCTCGGAGGTGATCGAGCGCTTCGGCCCCGGCGGCAGCGAGGGCCAGCGCTACAAGGAGTTCCCGACCCTCTCCACCTACTTCTTCTTCCTTAACACCCAGGAGCCGCCCTTCGACGACCCGAAGGTGCGCGAGGCGGTCAACGTCGGCGTCGACCGGCGCGCCCTCGCGCGGCTGTACGCCGGCTCGCTGGCGCCCGGCTGCTCGTTCCTGCCGCCCGCGGTGCCGGGCTTCGACGAGGCGCTCAACGGGCCCGAGTGCCCGTTCGGCGACCCGAACGAGGCCCCGGACCTGGAGCGGGCGAAGCGGCTGCTGCGCGAAGCGGGCGCGGTGGGCGCGAAGGTGACGGTGTGGGGCAACGACACCGACCCGACGCCGCGCGTCACCCAGGCCTACGCCGACCAGCTGAACAAGATCGGCTTCGACGCCGAGCCGCGGATCCTCGACGCCGGCGTCTACTTCCAGGCGATCGGCAACCGGAAGACGAAGGCGCAGACCGGGTTCCTGAACTGGTTCGCGGACTTCCCGCACCCGCTCACCTTCTTCTTCCTCTTCGAGGGCAGCTCGATTCAGCCGACCAACAACATGAACATGAGCATGGTCGACGACCCGCGGGTCAACAAAGGGGTCGCGGCGCTGCGGCGCGAGACCGACCTGGAGTCGGTGGCCGACCGCTGGCAAGACCTGAACCGCTACGTGGTCGAGCAGGACTACCTCGTCCCCTACGGCCACCGCAAGCTCAGCACCTTCGTCTCCGACCGGATCGACTTCGAGAACTGCACGGTCGTCCACCCGCTCTACAACAACGACTACTCGCAGTGGTGCCTCAAGGAGGACGAGTAGGGCGGCGCGGCCCGGGCCGGGGCGGCGCCTGAGGCGGGCGCCCCGGCCCCGATTTGCCGGGAGCCGGGGCGCCGATAATCGGGCGGTGGCTCCCTCGACCGACGGGCCCTGGCGGCTGACCTGGCGGCGCCTGCGCCGCGACCGCGCCGCGCTGGCCGGCGGCCTCGTCTTCGCGCTGATCGCGCTCGCCTGCCTGGCGGCGCCGCTGTGGGCGCGACACGTCGCCGGCACCGGCCCGGAGGAGAACCACCTCACCGAGCGGGTCGTGGTCGACGGCGTGCCGACCGACGTCGTCGACCTGCGCGGCACCCCGATCGGGCCGACCTGGAGTGGCCGCTTCTTCCTCGGCGCCGACTCCAACGGGCGCGACGTGATGGTGCGGCTGCTCTACGGCGGCCGCAACTCGCTGCTGGTCGGGCTGGCGGCGGCGCTGGGGACGATCGCCGTCGGCCTGCTGCTCGGGCTGCTGGCCGGCTACCACCGCGGCCGCCTCGACGCCGTCGTGCGCTGGGCGCTGGACGTGATCTGGTCGCTGCCGGTGGTGCTGGTCGGGGTCGCGCTCGGCACCGCGCTGGCGCTCGGCGGGCTGGAGCTGGGGCCGCTGCGGATCGGCGCCGACTCGCTCGCGATCCCGATCCTGGTCATCGCCGTCGTCTACGTCCCCTACCTGGCGCGGCCGGTGCGCGCGCGGGCGCTCGCCCTGCGCGAGCGCGAGTTCGTCGAGGCGGCGCGCGCCCAGGGCATGGGCACGGCGCGGATCGTCTTCACCGAGGTGCTGCCCAACGTCGCCCCCACCCTGGTCGTGTTCCTGCCCCTGCTGGTCGCCAACGCGATCCTGCTCGAGGCGGCGCTCTCCTTCCTCGGCGCCGGGGTGCGGCCGCCCGCCCCGTCCTGGGGGACGATGATCGCCGAAGGCGAGGACCTGATCGTCTCCGCGCCCCACCTGACCGTCGTCCCCGGCCTGATGCTGGTGGCGACGGTGCTCTCGCTCAACCTGCTCGGCGAGGGGGTGCGGGACGCGCTCGACCCGCGGGCGAAGGTGAGGATCGGGCGCTGATGGGCGGCTCGCTGGCCCGCTTCGCGCTGCGGCGCCTCGCCTCGATGCTGCTGGTGCTGTTCGCGGTCTCGGTGCTGGTGTTCGTGATCTTCAACGTGCTGCCGGCCGGCGACCCGGCGGTGCGGATGGCGGGCAAGGTGCCGACCGAGGCCCAGGTGGAGGCGATCCGCGCGGAGTGGGGGTTCGACGACCCGCTGCCGGTCCAGTACCTGACGATGATGCGCAAGCTGCTCACCGGGGACGTCGTCTCCTACTTCACGCAGCAGAACGTGGTCGACGAAATCCTCAAGGGGCTGCCGCGCACCCTCTCGCTGGCGGTCGGGGCGGCGGTGATCTGGATGGCGCTCGCAATCGCCCTCGGCCTCTACACCGCCCTGCGCGCCGGCGGCGTCGCCGACCGCCTGCTGGGGGCGCTGGCGCTGGTCGGCGTCTCGCTGCCCGTCTTCTGGCTCGGCGCCCTGCTCAGCCACTACCTCGGCTACCGGGCCGGGATCTTTCCCGGCGGCGGCTACGTCCCCCTCACCGAGAGCCCGCTGCAGTGGGCCTGGCACCTCGTCCTGCCCTGGACGACGCTGGCGGTGGTCTTCATCGGCGTCTACTCGCGCCTGCTGCGCGCCGACATCATCGAGACGCTGGGCGAGGGCCACGTGCGCACGGCGCGCGCCAAGGGGCTCTCCGAGCGGCGGGTGCTGACCCACCACGTGCTGCGCAACTCGCTGCTGCCGATCCTCACCCTCTGGGGGCTGGACTTCGGCGCCGTGCTGGGAGGCGGCGCGATCCTCACCGAGACCGTCTTCGACCTGCAGGGCGTGGGCCAGTACGCGGCCGACTCGATCGGCCAGCTCGACCTGCCGCCGGTGATGGCGGTCACCCTGTTCGGCGCCTTCTTCATCGTCGTCCTCAACACGCTGGTCGAGATCGCGCACGCGGCGCTCGACCCGCGGGTGCGGCTGGAGGGGGGCTCGCGCCGGTGAGGGCCGCCGCCTCCCCCGCCCTGCTGGAGGTGCGCGGCCTGCGCGTCTCCTTCCGCACCGACCGCGGCGTCGTGCGGGCGGTGGACGGGGTCGACTTCGACCTGCGGGCCGGCGAGGTGCTGGCGCTGGTCGGCGAGTCGGGCAGCGGCAAGACGGCGACGGCGCTGGCGCTGCTGGGGCTGAACCGGGGGCCGAACGCGGAGATCGACGGCAGCGCCCGGATCGGCGGCGCGGAGCTGATCGGCGCCCCCGAGGAGGAGCTGCGCCGGGTGCGCGGCGGCCAGGTCGGGTTCGTCTTCCAGGACGCGATGACCGCCTTCAACCCCGTCTACCGTGTGGGGGCGCAGATCGTCGAGGCGATCCGCGCCCACCGGCCGGAGAGCGGGCGCGAGGAGGCGCGAGCGCGGGCGGTGGAGCTGCTGGACGCGGTCGGCATCCCGGACCCGGAGCGGGCCGCCGACGCCTACCCGCACGAGCTCTCCGGCGGCATGCGGCAGCGGGCGCTGATCGCGATGGCGCTGGCCCCCGAGCCGGAGGCGCTGATCGCCGACGAGCCGACGACGGCGCTCGACGTCACCGTGCAGGCGCAGATCCTGCGCCTGCTGGCGCGGCTGAACCGCGAGCGGCAGCTGGCGACGCTGCTCATCACCCACGACCTCGGCGTGGTCGCCGAGACCGCCGACCGGGTGGCGGTGATGCGGGACGGGCGCGTGGTCGAGGCCGGGCTCGTGGAGGAGGTCTTCCGCCGCCCCCGCGACCCCTACACCAGAGCCTTGCTCGCCGCCGTCCCCCGCCTCGACCGGCCGCTCGCCCGCCGCGCTCGGGCGCGGGGCGACGGTCCCCTGCTCGAGGTCGAGGGCCTGGTCAAGCACTTCCCGCTGCGCGCCGGGGCGCTGGGCGGCCGCGAGGCGGGCCGGGTGCGGGCCGTGGACGGGATCGGCCTGCGGATCGGCGCCGGCGAAGCGCTGGGCCTGGTCGGCGAGTCGGGCAGCGGCAAGACCACCGCCTGCCGGGCGATCCTGCGCCTGGTCGAGCCCGACGCCGGCTCGATCCGCTTCGACGGCGTCGAGCTGACCGCGCTCCCGCAGCGGCGGCTGCGGGCGCTGCGCGCGCAGATGCAGATGGTCTTCCAGGACCCCTGGTCCTCGCTCAACCCCCGCCACCGCGTGGGCCGGATCGTCGCCGCGCCGCTGCGCGTGCACGGCGTCGCGAGCGGGAGGGAGCTGCGCCGCCGGGTCGACGAGCTGCTGGAGACGGTCGGCCTCTCCCCCGCCGACCGCGACCGCTTCCCGCACGAGTTCTCCGGCGGGCAGCGGCAGCGGATCGGGATCGCGCGGGCGCTGGCGCTGCGGCCGCGGCTAGTGGTCTGCGACGAGCCGGTCTCGGCGCTCGACGTCTCGATCCAGGCCCAGATCGTCGCTCTGCTCGGCGAGCTGCGCGAGCGACTCGGGCTCGCCTACCTGTTCGTCGCCCACGACATCGCGGTGGTGCGCGAGGTCTGCGACCGGATCGCGGTTATGCGGGCGGGGCGGATGGTCGAGGAGGGCGAGGCGGAGCGGGTCTGCGCCGCGCCGCGCGAGGAGTACACGCAGCGGCTGATCGCCTCGGTGCCGGTGCCCGAGCCGCGCGCCGGGCGCGCGGGGCCCGTCTAGGCTGGCGGTGTGGCCCTGCCGCTGCAGCCCCCGATCAAGCCCCAGCTCGCGCTGACGCGCAAGCAGCTGCCGCGCGGCGAGGAGTGGGCCTACGAGCCGAAGCTGGACGGGTTCCGGGCGCTCGTCTTCGTCGACGGCGAGGACGTCTTCGTGCAGTCGCGCGGCGGCAAGGCGCTGGCGCGCTACTTCCCGGAGCTGCGCTTCGCCCCCGGGCGCTGGGTGCTGGACGGGGAGCTGGTGATCCGCGACGCGGCGGGCAACGTGCAGTTCGACGCCTTGCAGCAGCGCATCCACCCGGCCGAGTCGCGGATCCGGCTGCTGTCGAAGGAGATCCCGGCCGAGTTCGTCTGCTTCGACCTGCTGGCGGAGGGCGACGAGCCGCTGCTGGAGGCGCCGCTGCGCGAGCGGCGCGAGCGGCTGGAGAGGATCGCCGCCGCGGCGGGGCTGGAGCTGACCCCGCTGAGCGCCGACCCGGAGCGGGCGGAGGAGTGGCTGCGCAGCATCGAGGGGGTGATGGCGAAGCAGCTCGACGCCCCCTACGTGCCCGGCAAGCGCAAGGGGATGGCGAAGGTGAAGCGCGAGCGGTCGATCGACTGCGTGGTGATGGGCTGGCGGCCGGGCAAAGAGGAGGGCACGGTGGGGTCGCTGATCCTCGGCCTCTACGACGGCGGCGCGCTGCGGCCGGTCGGCCACATCTCCGGCTTCACCGCGGCCGCGAAACGCAACCTGCGCAAGCTGCTGGCGCCGCTGGAGACCGGCGAGCGGGGCGGCGCCGAGCCGAGCCGCTGGACGGGGGACCGCGAGCTGGAGTGGGTGGAGCTGCGGCCGGAGCTGGTGGCCGAAGTCGGGTACGACCACGCGGCGGCGGGCAGGATCCGCCACGGGGCGCGCTTCCGGCGCTTCCGCGACGACAAGCTCCCGTCCGAGTGCACCGTCGACCAGCTGGACGAAGGCGGCTGACGCTAGGTCAGAACAGGGTCGGCTGCCGCGGGGCGCGAGGCGCCGCAGGCACGGCTTGCGTCTGCCGCGGCCTGCGGCGAGCGGGGCGGCCCCAGCCTTGGACGGAGCGGGTGGCGTGGGCGCGGTCCCGCGGGGGCATGAAGGCACGGCCGCCGGCGTAGAGGGCCTCGTAGCGGGGCAGCAGGTCGGGGCGCTTGGCGCGCAGCCAGCCGAAGAAGACGTCGCGCACCTCCCCCTTCAGGTGCAGGGCGACGCCGGTGAGGAAGGTGGCCCCGGCAGCGCGGGCGCGCTCGACGATCGGCTCCACTTGCTCGGGGCTGTCGTTGATGCCCGGCATCAGCGGCGCCACCATCACCCCGGAGTCGATGCCGCGCCGCCGCAGCTCGGCCACCGCCTCCAGGCGCGCCACCGGGCTGGGCGTGTGGGGCTCGGTCGCGCGCCACGCCTCCTCGTCGAGCGTCGGCACCGAGAGGTTGACCGAGACCGGCAGCCGCCGCGCCATCCGCTCGTAGATCTCGATGTCGCGCAGCACCAGCGGCGACTTGGTCAGCACCGTCACCGGCGTGTCCGCCTCCTCCAGCGCGGCGAGGATCTCGGGCATCATCCGGTAGCGGCCCTCGACCCACTGGTAGGGGTCGGTGTTGGTGCCCAGCGCCACCAGCTCCCGCCGCCAGTCCGGCCGCGCCAGCTCCTGCCGCAGCAGCTCCGGCACGTTGACCTTGACCACGATCTCGCGCTCGAAGTCCCGCCCGGCGCCGAAGCCGAGATAAGTATGAGATTTTCGAGCAAAGCAGTAGGTGCAAGCATGGGTGCAGCCTCGGTAGGGGTTGATCGTCCAGTTGAAGCCGTAGCGGCCGCCCGGCACCCGGTTGAGGGCCGAGCGCGCGCGGACCTCGTGGAAGTTGATCCCCATCGCCTCCGGGGCGTCGAAGGTGCGCACCACCGCCCCGTCGCCCACCCCCGGCAGGCGCAAGTCCCGGTCCACCCGCTGCTCGTCCCAGCGCACGAACGTATGTTCGCATGCGACCCGGACCGCCGGGCATGGGCGAGCGGGCCCGGCGCGCGGGGGCCACGGGCGCGGGCGTCGGACGCCGCTACGGCAGGCGACCGGTGACCACGTAGCGCAGCACGTCGACGACCTGCTCCGCGGTGCGGGCGGTCGCCTGGGCGGCCCGGTCGACCTCCTTCAGGGCGTGGTCGTGCTCGGGCTCGTGCAGGGTGATCAGCGGCTTGCCCAGGGCGGCGGCGAAGCCGGCGTCGAAGGCGGCGTTCCACTGCCGGTACTTGTCGCCGAACCGGACCACGACCACGTCGGCTTTGCGGATCAGCGTCTGGGTGCGGATCGCGTTCACGCCCGCCCCCTTATGGTCGGCCCAGAACTTCTCCGCCTCCGGGCCGAGCGTGCCGGTGCCCGCGTCGTCGGAGGCGGCGTGGTCGGTGACCGGCGCCGTGAACTCGATCGGCAGCCCCGCCTCGCGCGCCCCGGCTTCGATCCGCTCGCGCCAGTCGGTGTGGATCTCCCCGGACAGGTAGACGTTCCAGCTTCGCTCGCTCATGCGCCCGATGCTAGCCGTCGGCCGCCGCCGCGGCCGCCGTCTGCTCCTCGAAGTGCTTGCTCAGCATCGTCACCTGCCCCTGGTAGTTGGAGCCGAGCTGGGCGCCGTAGAGCCGCTCGGCCGGGGCCGCCATCCGCTCCAGCGAGAGCTTGCAGACCGGCTGGCGGTGCTCGACCATGAACGAGACGTCGCGGGCGCGCACCTCCAGCGCCGCGCGGCTTCCGTGCCGGCGGCCCTCCGGGTCGTAGCCGAACCCGGGGTCGAAGAAGCCCGCGTAGTGGGTGCGCAGCTCGCCCGCGGTCGGGTCGTAGGCCATCATCTCGGCGGCGATCTGCGGTGGGATGCAGACCCCCTCCGCGGAGAGCAGCAGGTAGAAGATCTCCGGCTCCAGCACCACGCGGCCGCCGGGCTCGGGGTAGACCGGGTCCCAGTAGTCGGTCCAGCGGTAGGCGCGGATGCGCGAGAGGTCGACCGGGAGGCTGTTGCGCTTCGCCCGGTAGCCGACCACGCGGTCGCCCGGCCCGGAGAGGTCGAGGCTGAGGAAGAGGCCGTCGGAGACCGCCAGCTCCGACTGGCTCAGCGGCCGCGAGCCCAGGTAGGCGAGCGGGCACTCGTCCTGCAGGGAGCGGATCTCCGCGTCGGCGAGGCGGGCGTCGCCGCGCACCAGGCGCAGCTGGTTCAGGGACAGCCCGGTGCGGACCTGGATCGCGAACGAGCGCGGGACGATCTCCAGGTACAGCTTGCCCCGATAGCCGGCGCGCACGTCGTCGAAGCGGTGGTGGCGGTCGGTGATCACCCGGGTGAAGACGTCGAGGCGACCGGTGGAGCTCTTGGGGTTCGCCTTGCCGCGCACGTCCTCGGGCAGGGCCAGCTCCTCGATCAGCGGCACCAAGTAGGGCCGGTCGCGCTCCAGCACCGCGCCGTCGCGCAGGTCGACGCGCTGGAAGGCCAGCCCCTCGATCTTTTCCTCCACGGTCGAGTTGACGTCGGGCAAGAACGAGCAGCGCAGCGCCCAGGCGAAGTGGCCGAGCCGCAGGTCGATGCTGGCCGGCTGCACCGCCTCGGGGCGGATCCGGTACTCGCCCCCGCTCACCCATTCGTCGGCGATCGCGCGGCTCAGCTGCTGCGAGGGCAGCACGCCGAGGGCGGCGCCGCTGCGGCGCTCCTCGACAGCTCCCCCGCTGCCGGCCGGTTCGCTCACGCCCCGGAGGTTATTCGCCTCGCCTCGCGCGCGCCTACGTAGGGGGTGAGCGCGAACTCGACCACATCCGGCAACAGCTCCCCGAGCCGCTCGACGTCGCGGGTCCGCACCTGGCGGCCGATCAGCGAGGCGATGCCCCCAACCACCGCCTCGTGGGTGGTCGGAGGCAGCCCGTCGCCGAGCGGCGGCGAGGGGGCGCCGTCGCGCAGGTAGGGGACGAAGCCGGCCAGCGCCGCCTGGTAGCGGTCGTAGGCGCCGCGCCCCACGCGCAGCCCCTCGACCAGGGCGAGGCGGGCCAGCGGCGGGTCCGCCTGCAAGGTGGCGATCAGGGCCGCGATCCCGTCGCGGATCCGCGGCGACCAGGCGGCCCCGTCGTGGGCGAGGCAGGCGCCGGCGACCCCGGCGTGGACGTGCTCCACGGCGCGGTCGTAGGCGGCGAGAAAGCAGTCGTCCTTGCTCTCGAAGTGGCGGTAGAAGTCGCTCTTGGAGACCCCGGCCCGCTTGCTCACCATCGCCACGGTGGTATTGCGCCAGCCGACCTCGTCGATCACCTGGACCAGGGCGGCGATCAACCGTTCGCGCTGGTTGCGGGCCACGTACTCCTGTGAAAGCCCGTGCCTTCCCTTAGGCAACCGTTCCATACCCGAACAAGTCTGCCACCGTACTCGGTGAGGCGGCACCCGGTGGCGACCGCGCGGGAGCGCAACCGCGAGCGCCTGCGCGGCGCGGACCCGCATCGCTTGTAGCCCTGTGGGCTACAAAAGGCAACCGCTGGCGCGCAACCGCGGGCGGGGGCGAAGCGCGAAGGCGCGGCGGGGGCGGGGATGCGGCGCGCGCGGGTCGCGCGGCGGCGTCAGGCGGGCTCGCCGGCTGCGGCGCCGCGGTAGGGGCCGAGCACGAACTCCGACAGCTCGGGCAGCAGCTCGGCCGCCCGCTCCGCCTGGCCGCGGCGGATCAGCCGGCTGACGATCCAGGTGACGCCGCCGACCAGGCTTTCCTCCAGCGTCTCCGGGAGCCCGGTGCCCCGGGGCGCGCTCTCCTTCAGCAGCTCGACGAAGCGCAACTGCGCGGCGTCGTGGCGGGCCGAGGCGGTCGGCGTCGCCGCCAGCGCCTCCACCATGCACACGCGCGCCGTCGCCGGGTGCTCGGCGACGAACCCGAGGAAGGCCCCCAGCCCCGCCTCGATGCGCTCTTCCCAACCCCCGTCGGCGGCCTCGCAGGCGCCGTGGACCGCGTCGGTCAGCTCGGCGATCGAGTGGTCGAAGGCGGCGAGGAAGAGGTCCTCCTTGCCGTCGAAGTTGTCGTAGAGCGTCTTGCGGGCGACGTGAGCGGCGCGGACGATGTCGGCGACCTGGGTCGCCTCGTATCCCTGCGCAGCGGTCAACTCGATGATCGCCGCGATCATGCGGCGCCTCTTGTGGACGGCTACGTACTCTCGCGGAAGCTCGGGCCGAGTCGGCTTCAACTTGGCTCCCCGGCGTCGGATGGGAGCATGGGTTCAAGGATAGCCGCGGTCTCCAAATCAAAGCGTCAGGGTCTATTTTGTCTGGTACCGTGGGGAAACAAGTTTGGTTTCCAGCAGGGAACCGGCCTGTTTCTCGATGGCGTCTCAGCGCATCAGACTGAACCCGGAGATGGTCTTCGCGTCGCTCGGCGACGCCTATTCGCGGGAGCAGGTCGACGTCGCCCTGCAGCTGCTTGCTGCCGGTGACGGCCAGTTTCCAGCCGGGGTGCGCAAACTGCCCGTGGGGCTGGTGCGCGCGGTGCAGCGCGAGCGGGTGCTGGCGGCGATGCTGCGCGCGGTGGCGGAGCTCGGCTACCGCAACACCAGCGTGCAGGACGTGATCGAGTTGGCCGGGGTCTCGCGGCCGACTTTTTACGAACACTTCGCCAACAAGGACGACTGCTTCGTGGCCGCCTTCGACACCGGCGCCCAGCGGCTGCGGGCGCGGCTCGACGCGGCGGCACGGGGAGGGGGCGACGACGCGGACGGCACCTGGCGCAACCGACTGCGGCGGGCGCTCGCCGCGCTGCTCGCCTTCGCCCGCGAGGAGCGCGACGCGGCGCAGACGCTGGTGGTGGAGGCGCGGGCGGGCAGCGAGGACGCGCTGGCGCGGCGCGAGCGACTGATGGACGACATGGCGCGCTGCCTGGAGGCGCAGGCGCGGACCGGCTCGCCCCTCCCGGAGCGGCCCTCGGCGACAGCGGCGGCGGTGGTCGGCGGGATCGAATCGATCCTCTACGCGCGACTGTGCCGGGGCGACTTCGAGGGGCTGGAGGACTTGCTGCCGTCGCTGATGTACTTCGCCGTCCTGCCCTACGAAGGGCACGCCGCGGCTAACGAGGAGCTGCGGCGCCGGGCTCGCGGGTAGCGGCCGGCTCGGGCTCGGAGGCGCGGCGGCCGATCGCGTAGCCGACCTGGTCGCCGGCGATCGGGATCGTCACCAGCAGCACCCACAGCGGCGGCAGCGCCCCGGTCGACGACAGCAGCCCGGCGGTGAACAGCAGCGAGCCCCCGGGCAGCACCGCGGGCCGGCGGCGCGGATCAGCGGAGGGGGTGGGATTCGAACCCACGAGCCGCCTTACGACGGCTAACGGTTTTCGAGACCGCCCCGTTCAACCACTCCGGCACCCCTCCAGGATGCGGAAGCCCGATCCTAGCGAGGCTCGCTCGACCGGCGTGTCGAGTTTGCATGCGAGAGGTTGCCAAAGTCGACACGCGCCGGCCCGGGTCGGGATCGCGCGCCGGTCCGAGTCGGGATCGCCGCGGTTGCGGGCCGGCCGGTGGTGAGGCGGAGAGGGTGGGATTCGAACCCACGAGGCGAGTCAACCCCGCCCACGCGATTTCCAATCGCGCTCCTTAAGCCACTCGGACACCTCTCCGGGGTACCTGGAAAGCCTAGCTCGGCGCTTCGCGCCGGGCGGCGAAGAAGGCGCGCAGGAGGGCCGCCGACTCCGCGGCGCGCACGCCGCCGATCACCTGTGGGCGGTGGTTGAGCGCCCGCTCGCCGAGCACGTCGAGGACGCTGCCCGCCGCGCCCGCCTTGGGGTCGGGCGCCCCGAAGACGACGGTCGGGATGCGGGCGAGGACGATCGCCCCCGCGCACATCGCACAGGGCTCGAGGGTGACGTAGAGCGTCGTCCCCGGCAAGCGCCAGCCGCCGAGCCGTTCGGCGGCAGCGCGGATGGCGAGGATCTCTGCATGCGCGGTCGGGTCGCGGCGCAGCTCGCGCTCGTTGCCGGCCGCCGCCAGCGGCTCGCCGTCGCGCATCACCACCGCGCCGATCGGCACGTCGCCGTGCTCCTCGGCCCGGCGCGCCTGCTCCAGGGCGAGGCCCATCGCGTGCTCGTGCGCGGCGCTGTCGTCGGGGAGCGTCGCCATCCGATCCGGGAGTATGTCGCCCGACAACTTCCGCCCGCCGGCGGTGTTTGACCGAGACGATGCCCCGACTTCGCGCCGCGCTGCCCGCCCTCGCCGCCCTCGCCCTCGCGGCCCTGCTCGCCCTGCCGGCCGGCAGGGCGGCGGCGCGCGCCGGCATCGCGCCCGCGCGCGCGTTCGAGCCGCGCCAGGTGGTGGTCAAGCTGGCCGGCGAGCCGGGGCGGGCGATCGAGCTGCCGCGCGGGGTCGGGGTCCGCGAGGCCGCCGCGGCGCTGCGCCGCAACCCGCGCGTCGCCTACGCCGTCCCCAACTACATCGCCACCGCCTCCGCCCCCGCCCGGGCCGCACGCCCGGTCCGCTTCCGCTTCCCCGACGACTCCGGGGCGCTGGGGCCGAGCGCGCCGCGGGGCGGCGGCGGGTGGGTGCATCGGCAGTGGAACTTCCTCCCCTACGCCGGCGCCCCGACGGCGCGGGTGCCGACCTCCCCCGGCGGGATCGACGCCGTCGCCGCCTGGCGCAACCTGGCCGCGGCGGGGCGGCCCGGGGCGTCCGGCGTCGTCGTCGCCGTGCTCGACACCGGGGTCGCCTACCGCGCCCAGGGCACGCGCTTCCGCCGCAGCCCCGACTTCGCCCCCGACCGCTTCGTCCCCGGCCACGACTTCGTCGACGACGACCGCCTGCCGCTGGACGAGAACGGCCACGGCACCCACATCGCCGGCACGATCGCCGGCTGGACCGGCAACGGGATCGGGATGACCGGGCTCGCCAACCGGGCGCGGGTGATGCCCGTGCGAGTGCTCGACAGCCAGGGGCGCGGAAACGCGGCGCAGATCGCGAAGGGGATCCGGTTCGCGGTCGCCAACGGCGCCGACGTGATCAACATGAGCTTCAACTTCCAGTGCGGACGGCCGGTGCCGGCGGTCGACGAAGCGCTGCGCGAGGCCTACCGGGCCGGCGTGGTGACGGTCGCCTCGGGCGGCAACCTGGGCTCGGAGACCTGCGTCTCGCCGCCCGCCACCGGCCCGCACGTGATCGGCGTCGGCGGCGCCACCGAGGGCGCCTGCCCGGGCGTCTACTCGCTGCCCGGGACGGCGATCGACCTGCTGGCGCCGGGCGGCGGCGAGCCCGCCCCGGGGTGCGCTTCGAGCGCCGCGCGGCCGATCTACCAGGTCACGCTGCGGCCCGGCTCGGAGCGCCGCTTCCACATCCCCGGCAACTACGTCGGCACCTCGATGGCGGCCGCGCACGTCTCGGGCGTGGCCGCGATGGTGCTCGCCAGCCGCCGCTTCCAGGGCCGCAAGCGCAACCCGGGCCTGGTCCGCGCCGTCACCCGGCGGCTGCTGTCCACCGCCCGTGACCTCGGCCTGCCGCGGGCGCGCCAGGGGGCGGGCCTGCTGGACGCCGGCCGCGCCACGCGCCCCTGAGCCGGCCCGCCCCGTCTCAGGTCGTGCGGACGATCAGCACGCTGCAGGGGGAGTGGTGCGAGACGTTGTTGGGGACGCTGCCCAGCAGGTAGCGCCGCGCGCCGGTCATCCCCTTGTTGCCGACCACAATCAGGTCGGCGCCGGTCTCTTCGGCGGTGTTGAGGATCGCGTCGGCGGGGTCGTCCTCCAGCGCGTGGGTCTGCACCTCGACGCCGGCCTTGCGCGCGTCGGCGGCGGCGGCGTCGAGGACCAGGTTGACGTCCTCGCGCGGCCCCAGCTCGTACTGGATGTCGGCCGGGGCTTCGACCTGCTCGCGCTGCGAGCGGCGGCCGCCGCCGGGCGAGTAGGCGCTGACGATGCTGAGCGTCGCGCCGGAGATCCGCGCCAACTCGATCGCCTGGCGCACCGCCTCCGACGCGGTGTCCGATCCGTCCGTCCCGACCACGATTCGACTGAACAAGCCGCCTCCCCTCCTCGCTCGACGCAGGGATAGTAGCGGCGCCCCCCGCGGCTCCCGGCGGGGCCGCGCCACTCCGCGCGCCGCCGGGCCCGGCCGCGGCCCCGCCCGGCTAGCGCCGCTCCTTCGCGGGCAAGCCGCGGAAGCCGTCGCCGAGGATCTCCGTCGGCGTCGTCGCCAAGCGGTAGCTGCCGATCGCGATCGAGGCGATCAGGCAGACGACGAGGATCACCATGCCGGCCTTCCAGATCCAGGGCACGGCCGAACCCTAGCCGCCCCGCGGCACCGCGTTTAGGCTGGGCGCGTGGGGCTGGAACGGGTGACGGACGGGGTGTGGCTGCTGCGCGGCGGCTTCCGGGGCGCGATGAACGTCTACTTCGTCGAGGACGGCGACGGGGTGGTCCAGTTCGACGCCGGCTCGAAGTCGATGCGGCGCGCGGCACGGCGGGCGGCAGCGCGGCTCGGGGGGATGAAGCGCGTGGTGCTCGGCCACGCCCACGCCGACCATCGCGGCTGCGCCCCGTTCATGGGCGCGCCCGTCCACTGCCACGTCGACGAGGTCGCGGACGCCGAAAGCCCGGCTGCGATCGCCTCCTACTTCGACCTCTCGCTGCTGGAGGTGGGCTGGGTGCGGCGCGCCTACCCGCTGCTGCTGCGGCGTTGGGACGGCGGCGCGGTGCCGATCGCCGGCACCCTCGTCGAGGGCGACGAGGTGGCGGGCTTCCGCGTCCTGCACCTGCCCGGGCACGCCCCGGGGCTGATCGCGCTGTGGCGCGAGCGCGACCGCGTCGCCCTGGTCAGCGACGCGATCTACCTCGTCGACTCGGCCCGCCTGCGGCCGCTGCCCGAGGGCGAGGCGAGCGTCCCGCACCCCGCCTGGGCCTGGGACCACGCGCTGGCGAAGCGCTCGGTGCGGCGGCTGGCGGAGCTGGAGCCGAGCCTGGTCTGCGCGGGGCACGGCGCGCCGCTGCGCGGCCCCGGGCTGCGGGCGACGCTCGAACGCGCCGCGGAGCGGTACTGATCCCGTAAGTTGCTCGGGCCCATGCTCGCGACCTACGCCTCGGCGGCGCTGATCTGCGCGGCCTCGCTGCTCGTCGGCCGCGCCGTCCTCTCGTTCTCCGGGCGCGCGCGCTGGAGCTGGCTGGAGCCGGCGGTCGGGTTCGGAGCGCTGCTCTCGGTGACCGGGCTCGCGGCGCGGGCGCCCGGGCACGGGACGACGGCGACGCTCGGCGCCGTCGCGCTGGTGCTCCTCGCCGCCGCGGTGGCGGCGCGGCTCCCGTACCGGGCGCCCGGGGCGCTGCGGGCCGGGCTGCCGGTCGCGGTGGCGGTGGCGCTCGTGCTCTCGATCCCGTACGCGGTCAGCGGCCGCTGGGGGCTGCTCGGGGTCGGGTTCAACAACGACCTCGGGCTGCACCTTGCCTGGGCCGAGTGGCTGCGCAGCGGCTTCGGCCCGGCGCCGGACGTCGGCTACCCGCTCGGCCCGCACGGGCTGGCGGTGGCCGTGGCGGCGGCGCCCGGGATCGGGCTCGGCGAAGCGTTCAGCGGCGAGATCGTCGCGATCGGCGTGCTCACCGGTCTGACCGCGCTCGGCGCGCTGGGCGAGCTGGGGCCGGGGCGGCGGCTGCTCGCCGCGACGCTCGTCGCCGCCTGCTACCTCGGCGCCTCCTACTTCGCCCAGGCGGCGTTCAAGGAGACCGCCGAGGCGCTGTTCGTGCTCGCCTTCGCCCTGCTCTTGACGGCGCCCGGGCGGCCGCCGGCCGGGTGGGCGGCGCGGCTGCGCTTCGCGCTGCCGCCGCTGGCTCTGGCGGGCGGGGTCTTCTTCGCCTACAGCTTCGCCGGGCTCGCCTGGCCGGTCGCGATCCTCGCCGCCTGGAGCCTCACCCTGGCGCCCGTGCGGGCGGCTCTGCGGCCGCGCGCGGTGCTGCGCTTCCTGCTGCGGCCGGTGACGGTGGTCGCGCTGCTCGTGCTCGCGGCCGCGGCGGCCGCGGTCACCGTAGTGGGGCCGTTCGGGTTCGCGGGCAACTTCCGCCAGGTCGCGGGCAGCAACACCTACGGCCCGGTCTCGCCGCTGGAGACGCTGGGCGTCTGGTTCACCTCCAACTACCGCCTCGACGCGGTCGGCGACCCGCGGCTGCCGGGGCTGGCGGCGGCGATCTCGGCGCTCGCCCTGCTCGCCGGCGTCGGGTGGTGGGTGCGGCGCGGGCGGCCGACGCTGCCGCTGGCGCTCGGCGCCGGGGCGGCCCTGTACCTGCTGTCGCTGCCGTTCAGCGGCCACTACTCGCAGGCCAAGGCGCTGATGATCATTGCCCCGCTGGCGATGCTGGTCGTACTGCGGCCGCTGCTCGGGGGCCTCGGCGGCGGCCCGCGCCCGGCGCGCGTCGCTTGGACCGCGCTGGCGGCGGCGTTCGTCGGCACCGCCGCCTACTCCAGCTTCCTCGTCCTGCGCGACGCCCCGGTCGGGCCGCCCGGCCACGGCGCCGAGCTGAAGGCGTTCCTGCCCGTCCTGCACGGCAAGCCGGTGCTCTACGCGGGGCAGGACCGCTACGCCGCCTACAACCTGCGCGGCGCCGACACGCACGTGCCGCTGGTCGAGTTCCCGGACGAAGCGGTGGCGGCGAACCCGGAGAAGCCGTTCGACACCGGCGACGCCTACAGCCCGATCGACTGGGACTCGTTCTCGCCGGAGACGATCGCCCGCTTCCCGTACGTGATCACCGGGCGGGCGGCCTGGAACAGCGGCGCGCCGCGCGGCTTCCGGCGGCGGGCGGCGACCGAGTCGTACGTGCTCTGGGAGCGCGTCGGCGGCCCCGGCCCGCAGGAGCGCCACGTGCTGCTGGAGGGGACGGAGGCGGCCGCGCACGCCGACTGCGCCGCGCCGGAGATCCGCATCCTGCTCGGCGAGCGGGGGCGCGCCTCGGTGTTCCCGGGGGCGGTGATCGGGCGCAAACGAGCCTGGGCGGGGGGCAGCGTGCTGAAGCCGGGCGGCCGCACCTGGCAGTGGATGCGGCTGCCGGCCGGGACGTGGGACCTCTCGCTGCAGTACTTCTCGCCGCTGGAGCTGACCATCTCGGGGCCGGGCTTCTCGCGGCGGCTGAAGCCGGCCCTGGACGGCCAGCGCCCGAACACGATCAGCCTCGCCAACAACGGCCAGTACTGGCCGGCAGGCCGCTTCCACAGCGACGGCGGCAGCGTGCGGCTCACGGTCGCCGCGGCCGAGCCGAGCACCGTGCAGCGCCTGCTCGGCTGGGACGGCAAGGCGTTGCTCGGCAACCTCGTCGCGGTCCCCGCCGCCCCGCACCGGGTCGTCCCCCTGTCGCGCGCCTGCGGCGAGTGGATCGACTGGTACGAAGCCCCCACCGCCCCCTGACCGCCCCGCGCGCGCCCGGCCGCCGGTCGCGCGCCAGCGGTTTGCGCTCCTGCGGTTGGGCCGGGGTCGCGCCGGGTCGCGCCGGGGTCGCGCGCCAGCGGTTGCGCGCCAGCGGTTGCGCCAGCGGTTGCGCGCCAGCGGTTGCCTTTAGTAGCCCACAGGGCTACAAGCGATGCGGGCCCGCGCCGCGCAGGCGCTCGCGGTTGTCGTTTGTCGCCCTGTGGGCTACAAGCGCGATGTGGGGGTTGGCGGGCCGGGAGGGCCGGTGGCGTCAGAGGGCCTTGGAGGCGAGGCGCTCTGGGCTGACGCGGACCACGTCCCAGGCGAGCCCGACCCGCTCCATGGCCGCGATCACCAGGGCCGAGATGTCGATCTGCCGGCGGCGCAGGCCGTGGGCCGCCGAGGTCGGGAAGGCGTGGTGGCTGTTGTGGTACGCCTCGCCGAGGGTGGGGATCGCGATCAGGGCCAGGTTGCGGGACTCGTCGGAGGTCTCGAATTCGCGCCGCCCGAAGACGTGGCACAGCGAGTTGACGCTGTAGGTGAAGTGGTGCAGGACGAAGACGCGCACCAGCCCGCCCCACAGCAGCCCCGTGCAGGCGGCGAAGAAGGTGCCGCCGATCACCCACCCGGCAGCGAACGGCAACAGCAGCCCAAGAGTCGCCCAAACGAGGAAGGTGCGGTCGACCCAGGAGACCACCGGGTCCTTGAGCAGGTCGGGCGCGAAGCGCTCCTTGTTGCCGCGCTGGGTGTGGATGAACAGCCAACCGAGGTGGGCGTGGAAGAGGCCGCGCATCGCCCCGGCCCAGCCGCCGCCGTGGTCGACGTGGGGGCTGTGCGGGTCGCCCTCGCGGTCGGCGAAGGCGTGGTGCTTGCGGTGGTCGGCGACCCAGGAGATCACCGGCCCCTCGATCGCCGCCGAGCCGAGGATCGCCAGCAGGCCGCGCATCCAGGCGTGGGTTTTGAAGGCGCGGTGGGTGAGCAGGCGGTGAAAACCGACCGTGATCCCCAGCCCCGTCAGCAGGTAGGCGACGAAGAACAGCACCAGGTCGCCGGGGTGCAGGGCGCTGCCCCACACCTGCCAGGCGGCGAGCCCGAGGGCGAGGAACGGCACCGCCGTCACCAGGCCGGTGATGATCCGGTCCCGCGTCTCGTTCTCGACCGGCTGTATGTCCGACGCAAGCGGCTTGGAGGGCGCCATCCCACTGTGATGATAGGCGCCGCGCGGCGGCACGACGGCGGCGCGGCCCGGCCGGAGCCGCTCGCGTCGGCGGCGCGGGGGCGCTAGGGTCGGTCGATGGCGCTCGCCACCACGCAGCCGCTGCGCGCCGAGATCGAGGCACGGCTGCCGGAGCGCCCGTTCGCGATCGAGTTCTGGGACGGCACCCGCGTGCCCCCGACCGCCGACGGCGGCCCCACCTTCACCGTCCGCTCGCCGCGCGCCGCGGCGCACCTGCTGCGGGCGCCGGGGCAGCTCGGCCTCGGCCGCGCCTACGTCGCCGGCGAGCTGGACGTCGACGACATCGACGCGGTGATCGGGCTGATGAACGCCTGGCAGCCGCCCGCGCTCGACTTCGCCGACCGCCGCGCCCTGCTGTGGGCGACGGTGCGGGCGGCCGGGCTCGCCCTGCCGCCCCGCCGCCCGGCGGCCGAGCTGCGCCCGAGCGGGCGGCGCCACAGCCGCGCCCGCGACGAGCGCGCCGTGCGCCACCACTACGACGTGTCCAACGAGTTCTTCCGCCTCTTCCTCGGGCCGAGCATGGTCTACAGCTGCGCGATCTGGCGCGGGGGCGAGATGCGCACGCTGGAGGAGGCGCAAGAGGCGAAGCTGGACACGGTGGCGCGCAAGCTCGACCTCGCACCGGGCGCGCGGGTGCTGGACGTCGGCTGCGGGTGGGGCGCGTTCCCGGTGCGGGCGGCGGCCGTGCACGGGGCCGAGGTCGTCGGGATCACGCTCTCGCCGCCGCAGGCGGAGGAGGCGCGGCGGCGGGCGGCCGAGGCGGGCGTCGCCGACCGGGTCGAGATCCGCGTCGCCGACTACCGTGACCTGGCGGGCGAGCGCTTCGACGCAATCGCCTCGATCGGCATGGTCGAGCACGTCGGCGCCGCCAACATCGACCTCTACGCCCGCACCCTGGCCGGGCTGCTGGAACCGGGCGGGCGGCTGCTCAACCACGGCATCTCCCGCCTCCGCCACGGCGACCGTGAGGCGGGGCCGTTCTCGGAGCGCTACGTCTTCCCCGACGCGGCGCCCCTGCACCTCTCCCGGGTCCAGGCGGCCCTGGAGCGCGCGGGCTTCGTCACCCGCCACGTGGAGGAGTTCGGCGCCGACTACGCGGAGACGCTGCGCCACTGGACGCGCAACCTGGACGCCGACCTCGAGCGCGCGACCGCCCTCGCCGGCCCGGAACGCGTCCGCGTCTGGCGCCTTTACCTCTGCGCCGCCCGCAACGGCTTCGAAACCGGCTTCCTCAGCATCTACCAAACCCTCTGCACCCGCACCTGACCCGGTCTCCCCGCCCCATCCGGTCGTCGTTTGTAGCCCAGAGGGCGACAAGCGTCACCTGGGACGGGGCGCGACCGGGGCCGGTTGCGGTTTGTAGCCCAGAGGGCGACAAGCGTGAATGGGGGGCGCGAGTGCCCGCGCGAGCGCTCAGGCCCGGTCAGATCGGGAAGCCGTGGGCGACGGTTTCCAGGGCCCAGTCGGCGCCGGCGGCGCTGAGCTGGGCGACGGAGTAGGCGCCGGTGGCGACGCCGACGACGCGGATGCCGGCGCCGTGGCCGGCGGCGACGTCGCGCGGGGTGTCGCCGACCGCGATCGCCGCGGCGGGCGGCAGCGGGTCGGCGGCCGCGGCGGCGGCGCGCTCGACGGCGCGCCGGGTCAGCTCGGTGCGGTCGCGGGAGTCGGAGCCGAAGCCGCCGAAGCCGAAGTAGCGGTCGAGGCCGCCGCGGGCGAGCTTCATCCGCGCCGCCGGCTCCAGGTTGCCGGTCACCAGGCCGAGCAGCACGCCGCGCTCGCGCAGCCGCGGCAGCGTCTCCTCGATGCCCGGCTTGACTTCGTAGCCGTCGGCGGCGGCCAGCTCCTCCTCGAGGTGGGCGAGGTAGCGCGCCATCACCCGCTCGTGCTCGTCGGCGGAGCCGGGGCGACCGAGCACCTCGCGGAAGACGATCGCGACGATTTCCGGGTCGGTCATCCCGGCGTGGGTGTGCTCGCCGATCGCCGCGTCCACCCCGTACAGCTCGGCGAAGGCACGCTGCCAGGCGCGCGCCCCGGCGCCGCCCGTGTACAGCAGGGTGCCGTCGATGTCGAAGAGGACCGCCCGGATCTCCATCGGCGGCAACCTACTCGAGCAGTTCCCGTTGGCTGAGCGCGTACAGCAGCGCCAGCGACGGGACGACGACCAGCGCCGCGACCGCGAAGACGACGAGGACGATGGTCAGGGTCGGCCCCGGCGCCGCCGCCTCGTCGATCCGCAACGAGGTCGGCAGCAGGTACGGGAACTGGGCCACCCCCCAGCCCCAGACCACCGCGATCACCGCCGCCCCCGCCGCCGGCCGCAGCGGCCGCCGCCCGCCGCGCACCAACGCCACGATCACCGTCGCCCCGCAGGCCGCCGACAGCGCCACCAGCGCCAGCCCCTCGCTCAGCAGCCGCTCGTAGACGTAGCGCGCTTCGGCGTGCAGGGCCGGGATGCCGGCGGCGGCGAACGCCCCCGCGACCAGCGCCGCGACCACCGCGCGGCGCGCGAACCAGCGCTCCATCTCCGCTTCCCCGGCGCGGCGCGCGTCGCCGACCAGGAAGACCGCCGCCAGGTAGGCGCAGGTGGCGACGAA
>Ga0207864_1001367_pt1 | contig 27194 bp, 27 predicted proteins | sample HigsolmetaAR202D_FD_184834 | JGI IMG/M metagenome (GOLD analysis project Ga0207864, IMG submission 184834) | Ionic liquid and high solid enriched microbial communities from the Joint BioEnergy Institute, USA - AR20-2-D (SPAdes) (version 2) ... | reverse complement strand
CGCGCGGCACGCCGATCTGATAGCTGTGCCGCGGGACCGGGGTGAAGTTGCAGCAGAACAGCAGGAAATCCTCCGGGTCTTCGCTTTTCCGTATAAACGAGACGCACGATCCTTCGACATCGTGGAAATCAATCCACTCGAAACCGGTCCAGTGAAAGTCAACCTGATACAGCGCCGGCTGGTTCCGGTAGAGTTCGTTCAGCGCCCTGACCAGCGCCTGCAGCTTCCGGTGGTAGTCAAAGTTGAGCAGCTCCCACCGGATGCCCGTGTTGTGGTTCCACTCTTCGTACTGCCCGATCTCGGAGCCCATGAACAGCAGCTTCTTGCCGGGGTGCCCGTACATGTAGGCCAGAAATGCCCGTGCATTCGCAAAGCGCTGCCATTCGTCTCCCGGCATCTTTGAAAGCAGCGAGCGCTTTCCGTGGACGACTTCATCGTGCGAGATGGGCAGGACGAAGTTTTCCGTGAACGCGTAGAGCATGCTGAAGGTAATGTTGTTGTGGTGATACTTCCGATGGATCGGGTCCTTCGAAAAGTAAGCCAGCATGTCGTGCATCCAGCCCATGTTCCACTTCATCGTGAAGCCGAGTCCATTGAGATAGACCGGACGTGAGACCCCCGGGAAGGCAGTGGATTCTTCCGCCACGGTGATGGCTCCGGGGACCTTGTGAACCTGCTCATTGAAACGGCGCAGGAACTCGATGGCTTCGAGATTCTCATTGCCGCCGTACTCGTTCGGAATCCATTCCCCGGGCTTCCGCGAGTAATCGAGATAGAGCATGGATGCCACGGCATCGACGCGCAAACCGTCGATGTGGTATTTCTTCAGCCAGAACAGCGCGTTTGAGATCAGGAAAGCGCGCACTTCATTGCGGCCGTAGTTGTAGACCAGCGTGCCCCAGTCGCGGTGCTCGCCCTTGCGCGGATCTTCGTGCTCGTAAAGGGCGGTACCGTCGAAGTAGGCGAGCCCGTGGGCGTCCTTCGGGAAGTGCGCGGGCACCCAGTCCACGATGACGCCGATGCCGGCCTGATGGCAGCAGTCGACGAAGTACATGAAATCCTCGGGCGGACCAAAACGCGCCGTGGGAGCGTAGTAGCCGATCACCTGGTAGCCCCAGGAACCGGAGTAGGGATGCTCCATAATCGGCAGCAGCTCGATATGGGTGTACCCCATCCGCTTGACATACTCCACCAGCTTGACGGCCAGCTCCCGGTATGTAAGCGGCTCGCCCTGCGGGGTTCGCATCCACGATTCCAGGTGCACCTCGTAAATCGAGATCGGCTCTTTCAGCCAGTCCTTTTTCGCCCGCGTCTCCATCCATTCCTGGTCGTTCCAGACATACTTGTTAAGGTCCGTGACGATCGAGGCTGACTTGGGCGGCACTTCCGTCGCGAAGGCGTAAGGATCAGCCTTCAACTGCTGATAGCCGCGGAATCGCGACCGTACGAAATACTTGTAAGCAGATCCCTCCTTGACATGAGGAAGAAAGATCTCCCAGACGCCTCCGTTGCGGAGCCGCATGGGATGGCGGGTCGTATCCCAATCATTGAAATCGCCGACAACGGAAACGGTGTGTGCATTCGGAGCCCACACAGCAAACCGCACACCGGGCACGCCTTCGCAAGTAACCAGGTGAGCCCCCATGGAGTTGTAGGTCTCATAGTGAGTACCTTCTCCATGAAGATAGAGCTCGAAATCAGTAAGAAGGGGAGGAAACCGGTAAGGGTCCTCGATGTCGGCGGTCTCGCCGTTCCACAATTTGAGGCGAAGCTTATAAGCCCCTGGTTCCTGACGGAGTCCCCCCACAAAGAAGCCGCGAGGGTGCTCCTTCTTCATGGGTACGCACGCTCTGCCGTCACCCATGACGACGCACACTTCGGCTGCTTGTGGAAGAAAAGCTCGAACCTCCCATACCTTACCCTCGTGGGGCTCGTCAACCGCATGCGGACCGAGAATGCGGAAAGGATCACCGTGATAGCCGCCTACGATTGCTTCTACTTCCTCATGAGTCACGTCAGCTATTATGGCAAAGAATGCGTTTGACTTACGCCGAGTTGCCTAAGGCGGAACTGCATCTCCACCTGGAGGGTACTGTCGAGCCTGAGACGCTTCGCGAAATCAATCCCTCCCTCACCCTTGATGAAATTGCCTCCCGCTACCGCTTCCGGGACTTTGCAGGATTCCTCGACTGCTACAAATGGGTGACCAGTTATCTGAAAGGGCCCGCCGAGTATGCCCTCGTCACGCGGCGTCTGCTAAGGCGCCTCGAAGCGGAGGAAGTGTGCTATGCCGAAATCAATCTGTCGGCAGGCGTGATGCTTTGGCGCGGGCAAAATTTTGCGGCCATTTTCGATGCGGTGCGCGAGGCAGCGGGAGACAGTCGCATCAAAGTTTTCTGGATCCTCGACGCCGTGCGCCAGTTCGGACCGGATCAGGCGATGCAGGTGGCGCGGCTGGCGGTGGAACGCAGAGACGAGGGAGTCGTCGGCTTCGGATTTGGAGGAGACGAAGCGCGCGGACCGGCGTGCTGGTTTGAGGAGGTTTGCTCCTTTGCAGCGAACCATGGTCTTGCGATCGTGCCTCATGCAGGTGAGACCTGCGGGCCGGAGTCGGTGTGGGCCGCGCTAAAGCTTAAAGCGCGGAGGATCGGACATGGGATTCGAGCCGTGGACGATCCCGTGCTGTTGCGCCACCTTTGTAAAAATCAGATACCGCTCGAAATTTGTATCACCAGTAACGTCCGCACGGGATCGGTGGCTGCTCTGGAGGAGCATCCGGTTCGGAAGCTGTTCGACGCAGGCGTGCCGCTTGTGCTGAATACAGACGATCCTGCATTGTTTTCAACGACTTTGACGCGGGAATACGAGATTGCGGCCAGCGTTTTTCACTTCTCGCCTGCTGAGATCGAGCAGCTTGCAAGGAACAGCTTCCAATACGCGCTCAAGCCGGAGGAGGCTTTCGCCGCGAGCGGGCTGGATGCGTAGCCGCCGTGTTCGGGCTGTATACTGAGCCCATGCAAACAGTGTCTGCTCCGTCCGCTTCGTCGCCTGAGCTGGTTTTCGACCTCCTCACGAGCTTCCAGAAGACGGCCGCTTTGAACGGTGCCCTTGAGCTGAATCTCTTCACGGTCATTGGACAGGGGAACCATTCCGTCAGCGAAATCGCAGCTCACTGTAAGGCCAGCGAGCGCGGAATCCGCATTCTCTGCGACTACATGACGGTATTGGGTCTGCTGCACAAAGTTGAAGGACGCTATGAGCTGACGCCGACCGCAGCTGTATTTCTCGATGCGCGTTCGCCGGCTTGCGTTGCCGAGGCTCGGCGGTTTCTCAGCGGGCCAATGACTCGCGCCGCTTTTGAAGGTGTGGCAGCCGCGGTGCGCAAGGGTGGCACGGTCCTCGGCAAAGACAGCGCCACGGCTCCGGAAAACCCCGCCTGGGTGGACTTCGCCCGGGCGATGGGTCCGATAACGGGTCCGGCTGCCGCAGAAATCGCGGACTTGCTTGGCGACGGAAACGGCCAGCCGTGGAAAGTTCTCGACATCGCGGCCGGACACGGACTCTTCGGGATCCATGTCGCCATGAAGAACCCCGCTGCATCCGTGGTGGCTGTCGATTGGCCCCAGGTGCTTGCCGTCGCTCAGGAGAACGCGTCGAAATTCGGGGTTGCGGAAAGATACTCCACACGAGCCGGCAGCGCCTTTGAGGTCGATTTTGGGTCCGGCTACGACGTCGCCCTGCTCACGAACTTCTGTCACCACTTCAACCGCGAAATGAACCTGAGCCTTGCGCGCAAGATATTTGCGGCTCTCAAGCCCGGCGGCCGCCTGGTCACCCTCGAATTTGCGCCCAATGACGACCGGATCAGCCCGCCGGGACCGGCGGCGTTCAGCCTCGTCATGCTCGTCTCCACCGAGTCCGGTGACGCTTACACCGCCCGCGAGTACATGGAGCTGTTCGAAGAAGCGGGCTTCGCAAAGACGCAGCTACACCCGCTTCAGCGCTCGATGCAACAGCTTCTTGTCAGTGAGAAAGGGAATCCTACTTCTTAAGCCGCCAGTAGTGCCGGAGGACCTTCTCCACGTACATGCGGGTCTCGGGATAGGGAGGAATTCCTTTATAGCGGTCAACGGCCCCGGGGCCCGCGTTGTAGGCTGCTAGAGCGAGTTTCACCTGTTGAGGACGGCCCTTGTAGCGCTGCAGCATCTCACGCAGATAACGCGCGCCAGCCTCAACGTTCTGAACCGGATCATTCGGATCGAGATCGAACTGCTTTGCCGTTTCCGGCATCACCTGCATCAGTCCCCGCGCGCCTTTCGGGGAGACCGCATTCGGATTCAGAGAAGATTCCACCCTCGCCACGCTGTGGACAATCGCTGGATCGAGCCCATTGCGAAGCGCCGCTTCCGTCAGCAGCCTGTGAGTATCGCCCGGATGTTTCAGTTGCTCTTTTGAAGCGCGGCTGGCGGCTTTCCCGGTCTCGACGTTGAGATTCCCTTCGTCAGGCTCAATCCTTTCTACGGTTTCTGCGGGAACTTCAATCGAACCGTCCTTGGTGTAGAGCAGCAACATTTCGCCCAGCTTCTCGTGTCTCTCTCCGTGGATACGGAAGCCGTTAGAAAGCACCACGTATTCACCGGCTAGCAGGGGTATTGCGAGAATGCCCAATGCAATAAAAGACAGTTTACGCCTCATCAAAATCAATAACTTCCAAAGAATTGTGTTGAAAAATAGTTTGACGGGCGTGCCTTGTAGATCGTGCACGGTGAATGGGATTTTTCTACAGTGCCAGCGCGCGCGGGAGTTGTATTCTAAAGCCTCTCCATCTCTGTAAAATGTTGAAAATAAATGTCTTATCATTAAGCGCTCTATCTGGTTCCGGTGCTGAAAAAATTCCGGCTGCTGGCCGCGGATTTCAATTCATTCTTAGTTAGAAATCGCTACGTAATACGTGTTAAGGAGACAGTTAATACGTATTAATTCAAAGTGTCCGGTTTTTCGTAGCGAGGATATCGCCACGCTTGGGCCTCCGTATCCTGTATGCGGACAAGGCACTTCTGCTCCTTCTTTGGGCCGCACGCACAAGTTCATTACAGGCGCGAGCTCCGAATACAATAAAGCGATTTTACATTACTTCGCTTTATTCATCAGGAAACCGGGCCCGGTACAGCGACAATGCCGGGCTCGAACCCGGAGGCTGAGGAAGCCCCCGGCAATTCCCGCTATGATGGTCGATTCCAGCATGACCACGTTTACGCACCTTGAATGCAGTCTCTGCGGGAAGCAATTTGAGCCCGGGCGAGTGTACAACCTCTGCGAATGCGGAGGGCCGCTGCTTGCGCGATACGACCTTGAAAAGGCGCGCGCGAGCTGGAGCAGGGAATGGATTTCCTCGGGCGCCTCGTCCATGTGGCGCTATGCGCCGGTCCTTCCGGTCAGCAAGCCTGCTTCGATGATCTCCCTCGGAGAGGGGCTCACGCCTCTGATTCGGACTCCGGCGCTTGGGCGCTTCCTTGGCGCAGAGGACCTTTGGGTGAAGGACGACGGGGTCAATCCGACCGGTTCCTTTAAGGCGCGCGGCCTCTCCTGTGCGATCTCGATGGCCCATGAACTCGGAGTGCGCAAAGTTGCCATCCCGTCCGCGGGCAATGCGGCGAGCGCATTAGCAGCCTATGCGGCGGCCGCTGGAATGGAGGCTCACATCTTCATGCCGAGCGACGTGCCGCAGGCCAACTACATCGAATGCCGGGCGTTCGGAGCCAATGTGACTCTCGTCGATGGCCTGATCAGCGACTGCGGGCGCATCGTGGCGGAGCGGAAGGAGCGGGAGGGCTGGTATGACGTCAGCACTCTCAAGGAGCCGTACCGCATCGAAGGCAAAAAGACGATGGGCTACGAGATTGCTGAACAGTTCCACTGGAAGCTGCCGGACGCCATCTTTTACCCGACCGGCGGCGGTGTGGGTCTGATTGGCATGTGGAAGGCCTTCGATGAGATGGAGCAACTGGGGTGGATTTCTTCGAAGCGTCCGAAGATGATCGCCGTCCAGGCAGCGGGTTGTCAGCCGATTGTGAGGGCGCTCGAAGAGGGAGCGGAGCGCAGCCGCTATTGGGACGGCGCCTGGACAGTTTCGAGCGGACTTCGGGTTCCGAAGCCGCTCGGCGATTTCCTGATTCTGCGCGCAATTCGGGAGAGTGGCGGGACTGCGGTCGCGGTGACGGATGACGAGGCCCTTCAGGCCGGCCTGGATATGGCGCGGCTGGCTGGCGTCTTTGCCGCGCCCGAAGGGGCCGCGTGCGTCGCTGCGCTTCGGAAGCTGCTGGCAAGCGGATCCCTGGATCCGAAGGAGCGAATCGTCCTTTACAACACCGGTTCCGGGCTGAAGTACCTGGAAGCATGGTCCACCCGGTTTGCCCGGTTCGCCGCCTCCGAGTACGACAAGCTGGGAGGGCTTATAACTCCCAGATGATCCTGCAGTAGGATTTACGGGATTGATCTGGGAGAGATGTAAGATTTGAGAACGCGGCCTTCGGGTTGTGTAAAATCTTGATCACGAGTGCTTGAAACTCTGATACCGTATGGGATGAAGGGAGCTTTCCATGAAGCGATTTACGGTTGCTGGGTGTTTGTTCGTTCTGGGCTCTGCAGCGTTGATGGCTGAGAGTTGGACCGGAACGGTTGTCGACGTGATGTGCAAGGGGAAGGACCTCTCCTCGCACACGAAGCAGTGCGCCATCGGATGCGCCAAGGGGGGCTATGGCCTGGTGACCGCTGATGGCAAATTTGTGAAGTTTGACGAAGGCAGCAACGAAAAGGTGCTCGCTGCGCTGAAGGCAAGCAGCAAGGATAAGGATCTGAAGGCGAAGGTCACTGGCAAGCTGAATGGCGAAGTGATCACCGTCGAAGCGGTTGAGATTCAGTAGGCGTCTTTTCCGCTAATTCCCTCGGGCCGGGCAGACGCGGACGTTTGCCCGGCCCGTATTTGCTTCCGGATCCGCACCCAATCGGGAAAGATCGCCGGATTCTCCAGCCAGGTCAGCATCCACAAGAGCATCTCCTGTTTTTCTTCCAACCGCGATCCCTCGGCCTTCTTGCTGCTCCACCGCGCATGATCCTTTGCGGTGATCACGATCCGCCTGCACTCGCGCCGCACGTCCTCGCCGCCCTTTTCGTACTCGGCTGTCAGAGCCAGTAGGGTCCGCTCCAGCTCCGCGAGAGAGTCCTGCCGGACGCCTTCGACGAGCGGGGTCAGCGGGACGCCTGCCGCGCGCAGTTCCTTTCGCAGCCACTGATCCGACACTCCTAGCGCCGATTTGAGCTCGTCGCGTTCCGCTCTATCGAGGACTTTGCCCGCGAATCGCTGAACCAGCAACTCGTGAAGCCGCGCCCGCCGGCTCTGCTTTTTGGATTCCACGTCGGTATTCAGCGACAGCCCGGGCATGGCTCTCGTACTCTTCCGAGAAAACGTGAGCACCCGAGCCATCGGGTTTGGCGACAAAGTAGTAGTAGTTCGTCTGCGCGGGGCGCAAAGCTGCCGTTAACGCCTCGCGCCCTGGATTAGCGATCGGTCCAGGAGGCAATCCCGGGTTCTGATATGTGTTATAGGGGTGTTTGCGCTCCAGATCGGACCGGTAGATGACACCGCGATAGGCGCCCTCGAGAAGGGCGGCATAGACCGTGGTTGGATCGCAATCCAGGCGCATGCTTTTAGCCAGCCGATTCTGGTAGACCGAGGCGACCAGGGGCCGCTCGGCCGGCACGGCGGATTCCTTCTCCACGAGCGAGGCCAGTGTTACGAAATGGTGGGCGTCCCCCGGTGCGCCAAGGCTTTCCCATACTTTCCGGAACTGCGTCACCATCTGCCTTGCTAGCTGTTCCGCGGTCGTATGCTTTGTTACCCGATACGTAGAGGGAAACAGGTAGCCCTCCAGAGTTGGGGCTTGCGGAGCTACGTCGCCGATCAGCCGCTGCACAATCTCCGGATTCCGCGCGGTTGCAAGGAATTCGCCGGGCTGCATGATGCCGAGAGCACTGACAGCGGCATCGATGTCCCACAGGTTCGAGCCTTCGGGCACAGTCAACTGGTAGTAGTGGACGTCGCCCCTCGCGATGCGCCGATAGACCTCCCACGGACTAGCGGGCTGCGAAAACCGGTATTCCCCGGCTTGCAGTATCGCGTTCCGGCTCAGCGCCCGGGCTGCGAGAAACTGCCACTCCGACCGGATCACTCCCGCGTCTTTCAGCATCGAAGCTATCTGACGGGTGCCGGTGCCGCGAGGAATATCCACAAAGACTTCCTTGCCGAAGTTGGAATAGAAATCTCCAGCGACGGCCCATAAGAAGAAGGCGAGAACGAGCGAACCCAGCAGCAGGCAGCCGGCCGCGGCCCGGAGCAACCCTCGCCTGCTCACTCGGCGCTCCTGGACACGCGGGCGAGATAATCGAGATAGTCTTGCAGAAGCATCGTCGCGGCGATCCGGTCCACAACGCCTTTTCTTCGGTCCGGAAACTCACCCCGCTCGCGGAGAAACTCCTCGGCTTCAACGCTTGTCAGCCGTTCGTCCCAAAATTTAACAGGTATGCCCGTTGCCCGCTGGAGGCGCTCGCCGAACTCGCGCGCTGCCTGGGCCTGGGGTCCCTCCGTTCCGTTCATATTTAGGGGATACCCGACGAGGAGAAGTGTTACTTCGTGTTCTGCAGCCAGGCGGGCAATTGCGGCCACGTCGTCCCGAACGCGCGTGCGGGTCAGGGTATCCAGTCCGCGGGCAGTCCATCTGAAGGGATCGCTTAGCGCAAGTCCGATGCGCTTCCTGCCGAAATCGAGAGCCAAGATTCTCCCGTTTACCGCCCCATTTTCCCGATCCACTACAGACAATTCTATAATACGGGTCTTCATGATAAAGTAGCTGTAACGGAAGGTCGAGAAGCGCCGTCGTGGCCCTCCTAAGTGCACCGCTGCCAATTCAAAAGCCGAAGAGTTTCAGTTCATTTCTGATTGCAGTCTCGCTGCTGATCGGACTGCTGTACGTCGGCAAGCTCTTTTTCATCACAATCGCGATCTCGGTCATTCTGGCGTTCATTCTTGAGCCGGGCGTCAAGTTTGTGATGCGCGCCAGATTGCCGCGGCCGCTTGCGAGTTTCGTCATCTGCAGTGTTGCGCTTCTGTTTCTGTATTTGTTGGGCCTCGCTGTTTATACCCAGGTTTCAAGCCTCGTTGACGACCTGCCGAACTATAGCATGCGCATCAGCGAGTTGATCGACGGCGCAAGCATGGAGCTGGAGCGACTGGAGCGGTCGGCCTATGAGATCATCGTCCCCAAACGCATTCGCGATCGGGAGGCCCTCGCACAGCAGGAGGCGCAGCAGCAGCAACAGCAGCGTAATACGCGTAAGCGCCGTACCGCCGAGCCTCCGATGCCGCCGCCCATTCAGGAAGTGCGAATTCGCCAGGATCGCCCGCCGCTGCTGCAGACGATCTGGGTCTCCTTGCAGTCGTTCTACGACGTCCTTCTGATGGCTTCGTTCGTTCCGTTTCTGGTTTACTTCATGCTGAGCTGGAGCGATCATCTCCGCCGCGCCTTTTTACAGTTGTTTGAAGGACCAGACCGACAGATTGCTGGCAAGACCTGGGAGGGCATCGCCAATCTGGCCCGTGCCTACATGGTGGGCAACTTCCTGCTGGGCGTGCTTCTTTCGATCGTCAGCTCTGCCTTTTTCTACTTTGTGAAACTTCCCTATTGGATTCTGGTCGGGCCAATCAGCGGGTTCTTGAGTCTTGTGCCTTACGTCGGGCTTCCTTTATCGATTGTGCCGCCGATCCTGGCAGCCCTGCCTGTCTATGACAAGCTCGCTCCGTACCTGATGATCGGAACGACGGTGGCCTTCTTCCATTTGCTGGCGTTGAACCTGCTGTACCCCAAACTGGTCGGTTCGCGGGTCCACTTGAACCCGCTGGTCGTCACCATCGCGCTAATGTTCTGGGGCTTGCTATGGGGCGGTGTAGGCCTGATCCTCGCCGTTCCTATCACTGCCGGCATCAAAGCGGTCTGCGACAACGTCGCTGACTGGCAGCCCTACGGAAAGCTGCTCGGAGACTGAGCGTACCTCGTGTTATCTGAGCCCGGCTCTCTCACAAACGCACGGTGCGATCAGTGAAAGAATCGGAAGGAGCGGGACCCGTCATTCATACCGATCCCGCACCAGCTCATCGGCATCCGATCTTTGACGCGCAAGAGGAAATTACCGGGAATTAATCTCAATGATTACCGCTAGCGCCCGGGCCATTCCCTGTCATGAGCCGCAAAATTGCCGACAAGGCGACTTTCTGCAGCAGCCACGCGGCTCCGAGGCTGCCGGCAAACACGGCGCCTGCAACCACGACTTCCATATCCTGATCAACTGCAACTGGAGTGCCAAGGAATAAGTCGGTTCTCCTGAACGGCATTGACGCGTGAGGCAACAGTTGAGTACGGTAGTTTCTTCTATCGATCCCTGCGCTAGTTACTGCCGGCCTGACCTATACTGACCTGAAAGGGTTGCGAGATGAGACGAAGAACGTTCCTTGCCGCTGCCACGTATGCACCGGCTCTGTTTGCAAAACGGCGGTTCGAGTATTCCCGGATCAGCGTACTGACAGATGAGGTTGCCAATAGCCCCAGCGAAGCTTTCGCGTTTGCGAAGCAGTATGGTTTGCGCTGGGTGGAGTTGAGGGCTGTGCCGGGCGCCAGGAAGTCGTACTGGAATCTGCCGGAAGGGGAACTCCGGAGCTTTGCGGCGGAGCTCAAGGAGCATGGACTGAAAGTTTCGTTCCTGAACACAGGGCTCCTTAAGTTCACGCTTCCCGGGACACAGCCAGTCCGGCGGCGCAATGAAACCGAAGAGCAGCGCAAGAGGAGGGAAGCGGCGGAAGCCGCGCAGTTTGAGCGCCGTCTGGAGGATGTGCGTACAGCTTGTAAAGCAGCCCGGATCCTGGGGACCGATAAGGTACGCATCTTTGCGTTCGTTCGAACAGCCGACCCGAGATCGCTCTATCCCCGCATTGCCGAAATCATCACGGAGATGGCCAGGGAGGCTGAGAAGGAGAAGATCACGCTACTGCTTGAGAACGAGGGATCCTGCAACGTTGCGACCTCGGCCGAAAGCGCGGAGATCCTCAGAATGCTGCCGAAGTCAGTCGGCCTCAATTGGGATCCCCATAATGGTTTCGCTCATAATGAAGTCCCTTTCCCTGATGGCTATCGGCTCCTGCCTAAGGACCGTTTGGGCAACGTTCAAATCAAAGCCAAGAGTCTCCTGCCTGAGTACAACCAGCTGATTGATTGGAAAGGAATCTTTGACGCTCTCGCAGCCGATGGGTATCGCGGCAAAGTCGGGCTCGAGACGCACATCTTTGACGGTACGTTAATTGAGGCGGCCCATAAGTGCATGCGTGAGCTGCAGCGAATTCTACAGGTCTCCTGATCGCGTTACCTGTGCCACAATCGAGCCATGGCTCGTGATCCGGCGGAAACCACGATTTGGACCAGAAAGTTCTTCCAGTTCGTCGCGATTGGACTTGTCGTCGTCGCGGCCCTGGTTGCGGTGGTTTTATGGACTACAAAGGGTGCTCACCTGCGGCTCGAGGGAAATGTGCAGAAGGTGCGCATTCAGGAGACCGGCGAAGACTCGGCCATTGCCGTCGTCGACTTTCGATTTCGTAATCCCTCGGATGTCTCGTTCGTTGTACAGGAAGTTTCCATCTTTCTTGTAGACGGAAACGGAAAGGAGATTGAAGGGATGCGGGCGGCCGAGGTCGATGTGCAACGAATCTTTCAGTACTATCCGCTTCTCGGTGAGAAATTCAATCCAGTTCTCCGTCCGCGTGATCAGATTGCTCCGCACGAGTCTATGGATCGGATGGTTATGGCGAGCTTCCCTGTTTCGGAGGCTGTGGTTCAGCAACGGAAGAATCTCATCCTCCGAATCGAAGATGTCGACGGCGTAGTGACGGAAATCGCTGAACGGGAAGATTGAAGCTCACCGCCATCCTCGGGGTGCCGGATGGCGTACAACGACGATAAATCCCTGCTGAGCATTCTTCAGGACCTCGTCTCAGTCAATCTCTGCTCGTATAAGGCGTACACCCACGCTGCCGTAATTGCTCGTGCCGGATATCTGCGAGCAATATTCGACGATCTGGCAAAACAGCGTCGTGAGTTTGCCGAGGAGCTGACCGATGAGATCCGGCAGCGAGGCGGGGAGCCTCCGTCCGAGTGTCAAGGAGGGCTGAACGGACTTCAGGCCGGGAGCGATCGCGAGCTTCTCACGCTCGCCGCGGACAATGAGGCAGAAGTCTTCCGCCGCTACCAGGAGGCCCTTGTCTTGGACCTCCCGCTTGGACTTCGCGCACAGCTACAGCTCCATTTTCTCGACCTGCTCGAAACGTCAAGCCGCTTCAACAGCATGGCGCCGTGCGCGGAATGAGCGAGCCAGGGCAAGCGCATTAACCAGAGACGTCAGACGACCTGGCGGTGAACGTACGCCTGAGGATCGCGTAAGAACTGATCGTGGCACTCTTGAGAGCAAAAGTAGTAGGTTTGCTCCTCGTATTCCGTTGTCGCCAGGACGTCCTCTTCGTCAAGTTCCCTACCACACACAGGATCCCGAACCATCGGTGACACCCCTCCAGCAATAGATGACGGGCTCAAGAAACTGTTACCTCCCGCGTTCCAGCGGTCTTTGGATTTGCTCTGGCGTAACCGCATACTTTACGGCGTAGTCAAAGAAGCGAGCGCCGAGAAGGAGGCTCGACATGGCAGACGACACAGTGACCACGCAGCGGCCGGAGCCACCGTTCCCGGAACAGGAACAGGAGTTCCCGGGCGTTGAGCAGCAACTGCGGCCGAAAGCCGATCATGGCGAGGAAACCTATCGAGGGATGAACCGCCTAAAGGACAAAGTTGCTCTGGTCACCGGCGCTGACAGCGGCATCGGCCGAGCGGTTGCCATCGCGTATGCGCGCGAGGGAGCCGACGTCATCATCTCCTACTACAACGAGGAACAGGATGCACGAGAGACGGAACGCCACGTGACAGAGGCCGGACGGAGGGCTGTCCGGATCGGTGGGGATATTCAGGATGAGAATCACTGCAGCCGCATGATCGAGCAGATTGTGGATGAGTTTGGACGGATCGACATTCTCGTCAACAATGCTGCTTACCAGATGACGTTCGACTCGATCGAGGAGATCAGCGCAGAGGAAATTGACCGTGCTTTCCGGACCAACGTCTTCGCCATGTTCTACCTCTGCCGTGAGGCGATCCCTAAGATGAAGCCGGGCAGCAGCATAATAAACACGACTTCCATTCAGGCGTACGATCCGACGCCCACGCTGCTGCCCTACTCTTCGACGAAAGGGGCCATCGTCACATTTACCAAAGGGCTGGCTAAGTGGGTCGTAAAGCAGGGAATCCGGGTGAACGCGGTCGCGCCCGGGCCTGTATGGACCCCGCTCATTCCCTATTCCATGCCGCAGGAGAAGGTGACAGAGTTCGGCAAGACGGCTCCGATGGAGCGTCCCGCGCAGCCCGCGGAACTCGCTCCCGTGTACGTTTTTCTTGCCAGCGAGGACGCGGCCTATATCACGGGAGAAGTGATCGGAGTCACGGGCGGACGCCTGCTGCCGTAGGAGAGACGGAGAAAAAGCAGAGAGGAGCAGGTATGCCATAGTAAGAGTAGGCGTTCGAACCCGTCTACTCTTAACGGTGATGTTTACAAAGAGTGCTCGTTTCTGCGGACTCGCCGTTCTCGGCCTGGTCTCGGTCAGTCTATTGGCCGGATGCCGACGCGCCCCCCAGGGAGTTCGCATTGATCCCGCTCTCGCATCGATGGTGCCCTCCGACACGGTGTTGCTGATGGGGGTGAAGGTTGAGTCCCTGCGCAATACAGCGCTCTACAAGAATCTGCTCGCATCCAGTGCTTCGCTACGAATCAACGAGTTCGCCGAGCGCACTGGCTTCAATCCGAGCACGGATTTGTGGGAACTTCTCGTAGCGGCAAACCGCACGGACGCCGTTGTGATGGCCCGCGGCAAGTTTTCACCGCAAGGGCTGGAGCCCAAACCTGCCGTGCCCGGCGTTCAGCGAATGTCTTACAAGGGCTACACCCTGCTTGGCGATGAAAAATCCGCCGTCCTCTTTGTCAATGCGACGACGGCGATCGCCGGATCGACGCCCGTCCTGCACTCCATCGTTGACCGCCGTGCAAGCTTTGGCGAAATTCCCGCAGAGCTGAATAAGCGCATCCAACTGCTGCCGCCTTCGAGCCAGATCTGGGCTGTTGCCGTTGGCGGTGTTCCCGTCGAGTTCATTCCGAAGAGCGGGAACTTATCGAATCTCCAACGCGCGCTTGCAGGCATGGAGGCCGCTACATTGAGCATCGACCTGCAGTCGGGGCTCAGTCTCGCCGCGGAGGCCGACTATCGGGATGAACAGACAGCCAAAAAAACAGGCGATGCTCTTAAAGCGCTGCTCGGCATCGCCAGACTCACCACACCGGACCGGGAGCGCGATTTGCTCCAGGCTATGGACAGCATTTCCGTCGCTCAGGTGGGACCCGCCATCAAATTCAACGCACAGATGCCTCAGGATCTGGTGGATAAGCTGACCGTATACGCACGCAAGCTCCAGGAACGTTGATGCGGGTTGAGTTCAATGCCAACGGTATCCACCTTCCCGAAATTGGCTTGTGGCTCGACCCAAAGGAAACCCGCGATGCAGCATGGCTCTCGCACGGCCACGCCGGTCATGCCAGTGCTCCCCACTGCACGATCTTTGGAACGCAAGAGACGCTCAACTTATATCGAATTCGCCGGTCGGAACAGGAGAATCTACCCCATGACCTTCGACCGGTCGAATTCGGGCAGCCGTTCGAGTTCGGCAAAGCGAGGCTGACGGCATACCCTGCCGGACACATTCTCGGCGCGGCGCAACTGCTGGTCGAGTACGGTGGCGAGCGGCTTCTCTACACGGGCGACATCAAATTGCGGGAACCTCTTTGCGGCCTCGTAACTGAGGTCGTGCCTTGCGATCATCTGATCGTCGAATCGACGTTCGGTCTGCCGATCTACCACTTTCTTTCCGCGGCGGAAGCCCGCGACCGGATTATCGATTTCGCGCAGACGTGCATCGCCGAAGAGATCATGCCCGTCTTCCTGGCATACCCTCTCGGCCCGGCTCAGGAGGTCGTGCACGCTCTGTGCGCAGAGGGCATTCCGACTGCCGTTCACGGCTCCATTACACGGTTTTTTCCTGAATACGAGCGAAGCGGCTACGCCTTCCCCGGCTGGATGCCCTACGAGAGCAGTGCAGCCAAGGGCCGGGCTATAGTGGTTGCTTCGGGAACGCGGAATTATCTTGAAGCCTCCGGCAAGCAGGCGCGTGTGGCGTACGTTTCCGGTTGGGCCTGCCTGGACAACGCGAGAACGCGCGCCGGAGCCGAAGAGCTGATCCCGTATTCGGACCACGCGGACTTTGAAGAACTGATGGAACTCGTCGAGCGGAGCGAGGCGCGCGAGATTGACGTGATCCACGGCTATACCGAGCCCTTCGCGAGGATCCTCCAATTGAGAGGGCGGGTTGCCCGAGCTCCAAGCGCCGCTGCGTACCGTGACGAAGCGGAGGGTTGATGGATGCACTGGCTGCCATTTGCGAACGCATCGCCAGCTATTCGTCCCGCACCCGGAAGATCCATCTTCTGTCGGCCTATCTGCGGCCGCTGTCCGATGAGGACTTGGTCCGTGCTGTCCAGTTTCTCTGCTGCAGCCCGGTCCGGAATCAGGACCGGCGGGGGATGGCTGTGGGTTATGCGACCTTGCGGGACGCGCTGGCCTCTGTTACGGGATGGGATGCGGACACGCTCCGGCTCTGCTTCCGGGAGGTTGGTGACATCGGAGAGGCGGCCAGTCTGCTGCTTTTTAACCGGACCGCCGGCGAGCCTCTGCCGCTCGCGCTCGCTGAGGAACTGTACACAGAGCTCTACAATGCGCGAAAGGTCGTTCAAAAACTGGATGTCCTTCAGTCCTGTTTTCGGCGGTTCCGACCGCTCGCGCTGAAGTATTTCGTGAAGGTGATTACCGGCGATCTCCGGATCGGCCTCCAGTCCAAGATGGTGGAGGAAGCGGTCGCTGAAGCGACGGACACGACTCACGAGGCCGTACGTCGCGCCAACAATCGTTCGGGAGACCTGGCCGGGGTAGCCTTGGCGGCGAGGCGCGGGCAATTGCACGAGATCGAAGCGCGGCTCTTCCATCCGATGGACTTCATGCTCGCCAAGCCGCTCGATGCCCTTTCCGATCTCACCGATCCCGAGAACTGGATCGTTGAGGATAAGTACGACGGCATCCGCGCCCAGGCTCACGTCGCCGGCGGAAGGGTCGTCCTGTACACACGAGGGCGCGAGGACGTTACCGGATCGTACCCGGAGCTTGTACGCGCACTGTCAGGGCTGCCAGGAAGCAGTGTCATGGATGGTGAGATCCTCGCCTGGAAGAACGACAGAGCGCTCGCATTCACTGTTCTCCAGCAGCGTCTGGCCCGCAAACGGCTGACTCCAGAGCTGCTCGAGGAGATTCCGGTTGCTTTCATGGCCTACGACCTGCTTTACAGAGACGGCAAGCTGCTGCTCGATGAGCCGATCGAGGAACGCTGGCGTCTGCTTGAGGAGCTGTTGGAGAACCGCGCTTTGCCTCTGCTGCTCTCGCCCCAGCACTCAGCGGCTCACATCGACGACATCGACCGCCTTTTTGAAGAGGCGCGGGGACGTTGGAATGAAGGCCTCCTGCTCAAACGGCGCGGGAGTGCCTACGAGCCGGGACGCCGCAGCGGAACCTGGCTGAAGATCAAGCGTCCCTATGCAACTCTTGACGTCGTGGTGACCGCGGCGGAGCAAGGGAGCGGGCGGCGTGCAACGATGCTCTCGGACTACACCTTCGGTGTCCGCAGCGGTGACGGGTTCGTGAATGTCGGCAAAGCCTACTCTGGTCTGACGGACGAGGAGATACGTGAACTCACGCGGATCCTGCGCTCCCTGGCGACGAATCACTTTGGTCGCGTCTACGTCGTGCGCCCGCAGGTTGTGCTCGAAGTCGCGTTCGATGGGATTCAGCGAAGCTCGCGCCACAAGAGCGGATTCGCACTGCGCTTTCCACGAATCGTCCGTTGGAGGCGCGATAAGACGCCAGAGCAATGCGACGACGTGGAGCGAGTCCGGGAATTGTACGAGGCGTCGTTGCGGCAGGGTGTGACGGAGAAACAGGCCTAAGCCGTGCTGCACATGCCGCAGACGCGATTTATCTGTTCGGCCGCCGCTCGAACCAAGTGCTCCAGCGGCTTTTCGCCGTTGAGCACAAGGTCGGCATATTCCCGGGTCGGCAGCACGTAACGGGAAACCATCGGCCGGACTGTCGTCCTGTATTGCTCGCGCACGTAGTCTGGAGTACGGCCGCGCTCGCGCACGTCGCGCTCCTCCCGTCTCTTCTCGCACGTTGCGTCCGGGGCTTCCACGAAGATACGGAAGCGAAATAAGTCGCGCAGCGCTTTCCAATGGAACGCAAACAAACCTTCCACGATGACGACGCGCGCTGGAACCACCCTTTCAACCGCTTTCGCCCGGACGTGATGCTTGAAGTCGTATATCGGCTTCTCGATCGCCTCGCCCGCGGCCAGTTGCCGGACCTGTTGCAGCAGCAGATCGACATCCAGAGCTTCGGGGCGGTCAAAATTCACGAGGTCCCGTTCCTGGGGAGTCAGGTGGGAGAGGTCTCTGTAGTAGGAATCGAGAGCAACTACGTTTCCCTGGTAGACCTCTGCTAGCCGCCGGGAAATTTCCGTCTTCCCAGAGCAGGAAGGCCCGGACACGCCAATCAGGAACGGGATCTGCTTAACCATTCGATTCAGTGGTTGGAATCCGGATCAGAACCCACGCAATCGCCGCGAACCCGAGCAGCGATAACCAGCCGCCAAGGGCGGGGAAAAAAGGAAGCTCGCTCGAACCCGTCAGCACTTCGGTGAAGGAACCGATTCCGGCGATGAACGTAACTGCCAGTAATATTCCGACGATCGCCTCGCCTGCAATCAGACCGGAAGCCAGGAGCGTCCCCTTTTCTTCAACAGCTGCCCTGCGTTCCGGGCTCCGGCGCGCAGCAATCGCGGAGGCCACCCATGCCATCATCCCTCCTACAAAGATGGCGGAGGTCGTGTCGAAGGGCAGGTACATGCCGACGGCGATTAGCATCGGCGCGCGGGCCCCGCACAAAATCAGCGCGATCGCAAAGGCAGCTCCAATCGCCAGAAGTCCCCAAGCCAGTTCGCCGCCCACGATGCCCTTTGCAAGCTGCGCCACCAATCCCGCCTGGGGCGCCGGGAGAGCTCGTCCTCCGATTCCTCCGGTCGCAAGATTCGCCTCGTGCAGCGCAATGATCGGCGCCATCAGGAAGAAGGAGAGCATCGCCACGGAGATAATCTCGACGACCTCCATCTTCCACGGGGTGCCGCCCAGCAAATGTCCTGCCTTCAGATCCTGGATGAGGGAACCGGAAACCGAACAGGCGCATGCCACTACCGATGCAACCCCCAAAACGGCGACTACGCCGGCAGGCCCGGTGACGCCGAGCGAAATCATCACGAGGGCCGAGATGACCAGAGCAGCGAGCGTCAGCCCCGACAACGGCTGGTTGGAGCTTCCCACCAGTCCGACGAGGTACCCGCCAACGGCGGAAAGGAGAAATCCGTCGGCGGTCATGATGAGGGCGGAAACGATCGCCGGAACGACACCTCCGGTGAAGTAGTAGTAGATCCCGGTGATCGGAACCAGCAGCGCGATCGTTGAAAGGATCACCCATTTCGCCGGGATATCCAGTTCCGTCCTCCCGCGCATTGTCCGCTTGCCGGCCGCCTCTGACGATGCGGCAAGGGCTCCCTTGAGCGACGTCACAATCGAGGAGCGCATTGAGAAGAGCGTGTAGCAGGCGCTGACCAGCATCGCGCCCACGGCGATCGGACGAACGACGTTGTACCAGAGCGTGAAGGCCTGCACATCGGGCGACGCGTTCTCGCCCCCGCCGAGCCTCGCGGCCAAATCGGGGTCGAAGAACATCAGCAGGGGGATCAGCATCCACCAGGCGATGATGCCTCCTGCGACGTTGATCGAGGCAAGACGGGGGCCAATGATATAACCGATCCCGATGAGCGCGGGCGAGAGAGCCGGCGTCGACCACGGAATGCCGCCGAAATGAGTGACTTCGCCGGTAGTCTGCCGCGCGAAGTTGAAGTGGCGGATCACCGATTTCGGAAAAGCGAGAAAGCCTTCGGAAAACTCGCGAAAGATCTGGAATCCTTTATCGCTCTTGAGGATTTGAATCAGGCCGCCGAAGCCCATCGCGCCGAAGACGAATTTGGGCGCCGAAGATTTTTCGCCTCCCGCTTTCACGATCTCGTAGCTGGCGACGCTTTCGGGCCACGGCAGGTCGGATTCAACCACCAACGGACGCCGGAGCAGGATAATGAAGAAAACGCCGATCAGACCGCCCGTCAGCAGGATCAGAGTCGCCTCCCAGTAATGAGAACGCAAGTCGTTCCACAGCCGCTGTCCATTCATCTCAACCATCAGAAAGGCGGGAATGGTGAAGATGGCTCCAGCCACGAGCGCCTCGCCAACGCTGGCCGCTGTCCTCGTAATATTCTGCTCGAGCAGCGATCCGCGAAAGGCGGGTATCCGGAACAGGGCCATGGCGATCACGGCGGCGGGGATGGTGGCCGCTACCGTCTGGCCCGCGCGCATGCCCAGGTACGCGTTTGCGGAACCGAAGACAAACGCCAGCAGCAGACCGACGCCGACGGACTTGACCGTCATTTCAGCCGGAGTTTTGGTCGACATTAGAGCTGATGGTAGCAAATCGTTGATAGATAAGGGGAAAGGATCGGTTCGAGCCCGGGTCGTCGACGTACAGTGGAGGGAGGATCTTCAGTGCGAAGCGACTCGCTCCATTCTCACCGCGTGAACAGCTCCCGCCAGCTTTCGTCCATCGCGTTCCACCGTTCGGGTCCGGTCGCGCTCGTCTGCGTTTCCGGCACGGTGAGCGTGCCGTGGCCGCGTTCGCAGAGCAATTCGGTGCTTGCCGGATCCAGCAGCGCGCTGGCCCAGGTCCCCAGCGAAACCGGAAGGCTGAGGCGGTGCACACAGACGGGGCATCGCCTCCGCTGATCCAGGATCGAAAGAAGCGCTGCCGCCAGGCAAAACAGCAGAAAGACCCAGCCGAGCATGAACCCGAACAGCGCCTCTCGCGGTCCGTGTGTTCGTTCCACCCAGACGAGGGTCACGGTTCCGAGCAGGAGCGCGGTTTTCGCCACGAAGAAGAACCAGTAGGCCCGGGTTTGCCGTAAAGGCAGAGCTGTGACAGCCCGTATGGAGAACCGTCCCTGGGGAATGATCAACGACGCGACAAGCATCAGGAGGGCCAGCAGCAGCCCGGCTCCACCGACATACAAGGAGGGTCTGCTGTTGTCTTTCACCAGACGGACCTGAGCGGCGGACCCGCTCCATGGGACCCGGTTGCCCCGTGCCACCTCCTGGAGCGCCTGCTCCGCGGCTTCCAACGGCACGCCGGGCGCGATACGCAGCACGACGCCGGTAAACCGCCTCCTCCAGTCGCGAGGAGGGACCAGAGGCAGCGGGCTCGGGGGCAGCACGGTCCAGAACCGGGTGCTGTATGTCAGGAACCAGAAGGACCTGGGCATGACTCCGACAATCACCGCGGGCTGCCCGTCCAGGGTCACCACCCGGTTCAATACTGAAGGATCGGAGTCGAAGTCCTGCTGCCATGAGCGGTAGCTGAGGACAACTGGAATCGGCCCCGCCAGGTCTTCGCGCCGGAAGGTGCGTCCGATGGCGGCTTTCACGCCCAAGACGTCAAAGAACTCCGGTGAGACGTGCATGCCATCGATGGTTCTGTGAGGCTTGCCCTCCTGGCCGAACTCGAAACGCTGGGACTTGTACGTCGCAAGACCGGCGACCTCCGGCAACGGGCATGACTGCCACATCACGAACGTAGCGGGAGGCACCCCGGTGATCTTGCCGAAGCCGCTGAACTGCTGGCTGATGGTCGCGACGTTCTCCGGAGCCTCCAGCGGGGGAGGAGCAATGGCTGCTCGCGTTCCCGCAAATCCGCCCGTCAGAACGCCAACGGCGAGCAGGAGGACTGCAAGGGCTCCCAGGCAGAAAGCAGGATGACCAAGGATCTTTCCAACTCTGGTGCGGACCTCCTCATCGCCGAATCTCTGCCGCCACGCGTCCCTTGCCGCCCCGTTCGCGTATGCGAGCAGTTTCTCTTTGGCGCGTGCCGGCTCTTCGTTCCGCTCACAGAGGAATGCCCACCAGTGAGCCGCTCCATTCTCCCAGTGCTGCCGCCACTTCGCCCGCTGCTCCGACGGCACCATCATGGACGAGAGGCGGATCAGCCAGAGGACTTCCAGCGGAACCGGAGGAAGAGATTCGTCAGGCATCCCCGATTGTTAGCAGGCCAGAGTGTCAGACACTGCCGCCGGCAGAATTTGCGGCCGGCTTATCGACCGTCAAACAGCTTGAGCGTTAGAGGTTCGTGCGGATTTGCGGAGTACGGAATGACACCTCGCCACAGACTCGCATTGTCAGACTGTTTCGCCGGTTCGAGCTTCAGCACGTAAGCCGGTTCAAAGCCGGAAACGTCAAGCCGGTCCCCTGAAGCCTTTCCCCGGACTTCCACTGTCGCTTCTCCCGGCGTATAACCCAATCCCTTGAGCGCATCTCGCAGCCGTTCCAGCCGGACGCGATTCCCCTCTTTGAGCTGCAGCCGGATGACCTGGCGGTCTCGGGCTACCTGGACGTCCTCCACGCCTCGAATCCGGCGGAAGGTGGACTCCAGGGAGTCGCGGCAGGACGGGCAATCGAGACCTCCAAACTGCATTTCAACGGAGAGGAACTCTCCGCGCAGGCTGCTTCCCAGAAGGAGCAGCAGGGGAGGCGCTGCCGCAAGCCGCCATTTTCGGGTCATGCTTTCCAAATCCGGTCCCAGGTCATTTCTTTCCCGGAATAGATTGCCTCCCGTGCCATGATCGCGGTCATGGTGCTTTCTGCCGCGTGAACGGTCGCATTCTCGATTTTTCCGTTTCGCGCGCCGTCGATGAACTCGTTTACGGCGTCCATCGTGATGTCGTAGGTGGTCTGTATCTTCTCCGGCGGCTGCTTCGGATCACGCGAGATGGTATAGCCCTTCCGCGAGACGTTCACCCAGCCCTTCTCGCAGATAAAGGTTTCAGACACATCTGCGTACCCGTTCGGTCCAAACTGATGCGCGCTATAGCTGAACACGACGTTATTCGCAAACTGGAAGCTGGCGCTCAGGTTGTCGAGGATGTCTCCGATGTCGGTGCGGATCATCCGGCTGCCGTAGCCATTCGCTTTTACCGGATGCGTTCCCATGAACCAGTTCACGACGTCGATATTGTGGCAATCCTGCTCGACCAGAATGTCGCCCGAGGTGTCGCGGTAGAAGAACCAGTTACGAATCTTTTCCTCGCTCGCCGGATGCCCGCTGCGCACCCGGGGGCCATTGCCGAGCCAGGAGGCGCGAATCATCTTAATGGCGCCCAGTTCGCCCGACTTCACCACTTCGTAGGCCCGGCGGTAGTCCTTCCCATAGCGCTGCTGGTAGTCGACGGTAATGCGCTTAGTGGGATCCGCCTTCTTGCCGGCTTCGAGGAAGCGCCGCACGCCCTTGGGGTCCACGCCGACCGGTTTTTCGCAGAAGATGTGCTTCCGAGCCTTCACGGCTGCTTCGAAATGCTCAGGGTGGAGGAACGCCGGTGTTGCGATGAGCACTGCATCAACGTCGCTCGCGAGCAGGTCGAGGTAATTCTTATACTCCTTTGCTCCGCTATATTTAGAACGGGCTTCGGCCAGCCGGTCGTCGTAGATGTCGCAGATTGCGGAAACCCTCAGATACTCGTGCTTGGCAAAGATGCCGCTGACATACATGCCTCGGCCTCCGCATCCGATAAGCCCGAGCGTGAGGGCCGAATTTGCCTGTGAACCTCGCACCGTTTCCGGTTTCAAGATCAGCAGCCCGCTTGCGGCTGCGGTGGAAGCCTTTACGAAATCGCGGCGGCTGGAGTGTTCGTTCATGGGACCTCCTGGGAACTGAAGAGCCTGGGAGCTATCAAGCCGGGCCTGGCCTGAAAACTGCCATGTGTCGCCCTCTATTATACTTAGGAAATCCGTGCTTCTCTCCATTTTGATACCCGTATATAACGAACGAACGGTGGTTGAACGGAGCATCGCTCAGGTTCTTGCCGCGCCGTTGCCAGAGAACATGGACCGGGAGCTTGTCGTCGTCGATGACTGCTCCACAGACGGCACGAGCGCGATTCTCGAGCGTCTTGCTGCCGCCAATCCGAAAATTCGTCTTTTCCGCCACGCCGTGAACCAGGGAAAAGGGGCGGCGGTCCGAACGGCGATCCAGCACGCCCGCGGGGATTTCGCGATTGTGCAGGATGCCGACCTTGAGTACGACCCCAACGAATACCCGAAGCTGCTGCGGCCTCTGCTGACCGGTCACGCCGACGCTGTCTTCGGCTCCCGCTACATGGCGGGTGAGCAGACTCGCGTGCTGCCCTTCTGGCACTCGATGATCAATAAAGGTCTCACTACCATCTCCAACATGTTCTGCAATTTGAACGTGACGGATATGGAGACCTGCTACAAGGTATTCCGGACCGACCTTCTCAAGAGCATACCGATCCGTTCCAACCGCTTCGGCTTCGAGCCGGAGATTACGATGAAGTGCGCCAAGCGCAAGCTCCGGATCTACGAAGTGCCGGTGAGCTATCACGGCCGGACGTACGAGGAAGGGAAGAAGATCGGCTGGAAGGACGGCGTGAAGGCGCTCGGCGTCATCCTGTATTTCTGGCTGATCGACGATCTGTACGTGGAGCCGTACGGCCGCGGCCATTTGAACAACCTCTCCGGCACGCCGCAATATCTCAGCTGGATGACCGCGCTCTTGCGGAAGCACACTGGCGACACCGTGCTCGAAGTGGGAGCGGGCATCGGCAATATCACCGGGCGTCTGATGGGACGGCGGCTTCGCTACGTCACATGCGAGAAGGATCCTCTCTACCTTCACGCGCTGCGCAACCGCTTCCTTCGCACGCCTAACGTGGAAGTGCGTTCGCTCGATCCTGCCCAGCCATCCGATTTTGCCGGTTTGGAAGGAGCCTTCGACACAGCCCTGTGTGTGAACGTCCTCGAGTATCTCGAAGACCCCAAGACTACTGTGGCCGCTCTGCGGGGCTGCCTGCGCCCGGGCGGAACCTTAATCATTCTGGTGCCGCAAAGCCGCTCGCTCTTTGGAAGCCTCGATAAGACACTGGGGCACCGCCGACGCTTCGAGGAGCGGGAACTGAGGGCGATGCTATCCGAGTGCGGTCTTGACGTGCAGGCTTCCTATCAGATGAATAAAATCGGACGGCCTGCCTGGTGGCTCTTCGGCCGCGTCCTCGGACGCCGAAAGCTGAGCAAGGTGATGCTCAAGATTTTCGACAAGACCGTCTGGTTCTGGAAGCGAGTGGAACGCCTGATTCCGTGGAAAGGGCTTACGCTCGTCGTTGTCGCGCGCAAGCCGTCATGAAAGCTGCGGGTCTTGATTATTCCACAAGGCGGCTGACGGTCCGTGAGTTGCCGGAACCCGAACCCTCGCCGTCGGAAGTTCTGCTCGAAGTAGTGGAAGTTGGGGTGTGCGGCACGGATCGGGAACTGGCTCGGTTCCACCTCGGGTTCCCCCCCGCCGGTCAGGATTTCCTGACTCTAGGGCACGAGGCTGTCGCTCGCGTCGTTGATCCTGGTCCTTCCGGCTCGGGCCTTAAGCGCGGCGATTGGGTGGTTCCGCAGGTTCGCCGGCCATGCGCTTCCCGCTGTGCCTCTTGCGCTCGCGGCCGCCGCGATCTTTGTCTTACGGGAACCGCTCCGGACCGCGGAATTACCGGGATTCATGGTTATCTCTCCACCTTTGCCGTCGACCGGCCGGAGGACTTGGTTCGTATCCCCGAGGCTCTGCTTGATGTGGCCGTACTGATAGAGCCCATGAGCGTCGTGGAAAAGGCGCTCGAAACGGCGCTCCGGTATCACGAGCACGATCCGCGGACTGCGCTGGTGATGGGCGCGGGACCGATTGGCATCCTGAGCGCTCTTCTTCTGCAGCATCGCGGCTTTGACGTGACGGTCGCGTCTTTAGAGTCGAAGAATGAACCGAGAGTACGGCTGCTGGAGCGTGCCGGCATCGCCTACTCGTGCGGATTTGAAGGCGTCCGCCCGGCGGATATCGTAGTGGAGGCGACAGGGTCGCCGAATGCGGCTCTTGCCGGATTTTCACTTCTTGCGCCGCTAGGCGTTTATGCCATCGTCGGCGCATCCGAGCCGACCGGAAAGATTCCGCTGGTCGATATGGTCGTCAAGAATCAGGTCGTCTTCGGCACTGTCAATGCTTCGCCGCGCGCGTTCGAATCCGCCGTATCAGATCTTGCGGCGCTTGACCGCGGGATCCTGCAAGGAATGATTCGTCGTGTTCGGTTCGACGGGTTCGAAGAGACGATCCTTCAACCGTCGAGGGACGTGGTGAAGTTCGTTCACTGCGTGGAATAAACTGAGGAAACGATGTCCTATACCTTTCGTCACGCCATCTGTAATGAAGTTTTCCAGGGCTGGAATTTCGCGGACGCCTGCAAGGCGATCCGCGAAGCCGGGTATCAGGGGATTGAGATAGCGCCGTTCACCCTGGCCGAAGATCCGGCTACCATTACGGCGGCTCAGCGCACTGAGTACCGGACGGTCATTCGCGAGGAAGGTCTCGAGTTCGTAGGCCTTCACTGGTTGATGGTGTCCCCTAAAGGGCTGCATGTGACGACTCCGGACAACGCTCTTCGCGAGCGAAGCTGGCGGCACATTCGGAATCTCATTGACCTATGCGCCGATCTGGCAGGCGGGCGCGGGGGCGTGATGGTCTTTGGCTCTCCGTATCAGCGCTCTACGACGGGTGGGCTCAGCCGGGCCGAGGCGACGCGGCACTTCGTTGAGGGGCTGGCGAGGGTGGCTCCGCACGCTCTGGAGCGCGGCGTGACGATCCTGATCGAGGCCTTGCCGGTCGCTCAATCCGACGTAGTTACCACTTTGGACGAGGCGGCGGCGCTTGTGGACGAGATCGGCAATCCGGCGATACAGACGATGTTTGATACCCACAACGCGGTGGACGAAGTGGAGAAGCACTCAGTCCTTATCGAACGGCACTTCGACAAGATCCGTCACGTGCACGTGAATGAGATGGACGGTAAGCACTGCGGGGCGGGCGACTACGACTTCTTACCCGTTCTTGAAACTCTGGCGCGGCGAAATTATCAAGGCTGGGTTTCGCTTGAGGCGTTCGATTTCTCTCCGGGAGCGCTGAAGATCGCAAATGACAGCCTCCGGCATTTGGAAAGTGTGATCGCAAGGATCCAGGCAGCAGCGGGTCATGCCTAGATTTGTTGTGACCGGAGGAGCCGGTTTCATCGGATCGACCCTCGTGCGCACGCTCCTTGAGCGTCCCGGGGCGTCCGTCGTCGTGATCGATAACCTCTTTTCCGGGCGGCGGGAGAACCTCAGCGAGGTTTGGGACTCGATTGAGTTCGCCGAGTGCGACATCCGCGATTATCAGGCGATTGCGCCGATTATCCGCGGCGCAGATGCGGTCTTTCACCTTGCGGCCATTCCCTCCGTGCCGCGGTCGATCAAGGATCCGGTCCCGTCGCACGAGGTCAATGTGGATGGGACCTTCCAGGTGTTTCGTGCCTGCAAGGACGGCGAAGTCCGCCGGGTGGTATATGCCGCGTCCTCTTCGGCCTACGGGGACACCGAAGTGCTGCCCAAGGTGGAGACGATGGCGCCGAATCCGAAGTCGCCCTACGCTGTGCAGAAGCTGATGGGCGAATATTACGCCAAGGTCTTTCATTCCTGCTATGGCCTCGAGACCGTGGCACTGCGCTTCTTCAACGTTTTTGGCCCCCGTCAAAACCCTGACAGTCCTTACTCGGGCGTGCTGTCGCTGTTTTTGAGGGCCCTGCTCGACCGGAGATCACCTGTCATCTACGGGGACG
>Ga0207864_1001358_pt1 | contig 27352 bp, 27 predicted proteins | sample HigsolmetaAR202D_FD_184834 | JGI IMG/M metagenome (GOLD analysis project Ga0207864, IMG submission 184834) | Ionic liquid and high solid enriched microbial communities from the Joint BioEnergy Institute, USA - AR20-2-D (SPAdes) (version 2) ... | reverse complement strand
TATGAAAGGATAACACAAATGTGCGAGCTATGTAACTGGCGCTCCGCGCCCCGTTTTTCCTCCCCACAGCTAAAGCTGAGGGCTTCCAAACGGAGGGGTCGGTGACGTTCGTTTTGAAATATTCCTGTATTAAATGATAACTTTAACGTCGTAGACCTCCGGCGCGACGTATAATTCAGAAATGGTGAATAGACATATTCCATCTTTTGGCTTCGTGAAACCTCTCGGGTCATTCCGGTATTGCCCGACACGTTGCAGTTGTTTTGAAAGGAAAAAGTAATGCCTGACCGCCAGCCGAGAGCGTTTACCATCTCCGAAGAAGAAAAGAAAAATCTCCAGACTTTCTGGGAAATTTATGACGCGCATTTTGCTGAGGTCAGCGATCAGTTACGAGAGGCCAGCCTGGCGCACCCGGAACTCGGCCCCGTCACGAGAACCTTACCGCAGCCGGCAGACCATAGTGAGGCGCGAGAAGCGCTTCGCCGGGCGGTGTTTGAAGACCAGTGGGAGCCTTATCTCGCTGCCGTCAGAGCGCTGGGCGAGCACTATGCCTATGCGGAAATCAGGCTGAGCGCGTGGTTCGATGTGCTTCCTAACTGGCGCTCGCTGCTCATGAACCTCATCGTGGAAGCATATGCTCATGATCAGGCGAAATTGCTGTCCGCGCTGGCGGGCTTGAGCAAATTCACCGAAATCATCCTCTCGGCGGTTTCGCAGGCCTACGTCGATGCCAAGGAAGATACGATCACCAAGCAGCGCGCTGCGATCCTTGAGCTATCGACGCCCGTATTGCCTGTGCGGGAAGGCCTGCTGATTATGCCCCTGATCGGGCTGCTCGATACCCACCGGGCGCAGCAGGTCACGCAGGTGCTACTGCACGCCATTCGCGATCACCGGGCCAAGATCGTCGTCATGGATATTACGGGCATTCCGGTTGTCGACTCGCGCGTGGCGAACCACCTGATCCAGAGCGTCGATGCCGCGCGGCTGATGGGCGCGAAGGTCATTCTGACCGGCCTGTCTCCGGAGGTCGCTCAGGCGCTGGTGACGGTCGGCGTCAACCTCGAGCGGGTGAACACACAAAGCGATCTTCAAAGCGGCATTGAGGAAGCGAACCGCATTCTGCGCGTGAAGGTAATCAAACTGCGCGATCGTGAAAGTTCCGCAGACTACGAAGATATCGAGGACTGACCCCGTATGGCGGTTCCGATCCTGAAACAACACGATTACCTGATCGCTACCGTCCAGTCGACGCTGACCGATTCGGACATGATGCAGTTGCAGAACGATCTGGCGGAACGTGTCGGTCGCTTTCGTTCCAAAGGCGTCATCATCGACGTAACCGTTCTGGACGTCATGGATTCCTTTGCCTGCCGCATGATCCGCACGATCGCACAGGTTATCCGGCTTCGAGGCGCGGAAACTGTATTGGTCGGTATCCAGCCAGACGTCGCCTTCGCTATGGTTCAGCTCGGCCTGTCGCTCGACAACGTGCCGACTGCCCTCGATCTCGAAGACGGCCTAGCGCTGCTAGAGCAGCGCATACGAGGGCGTCACAATCATGAACGATGAATCAATCGTTATCGTCGCCATCCGATCAGACGCCGATATCATCGCGGCGCGGCAGCAGGGACGGCAGATCGCCGCATCGCTCGGTTTTACATCAACCGAGCAGGCATTGATCGCTACGGCCATCTCAGAGGTCGCGCGGAACATCGTTGAATACGCCCAAAAAGGCGAAATCACCATTCAGGCCTTCAGCGAACGCGGCAAGCACGGGATACTCGTGCAGGCCAGAGATCAGGGGCCGGGGATCGCGGACCTCGATCTGGCGATGCAGGACGGCTATTCAACCAGCAACAGTCTGGGGTTGGGCCTGCCCGGAACCAAGCGGCTGATGGATGAATTTGACATTACGTCAGAGATCGGCAAGGGAACGACCGTGACGATGAAGAAATGGAGATACTGACAGGTGTCCGGAGCCGGTAGCCGCCCGGATTACATCGAATGGGGCGTCGCTTCGAGGCCGCGCGTCGGAGAACTTGCCTGCGGCGACCGCGCTTTCGTCCACGTCACGCAGGATCGGGTGCTGGTAGCGGCGCTGGACGCGCTCGGCCATGGCCAGATGGCCGCCGCCACGGCGCAGCTTGCGCTGGAAGCGCTCGAAGAACACGCGACGAAACCGGTCACACAGATTTTCGAGCATTGCCATCAGGCGCTGCTGCGCTCGCGCGGAGTCGCCATGAGCGTGGCTTTGATCGATCCGTGGGCGAACACGCTGACATGGACCGGCGTCGGCAATGTGGAAGGGCTGCTGCTGCGCGCCGGGCAGCAGGAGGCCCGCGCGGAGTCGCTGACCGTGCTAAGCGGCGTCGTCGGCTATCAGATACCCCGGCTGCGCCCGACGGTCCGCACGCTTGGGCCGGGCGATTTACTCGTTTTTGCGACGGACGGCATGGACGGGCATTATGCCGGTTCGCTGCGGACGTCTCGTGAACCGGACGAAATGGCACGCGCGCTGCTCGCCGCCCATGCCAAAGACGTGGATGACGCGCTCATCCTGATTGTTCGCTATCTGGGAGCGAGACAATGAGTTTAGAAGGGAGGGACTTCGCTTCCGAGTATTCGGCGTCCCTGCGTCTGTTCACCAAACAGGAGCGCGAGGAACTGCTGGCGCGCGCCTTCATGCTTGGGCGCGCGGGGGTGAACGGGCGCGTCGACCTGCTTGACATCGCCGCCATTCACCAGCAAACGGTCGAATCCCTGCTTCAAGACGCCCACACGCCAGAGGAACGCGTACATATCATCCGGGCGACTCGGACGTTTCTACTGGAGTGCCTCGCGCCGTTCGAGATGGCGCTGCGCGGCTTTCGGGAAGCGAACGAGCGGTTACACGAACTGAATGCGGAACTGGAGCAAAAGGTCCAGCAGCGCACGAAGCGCCTCGCCACGACCAATACGCTGCTGAGGCAGGAAATCCGGCAGCGGCGCAAATCGGAGCGCACGCTGGCGAAGCAGTCACGGTGGCTGAGCATGCTGCGGGCGATAGACAAAGCCATTCTGGAAGGGCAGCCGCCACCACAAATTGCGGACACGGTGATCAAGCAGGTTCGCCATTTGCTAGCCTGCGAGCATATCTCGATTGCCCAGTACGATGCCGCGCGCCAGGAATTGATCCTGCTGGCAGCCTATAACCGCCGCCAGACGCAATTCAACCCCGGCACGCGACTGCCGGCGTGGGAGCTTCTGGACGAGGAGACGCTGGAGACGGACAAAATCACGCGGGTCGAGGACATTCTCGATCTGGACGAGCCAAGCGAAACTCAGCAGGCGTTTCACCGGACAGGCATTCGTTCCTACATCTGCATTCCGATCCGCGTCGGGCAGACGCTGTTCGGTTCCATCAATCTGGGTCTGGCCGCGCCGGGGCCCATGCCGGAAGACGCGGTTGAGGTCATCCTCGAAATCGCCCGTCAGTTCGCGATCGCCAGCGAAAACACCCGGCTGTTACAGGTCGAACGGCGGCGCAATGAGGAGCTTGAGGCGTTGCGACAGGCCAGCATGCAACTCAGCATGCGCCAGCTCGACCTCAAGGAAGTCCTGCAAACCATCCTCGAACATGCCCAGCGGATTGCCGAAGCCGACGACTCGCACATCTTTCTGTACGACGGTCAAAAACTCGAATTTGGCGCTGCGCGCTGGGACAATCAGGCGCAGCAGCGGCCGTACATTGAACCGCGAGACAACGGCCTGACCTACACCGTCGCCCGGTCGGGCAAGCCCATGATCATTCCGGACGCCAACGCGCACGAATTCTACCGGGACTGGCAGTGGGGCGGCGCTATTATGGCCCTGCCGCTGATCGTCGCCGGAAATGTCAACGGCGTGATGACTCTGGGCTACCGTCAGCCGCACGCGATTGACGAGCATATAGTCCGTTTTCTCAGCCTGCTGGCGGATCAGGCGGCGATTGCCATCAACAACGCCCAGTTGCACCAGCAGGTGCGCGACCATGCCATGCAGTTGGAGGCAAGCGTCGTCGAGCGAACCGAGGATCTCCGGCGGGCCAACGAGCGGCTGCAATTTTTGGTCGAAGCTTCCCCGGTTGCGATCTACACCGCCCGTCCAGACGGCAGCCACCAACGCACTTTCACGGGCGAAGCGATCAGCCAGCATCTGGGATACCCGCCCGACCACTATCTCGACAACCCGGATTTCTGGGGCGGGATCATCCATCCTGAAGACAGCCAGCGGGTATGGGATAGCCTCCGGGCGTTGCCGGAAACCCGCGAAGCGGTCCTTGAGTATCGGGTGCGGCACAGGGATGGCACGTATCGCTGGATGCTGGACGAAAGTCAGGTGCTGGTCGACGCGCACGGCCAGCCTCTTGAAGTCATCGGCTACTGTATCGACATCACCGACCGCAAACAGTATGAGGAAAATCTGCGCCGCGCGCTGGAGCAGGAACGCGAACTCAGCCGCCTCAAGTCGAGCTTTGTGTCGATGGTTTCGCATGAATTTCGCACGCCGCTGGCGGTCATCCAGTCGTCAAGCGATCTGCTGCTGGCCTATGAAGACCGCATGTCGAGCGAAAACAAGCGCGCGCGCCTGCGGCAGATTCAGGAGCAGGTGCGCGGTCTGGCGGAACTGCTGGATGATGTGCTCACGATTTACAGGGCCGAGGCGGTCGGCATCAAGTTACGGCGCACGCCCACCGATCTCGAAGCCCTGTCTACCGCGATCATCCGCGAGATTGAGGCGACGACCATCTCCCACCAGATTCACGTCTCCATCCGGGGCGACTGTAAAGAGGTTCATGTCGATGGTGAGGCAATCGGGAAGGTGATCCGCAATCTGGTGAGCAACGCCGTCAAGTATTCGCCTACCTCGCCCGATGTTTACTACGAACTGGAATGCGATGACGAGCGCATTCTGATGCGGGTGCGGGATAACGGCATTGGCATTCCTGAGGTGGATCAGACGCGGTTGTTCGAGATGTTTCACCGCGCGCGCAATGTAGGCGACATTCCGGGAACCGGTCTGGGGCTGGCCATCGTCAAGCAGGTGGTCGATCTGCACGAAGGCGAGATTAACCTTGAGACGGCGGAAGGAAAGGGCACGACCTTCACCATCACGCTGCCCCAGAAGCCTGCCGGTAGCTAGCGGTCGTCGCCGCCGCGTCCACGCCCTCTACCTCTGCCGCGACCGCGGCCCCGCCCGCTTGTTTCCTCGGTTGCAACTGGCGCGATAACCTCCGGCGTCGTTGCCGGCGCCACAATTTCGGCTGTCGCTACGGGCGGCTCAGGCGTTGTGGCCGGGCTTGCGACTTCGGCGGTGGCAACCGGCCCGAAAAGCCCAAACAGCGTGATGACGCCCGGTTCGGACGTCTCCGCCGGCGCGGTCGCCTCGGCGGTCGCGGCCGGGGGTGTTACCTCCGGCGTCTGCGCCGGAAGGGACACTTCTTCGGTCGCCTTCGGGCGATCGGCTCCGGGCGTGGCAACGAAACCGAGCGCCTGCGCTTCGGCGGTGGCGGCGGGGATGGGAGGCGAAACCGGGGCGGGGCTGGTATTGAGCACGTTGTAGCGCACCAGATAGCTGAGAAACCCGAGGCCGCTCGTCGCCAGCCACAAAACCAGCGTCAGGCGCATCGTCCAGCGCGCGCCCTTAAACCAGTAACGCGACAGATTGCGCTCGCCGCGTTGTCTGGCCCTTGCGACCTGAGCGTCTTCGATCAGCATCCGCACGACGATGAACGTCGCCAGAAGCTGCGCCGGCAGCCCAAGCGCGCCATGCAGCGTCGGCAGCAAGTAGCGGGCATTGCCCGGTTGCGCGCCAATGTTGTGGATGACATCAAAACCATACGCGACCAGCATCAGCGCGAAGATCAGCACCCAGTTCGCTACGGTGACGGCGATCATCAACCACTTGTGATGTGGCCGGTGCAGGCCGCGCCGGGCGAGAACGTAACCACCGACCATTGCCGGGACGATGAGCAGAAGGTAAGCCAGCAGCGATACATCCGCGAGCAGGCTTGCTCCGGTCCCCAGAAAACCGTCGGGTTCAAGATAAAGATTCATGGCCCGTTCCCACTGGTCGTGGTACGCCTGCCTGCATTATACGAAAAAAAAGCCCTCACCTCGCGGCTGCTGAAAACCGTGAGATGAGGGCGATGAGAAAGCGAGAACGCCGTCTAGTCCGCCAGCGTCAGCGTCATGCGAACGACACTGCTGCCATCCTCGGCAATGACTCCGGAGAAGGCGGCGCTTTCCAGTGTCTGAAGGAAGGCCACGACCCCGGCGACTTCGTCATCCGGCGCGTTTGACAGACGGCCCATCATTTGCATCAGATCGCGCACCGGCGCAAAGCCGATATAGCCAATCGTTTGGGCATCGGGCAGGAACGCAGCCTGCGCGGCCTGATAGTCAGGATTATCCGCCAGCGATGGGCCGGACAGGTTGAGGCTGTGTTTGACAGCGGCGCGCGTCCCCGCCGCCATGACTTCGTCCGTCACGCCGATGAGGAAATCAAGTTCCGCTGCTTGCAGCAGCGCGCGCGGTGTATCCGCCGGCAGCAGCCCGCGGATGACACCGGGCAAGACCAGCACGCCGTCCTCTTCTTCAAAGTCGGCCTCATACTGCGTCAGCGCCTCGACAAAGCGGTCGTACATATGCCGCGTCGCGTCCCGGTCGGTCACTTCCACCACGACGGCGCCATCGACCGTCACCTGATCATCGCCTGCGGTCAGCGCACGGGCGTAGATGGCCGCCGTGCCGTTAAGGTAGGGCAGTACTTCACGCTGCAGGTTCAAGCCGGTCATGCCCGCGAAGCTCAGATCGATGAAAGCGCGGACATCCTGCGCGTCTATCTGTGCGAGGAAAGCCGGCGTATCTTCCTCTACTTCGGCACTGGCCCGCATGCCCAGTTCGATCGTCGTCGCCATGACGTCGATCATGTAGGCCGTCCAGTGGCCCAGACCTGTGCTCAGATAGACAAACGGAGCGTCAGCAGGCACGCGCTCGGCAAAGCTCAGATCGACAGGCTCGATTTGAAGCAGCGGCGTCAGGTTGTCCGCCCATGGCCCTTCAAGCGTCGTGTAATCGAAGGCTTCCTGCGCCAGATCAATGGCCAGCGTGCGTTCATCGAGTAGAGTAAAGCCCATTATCTGGCGCGGATAATTGTCGTAAAGCGGCTGCAGCGAGCGCATCATCTCCATCGCCGGCTCATTAGGAGTGCTTGCCAGCATCAGGTCATAACTCTCCCGCAAGGCGTCGCCTACATTGAGCGCCAGAATCGCGCTGTAGTCGGACGCCGGCAGGCTGGCAAGCAAAGCCGAAAAACCGGCATCGCGGCCAAGCGAACGCCGGTCGTCGCTCAGCGGCAGCAGATCGACCGAAGTCGCCACCAGCGCGACCTCATCATTGAACGCCCAGAAGGTATGGGTGGGCACTTGGGGCGTCAGCAGTTGCCATTCACCTTCCTGCGCGCGCGCGACCTCCGCGCCCTGCTGCTCGTATATTTCCGCGATCATGGCCGCAGCGGCGTCGGCGTCGGTGACCTCCAGCGCCAGGATGGCGTGGGTCACACTATCGTTGGCCCGGTTGTCGTCAAACAGGTTTTCCAGAGTGGGAATGCCGAACGCCGCGGTGTCGCCCAGCCACGGCAGCGCGCTTTCCAGCGTCGCATCCTCTCCAAACTGCTGGCTCAGGTTCTGCTCCAGCATCTGGCGCAGCGAGACCGGTGGCATGGTTCCGGGCGGCAGGTTCCCCCGGAAGGTTTCGATCAACCCGTCCAGTTCGTCGATGAAAGCAGTATCGGTGCGAATGCTGAAAAATAACGGCGTCTCAGGCGGGAAGTATTCGGCCAGAGCGCCGAGGTCGGTGGCAGGAACGGCCGAAACAGGCGCAATCAGCGCTGCCAGCGACAGGGCGGCAACTGAGAGCACTAGAAGAGCTTTTTTCATAGCGATTCCTTTCCAGTGCAGCAGCAATACAGACACGATCAGGGAAATACCTGCTTCCTACGTACAATATACGTTACTGGTGCGTCTAAAGTTCCATGACAACATTCATGGATAGGCGCTGGTTGGCGCGGAGAAGTAAAACATGATCAGCCGTAACATCCCCATCCTCGGTCTGTGTCAAATCATTCATGTGTCCGGCACTTCGACCTTCGTGCTGCTGGGCGGCATTATCGGGTCAGAGATCGCGCCAACGCCGGCGTGGGCCACGCTACCGGTCACGTTTTCCGTCGCCGGCAATGCGCTGGGCACCATTCCGGCGGCCCTGCTGATGCGGCGTATTGGCCGGCGTCTGGGTTTTGCCGCCGCGGCGGCGGCCAGCGTCGTCGCAAGCCTGCTGGCCGTGCTGGCCGTGGCTGAAGGCAATTTCGCCCTTTTCTGCCTCGCCGCCGTCATGATCGGCCTCAACGGAGCGTTTGTGCAGCAATACCGGTTCGCGGCAAGCGAGAGCGTGGATAGCGCTCAATCCGCCAGAGCGGTGTCGTTCGTGCTCGTGGGGGGGATCGTCGCCGGTTTCCTCGGCCCGGAGGTGGCGCGGCGCACGCGAGACTTGCTGCCGGCCATTCCCTATGCCGGTTCGTTTCTGAGTCTGGCCGTCCTCTATTTCATCGCCACGCTGCTCCTGTTGACGTTCTTCAGGAACACGCGCATTCAGGCGCAGACCGTTCAGGGCGTCGAACGGCCATTGCGCGTCATCAGCGGCCAGCCCCTATTCCGGCTTGCCGTTTTCAGCGCGGCGGTGGGCTATGGCGTCATGAGTTTTATCATGACGGCGACGCCGCTACATCTGACGGGGCACGCGGGTTTCAGCATCGACGAAGCGGCCATGGTCGTTCAAAGTCACATCATCGCGATGTACCTGCCGTCGCTCTTTACCGGCTGGTTGATGGAGCGGCTGGGCATGACGCGCGTGCTGCTGCTCGGCGTCTTCGCCATGCTGATCTGCGTGACCATTGCCATGATCAGCATTCATCTGATGCACTTCTGGCTGGCGCTGGTGCTGCTCGGCGTGGGCTGGAATTTCCTGTTCGTCGGCGGCACGGTCCTGCTCACGCGCACTTACCTGCCCGCCGAGCGCTTCAAGGCGCAGGCCACAAACGATTTCGTCGTCTTCGCGTCGCAGGCGCTGTCATCGGCTTCGGCGGGCACAATCCTGCATCTGGCGGGATGGCCGGCTCTGGGCGTGACCAGCCTGCTGCCCCTGTTGATCACGCTGTTCGCCATCATCAGCCTGCGCCGCCAAATTACGCTCGCTCCCGCGGCTGCTTCCGCGTAGGCCGCGACGGAACGGGATCATTCCTGTGGGTAGGCCAGACCGAGACGCATGGCCAGCCACGGGTAGAGCGTCACGCCAAAGAACGCGACAGCGGCAAAGGACAGGAACTGGAGCGCAGCCGGCCCCATAACCCAGCCGGCTGCCAGCAACAGCGCTAACAGCAGGACAAGGAGCACCAGCCCGAACACGGCGCGCGCAAAGCGCTGGTTCGCCGTGCCATGCGGCGACATCCGCGTGATTCGCCAGCGGTCCGCAAATTCGGGCGCAAGGCCGGTGATCGTTCCGGCGGCGATGACGGCAGCCATGTCACTCCAGAGCAACAAAATACACACCGCCGCCAGCGCCAGCGCCAGCAGCAGGCGCGCCGTGCCGGAAAGCGGCACGAGACGCGTCCGGCCCGCCGGAAGGCGCAGCACGACGAACAGAATCACGAGGCCAACGAGCGCGCCACCGGCGATATCCTGCGGGTAATGAACGCCCAGCGCCATGCGCGCCCACCCCATCGCCACAATGTATACGCCCAAAGCCCACCACACCCAGCGCTTTCCGATCGCAGCGACTAGCACACCCAGAACCGGCAGCGTGATGCCGACATGGCCGCTGGGAAAGCCGAAGGTATCGTCTGGTAGAAACGAAGCCTGAACCAGTTCCGGAAAGGCAACGAACGGGCGCGGGCGCTGAAAGGTCAGCTTTAGCACCGCGATAGCAACGCCCGACGCGAGCAACGCGAGGAGCACACGCCGGGCCAGCGTTTGATCGACCGACCAGTAGAGGACAAAAAACAACAGCCAGTAAATCGGAAAGCTGCCGACGACTGCCAGCAAGTGCGCCAGCGTCTGCAAAGGTTCGGGGGTGTTAGCCTGCACCCAGAGCACAACTTCAAGGCCGCTTCCCGCTTCCCAAGTTTGAAACAACGACTCCATCGGCTACCTACGCTCCAAACCCGTTTCAATGTCTGGCTGGTTGTATCGTAGCAAAGCTGCTCCTCCTGTCCTGTCGCGAAAAAATCGCTAGCTTAACGTCTGTTTGGCCTCCTGCCAACCGCGGAGGTAGGCTGCCACGACAGCATCATAAGTTGCGTCGAAGTCGCTGCCGCGCTGAAATCGCTCGCTCAGTTCGAGCGAGACAAAGCCGTGAAGGAGCGCCAACATGCCACGCAGGGCCGGTAGGGAATTGGCTTCGCCAACGACATCGGCCATGGCCTTTTGGATCGGCAGGATCAGCCCTTCAAGCGCGTCCGGCGCGGGCCGCACATCCGGTTGAGCGCTGGCAAAGGCGAGGCTATAGGTCACAGGCTGCTGTCTGGCAAACTCACGGTAAGCGCGGGCCATATTCAGGATGCGCGTTTCCGGCCCGCCGCGCGTGGCCGCAGCCTGAATGGCGGCAATCAAATGTCTGCCGGTTTCTTCATTCACTGCGCGGAGAAGTTCGTTCTTGTTTTTGAAATAGCGATAGAGGGATGGCGCCTGAATCCCCAGTTGCGCGGCCAGATACTGAAGCGTCAGGCGTTCGACGCCCTGCGCTTCGAGGATTTCACGCGCCCGCCGAATTATCGCCTCGCGATTGACCTGCGCTGGATAGGGACTCATAGATGTGCCTCGACAGATGTGTGTCCTTAAATCCGGTCGAGTATTTCAAGCCATAGCCCAACAACCGGTCGAGGCCAATGTGGGCAATCCAGATCAGCGCGACCAATACCGGCAGTTGGGTCATCGTCCCCAGCCCCACAGCGAGCAACAGCGCAGGTCCGATATACGTGTGAGCCAGGTTGTAGATGTCTGCACCCCGATGATGATTCCACCTATAGCCTATCATGGAGATGTCCGGCACAAACAGTAAGATCGCGAACAGAAGGCCATCGCCACCCAGACGCCAGTAGGCCACGACCGCGCCGGCCAGCGCCACCAGCCCTTCCAGCCGGAGGAACAGGACCGGCTGGAACCACGATTGCCCTTTATGCGTTGTCGCCGCCATCATCTGCTCCTCTGGATAGCCAGTTTTATTTCTTAAAACCAATGTTGCTCGTCTTAAGAAGCCCGGTCAAGCGAGAAAACAAAACGGGCGGCATCATGACGCCGCCCGTTCTGATCAAAGCGCACACGCGCTCAGGGTAGCTACGACTACCGGTATTCCGCGCCATAGTAATCGTAAACCTGGCGCACCCACAACCCGTTTGGCGTTTGCGGCCAGTTGTTTCTGTCGAAACCCGGCGCATTTTTCAGCCGCTCCCTGTCGGCATCCATGACGATCTTCTTATGCTTTTCGTCCACGGTCAGGGAAGCCCATGGCACGGCAAACAGCTTGTTGCCGATACCGAGAACGCCGCCAAACGACAGCACGGCATAGCCTATTCTTCCGGTCGCAAGATCGATCATCACCTCTTCGAGCTTGCCTAACGATTCGTTATGCAGGTTCACCACTTCCGTGCCAATCAGGCTGGATGCAGACAGCATCGCGACATGGTCATTATCGTTCATAGCGGGTTCCTCCTTGCCCATGCGCTCACCATAGACAGCCGGGCTTAAAATCAGGTTAACCATAAATTACAATTTGAGTGACAATGAGCCAGCACTTTTTAGAGCGCACATGATCTCGCGCGAGCTTTTCCTATGCTAGAATTAGGGACAGTTTGTGTCGTACCACCTTACGCTTTATCTCCCGGACGTCGCAGCCCGGCTGGTGAAACTGCCGCCTGCCCGTCCGCCTTACAGAGAGGCCAATCATGAACCCTTTGCTGGCGTTTCAGGATGTTGCCGACCAAACCATCCGTATCGAGATACAAACTTCGTTTCTCTCTCAGCTTGCGACATGGCTGATTGCCGGTTTGATCGCCGGCTGGCTGGTTGGGTCGCTGGTTCCCGGCCGGCGCATCAGCCTGCTTGGCAGCCTCATCATCGGTTTTCTCGGCGCGCTCCTCGGCGGTCTGATCTTCACATGGCTGGGGCTTGAACCGTCGGCGGCACTGGCGGGAGGCATTATCATCCGCTGGATCGATCTCGTCGTCGCCTTTGTCGGCGCGCTCGTGGTGCTCATCATCACCGGCATTCTGTTCGGTCGCCGCCGGTAAGACCAGCGGCCCGACGTACCCAAACCGCTAAAAGGGGCATCGCCATGTTGCTCAAATACTTCTACGACCCGGCGCTTTCGCAGGCATCCTATCTTGTCGGTTGTCAGTCCTGTGGCGAGGCGTTGATCGTCGATCCCGCCCGCGACATCACGCCTTATCTGGAGGCGGCAAGGGCTGAAAACCTGCAAATCAGGCACATTGTCGAAACGCACATTCACGCCGATTACGTCAGCGGCGCGCGCGAGTTGGCGGCGCACACGGGCGCGCAACTCTATCTCAGCGCGATGGGCGGCGATGAATGGCAGTACGCGTTTGCCGATGCGAACACACGCCTGCTACGCGATGGCGATACGTTTCAATTCGGCGCGGTGCGGCTCAGCGCGATCCACACGCCGGGCCATACGCCTGAACATCTGGTCTTTGCGCTGACCGACACGAAAATGGCCGACCAGCCAATGGGCCTGTTCACGGGCGATTTTCTGTTTGCCGGCGACATCGGCCGCCCAGACCTACTCGAAACCGCCGCCGGCATTGCAGGGACGAAGGAGATCGGCGCGCGCCAGCAATTCCAGAACGTACAGCGTTTCAAGCAGTTGCCGGATTATCTTCAAATCTGGCCGGGACACGGCGCGGGCAGCGCCTGCGGCAAGGCGCTCGGATCGGTTCCTTCGACCACGCTCGGCTATGAAAAGCTGTTCAACCCGGCGTTTCAGATCGAAAACGAAGACGAATTTGTCGAGTGGCTGCTGAGCGATCAACCGGAAACGCCGCGTTACTTCGGCCAGATGAAACGCGTGAACCGCGCCGGGCCGCCGCTCCTGCGCGAGCTTGAAACGCCGCGCCCGCTGGAAGGCTTCATTTTGAATGAAGCGGTCAAGAACGGCTTGCTGGTAATCGACGCCCGCTCTGCCGAGGAGTATCGCTCGGCGCATGTGCCGGGCACGATCAACATTCCGCCAACCGGCAAGTTCAGCAGCTACGCCGGGGAATTCATCGACTACAGCAAACCGACCTATCTGATCGCGGCCTCGGAAAACGTGGACGAGCTGGTGCGCCAGTTACGCGCCATCGGTGTGGATAACCTGCCCGGATATTTCCCGCCGCGCGAGCTGGGCAAGGCGCTGGAAGTGCTGGCGACCATGCCGCCGGAGACGGTGGCAAAACGGGCCGATGAGGTCTTTCTCCTCGACGTTCGCGGCGCGACCGAGTACCGGGAAGGGCATTTGCCCAATGCCTATCACATCCCGCTGGGACAGGTAGCCGAACGGCTGGACGAGCTGCCGCGTTCGCGAACGATTGTCGCCTATTGCAGTTCCGGTGTGCGCTCGCAGATTGTGGCCAGCCTGCTGAAAAGCCGCGGGTTTGCGGAAGTCGCGAACATGGATGGCGGCTTCGACGCGTGGAAGGCAGCCGGCTTACCCGTAGAAACGGCGACAGAGATCGGGGAAAAACCCACCCTCTGATACCGAACGGCCCGGTCGATGTACTGGGCCGTTGTCTTTTCCCGCTTTCCCTCAATAGCCCCGCCCGGTTAGACCGTAAGGTTAGACGTCAATGAGCGTGTGCCCGTGCCGGTGGAAAGCCGTGTATAATTAACAATGTAATTAATCAAGCAACGGAATAGCTGGAGGACGGCGATGAGCAGCGGAACATGGGATCGGATTCAGGGGAACTGGAAGCAATTCTGGGGTGAAGCCAAGGCCAAATGGGGCGACATCACCGATGATGAGTGGTTGGAGATCCAGGGCAATCGCGAAAAACTGGAAGGCAAAATCCAGGAACGTTACGGCATCACCAAGGATGAAGCTCGCCGCCAGATCGACGAGTGGAGCAACAGACTGCATTTCTAGACGCCGGCAGCCGGGCTCACGGCCCGATGCTTTTCACAGCCGCTCTGTACGAGAGCGGCTTTTTATTTTGGAAAAGGAAACGGTGGCCGTGGCGGGCTGGGGCGCACGTTGTAGTAGATGGAATAGGGGCCAAGCTGCGTGAAGTCGTATGCCAGATCGCGTTCGGCGAAAAACGTTTCCAGCCAGTCTTTCACCTCTGGCACACTCGCGGTGATGTAAGCCGGATTTTCGGCGCGATCCGCAGCCGCCCGGTAAGGCGGATAGCGTTCGTCGGCAGGTGTGTAATCCAGCGTTGGTTTATACGGAAACGATGAACTGTATTGCAGCCGTTCTTCGGACAGGAAGGCCAGCCTGAAGGCGATCCAGTACGAGGTGTAACCGGCACGCAGGTCATTGGCTTCCAGAAATGCGATAAGGTCATCGTCGTAATGATTGGGAATGGCTAGCTGGACGTTGAGCTGCGTTGTCAGGCCATATTCAGCGCCAGCCGCCATTACCTGCCCCAGAACATGATACGCCAGCACCAACGCCAGAACTGCGGTTGGCAGATGCCGGCGAGACGGGCCGAACGTAACCAGCAGCGCGCCGAGCGTGACGCCAAAGGGCAAAGCCAGCGGCAGAAAGTAGCGGCCGGTTGGATCAAAGCCGAATTTCGAGATCAGAAAGATGAGCGCGAACAGCCCGATCATGCCGAGCACCAGCCAGCGCGCGTCCGGGCGAAGCGCCGGGCAGCCATTTGCGGCAGGCCGGTTCCGCGCCAGGCGCACCAGAGCGAAGCTGTAGATCACGATGACCGCCGCCCCGACAGGCGGCAGCACGTATGCCGGCGACCACGGAAAGCGCAGGCCAACCATTGCCGGCAGACCCAGAACGAACAGGCCGAACACGCGCTCCGGGAATGGCAGCGATGGCTTATCGTTCCCGGTGACGGCGCTTTCGCCACTGGTGAAGTAAAAAGCCAGCGCGGCAAAATCGTGCTCGAAATTATAGACCCACCAGGGTGCGCTTCCGGCCAGAAAACCCGCCAAAGCCAGCAGCGGCCCCGCCCAGCGCGTTCGAGGCGCGGGAAATGACGGATGCGGCTTCCAGAGGCGATACAACACGAGCAGCCCGACCGGCACAGCAAAGGCGATAATCAGCCCGTTTGTCCACCAGCCAAGCCCGGCGATCACGCCGAGCGCCAGCCAGCGCCACCACGAACGCGCTGCCCCATGTGTCACCTGATAGCCGAGTATGACAAGCACATTGCCGAAGACCAGCGTTTCGTTGTAACCGCCAAGCGTCGCCGTTGTGTAAAGCGCGACGACAACCGGCGGCACGGCCAACGTCAGGCCGGTTGTCAGAGCAACCAGTCGCCGGCCAGACAGAACCCACGCGGCAGCGAAGCCGGTTGCGACCACAAACAGATAGAGAACGGACTGGACGACACGGATCGTGCCTACGCCTTCGCCTAGCAACCGGAAGCCGATCGCAACCAGCCAGGCGTCGAGGCTGCCCATATAGGCCTGACCGTAAAAGAAAACCGGGCGCTCACCCTGCAAAATATGCCGCGCCATCAACGCGACAACCGCCTCATCGGAGTGAAACGACACCGAATCTGTCGCCAGCAATAGAATGCGCCCGATCAGTGCCACGAGCAGCACCAATCCGAGGAGACGCCATGGAAATCGCGCGGGTTCAATTGTGGTAGGCGCGGTGGAAGTAACGACGCGTTGTTCTCGAACTGCTCTCGCCGGAGCAGGTGAATTGAACGTCTGGGTCATTGGCTTGTATTTGACGCCGGAAACTCCGTCCTACTGTACGCCAGAACGACGGGATCGTTGGTTAAGGTGTGATGGAGGCCTGCGGGAAAGGCGCAGGTCTCAGCCGGTGATTATGCTGGTAAGGACGGTTTCCCAGACGCGCGCGAACGCACTGTCACCTGCCTGCGCCCGGCCCGCAGCATAGACTGGGACCGCATCTCCGGCCACGGCGTCAAACTCTCGAACCGCGCCGCCGGGAGCGCAATCCGCTCCAAGCGGCGGCACGACGCGCGGCTCGACCGACAGAACGATCAGCGCGCAGTTATCCGGCGCGACAAAGGTGACGAACGGCGGCTCTCCCGCCGGCGACGTAATCACGCGCCAGCCATCCGGATAGCGCGCCCGGAACAGGCCGGCGTCATAGTAATCGCCGGTCACAACGACCGCCTGCCCCGTCGCATTCAGATCGGGCGTGGTCGTCTTTGCGGGCACGCACGCCGCCAGATAGGCCAGCAACGCCAGCCCGGCAAAGGCAACGCGCCATCTAGGGCGCTCGATTGGGCGCATCAGGGTTGTTCGCCATATTGCGCGACTCGGGGTCGCCGCAGGACACAAACCCGGCATAGCCTGCCACCCGCCACTCACCGGCCTCGTTCTGCTCCATGCGTTGGTAAATACAAACGCCGCTGAAGCCCTTTCCCTCGGCGTAGGTCGCAATCAGCTCGACATCATAAGCGCTGGCCTGGCCATCGCGCATGCTGTCGATCACCGGCGCGGCACGCCTGAAGACGACGCTCTGAAACGCGCCCCATTCATCGGGAATGTAGCTTTCGACGCACAGCGATACCCGGCCTTCAGGGCAGTTGTCGCGCACAAAAGCCTGCATGTCCTCATCCAGAAGCGCGACGGCCGTCTCATCATCCCCTCTGCCCGCCGCGTCGGCAAAGGCGACCGCTGCGGCAAAGGCGGGGTCGGTCTGCTGCGGCGTCAGCGCGGCGGTGAGCAGGATAAGCACAATGGCTGAAACGGCGATGACCAGCCCGCCGATCAGAATCTTTCTTTGTTTCATCGTCTGTGTGGTAACCATACTCCGCTAAAACCGCATGGAACGCGGCAGACCGCATGATACCACGACCACAGTTGAATTTCCGGATGACACTATTCCCCATAACGCCTGAGGCGAGGATCAAATCGCTGCCTCACATCGTGGCGTTAGTACCATCGTAAACGCCGAACTGTTACTTGCGTGTAATTATGAATCGCGTAAAACTAGACATGTTGCCATTACCAGGCGTGCTGCCGCTACCATTGGAGACATCAAGATGCGCGCAAACGGTTGGTGGGATAACGAAGAACGCACAATCGCCAGATACAAGCTGATGCCCGGTTGGGATTGGCAGGACCTTTGCCTGCTGCTCGACCAGACAGAGGCCATCGCCCGCAAGCAGCAAAGCGCGGTTCATTGCATCATCGATATGCAGGATGTCGAACCGGCGCCGATTGCACTGCAATTGTGTAACAGCACGCTGCAAGACGGGCGGCGCTTCGTGACCCGCGCGCGCGAAGTGAACTTCGCGATTGCCGTTATCGGCGCGTCGCTGCTGATCAAGACTCTCTACAGCCGGTTCGAGATTGCCTATACTGACGGCGCAGCCAGACTGCATTTCGTCAGCAGTCTCGAACAGGCCCGTGTTTTGCTGTCGAAATATCAGGGATTTGGCGCGGGCATCGCTGTCACGGCATCGGCCTGACGCGCGGCTTCAAGCGTGATTCGCAGCCCTTGCGCTCCCACGCCGGGGCCGAAATCCCGTCTCGGATCGAGATGCCAGCGGCCGGTCGCCATGTTGGTCACGATGCAGACGGACGCATAGGCCAGCCCTAGTTCAGCCGCCAGCCAGATTTCCGGCGCGAGGGTCATGCCGACGACTGCCGCACCGCCCCAGCCAAAGAGCGCGATTTCCGCCGCCGTTTCCAAACGCGGGCCTTCCGTACAAACGTAGGTTCCATGTGTGGCCGCCGGCAGTCCCAATGTCTGGCATGCCGAGATCAGCCGCTCGCGCCAGACGGTATCGAAGGGATACCCCGACGGCGTCGCCACCGCCTCTGGCCCAAAGCTGGCAACACGCGACCGCGTCATATCGAGCACGTCATCGGGAACAACCCGGTCGCCGACGCGCAGGCCGGGCGCAATCGCGCCGACGCCGTTCCAGGACAGGATGGCGCTTGCATTTAAGGCCCACGCCGCCCAGATATTGGCGCGATGATTGACAAAGGCCGCCGAACGCTGCAACCCGGTTTCGCCGTGGCGCGAGCTAAACCAGACCGTCGTCCCCTCCGCTTCCAGGCGCACAAAGACCGCCGAGGGGCCATAAGGCGTGTCGATGCTGCGGCGTTCCCCCACCTCGGCAAAATCCGACAGCTTCAGATGGTAAGCGGCAGTCCCGCCAAAAATCACAACCGCCATGCAAGCTCTTTCCGTCAGCGCTGGAGAACAGCCGCGTTACGAACGCGTCCCGCCATTCAGGTTGTCGAGATACAGGAGCATATTCGTTCGCGCCAGAGCATACATTTCGGCTTCCACACGCGCAAGCGCTTCCGGCGGCACATGCGCCCACAGATCGGCGTTCATGCGTTCTTCCGAGTTCAGAAGCGCGCGCAGAGCATCCGGGCTGGTTCCGATCCGTTCGCCGATCACCGCCAACGTCTGGCTTTCGCCGCCCGGCGGAAGCTGGCAGCCGACGAAGTCGCGCCACGCGGCCAGTTCCTCATCCGGTATGAACGGGGCCCAGCCGTCGGGCGTGGTTGCCAGCAAGGCCTCTCGTTGCCACGCTTCCAGTTGCGCGTAATCGCGTCTGTCCATCCAGATCAGGAGCAGATTCAGCATCAGGAACCGGTGATCACGGGAAGCCCATTCCCGTTCGGCGAAGAAAGGGCGAATCATTTCCAGCGACCAGACTTCGTCCAGCGTCAGATGCGCCACGTAACCCGCGACAAAGGCCCGCTGCGCCGGGCGCGTCGTCCGGACGAGCGCCGGGTACTGCTGCAGCATCAGCCGCCACGGGTGTTCCTGCACCGGACGGTCGTAAGCATAGAAATGCGTCTGTTCCCGGCTGATGCCCGAAGAAACGCGCGCGTCAGCGGCGATATTGCCGAGCAAAAACGCGCCGCGGCTGGCGTTCAGCAGCGCGCGAACGTCTGGCGGCAGCGCTTCATCTGCGAGTAACCGCGAAGCGACACGGAGGTGCGTGAAGGGCGTCGGCATATGACTTCGCGCCGGCTGCCTTTCAGTCCGCGCCCGACGGGCGGACAAGCGGCGCGCGCTGCGAACGCTGCATCAGGATCAGTTCATGCAGGGCGAACACCGCTACCGACAGCACGAAAAACGTCAGACCGAGCGTTTCCAGTCCGAACGTCCGCGCCAGTGTGCCGGCCAGCCCGGGCAGAACGGCGACACCGGCGCCAGCGGCGCTAACCTGAAAGCCGATGGCGTTCGCGGCGTGTTCCGCGCCAAGACGTTCGGAAGTCGCCAGCATCAGCAGCGGGAAAAGCGGCGCCTGAGCGAAACCGAGCAGCGCGAGCCCCAGAAAACCGGTGAAGTCGCTTGGGTTCAGCCACCACACGAACGCGCCGATCACCGTGCCGATCATGGAAACGCGCAGCGCCGGAACCAGCTTCAGCCGTTCGCCGAGGAAGCCGAACAGAATCCGCCCGATGGTAAACGCCCCCCAGTAGATCGTGACCCACCAGCCGGCCTCGGCTTCGGCGATGCCGCGCCCTTCGGTGGAGAGCGTGAACGCCCACTGCCCGGCCCCGATTTCCATCCCGGCATAAGCGAACAACAGCGCTACGCTGAGCCAGAGCAGCGGCAGGCGCAGCGTTGCGCCGAGCGAAGCTGGCCGCGTTGGCTGCGCCCCCGCAATTTGGGGCACGTCATTGCGCCAGATCTTCAGACTGAGCAGATAGACCACCCCCAGCGCCACCAGCACTACGGCGGTTAGAATGTAACCCACGCGCCACGAATACCCGCGCAGAAACAACTCGCTCATGATGCGCGGGCCAATCGTCAGGCCGATGCCGAAACAGGCATGCAGCCAGTTCATCTGCCGGGGACCATAATAGGCGGCGATGTAGTTATTCAGCCCTGCGTCCAGCAAGCCGCTGCCCGCGCCGACAAACAACCCGCAGACAATGACCAGCATCCAGTCCGGCGCGACGAAATAGCCGGCCAGTCCCCCTGCCATCAGCAGGGCGCTGACGAAGAAAGTCACGCCGTGACCGAATAATGCCGTCACGCGTCCGCTGAAAAAACTGGACACGATGTAGCCCATTGTCTGAAGCAGGAGCAGTGTGCCAACCGCATCGAGCGGCAGGCCAAACTCCGCGCGCATCCGCGGCCACGCCAGCCCCAATAGCCCGGAAGATAGCCCCAGCCCGATAAACGTAGCGAAACTGATGACGACAGCAAGCCCGCCGCGTCGCTGTTGCAGAGATGTCATGCCCGGCGCTTCCTAATGGCAACATTTAAGTCAACTGAGTGTAATGCCGCAAGGAGCTACGGTAAAGAGCCGCCATCGCGGTCCATGAAGCGCCATCGACGGTAGAAACATGTCGAAAGATTAAGATTAGCATTTCATTAGACAGGGTCGCAAAGCCGGTCGTCTGGACCACAATACAAGTGACAAAACGTGGATAGCCCGGCTATTCGCGATCTGTCGGAAAAGTAAGGAGATGCAGTCATGTTGCGTTCGACAAGAATGCTCCTCAGGGTTGTACTGCTGTTCCTGATCACGATGCTGGCAGCCGGCTGGCAGGCTGTGGTGGCGCAGGATGATGGAGACACCGTTGAGTTGCTCGGCCCGATCGGCGCGATGACCGACACCAGCATTACCGTCAACAATCAGGAAATTGCCATCGAACCGGATGTCATCAGCGAAATTCTGGGGCTGGGTACGCCGGTGATCGTCGATGCCCGGCGTGGCGACGCTGAGACGCTCGACGCCGAGGCCGTTCGCATCGTTGACGGACGGTTCCTGCTGCCCGGCGAACTGCTGATCACGGGCGTTGTCGATGAGATCGGCGCAACAGAACTCACGCTCAACGGCATCTCGATTGACACGACCAACCTGAGCGCGCCGGATTTTGAAGCAGGCGATCGCGTCTGGGTGCTTGCGCTGGCGAACGCGGATGGCTCGCTGATGGCCCGTAACGTGCTGGCGCTGGAAGAAGATATCGCCGCCGGGCTGGCCGCGCAGACGGCGGGCGAGGACGGCGAGCTGGCTGCGAACGATCTGATCCTGATCGGCACGCTGCAGGAAGTTGACGCAGAAGCCGGGATCGTCATCGTCGCCGGGTACGAAATTGACGTCAGCGCTCTGGAGCTTGAGGATGACCTGCTGCCGGGCGCGCTGGTGCAGGTGTGGCTGGACGAGGATGGCAACACCGCGCGGCGGCTGGCCTATGCCGACCTGTTTGAAAGCGCCGTCGCCATTCTGGACAGCGACCTGCAGGCGGCAACCACCGAAACCGTCGAACCCGATCTCGAAGCGGGCGACGCCGCGGGATAAAACCGTGCATCCAAAGACTGCTGGCAGGGATTAATCGAATGAGAGCCATGAGGGCGGCGAATGCCGCTCTCATTCGTTTTCTCAATGTAGGATGAAAAGGTTATAACTTCCATGTAAATCATCCTCAATAGTGATTGCATTCTCTTTTAACAAGAGTTAAAATAGTGTTATCGACGGGTTTAATTGCGTGCTTGGAAAAACGTCGTGGACAGCGTAAGAACGACCGGCAAAACACAGACGAAGCCTCAAGCCCTCCGGCATGATGGCTTTCAACTGACGCGGGAATGGCTGGAACCGCGCCTTGTGCTCGTCACTCTGGTGGCCATTTTGCTCGGCGTGCTGGCCGAGCGGGTGGGCGCGCCGGACATGGTGATTCTGGGCCTGAATGTGCTTTCGTATGTGGCCGGCGGCTACTACGGGCTGATCGAAGGGCTGAAAAGCCTGCGCGAGCGCCGGGTTGACGTCGACCTGCTGATGGTGCTGGCAGCGCTTGGCGCGGCGACCATCGGCGAGTGGCGCGAAGGCGCGATCCTGTTGTTTCTGTTCTCGCTGAGCAACGTGCTACAGGATTACGCCATCGGGCGAAGCCGTCAGGCCATACGCGGCTTGCTGAAGCTCTATCCGGCTGAGGCGCGCGTGCGCCGCAATGGGCGCATCGAGACGATCAGCGTCAGCGAAATACGGGTAGGCGAGACGGTTCTGATTCAGCCGGGCGAGCGTATTCCGGTCGACGGTATCGTCGTTGCGGGGCAATCCACGCTCGACCAGTCACCCATCACCGGCGAGTCGATGCCGGTTGAGAAGAATGTGAACGACCGCGTGTTTGCCGGCACGCTGAACCAGCAGGGCACGCTCGACGTTCAGGCGACCGCGCCAGCGACCGATACGGTCCTGTCGCGCATTATCAAGATGGTGGAAGAAGCGCAGGATAGCAAAGCGCCGACCGAGCGGTTTCTGGACCTCTTCGAACAGCGCTATGCGCTGCTGATCATCGTCGCCGTGCTGTTGTTCATCTTCATCCCGCCGCTGCTTGGGCTGGTCGATTTCGAGTCCAATTTCTACCGCGCGATGGTGCTGATGACAGTCGCCTCGCCATGCGCGCTTGTCATCAGCACGCCGGCTTCGTTCATTTCGGCCATTGCGTCGGCGGCACGTAACGGCGTGCTTTTCAAAGGCGGCGCGTACATCGAAGGGCTGGCTGCCGTGCGCGCAATCGCGTTCGACAAGACCGGCACGCTGACCGCGGGCAAGCCCGCCGTAACGGCGCTGTCCCCATGTGACGAACTGGAAGAGGACGAACTGCTACGGATCGTTGCGTCGGCGGAAATGCGATCTGAACACCCGCTGGCCCGCGCGATCGTCGAAGCGGCTCAGCAGCGCAACCTGACGCTCAGTGAAGTGGTCGACTTTGAGGCCTTTCCGGGGCGCGGCGTTCAGGCGCGGGTTGACGGCGACCTGATCCGGGTTGGCAACGCCGCCTTTATGACCGACGGCGAAGCGCTACCAGCCCCGATGCAGGCGGAAAAAGAACGGCTGGAGGCGCTCGGCAACACCGTCATGATGGCCAAACACGGCGACCGCTGGCTAGGCCTGATCGCGCTGGCGGATCAGATTCGCCCGGAAGCGAAAGCTCTCATCGACCGGCTTCATGACAAAAATATCAAGGTGGCCATGCTCACGGGCGATAACCCGCAGGTCGCCCACAATATTGCCCACCAACTGGGCGTTGACGATGTTTACGCGGGCCTGTTGCCTGAAGACAAGGTCAGCGTCATCCGGAACTTACAGGCGAAATTCGGGCCGGTCGCGATGGTCGGCGATGGCGTCAACGACGCGCCCGCGCTGGTCGCCGCTGATATCGGCATCGCGATGGGAGCCGCCGGAACCGATGTCGCGCTGGAAACGGCGGACCTCGTGCTAATGGGCGACCGCCTGCCATTGATCGACTTCGCGATTGAACTGAGCAAGAAAGCGCGGCAGGTTGTCTGGCACAACATCACGTTCTCTATCGCGGTGATCGTGTTGCTGGTCATCAGCGCGTTTCTGGTCAATCTGCCGCTGCCGCTGGGCGTGCTGGGGCATGAGGGCAGCACGGTGATCGTCGTGTTGAACGGGCTGATCCGCCTGCTGCTGGTTCCCGAAATCCAGCGGCGCAGGAAACTCCAGTCGAGCAATGCAGGCAGTATGTACCAATCAGCCACACGACCGAGCAGCTAACCTGCCATCACCTCTTTCAGTCGAGGTTAAGCGTCGTGCAAAACCATAATATATGGCTCCTGTCCGGGCGTCATCGTACCCGCCGGACAGGAGCGCCTTTTCGGTTGCTGCAACGTGAGAATCCGGTTAAAATCGAGTATGCCTCGGGGGATTTACCACGCGCTGGAGCGGTCTCAGTGAAAAATATTCTTAAGAATCCCGGGCTGGAAAATGCCGGGTTGGCCGCCTCATTCAACAATAACGGCGCATATGGTGTCGTCCATGTCCCGCCCGGATGGTCATTCGTTTACCGCAGCAACGACGTGCTGAGGATGATCGACCTGCCCAAGGAGGGCCAGTATCCTATCGAGATCGTAGACCGCCCGCCGCAGGTACATCCGAATGACGACTTTGAGGGCGCGCTCTATCTGGAAACCAATTCCTATACCGGCATGGCCGGTTTTCGCCAGCGCGTGCCGGTGCGCGCCAACCAGTATTATCTGGCGGGCGTGCGGCTGAACGTCTTTGTCGTAGCCAACGAACCGGCGATTAACGCCGTGCGCTGCAAGATCCGCATCCATCACCGGGATGGCGTAGCGGAAAGCGACTGGTTTTATGTGCCAGCAGATCGCTACGGCGACCCGCTGGAAATGCTGGCTCCGCTGGTTGTTGCGGCTCACAATGGCGAGATCGGCTACGAGTTTCTGGCCGAAATCATCTGGCCGCTGGTTTCGGTCAAGTTCTACATCCACGAACTCAGACTAATGGAAGTCGGGCGCGAAAGCGGCAAACCGATGTGGATCGCGCCGTTTCGCACGGGCCGCGTTTAAGCGCTGCAGACGCGCAGCTTTTACCGCAGGGCCTGCTGCACCAGTTGCTCGATATTGGGCTGGGGATGCGCGCCGACCAGCTTGCCAACCGGCTCGCCATTCCTGAACATCAGCAACATCGGAATGCTCATGGCGCGGTAGCGGCTTGCGGTCGCCGGGTTTTCGTCCACATTGAGCTTGGCGACTTTGATCCGCCCCGCGTATTTCTGCGCCACGCGGTCGAGCACCGGCGCGACCATATGGCATGGCCCGCACCATGGCGCCCAGAAATCGACCAGCACCGGAAGGTCGCTCGATAGCACTTCGCGGTGGAACGTCGTGTCGGTGACATGAACCGGCGCAGCGCCGCTGCCTGCGCGCGCGGCGGCTTCGGCAGCGGTTTCCACAGGTTTCGGCCCTTGCCCAAGCATGAAATCGACATGGGCTTCCAGATCTTCAGGCTGAATGTTCGCGGCGCGTGACTCGATTTCCCCGCCATCAAATGTCAGTAGCGCGGGCAGCGCCGGGCGGTCGAAGCGCTGGTACGTCGCCGGGTTTTCCGCGACGTTCACGCGAGCGAAGAGCAACTCGCCGGCATGTTCGCGCGCCTCACGGCTGAGCGCCTCTTCCAGCGGCCTGTTGGGGCGATCGTACAATAACAGCACAACGGGTAGTTTCTGGCCCAGCACCTTGTCCAGATTCCGGTCGTCGGTGGTAATCGGCGTGTCGTAAACGGGCATAAGCATCCACCCTCTATTCGTCAGATTTTTCGTAATTACAGACGCCGCAAAACGCGAGAATCGTACGCCGCATGGCGTGCAGCGATACGGCATTCTGCCTGTATCGCTGCACGCCGGCCTAACCCTATTGCTGACCGGCGGGCACGAAGCCCAGCAGGGTGCGCGGGTAGCGGTCAGTGACGATCAGGAAGCCGCGGTCGTCCAGCCTGACAATGCCCTCCCAGTTGCGCCCCTGACTGTCGGCGGTCATACGAAGCTGGATCGGGGCGACATCGGCAATGGTGATGCCCTGTTCGGTATAGTCCAGCGCGACGAGGCGCTCGTAGCCGTCGAATTCGGCCTGACTTTCGCCCATGCCCCAGCGCTCGAAGATCGGGTCGCTGTCAACCGCCAGAAAATCCTCGCCGGGGAAGAAATAGTTGGGAACCCACAGGCGTCCGTTTTCGTCCGGCTGGGTGGCGTCGGTCACGCGGAACTCGATATTTTCGAGCGGGATGGTGCTGACCTCGCCGCTGGGCAAATCAATGACATAAGCCTGCGGGGCGGGGTTGACGCCCGCGCCGTTGGCTTCATACAGCGCAACGACTTTATCGCCCGCTACGAACAGCGCTTCGTAGGACATGTTGTCGAACGGTGTCTGAGGCGGCAGGGCGATACGCCGGTCGAGCCGCAGATGAATGGCGCGCAGGTCTTCCTCGACCGAGCCCCAGACAATATAGCCGCGCATGGAGGTATCGTCCTCGCTCACCGTGTCGGCTTCAATCGTCAGGAAAACCTGATCGTCGGCAAAGGCGTTCGGCGCGTCGACGAAGACAATCGCCTCGAAACCGTCGAACGCCACCTCAAACCCGCTGACCGTATCGACGATGTCCGGGCCGTAGATCGGTACGGGGAACGGTTCGAGCGGCTCTGGCGAATCGGATGCCAGATAATCGAGGATGTCTTCCTTTTCCAACGCGAACAGCATGCCTGAAATTTCGTCGGTGGCGTAAAGGAAGGAATTTTCGGTCAGCAGAACCAGATAATCCCCATACCATGCCAGACCGGAAATTTCGGCTTCACTGGCAGCGGCGGGGCCGGCAAGTTCGATGAAGACGATATCGGTTTCGGGCGCTGCCGTTTCGGTCGCTTCAGGCGTCGCCACCGGATCGTCCTGAGCGAGCGTCATGCCGGCGCTCAGGGCGACCAGCATCACCAGCGCAAACAGTCTGAAGCAGGTATTTTTCATTTTCCTCCTCCGTGCCATCAAACGTAAACGCCTGAAAATGACATGCCACATTTATTATGCCTGAATTCAATCAGCGATACCTGACGACGGCTTTATGGCCATGTTAACGGCGTGTCATAGACCCCACGCCTAAAGGCGGGGGCTTGTCCCTGGCGCGACGCCCGCAGGCGTCTCCGAGACGATAGGCGGTATGACAGCCGCCCATGCAATGTTTCTAGCCGCGTTGACATCGGCATGAGCCGTGTGTCCGCAGGCACAGCAGAGGAACTCGCTTTGAGACTTGCGATTTGCCCGTTCGATATGCCCACAAGCAGAGCAGCGCTGGCTGGTGTATTTCGGGTCTACCAAGACGACCGGAATACCAGCAAGGCGCGCCTTGTATTCGATAAACTGCCGCAGCTGGGCAAAACTCCAATTGCTGTGCCGCGCTCGTTCGTCTTTGCCTCTAACCCTTGTCCGCGAGCGGATATGCGTCAGATTTTCCAGCGCAATCCCTCGGTTCGTGCGTTCGGCAGTCTGAACGAGTCGCTTGCTGATCGTGTGGTTGACGTCTTTCTGGAAACGACGCTGACGGCCCGCCAACTTCTTCAAGTGGCGTCTGGCCGACTTCGTGCCGCATTTTTGAAGCTGCGTGCGAAGGCGCTGGTATCTCCGGCGATTGTGCTCAATCGTCGTGCTGGTGTAGATGTCGCCGTCGCTGGTGGTGGCGATGTTGGTCACACCCAGATCGACACCGAGCGCAGTATCGACATCGCGCTCGTCAGGGTCAGGAATGTCGCACACCGCCAGCAGGTAGAACGCGCCCTTGCGGTACACGAGGTCGGTTTCGCCTTGCCGGTACGCCAGCAGTTCACGCTGGCGCT